>Ga0116170_10006165_pt1 | contig 10558 bp, 6 predicted proteins | sample AD_JPNHW1_MetaG_FD_89797 | JGI IMG/M metagenome (GOLD analysis project Ga0116170, IMG submission 89797) | Active sludge microbial communities of municipal wastewater-treating anaerobic digesters from Japan - AD_JPNHW1_MetaG | ecosystem: Engineered > Bioreactor > Anaerobic > Digestate | place...
CCTGCTGTAAAATTATCGCCGGCACCAATTGTGCTTATTGCTTCAACCACTGTTGGTTGGTAATATTTTGAGATTAAATCAGTCTTCAACAAAACAGGCTTTTCTCCGTCAGTAAGAATAAGCACCTTGACTCCAAAGCAACTGAGCATCTGAAAAATTTCGTCGGCATTATTCATGTTATACAATTTAACGAAATCTTCAGTAGAAGCTTTAATAATATGACATCGAGAGAAATTTTCATCCACCTTTCGTTTTACTTCTTGACTTGAACTTCTGATATTCGGATCATAAACAATTAAAGCTTCTGATTGCTTAGCCCTATCAAGAAAGTGAAGAAGAGCCGTACGTCCATCATCTTTAATGGCATTGCTCGAACCAAAAACCACATAATCAAATCTTTGGACTTCAGGATACACAAGCGAAGGCTTGATCTCTGTGTCATAAAACTGATATTCGGCATTATTGTTGGCATCCAGAAATGCTAACGATATTCTTGAATTACCTTTGAAACGAACTATTGAATTGCAGTTTACGCTATTCTCCAACAGAAAATTTAGCGCAATTTCTGCAATATGATCAGAGCCCAGACTAGACAAAAAATGCACCGGAATGCCACATCGTCCAAGAGAAACCGATGTATTTAAGACACTTCCGCCTACAATACCCCGAATAGGTTCATCGTTTACAAATACAATATCGTATGTTGTTTCGCCAATGGTGTAGACTAAGCTCATTTCAACGGTTATAAATGATATTCAATTGTTTAATAAACTCCCAATGGTTCTTTTTGAGTTGATTTTTTCGGTATCTCCAGCTCCAGTTTCCCGTAGCAATTCCCGGTATATTCATTCTAGCAGAACCGTCAAGCTGCATCAAATCTTGAATTGGAAGAATCGCAATTTCGGCAACCGAAGCCCAGGCATAAGAAATTAATCGCTCTGAAATAGTTCCTTTGCTGGCATTTAAATAGTTATGAGCCAAGTTTTTCTCTTCAGCACTGATTGAATTCCACCAACCAATAATGGTATCGTTATCATGAGTCCCAGTGTAAACAATGTTTTTTGAAGAGATATTGTGTGGAAGATGTTCGTTGGTATGGTCTGAGGTAAAAGCAAATTGCAAAACCTTCATGCCCGGCAAGTTAAAATGACCTCTAAGATGTTCGACTTCAGGCGTAATAATGCCTAAATCTTCTGCAATAATTGGCAAATTCTCTAACTGTGATTGCAGAATGTTGAGTAAATTAAAACCTTTAGCCGGCAACCATTGACCAACCTTTGCGGTTTTCGAATCAGCCGGGATAGCCCAGAATGATTCTAATCCTCGGAAATGATCAATCCGAACCAAGTTGAATAGGTGGAAATTAAAGTAAAGTCGGGCAATCCACCATTGATAATTGCTTTTTTCGATTTCGTTCCAATTGTAAACCGGGTTGCCCCACAACTGTCCATCTTCGCAGAAATAATCGGGCGGCACACCTCCAACCATAGTTGGTTCACCGTTTTCGTCGAGAAGAAATATTTTCTGATTTCCCCATACATCAGAGCTATCAAGAGAAACATAAAGAGGCAAGTCTCCAAAAATTTGAATCCCTTTTTCATTTGCGTAATTTTTCAATCGAAACCATTGCCTGAAAAAGAGGAATTGCACAAAACGCTCAAATTCAAAATTATCATTCAGCTCTAACTTATAATAGTTCAATGCATCTTCTTGTCTTTCAATCAAATTTTTAGGCCACTTATTCCATGCTAAACCATTAAACTCAATTTTACAAGCAGCATACAATGCATAATCGTTGAGCCACCAGCCATGTTCATTCAGAAATGCTTGATATTCATTTCTAAATGAAGAATCAGCAAATAGTTGGAAATTTTGCCAAGCTAGTCGGAATATGTTTGTTTTCCATTCTGTTACCTTTTCAAAATCAACAGAAACATCATTAAACAGTGGAATATCCGATAAATCATCTTTTGATAATAACCCCCAGTCAACCAACATTTCAGGCGAAATCAGAATTGGATCGCCAGAATAAGCAGAATAAGCCTGATAGGGTGAATTTCCGGGGCCATTAGGACCCAATGGTAAAATTTGCCAAATTTTCAATCCATTTTTAGAAAGATTATCGACTAAATGATATGCCTCCGGACCAAGATCCCCAATACCAAAAGCCGATGGGAGAGAGCTAATATGTAATAAAATGCCTGATTTTCTTACTGTTTGCATAGCATTTACTGTTTCTGTTAATTTTTAAACAAACCAATTCAATTGTTGTTGTGATATCCTTCGCAATATTAAAAGGAAAACACATTTATAGTTACTTAAAACCCAATTTAAAATTAAATTAATATTTGAGAGTCAATTTGACTTTTATTTGGGCAGATGACACAGGTTGATGTTTTAAAACATATCTTTGTCTTATCAAAGTTGATCAAGAGAGAGAGTTTTAAGAGATTTCATAAGTTTGGTTTAGTTAGATATAGTTAGGTTTAAGAAGGATAGGATTTTTTCTATCCTTTTTTCTTTTTATTTCTTGTTCGAATATCCAGTTGCAAACAATTACCATCGAACTCATGTTTCTTTGATCATTATAAAGCATACTTTTACATCAAAATAATAAATAATGAATCAGGTTTCTGCAAAAGATTGGATTAGAGGCGTTATCAAATCAGAAGAAAATTCTCGGTTTCTACAGTCAGGTAAAGATTTTATTAACGATGAACTGCTATCCAATGCTTTGATTAACAATCAAAAAGCAACTAAAGAAGAGATCAGGGCAATCATTCAAAAAGCAAAGAATATTCAGTCGCTTACAATAGATGAAACCGCAAAATTACTTTTCGTTACCGACAATGATCTATGGAATGAAATAAACGAAGCTGCGCTTGAAATAAAGAAAAAAGTCTACGATAACCGTATTGTTTTTTTTGCTCCGCTTTATTGTTCAAATCTTTGTGTAAACAACTGTGCATATTGTGGGTTCCGTAAAGATAATATACATGAAAAGAGGAGGATACTAACTCTTGATGAAGTCAGAAAGGAAACGGAATTTGTACTCGATAACGGTCATAAACGTGTAATTATGGTTTATGGTGAACATCCGCTATCTGATGTACATTACATGGCCGATACGATCAGAGCAGTTTATTCTGTTGAACGAAAAGCACCTGTAAGTGGTCGAATATCAAGCATAAGAAGGGTTAATGTTAATGCTGCACCTATGAGCATCGACGATTTGAAGTTGCTTAAAGAGGCGGGGATTGGAACTTATCAGGTATTTCAAGAAACCTATCACAAAGAGACTTACGCAAAAGTCCATCCAAAAAACACGTTGAAAGGCGATTATCAGTGGAGGCTATATTCTCTTCACCGGGCACAGGAAGCCGGGATTGATGATGTAGCAATTGGCGCGCTGTTTGGCCTTTACGACTGGCGATATGAAGTATTAGGCTTGGTGTCGCATGCTGCTGATTTGGAACGTGTGTTTGGCGTTGGTCCACACACGGTTTCTGTGCCGCGAATCACCCCCGCGCTAGGCTCATCGTTGAGTACAGAATCAAAATATCTGGTTAATGACGAAGATTTTAAAAAAGTTATCGCTGTTTTGCGGCTTGCACTTCCATATCCTGGTTTAATAATTACCGCCCGCGAAAATCCAGAAATCAAACGCGAACTCATCAAGTTGGGCTGCACACAAACCGATGCTTCAACAAAAATTGGGATTGGAGCATATCAGGAAGCAAAGGCTACAAAAGAACTTAGTTCAGAACAGTTTACGATTGGAGACCCTCGTAGTCTTGATGAGATTATAAAAGAAGTTGCTGAGATGGGGATGATTTCGTCGTTTTGCACAGCAGGATACCGATGTGGCAGAACAGGTGACAAAATTATGGGAATGTTAAAGCATTGTGTTGAAGGAAAATTCTGTAAGCTGAACGCTGTTCTTACTTTCCGTGAATATTTAGATGATTACGCTTCGCCAGAGACTAAGGCTCTTGGTGAGAAGTTGATAGAGCAGGAGATAGGTGAAATCAGGAATCAAAATTTCTTCATGAAAAACGAAGGACGCATTTTCAATGAATTTATGAAAGACTATGAATTCATTAAAAATGGATCGAGAGATATTTACATCTAAAAAAGGCTGCACCAAGATATTGATGCAGCCTTTGGAGTTTACAAGTAGGTTTATTTGACTATCCCAATTCAACAACAACCGAGTGAATTCCACCCGATTTGAAGATCGGTAATATATTCGATTTTTGTTCTTGCCCATCGACAATAACTTTTGCAACACCACTGTTAACATGATTTTTATTAACCACCTTAATTTCGTAAGTAGCACCTCTGAACTTACGGGTTACTTCAAAACCATCCCATTCTTTAGGAATACATGGATCAATCAGCAACCCATCGTAATCGGGTTTAATGCCCAGAATAAACTGACTAATAGCATAAAAGTTCCACGATGCAGTACCTGTTAACCATGAATTTTTTGCTTCGCCCGGTTTAAAGGCATCTTTTCCTGCAACCATTTGAGCATATACATATGGTTCTGTTTTATGAAGATCACTGATATCTTCGAGGTACGAAGGACATATTTTCTGATAATATTCCCAAGCCTGATTACCACGACCAATAACTGTTTCTCCAATAATAATCCAAGGATTATTATGACAGAAAATACCGGCATTTTCCTTATATCCTGCAGGATAGCTTGAAATTTCGCCGTATTCGATATAATATTTAGTAAAAGCTGGATTATTTAATACAATACCGTATTCGCAGTCAAGACGTTCTTTAACCGAATCAAGAGCCTTTTCGCAAAGACCTTCTTCCTTGCCAATTCCGGCCATTGTACACCAACCATTCGATTCGATAAAGATTTTACCTTCTTCATTTTCATTACTACCTATTTTATTTCCATAGTAATCATATGCTCGAATAAACCAATCGCCATCCCATCCATATTTTTTTGTAGCTTCAATCATGGCATCGACCTGATTCTGAGCACGAACAGCCTCTTCTTCTTTACCTAGCTTTCTGCACAAATCAACATAGTCTTTTCCATAAATTACAAAAAGACCAGCAATCATTAACGACTCAGCTTTTGATCCTTCGGTTTTGTTTTCGGTAGTCTGAAACGATTCGTTTGGATCGTTCGAGAAACAGTTAAGGTTCAAACAGTCGTTCCAGTCGGCACGGCCAATCAAAGGTAATCCATGAGGTCCCAAGTTATTGGTAACATGGTCAAACGAAACAGTGAGGTGATCGAACAGTGTTCGGGCAACACTCATGTCGTTATCGAAAGGCACCATTTCGTCGAGGATACTGAAATCGCCAGATTCTTTGATGTAGCTTATTGTTCCGAGGATCAACCACATTGGGTCGTCGTTAAATCCACCACCAATATCGTTGTTTCCTTTTTTAGTAAGGGGTTGATATTGATGATAGCAACCTCCATCCTGAAACTGAGTTGAAGCAATATCGATGATTCGTTCGCGGGCACGTTCAGGAATCTGATGAACAAAACCAATTAAATCCTGGTTCGAATCCCGGAATCCCATACCGCGGCCAATTCCACTTTCGAAGAACGAAGCAGAACGAGAAAAACAGAACGTAATCATACACTGATATTGATTCCAGATATTTACCATTCGATCGAGCCGTTCGTCGCCCGAATTCACACTGTAAACGCTCAATAAATCATCCCAATATTTTCTGAGTTCGGCAAATGCGGCATCAACTTTGGCAACTGTATCAAAGTTGGCAATTGTAGTTTTTGCTTTGGTTTTATTGATAATACCTTTCGACTCCCATTTTTCATCTTCCTTATTTTCAACATATCCAAGAATAAAGATGAAGTCTTTCGATTCTCCCGGTTTTAATTCAACTTCGATGTAATGAGATGCAATAGGTGACCAGCCATGGGCTTCTGTCATCCGTGGTTTTCCCTCAATAACAGTTTGAGGCTCATCAAAACCATTGTAAAGTCCAAAGAATGATTCACGATCGGTATCATAACCCTGAATTGGAGTATTTACGGAATAATAAGCATAATGATCGCGGCGTTCTTTATATTCTGTTTTGTGATAAATTACAGAGCCCTCAATTTCAACTTCTCCGGTAGAGAAGTTTCGCTGGAAGTTTTCCATATCGGTAGCAGCATTCCAGAGACACCATTCAGCGAAAGAGAAAATCTTCAGCTTTTTGACCACGTTTGAATTATTTGTAAGCGTCATTTTTTGAACTTCTGCCCACGTTTTTAGCGGAACAAAGAATAACACTTTTGCTGTTACTCCATTCTTAACACCCTGAATCGATGTGTAATTCATCCCATGACGGCATTCGTAACTGTCGAGTTCTGTTTTGCAAGGTTTCCATCCGGGAGACCAGATTGTGTCATTGTCTTTGATGTAGAAATAACGACCACCGCTGTCCATCGGGACATTATTATAACGGTAACGTGTGATACGGCGGAATTTGGCATCTTTATAAAAGGTGTAACCTCCGGCAGTATTTGAAATTAATGAAAAGAAATCTTCGTTGCCAAGATAATTGATCCATGGCCAAGGAGTACGTGGGTTATCAATTACATACTCCCTGTTCTTATCGTCGAAATGACCAAACTTCATTGTTGTTTATTATTATAAGGTTATGTGAATCGTATTAATTTAACGAGCTAATTCGTTTGCTCTTCTGTTGTTTAGTTCAATTGTAATCTCATCCATTTTTTTCTGATTCAACGGATAGAATGTCATAATTCCAGCAGCAATAAATGCAACAACAGCAGGAATCCAGCTCATCAGCATAATAATTCCGGGAACTGCGCCCTGAATAGCTACAGTATCTTGTCCGTTATAACTATATGCCGACAGCACAAATCCGATAATTGCACCGGCAATGCCACCTCCAAATTTGGTTGCAAAAGAGCCTGCTGAATAAACAAGTCCAGTAGCCCTTCGTCCATTTTTAAATTCTGAATAATCAGCAGCATCACCAAGCATAGCAAAGAAAAGGGTAGGGAATATTGCTGCACCAAACTCAGAAACAATTCCAAGAATAAAGATTGAAACAATATTGTTAGGACCGCACAAAACGATTAAAGCGTTTGCTACGCCCGAAAAAATCAGTGCATAAATGAACAAATTCCGTTTTCCAAATAGTTTACCTAGTGGAGCAGTAATCATTGCTCCGGCAATAGATGCCAACATTAACGCCACCATGAAAGAAGCAGCCAATAGTTGGTTGTGCAAATAGTGACTAAAATAGTATAATACAGTACCTTGTTTCAACGAGTTATATACGTTGAATAACAACCCAATAAACAAAAGGACTACCCAAGGTTTATTATTAATGAGGTCTTTTAAATCCTGTCCAAGATTAGTTTTCTGTGCTTTAGGTGGTTGTACCCGTTCTTTAGTGGTGGCAAATGTCAGTAACAGGAAAAATGCAAGAAAGACTGATAATAAGTAGATTGAATTACTATAGCCCTTCTTTTGATCAATAATGGATATATTTTTCGATTCGAGGTTATCTTCACCCGAAACAATAAACGAGTAATCTTTTTTAGCTTCCATCGAAAAGCTTTTACCCTTAGTGGGGACATTCAGGCTGTCGGCAATTTGAGCATCAGCCCAACAGAACGTAGCAATTTCGTCTTTAGTTTTAATATTAACATTCTGAACATCAGAAGGAGAAGAAACTGTTACTTCGTATTTTGATGTATCTAACTTTTCAACATTAATTGTAGGGTTTATATTTCCAAAATGAGCGACCAAAAATAACAAGGCACCTTGCACAACCATACCTCCGGTAAAAGCTCCGACCATACGATAAGAGCCCAAACTGGTACGTTCTTTATCGTCGGGGGTCATTACAGCCATTAAGGCTCCATAAGGAATATTATTGGCTGTATAAATCAAAAAGAAAAGCAGATAGGTTGCATAAGCATATACAATTTTCCCAGTCGGACCAAAATTTGGCGTAGTGAAAAGCATTGATAATGTGATCCCTAAAGGAACAGCGGTCCACAATATCCAAGGTCTAAATTTACCGTATTTTGAATTTGTCCTATCGCAAAGAATACCCATTATAATGTCGATAATGCCATCACTAAATCTGGCAATCAACATAAGTAGACCAACAGCAGCCGGACTAATTCCAAAAACATCTGTATAGAAAATTGCCAAAAAAGTGGCAACTCCACGCCAAGCTATATTTGCAGCACCATCGCCAAGTGCATACCCAATTTTTTCTGTCAACTTTAGTTTTTGACCAACTCCTGTCATCGAAATTTCTATTGAAAGTGAGTAATTAAATCGTCTGTTATAAACTGGTTATATTGAAAAATCAAACCGTTCTCTTTTTGTTCGCTCGTATACATCGCGACTGAAAATAAATAATTGCGCAGGTTTGTGTTTTACGTCTTTCTGCTTCTCATTCAGTGGAATAACATATTTCATCTGCATAATTTTCTTCCTGAAATTCCGTCGATCTAAGCTTATGCCTAAAATCGATTCGTACAGTTTCTGCAAATGTGAGATTGAAAATTTCTCGGGGAGAAGCTCAAAACCAATTGGTTCTGAACGTAGTTTACTCCTAAGTTTTTCAAGGGCTTTATTAAGAATTTCCTCATGGTCAAATCCTAACTCCGGATGATCGTTAATCGGAAACCATTTTACATTCCTCTCGTTAAGAGACAAATGAACAGCAGTATTATCAATTAAAGAGTAATATCCAACAGTAACAATGCGTTCGCTAAAACCTTCGGGTTGATGTTGTAGCCACAATTTGTCTTTAGGCGAACTTACCCGGTTTACACCTCCAAAAGCATAAAACTGTTCCAAATAAATATTGTCTAATCCCGATACATTTTTCAAAATTCGTGCAGTCGCGGTATCGAAATCCTCGTCTTCATAAATATGATTTCCAGTAAGAGTCCAGTCATCAATTAAGACCTCACCAGTCTTTTCATCCAATAGCTTTCGTTCAACTAACAAAACGTTAAGCTGGTTAAAGTCAAAACCAAAGATGACACAATCTACTGAAATGTTTGAAATAATTTTTGACATCCAATTTTATTTAATGTGTAAAATATACACAGTGTAAATATATAAAAAATCTGAATCCAACATACCGATTGTTTATTTTTAACAACAGGATAGTATGCTTTACATGCAAAGATTATAATATCTGCAAAATGAGAGAGAAATATTCATCATGTATTTTGAAATAAGTTAAAAAAAATGGGCCATATGCCCATTTTTACATTTTAATATTTAGCATCAAAGTGTACAAATTACACAGAAATAGGATTGTTGAATTAAAATTCCGAAGTAAAATGAAAATTTATCTCTTTAAAGTCTTGTTGCGCCATTTGAAGAATAAATGCTGAGTCGGCCATAAAGACATTTCGTCCCTGTTTATCAACTGCCATTCTCTGTGCCTTTCTTCTGCAAAACTCATCGATAAGCTTTTTGTCTTCACTCTCAATCCAACAAGCTTTATACATCGAAATTGGTTCAAAACGGCATTTTGCACCATATTCGTGTTCTAAACGGTATTGAATTACCTCAAATTGAAGCTGCCCCACACAACCAATAATTTTTCTGTTATTGAACTGATTGTAAAATAATTGTGCCACACCTTCATCCATCAACTGATCGATACCTTTTTCCAACTGTTTGGTTTTCATCGGATCTGCATTTTCGACATAACGGAACATTTCAGGCGAAAAACTAGGTATTCCTTTGTAGTGAAGGCTTTCTCCTTCTGAAACGGTATCACCAATAATAAAATTACCGGTATCAGGTATACCAACAATATCACCAGGATAAGCTTCGTCAATTACTTCCTTTTTTGAAGCCATAAATGCAGTAGGAGAGGATACCCTAAAGGTTTTACCGGTACGCGTATGTGTGTAAATTTTATTCCGCTCAAACTTACCAGAACAAACTTTCAAGAATGCAATACGGCTTCTGTGGTTGGGATCAATGTTGGCGTGAATTTTAAAAACAAATCCTGAAAATGCCTCTTCATAAGGGCTTACCAATCTTTCCTGAGCATCTCGTGAGCGTGGAGTTGGGGCAATTTTCAGAAAAGAATCGAGCAGCTCCTGAACACCAAAATTGTATAGAGCACTTCCAAAAAATACCGGAGCCAAATCTCCTGCCAGATATTTATCCAAATCAAATTCAGGATAAACCCCTTCTAAAAGCTCAAGCTCTTCGCGCAATGTTTCGGCATCTCTGCCAATATATTTTTCTAGTTCCGGATTATTAATATCATCAAACCTGATACTGGGGTCAATTTCCTGCACATTTGGGTTGAAAAGTTGTAAACTGCTGTTGAAAATATTGTAAACCCCTTTGAATGCCGGCCCACTATTAATTGGCCAACTAAGCGGACGAGTTGCAATTTGTAGTTGTTTTTCAATTTCTTCGAGAAGGAAGAACGTATCTTCAGAAGGACGATCCATTTTATTTATAAAAACAATCACAGGTGTTTTACGCATACGACAAACACCCATAAGTTTCTCGGTTTGAGGCTCTACTCCTTTTGC
>Ga0116170_10006166_pt1 | contig 10558 bp, 8 predicted proteins | sample AD_JPNHW1_MetaG_FD_89797 | JGI IMG/M metagenome (GOLD analysis project Ga0116170, IMG submission 89797) | Active sludge microbial communities of municipal wastewater-treating anaerobic digesters from Japan - AD_JPNHW1_MetaG | ecosystem: Engineered > Bioreactor > Anaerobic > Digestate | place...
CCGAGCGAGGTGGACCTGCTGCTGGGCAACCCCTCGAAAGCCAAGCGCGTCCTGGGCTGGACGCCGAAGGTCACCTTCAAGGAGCTCGTGCGCATGATGGTGGAGGCCGACCTGCGCGTGGCGCGCCAGGAGCTCGCCGTCCAGCAGACGGGCGGCGTCCTCGAGAACGCCGAATAACGGAGTCCCTCATGAACACCTTCGAGAAAATCTATGTGGCCGGCCACCGCGGCATGGTCGGCGCGGCGGTCGTGCGCGAGATCGCCCGGCTCGGCCTGCCGCCGCCGCTCACGGCGACGCATGCGGAGCTCGACCTCACGGACCAGGCCGCCACGCGCGCCTTCATCGCGCGCCACCGGCCCACCTGCATCGTCGTCGCCGCCGCGCGCGTCGGCGGCATCGAGGCGAACCGCTCGGCACTCGCGACCTTCCTCTACGAGAACCTGATGATCGCCGCGAACGTCATCCACGCCGCCTGCGAGGCCCGCGTGCCGCGTCTGCTCTTCCTGGGGAGTTCCTGCATCTACCCGCGCCTCGCGCCCCAGCCCATCCCCGAGTCCGCGCTGCTCACCGGCCCGCTCGAGCCAACGAACGAGGGGTACGCGCTGGCCAAGAGCGCGGGGCTCAAGCTCTGCCAGTTCTACCGCCGGCAGCACGGCCTGCTCTACCATTCGGCCATGCCCACCAACCTCTACGGCACCGGCGACAACTACCACCCCCAGCATTCGCACGTGCTGCCGGCCCTCATCCGCAAGTTCGAGACCGCACGCCTCGCCGGCGCGCGCGAAGTGACGCTCTGGGGCACGGGCACGCCGCGCCGCGAGTTCCTGCACGTGGATGACCTCGCCCGCGCCCTCCTGTTCCTGCTGCGGCTCGACGACCCGCCCGACTGGGTCAACGTCGGCTCCGGCGAGGACCTCACGGTCCGCGAGCTCGCCGAGCAGGTGCGGGCGGCGGTCGGCGTGGAGGCCGAGCTGCGGTTCGACCCCTCGAAACCCGACGGACCGCCGCGCAAGCTCTGCGACACCACGCTCATCCGCCGCCTCGGCTGGCGCCCCGAAATCGCCCTCCCAGACGGCCTGCGCCGCACCGTGGCGGAGTACCGCGCCGAAGCCGCCTCCGGCCGCCTGCGCGGCTGACCGTTTCCGGGCTCAGGATTTGTTAAAACTCCCTTTGTGGTATCGTGACAACCTGTCCGAATTCGTGTTATAGTGTCGTTTTTACATGAGCAAGAAAACGACACAGTTTGATTTCTGGTTTGCCGTTAACAACACGGAAATCGTGGTGCCGCCAACTCGCCATCTCGAAACCTTCGGCAACACCATCATCAATTACCATCTGGTCAGCGAGCTGATGGATGCCGTCGGCAAGGTGCGCGTCCGCGAAGGGCGCATGCAGGCGATGCGCCCTCAGATCATCACGCCCTCCTCTTATTCCACGACGCTGCTCGAGGGCTTCGGCGAGCAGGCGCACAAGTACCTCGAATGGCTGAAGGAGCACGAAGACACGGTGCGGATCCTCCGCTACGGCTACACCCTCAAGCAGGAGGCCTTCAGCGAGCAGGTCGTCTCAGATTCCCTGGAGACGGTGCTGGCGCGCGTCAAACAGGAAGTCGCCGCCCAGAAAGACCCTTTCGCCGCCGTGATCAAAGGCGTGGACGAGCCGTGGGACGTCTGCCTGGTGCGCCTCTTCTGGACCGTCATCCAGAACTCGGCCCAAGCCAACATCCGCGAGCTGCACGAGCGCCGCATGTTCGAGATGCAGGACGGAATTCCAGCGGCCCTGCGCGAAGAGATCGAGAAGGGGTTCCAGGCGGCGGCCAAGGACGCCAGCCTGATCAAGACCCTCGGCAAGCTCTTGCAGGACAACGGGGTGTTCGAGCAGTTCCAGGACCGGTTCTTCAACCTCATCCAGGGCCGCGGATAACGCGCCGCCCCCGCGTCCGCGCGCGGCGCGCCCCGCCGGCGAAACCGGCCGCTTTTTGCATGACAGCACGTGCGTTCCCTGCGCCGCCGGAGGCCGCAGGCGACGCCTCAACGGGAAGACAGAAAATGACGATCACTGAAAAAATCCTGGCCCGCGAATCGGGCGCGTCGCTCGTTTCCCCGGGCGACAACATCTGGGTCAACGCCGGCATCCTGCTGACGCACGACGTCTGCGGGCCGGGGACCATCGGCATCTTCCGGCGCGAGTTCGGCCCGGACGCCAAGGTTTTCGACCGCGAGAAGATCGTCCTCCTGCCGGACCACTACATCTTCACGAAGGACGAGAAGGCCCACCGCAACGTGGACATCCTGCGCGCGTTCGCCAAAGAGCAGAAGCTGCCCTACTTCTACGACCCCGGCACCCCCAGCTACTGCGGCGTCTGCCACGTGGCGCTGCCCGAGCTCGGACACGTGCGCCCCGGCGAGACGATCTTCGGCACGGACTCCCACACCTGCACGCACGGCGCGCTGGGCGCCTTCTCGACCGGCATCGGCAACACCGACGCGGGCTTCATCATGGGCACCGGCAAGCTGCTGATCAAGGTGCCCCCCACGATCCGTTTCGTGCTGGACGGCGCGATGCCCGCCTTCCTCTCCGCCAAGGACCTGATCCTGCAGATCATCGGCGACATCGGCGTGGACGGCGCGACTTACTGCGCCATGGAGTTCACCGGTTCCGCCGTCGAGGCCCTGAGCATCGAAGAGCGCTGCACGATCTGCAACATGGCGGTCGAGGCCGGCGCCAAGAACGGCATCATCGCTCCCGACGCGAAGACGCTCGCCTACGTCAAGGCCCGCACCGGCAAGCCTTTCGAGCCGCTGTACAGCGACCCCGACGCCAAGGTCCAGGCCGAGCACCGCTATGACGTGTCCAAGCTCGAACCGGTCGTGGCCAAGCCGCACCTGCCCGAGAACAAGGCGCTGGCGCGCGCCTGCCGCGACGTCAAGATCGACCAGGTCTACATCGGCTCCTGCACCGGCGGCAAGCTGGAGGACTTCATCATGGCGGCGAAGGTCATGAAGGGCCGCAAGGTCGCCGTCCGCACGCTGATCGTCCCGGCCACCCGCTTGGTGGAGCAGGGCCTCAACGAGACGAAGATCGAGGGCCAGAGCCTGCGCCAGATCTTCGAGGCGGCGGGCGTCGAGCCCATCGCACCGCCTTCCTGCGCCGCCTGCCTGGGCGGCCCGATCGACACCTTCGGGCGCACACGCGGCAGCGAGGTGGTGGTCAGCACGACCAACCGCAACTTCATCGGCCGCATGGGCTCGAAGGACTCGCAGATCTACCTCGCCTCGCCCTACACCGCGGCGGCTTCCGCCGTCACCGGCCGCATCACCGACCCGCGCGACGTGTAACCCGCAGGGGCGGACCGTCGCGGTCGCCCCCACCTTCAGGAGAACCGATATGCCCAAAGAAACGCTCATCCGCGGCCCGGTCTACGTGCTCGAAGACAACATCGACACCGACCTGCTCATCCCGGCCTGCTACCTGAATCTCGTCCCGACGATCCCGGAGGAGTACCGCAAGCTCGGCTCGTATGCGCTGGCCGGGCTGCCCGAGACCTTCCCGAAATTCGCCGCCAACGCGGACGGCACCACGCCCTACCCGATCGTCATCGGCGGCCGCAACTTCGGCTGCGGCTCGTCGCGCGAGCACGCGCCGATCGCGCTGGGCGCGGCCGGCGCCAAGGCCGTCGTGGCGGAGAGCTATGCGCGGATCTTCTTCCGCAACTCGGTCGCCACGGGCGAGATCTTCCCCCTCGAATCCGAGAAGCGCCTGTGCGGCGAGTTCAAGACCGGCGACCTCGCGGAGGTCGACATCGAGAAGAACACCATCACCCGCCTTTCGGACGGCAACGTTTTCGCTCTCAAGCCGGTCGGCGCGGTCGCGCCCGTGATCGCCGCGGGAGGCATGTTCGCCTACGCCCGCCAGATCGGCATGATCAAGAAATGAGGAGCCTATTTCAATGAACACACGGAACACGCGCGTCATCGCCATCGCCAACCAGAAAGGCGGCGTCGGAAAGACGACGACGGTCGTCAACCTCGCCGCCGCGCTGTCCGAGCTGCGGAAGACGGTGCTCGTCATCGACCTCGACCCGCAGGCCAACGCCACCAGCGGCCTCGGCCTGCCGCGCCAGAAGGGCGTCAGCCTCTACCCCGTGCTCACCGGCTCAGCCGATGTGGCGGACATCATCCAGCCCACGCCCTACGAGGGCATCAACATCATCCCCTCCGAGCTCGACCTCGCGGGCGCCGAGATCGAGATCGCCCGCCAGGAGAACCACCTCGCCGTGGTGCGCAACGTGCTCGACCGCGTGCTCGTGGCCGGCGTCTTCGACTACGTGCTCATGGACTGCCCGCCCTCGCTCGGCATCCTCATGACCTCGTCGCTGGCGGCCGCCGACGGCATCGTCGTCACCATGCAGTGCGAGTACTACGCCATGGAGGGGCTGAGCGTCATCACCTCGCTCATCAACCAGCTCCGCGAAAACGGCGCCAACCCCGGGCTGGAGCTGGAGGGCATCCTCATGACCATGTTCGACGGCCGCACGCGGCTCGCGGCGGACGTGGTGACGGAAGTCCGCAACCACTTCGGCGAAAAGGTCTACGAGACCGTAATCCCGCGCAACGTGCGCATCAGCGAGGCGCCGAGCTTCGGCCAGCCGGTCATCTTCTACGACCCGGCCAGCAGAGGCGCCGAAGCCTACCGCTCCTTCGCCGCGGAATTCGCGCGCCGCACCGCGCCGGCCGAGCATGCGCCCGCGCCCGCACCGGTGCCCGCGCCCGCACCGGCACCGGCCCCGTCGCCTCTCTCCGTCGCACCCTGAAACGAAGACGGAACCTGCGAACAAACGCGAACGTCTAACCGTCCAACATCGAACTGGGGAAAGGCAACAGTTCGGCGTTGGACGTTGTGAATACCCCGTCTTCCCGGAACCGCTTGCTTCCAGCGGGCCATCGCCTCCTCGCCTCCCCGATTCCACCGGAATGGGGCGTCCGGGACGTCCGCCCCTACTTGTTGCCGCTTCAACCCGGTCTCGCAAAAGTAGCGCGGAACGTCCCGGACCACTCACGGGCAGGTCAATGAAACGGACGCGCCCGCTGCTGATTGCACGACAGATCATTCCGAACCGATTTTTATATGTGATGTTAAAGCCCAAGCGAAGCCCTCAGGTCCTTTGACGAAACGCGCTTGTCCTTCGGATTGTGCAGACGATCCAAGTCGAGCGCGTGGTTCGTGCGAAGCCGCCGGGAGCGCGGGCGCCCCCGCCCGCCATTTGAAAGGCCGCGCGCGAGTCCCTCGCGGCCTGAACGTTGCTGCGGGCGAGGGCGCCCACACTCCCGACTCGCCCCCGCCTGCCAGAACGTTTCCATCCTCGCGCCGCCTTTACGGCATCGTCACGCGCACCTTGAAGAACCGGCTCGCGCCGTTGGTGACGCCCCACGCGCCGTCCCCAGCAAAGGGTGCGGTGCATTCTGCACTTCGGGTTGGGGTTGGGCGCATCCCCGGGATGTGCGGCTTGACGGACCCGGAATGAAAACCTACACTTGCTTCTGCTTAGTAAATTCCCAAACGTCGCCATGATCGACAAGATGAACCTGTCCGATTTCATTCTTTGTTCACCTGTCCGGAATGTCAGGCAGGCCTGTGCGCTGGTGACGCTGCTGCTCGCCGGATGCGTCACGCGCGACAACGCGCGGGCGCCTCGCGAGCTGTTGCCCGACCCGACCTTTAAGCAGTGGTTCAACGTCTGCGGCCTGGGGCTACCGGCCGACGACGGCGGCGTGAAAGCCGTTTTTCGCAGCAGCGCCGATAAGGTCGGCACGCCCGCCTGGACCTTGGCGCAGTGGGCCTCGAAACAGAGCCTCGCCGATGCGGCCGTGACGCGGCAGACGCAGCTCTCCACGCACCGCTTCCAGATCGCCAACCCTTCCAAACGGGTGGTCGTGGACAGCCGGCGCGGCGAGCTCGAACTGGGGCTTTTCGCCTCCGCCTGCTATGACCGCGCGCGCCTGGAGAACGAGCCGTGGCCCCACCTGCTCGCGTCCGCCGCGCTCACCGACACGCGCTACCCGTCCGACGTCTGCCGCGTGGCGCTCATGCGGCGCCTGGACGTCTCCATGGAATGCCGCCTCACGGAATTCGCCGACAGGCACCCCGGCGCCGACCCCGCTCTGCACGCCGCGCAATTCCAGCTCTTCCTCTACGTGCAGGACCTCAACCCCGACAGCCCGGGCTACGGCGACATGCTCTGGTTCGGCATCCCCGTCTTCGACAACCGCCGCCCGTCCACGGAAGAGACTTCCCGGCGCGACGGCGGCAAACCCGACGCCTCGGGCAAATTCATCTACTCCCTGCCCACCCGGGCCTGCCAGCCGTACGGCCAGACGTTCTTCGACAAGGGCCGGATCGTTCCGGACAAAGACGCGCCGTGGACGACGCTCCGCGTGAATGCCGCGCCCTGGATCGTCTACGCTTACAAGCTCGCCCGCCAGAAAGGCTACCTGCCGAACACCCGGCTCGACGACCTCTACGTCAGCGGCCTCAACGTCGGGTGGGAAATGACCGGGACCTACGATGCCGTCATGCAGGTCCGCCGTCTCTCCGTTCTGCGGGCGGCGAAATGAGACCGCCGCCGAGCCGCCTATGATCGTTCCCTACTGCCTCAACATCCATCCCGGCGAAAGCCTCGCCGAAGTCCGCGCCGCCATCGAACGCGATGCGCTCGCCGTCAAGGCGCGCATCGCCCCCGACGCGCCCTATCCCCTCGGCCTGCGCCTCTCGGCGGCCGCCGCCGGCGAGCTTGCCGACCCCGCCGCGCTGGACGCCTTCCGCGACCTGCTCGCACGGCACAACCTGTTCGTCACCGGCATCAACGGCTTCCCCTTCGGCGCGTTCCACAAGACCGCGGTCAAGACCGCGGTCTACCAGCCCGACTGGTCCACGCCCGAACGCCTCAGCTACACGGCCCGGCTCGCCACCGTCCTCGCCGAAATCCTCCCCGCGGGCCAGGCCGGCAACATCACGACCGTCCCCCTCGCGTACAAAGGCGCGCCCGGCCGCGGCACGCCGGAAACCCGCACCATCCTCTCGCGCCAGCTCGCCGTCATGGCGGAGTTCCTGAACGACCTGAACCTGACGCGCGGACGCGACATCGCGCTCGCGCTGGAACCGGAGCCCGACTGCCTGTTGGAGGACACCCAAGAGGCCATCGCCTGGTTCGAGGACGAGCTCTTGCACGAGGGCATCCGGTGGCTCAGCGCCAACCGGCGCCGCACGCCGGACGAAGCCGAAGCGCTCCTGCGGCGGCACATCGGCGTCTGCCTCGACACCTGCCACTTCGCCGTGGCCTTCGAAGACCCGCTTGCCGCGCTGTTCCGCTTCGAGAGCGCCTGCCTCCGCGTCGCCCGCGTGCAGCTCAGCGCCGCGATCCGCACCTCGGTTTCGGAAGAATCCCTGAACCGGCTCGCCGCCTTCATCGAACCGGTGTATCTGCACCAGACCAAGATCCGCCGCCCGCGCGGGCAGATCGTCTCGCTGCCGGACCTGACCCCCGACACCCTGGAGACCGCGCGTCAGCACAAGGGTTGCGAGCTGCGCACGCATTTCCACGTGCCGCTCTTCTACGACGGGGACGACGTGCTCGGCTCGACGCATACCGATCTTACGCCCCCATTCTTCGCGCACGTCCAATCGCAAGGCGTCCCGCTGGAGATCGAGACCTACACCTTCGACGTCCTGCCGCCCGCGATCCGCCCCGCGAACATCGTCGACAGCCTCGTGCGCGAGTGCGAATGGGTGCACCATCGGCTCGCCCCGCCGGCGCAGGCGTGAGGCCGCCGACGCCTCGCGGAATCTTCCTCAACCTGCCCGCACACGCTCACAGATAGCTTGCCAGCCAAGCGAGGGTCGCACCGACCAGGCCGATGACGCTCTCCATTACCGTCCACGATTTGAGCGTGTCTTTGGGACTCAGTCCGAAGTACCGGTTCACCAGCCAGAAGCCGCTGTCGTTCACGTGCGAAAGCGCCGTGGCCCCCGAGGCGATGGCGATCACGATCAGGGCGGGCTCGATCCGCACGGCGGACAGCAACGGCGCCATGATGCCGCCCGCGGTCAGCATCGCCACCGTGGCCGACCCCGCCACGGCCCGCACGATCAGCGCGATCAGGAAGGCGGTCCAGACCGGATGCAGACCGCTGTGGGCGAGCGTGTCGGCCAGCGCCTTGCCCGCGCCGCTGTCGACCAGCACCTGCTTGAACACCCCACCCGCACCGGTCACCAGAATGATCAGCCCCGCCGGAGCCAGCGCGGAGGTCGCCACCTCGTTCACCTTCTCGCGGGTCAGGCCGCGGCAGGTCCCGAGCGCAGTGAAGGCGATCAGCGTCGAGGCGGTCAGCGCGAAGAAGGGATGGCCGATGAAGGCGAACACGCGCCGGGCCACATGCCCGTCCGGCAAGGCGGAAGCCGTGACCGTGTTGAGCACGATCAGCAGGAGCGGCAGGAGCAGGATGCCGAACACGCAGCCGAAACCCGGCAGCGCCTTCTCGTCCCACGGCTTCTTGGCGGCCTCGCTCTCCATATACGCGGGGATCTCCGCCGGGATGCGCCGGGCGATCCACGCCCCGAAGACCGGTCCGGCCAGGATCGTGCAGGGCAAGCCGAGCACGATGCCGTAGAAGATCACGCGTCCGAGGTCCGCGCCGACGAGCTGCGCCACCGCGATCGGGCCCGGCGTGGGAGGCACGAACGCGTGCGTCACCGCCAAGCCCGCCAGCAACGGGATGCCGTAGTAGAGCAGCGACTTCTTGGTTTCGCGCGCGAGCGCGTAGACCAGCGGCACGAGGATGATGAAACCCACGTCGAAGAAGACCGGGATGGCCACCAGAAAGCCCGCCAGCGCCATGGCCCACGGCGCGCGCGCCTTCCCGAACACGCGCAGCAGCGTGAGCGTCAGCCGCTCCGCCCCGCCCGACACCTCCAGCAGCTGGCCGAACATCGCGCCCAGCCCCACCACCACCGCGATGAACCCCAGCGTGCCGCCCATGCCCCGCTCGATGCACGCCATCACCTTCTCGGGCGGCATTCCCGCCGCCAGCGCCGTGGCCATGCTGACCAGGATCAGCGAGACGAACGGCTGCTGCTTCCGCCTGATGATCAGGTAGAGCAGCACGCCGACGGCCGCGGTCACGACGGTGGCGAGATAGGCGGGGGAGTGGAGCATGGGGACGTCTATTTCACATTGAACCCGAAATACCGCACCGCGTTGCGGTAGCAGATGTCCTTCACGATCTCGCCGGTCCAGGCGATGTCGTTCGGGATCTTGCCCTCGGTGATGTCGGTGCCCAACACATTGCAGAGGATGCGGCGGAAATACTCGTGGCGCGTGTAGCTCAGGAACGAGCGGCTGTCCGTGAGCATGCCCACGAAGCGGCTCAGCAGGCCAAGCTGCGAGAGGGCCTCGAGCTGGCGCTTCATGCCGTCCTTCTGGTCGTTGAACCACCAGCCGCTGCCGAACTGCATGCGCCCCGCCTCGGGGCCGCGCTGGAAGTTGCCCAACATGGTGCCGATCATCTCGTTGTCCCGCGGATTGAGCGTGTAGATCACCACGCGCGGCAACGCGTCCGCCTGCTCCAGGCGGTCGAACAGGCGCGACATCGGCAGGGCCACGCTCCAGTCCCCGATGCTGTCGAACCCGGTGTCGGGGCCGAGCTTCTGGAACATTCTCGTGTTGTTGTTGCGCATCGCGCCGTAGTGGATCTGCACGCTCCAGTCGGAGCGGGCGTCCATGGCGATGCAGGCGAAAAGGACGGCCGACCGGAATTTGGCGACCTCCTCCTGAGCGGCGGTGCCGCCCCCGCGCACGCGGGCGAAGAGCGCGCCGATCTCGGCCTCGGCATAGGGCTCGGCATAGACCGTGTCCAGCCCGTAGTCCGAGAGGCGGCACGCCTGCTGAGCGAAGAAGTCGTGCCGTTTCTGCAAGGCGTTCAGCAGGTCATCCCACGTCTTCACGGGCATGCCCGCCGCGGCCTCCAGGCGGTCCAGCCAAGCGTTCCAGAAGGCGGGACGGTCGATGGCCAGGGCCTTGTCCGGCCGCCACGTGGGCAGCATCCGCACGGCGAAGCCCGACGCCTGGACGGCCGCGTGGTGTTCCAGCGTGTCGCACGGATCATCGGTGGTGCAGACGACTTTCACGTTGCTGCGCGTCATGAAGCCGCGTGCGCTGGAACCGGGCTGGGCGAGTTTCTCGGAAGTGGCGGCCCAGATCTCGTCGGCGGTCGCGGGTGTAAGCAGATCGTAGACGTCGAAGTAGCGCGCGAGCTCGAGCTGCGACCAGTCGAACAGCGGGTTGCGCAACAGGTACGGCATGGTCTCCGCGAACTTCTGGAACTTCTCGCGGTCGGAGGCCTCGCCGGTGATGAAACGCTCGCCGATGCCGTTCGAACGCATGGCGCGCCACTTGTAGTGGTCGCCGCCGAGCCACGCGTGCGCCAGGTCGCGGAAACAGGCATTGTTCGCAATGTCCGCCGGCGGCAGGTGGCAGTGGTAGTCGATGATCGGCATCTGCGCC
>Ga0116170_10006169_pt1 | contig 10556 bp, 5 predicted proteins | sample AD_JPNHW1_MetaG_FD_89797 | JGI IMG/M metagenome (GOLD analysis project Ga0116170, IMG submission 89797) | Active sludge microbial communities of municipal wastewater-treating anaerobic digesters from Japan - AD_JPNHW1_MetaG | ecosystem: Engineered > Bioreactor > Anaerobic > Digestate | place...
GATTCTTCACGGGGATTGGTGAATGCCGGCGTGAACGGTGCGACGGCTATGCCCGATGGATCTACGCCGAGCAGCATGTGTTGCATTGTCGTATTGCCGCCTACGAGTACGGTCGCAAGATTTTTTTTAGGAAGATTATTGGCGGCAAGGAGTTTGTCGGCAAGCGCGGAAATTGCACCGACGGCGCGGCGCTGCAGATGTCGGAGGTTTGCCGTTGATTTCGATGCGTAATCTATTCTCGCGATGACGTCTGCGCCGAAGATAGCCTGCGGATTGCCGCAGGCTGCGCGGCCCAGCGCGTTGCCGCCGGCGAGGTCGAACAGCGTTGCCGCGATGGTGGTTGTGCCGAGGTCTACCGCCAGGCCCAGCCGGCCAGCCGGCGCAGCGTCGCGGGATGTACACCTCACCATGCCGGCTGCTTCGGTCAAAATGACTTCACCCATATGGCCGTCGGTGTATTCCACGGTTACGTTCTGATTGAGGAGGACAGCCCGGCAGGCTAACCGCCATCCGTCGGCGAGTTCCCGTTCGGTGAAGGCGGCAGAGTCGGCTGGCGTGACGGGCGTGGGGTTCGACGATATGCGCATGCGGCATTTCCCGCATGTGCCGTTGCCGCCGCACGGAGCCGGAACGTAAAGCTCCGCCCTACGGGCTGCGTCCAGCAGATTGCTGCCCGCGGGAATCTCAACTGTCAGATTCTGATTGACGAAAGTTACTTGAGGCATGATCAGTCCTTTTTCCGCACAACTTCCATAACCCGGCCGTCGTCGGTCATGGCCACCGTACTGCCTGGCGGAACGATTACGAAATCCTCGTCATTCCAGTCGCATTCGACAAGTGAACGGAGATAGTTTCGCGAGCCTTGTAATTCTTCGTATGCCCAACCGAGGCTGGCTGCGCAGTCTCTGGTGAATGATTTCAACTCGTCCGCGTCGCCGACGCCGGTGTCGACGTAAAGTGCGGTATTATATTTCGTAATCCAGTCCTGTTCCATCTCCATCAGGTATTCCGCGTTGTCTTCGCCGTATTTTTCGACGTATTCGCGTTTCAGGCGGCTGAGTTTTTCAGCAGACGGTGCGCGCGGCCGGTCGAGCAGCCAGCCAGGGCTGTACCAGTAGCTTGTGGGTTTTTCGGCGATGTATGCGTCGTATAGTTTTCTGCTGCCCAGGATTATGGCCCGGCAGTCGTGGACGCGGGGAAAAACCATTTCGCAGCGTCTGGCGGTCACGCCTTCTATGCTGCGGCTGCAAAGGCCGTAGGCGGAAACGACGGCTTCGACGGACGGGATGGCTTCTGCGAGGTCGAGGGCGTTTTGCAGTGTCTGCCGGAGATTCGAAGGCTGGTCATGAAGGCCGAGTTCGAAAAATTCGCAGTGCACTATGTGCGGCATATCCTGAAGCATGGATTCAAGTTCCGGCTTAAGAGCCTGGCAGGCTATCAGGGCTATTTTTTTTCTGTTTTTCACCATCAGGATAATTCTATATGATGCCGTAAAAATTTTTTGAGAACTGCTTTACAGAACAGTTTACCAAAAAAATTCTTTAATCAAAAATGTTCCGTGGAAAACATTGCTCTCTACGATAAATTTTTTCTGACGGAAGGCAGCCGTCAGTTATCTTTCAGGTGACGTTTGAGAAATTCGCCGGTATAGCTTGAAGCGACCTTCATGATATCTTCCGGCGTTCCCTGTGCCACCACCGTGCCGCCGCCGTCGCCGCCTTCCGGGCCCATGTCTATTATCCAGTCTGCACATTTGATTACGTCGAGATTGTGTTCTATTATAAGCACCGTATTGCCCTTGTCGGCGAGGCGGTTCAGGACGGTCATGAGTTTGTGGATGTCGGCGAAATGCAGGCCGGTGGTCGGCTCATCGAGTACGTAGACGGTATGGCCGGTCGAACTTTTGCCCAGTTCCGATGCCAGCTTGACTCGCTGAGCCTCTCCGCCTGAAAGCGTTGTGGAACTCTGGCCCAGCTCGACGTAGCTGAGGCCCACATCGGCCAACGCACGAACCATCTGCCGGATTTTGGGGAAATTGTCAAAAAATCCCAACGCTTCTTCAATCCGCATGTTCAGAACGTCCGCGATATTTTTGCCCTTGTATTTTATTTCGAGCGTTTCACGGTTATAGCGGGCGCCGTGGCATTCCTGGCATGTGACGTAAACGTCCGGCAGAAAGTGCATTTCGATTTTCTTGACGCCCTGGCCCTGGCAGGCTTCGCAGCGGCCGCCCCTGACGTTGAAGCTGAAGCGGCCAGGTTTGTAGCCGCGTATCTTGGCTTCGCGGGTTTTGGCGAAAAGCTGCCGGATAAGGTCGAATACGCCGGTATACGTCGCCGGATTGCTTCGCGGCGTACGGCCGATGGGCGACTGGTCGATTTCTATGACCTTGTCCACGTTGGCGATGCCGATGAGTTTTTTGTGTTCGCCCGGCCGGAGTTTGGAATTGTACAGTTTGCGTTTGAGTGCCCGCAGCAGCGTCTGGTTTATGAGCGTACTCTTGCCCGACCCGCTTACGCCCGTTATGCAGATTATGCCGCCCATCGGGATTTTGACGTCGATATTCTTGAGGTTGTGTTCCCGGCAGCCCTTGAGTTCCAGCGCGTTCCTGAACGACACCGGCCGTCGTTGCGAGGGCATTTCAATCTGCAGCCGGCCGGAAAGATATCGGCCGGTGAGCGATTCATCCGACTGGCAAATTTCGTCGATTGTGCCCTGGGCGATTACCCGTCCGCCGTGTCGGCCGGCGGCTGGCCCGATGTCTATTATCTGGTCGGCACACCGCATGGTCTCTTCGTCATGCTCGACGACGATTACCGTGTTGCCCATGTCCCTCAGCCGCAGAAGCGTCCTAATCAGACGTTTGTTGTCCCGCTGATGAAGGCCGATGGTCGGCTCGTCGAGAACGTAGCACACGCCTACTAGGCCGCTGCCGACCTGCGTGGCCAGCCGTATCCGCTGGGCTTCGCCGCCGGAAAGCGTGCTGCTGGTGCGGTTGAGCGTGATGTATCCCAGCCCGACGTCCTTCAGAAATATCAGCCGGTGACGTATTTCACGCAATATCATGTCGGCGATTTGCGTTTTTTCTTCGTCCAGCCGCAGCGAATCGAAATAATCGCAGGCTGACGAGATGCTGAGCTGTGCGACTTCGTTTATGTTTTTATTGCCAAGCCGGACGGCGAGGCTGGCTTTTTTAAGACGTGCGCCCTGGCATTCGGGGCAGGGCTGTTCGCTCATGTAACCGTGCAGGCGGGTTTTCACGAATTCGCTGTCGGTCGTTTTCCACCGGCGAGTGAGATTCGGCAGTACGCCTTCCCAACTGCCCGCTGGGTCGCCGTTGAGCAGTATTTTCCGTTTAGCCGCCGGAATGTTTTTATACGGCTCGGACGGCGAGACGTCGTATTCACGACAGAACTGGCGAATCAGCCGGTTATAAAAGATGTTCATTCGTTTGCCGCCGTGCCGCCATGCGTCGATTGCCCCTTCAGTCAGAGAAAGTGCGTGGTCGGGCACTACCAGGTCATGGTCGAATTCCAGTATCGTTCCGAGGCCGTCGCATTTTTCGCATGCGCCGTACGGCAGATTGAAGCTGAACATTCGCGGCGACATTTCTTCTAGGCTTACGTCGGGGTGTTCGGGGCAGGCGTAAATTGCGCTGAATAACCGCTCTTTCCATTTGCTGAAGTCCACGCCAGCCGCGCGGCGGGCCGCATCCGATTCAGCCGGGTCGATTTTCTCGTACAAGACGATTATAGAGCCGCCGGCCAGGTCCAGCGCGGTCTGTATGCTGTCGCTGAGACGGATGCGGACGGACTCTTTCATTACCAGCCGGTCAACCACGACTTCTATGGTGTGAACCTTGTTCTTAGCAAGTTCCGGCATGGCTTTGATGTCACAGATTTCGCCGTCCACGCGCACCCGCACGTAGCCTTCACTGCTGATATGAGCGAGAAGTTCGGCGTGTTGGCCTTTCTGGCCGCGGATGATGGGGGCTAATATCATGAATTTCGTGCCGTCGGGCAGGCTCATGACGGCGTCGACCATTTGCGTTACGGTCTGGCTGGTAATTTCCCTGCCGCATATCCAGCAGTGCGGCGTGCCGACGCGGGCGAAGAGCAGCCGAAGATAATCGTAAATTTCGGTCGTCGTGGCGACGGTGGAGCGGGGGTTTGCACTGCCGGCCCTCTGTTCGATGGCTACCGTGGGCGGCAGGCCTTCGATATGTTCTACGTCGGGTTTGGAGAGCTGTTCGAGGAACTGGCGGGCATAGGCTGAGAGGCTTTCGACGTATTTACGTTGGCCTTCGGCGTAGATGGTGTCGAACGCCAGTGAACTTTTGCCCGATCCGCTCAGGCCGGTTATCACCACCAGCCGGTCGCGGGGGATTCGCACGTCTATGTTGCGCAGGTTGTGCTCGCGAGCGCCGAGAATGACTATTTCCCGTTCGCCCTGGGGTTTACTTTCAGGTCGTGATGTACTGGCTGTTTCCTGCATCTTGAATATAAACGTTCAGTGTACTAAATTTGGATGTGAAAAACAATACCCAAACGCAAGTCAGACGGCGGCTGGAATATATCTATTGCGTTGCAGTAAGCCGGCTGGCCAAGTATAATTTCTTCGTCTGTACGAATCAGATAGATGTACGGACAGAGATGCGGCTTTTCCGTGAGGACGATAAATGAAAATCAGATTTTTTAAAATAACTGTGCTGGTTGCGGTTCTGACGTTTTCTTGCTTCGCATTGGGCCAGGCTGGCGAGATGCGCCTGCAGCCTGCGATTGACCTGCCTGGCATCGGATTACGCATGGCTGTGCCGCTTTCTTACGTGTATACCGACCCTGACGAGCCGTTCAAGGCATATTCGTGCGTATTGACTGACCGCGGCCAGGCTGTTCAGAACATAACGCTAATGGCGTATCCTTATGACAAGTCGCAGACGGTCAAAGATTTTGCGGCTTCGACCCTGACTGACATCAAAAACAATCTGGCGATACGCGAACTGAAGGTGCTCAGCGAAACGCCGATACAGGTGGCGGGGTTAGCTGGCATTGCAAGGGCTATGGAATACAATTTCCGCGGCATAGATACGTCGTCGGTGACGCTGATTTTCACCCGTTCGCTTGAACAGTTCAAAGCCGCCAATCCGCTTTGTGCCGACCAGATAATTTACGTTCTGTCGATGGAAGTATCCATAGAGCAGAAGGAATCCCTGCTGGCACAGCTTGACATGGTAGTCAGATCCATCAGCCTCATGCCGCTGAAAAGTCCAACCGACATGCCGGTTAATCTGCGGCACAGGGTATTCATCAAAAATTTCAGTTGCGGCCTCGCCATTCGTTTGCCGGAGTTCTGGTGGAGCGAAATCACAGGCGACGGCATTAAAATGGGCCGCTACGACTATCTCTGCAACGACGATTCGCCGATGCTCGAAATCGTATCCGTGCTCGTGTCCGATTCGCTCACTGCGCAGGCGTGTGGCCAGGCTGCAATAGATTTTGACAAGAAACGGGGCCTGTCGTTTGACATTCTCCAGCAGGGGCCGTTAAAGATAGCTGGCAAACTCGGTTATCAGTTCATACTCAGGCAGAGTGAGACGCAGGCTGCGGAATCGCAGCCGGCCGGCACGAAAAAAACTGCGGAGACGAAAGATTACGTCATACAGATACGCCGGCTGCTTTGCGTGCCGGACAGCACTGCCGGCAAAAATCGGCATTACGCGATGATACTTACGGGTTTTTCCGCAGATGTCAAAAAACTCTGCGATATCATGGACGAACTTACGGATTCGTTCGACACGCGGCCGGAAGTCAAGGAAATGCCCAAAGCTCCAGCCAACCCCGCCTCTGACAGGGAAGGACTCTGAAGCATGACGAAAGTCGGGATGAATGTCATTGAGCAGGGCGATTGTATCAAAATACTTGATTCCGTCGAAGAGCCGTTTGCCGATTTGGTCTTTGCCGACCCGCCGTTCAATATCGGCTACAAATACGACGTCTATGAGGACAAACTGGCCTACGAGGAATATTACGACTGGACTGAAAAATGGATGGCCGCCTGCACGCGGGTGATGAAACCCGACGCGTCATTCTGGATAGCCATAGGTGCTGAATATGCCGCCGAAGTCCGTCTAATCGGCAGAAAACTGGGGCTGACGCTGCGAAACTGGATTATATGGCATTATACGTTCGGGCAGAACACCAAAAAAAAATTCGCCCGCAGCCATACTCACCTGTTTTATTTTGTGAAAGATTCAGGCAGATTTACGTTCAACGATAAGGCTGTTCGTGTTTTTTCCGACCGCGAGGTTTATTATCATGACAAACGTGCAAATCCGCAGGGCCGTATTCCTGACGACGTATGGGACGAATTTCCGCGGTTATGCGGGTCGTTTTCGGAACGGGAAGGCTGGCATCCGTGTCAGATGCCCGAATCGCTGTTGGCTCGCATAATTCGCACCTGTTCCAACGTGGGCGATGTGGTTATCGACCCGTTTGCCGGCAGCGGCACGACGCTTGTGGCGGCAAAAAAACTTTCGCGACGCTATTTCGGCACAGAGATTTCGCCGCAGTATGTGGAAGGCGTACGGCAGAGATTGAATAAAACTCGCGCGTATGCCGGCGGCTGTCCGGAAAAATCGCAGCCGGCTGATTGCTCGGACGATAAAATTCCGCCGGCTCATTTTGAGATTCTTCGCGATGCTTATGCCGATTTTACTGTGCCGGTTACGAAACTGAAGACCTCCGGATTTCTCATGGAGCGTTTTGCCGAACGTTACAATCTGAGGCTCAAATATAGTGGCGTTGCTTGCGGGTATACGGCTCAGGCGATATTGGGTTGCCTGGAAAAAATGAGCAAAAAAATCGGTGCTCTGCCGGTTATAAAATGTCACTCGATTGACGGAAAGTAGCGGCCGGCCATGAAAATAAGCATAGCAACGTGGAACGTCAACTCTGTCAGGCCGCGAATGGAACGCATTGCTGAATTCCTTCGCAGAGTGCCGGCTGACGTGCTTTGCATCCAGGAACTCAAATGTCGTACCGAAGATTTCCCATACGACGCCTTTGACGAACTTGGATACAACTGTGCCGTCAACGGCCAGAAAACGTACAACGGCGTAGCAGTCGTTTCTCGTCTGCCGATTGATGATATCCGCTGCGGCCTTGGTGATACGGAGCTGGACGAGCAGGCCAGGCTGATATCGGCTGAGATTGCAGGCTTGCGAATTTACAGCGCATACGTACCTAACGGCTCAGACATGGAGAGCGAAAAGTATCGTTTCAAATTGAGATGGCTGACGCGGCTGAGTGAAATTCTGGAAGAGTCGCACTCCGCCGATGAACCTGTCGTCATTTGCGGCGATACGAATGTGATTATCAACGACGATGATGCGAATGATATCGTGCCGTGGCGGACTACGGGCCTTGCGTGCGATGAAGTCCGCCTCGCGCTGCAAAAAGTGACGGACTTGGGGCTTGTCGACGTGTTTCGCAAAATAAATCCCGAAGGCGGTAAATTTTCATGGTGGGATTACAGGCAGCTGGCGTTTGTACACAACATCGGCTTGCGGCTGGATCATATCCTGGCTAGCCGTCCGTTGGCGGAAAAACTCTGTTCATGTGTTATCGACCGCGAAAGCAGAAAAGGTCAAAAACCGTCCGACCATGCCGCCGTAATCGCTGAATTCAATATCTGACCTGTTGCGTGCGCGAAAAATTACAAGTTTCAAAAAGCGAGCTACAGGAAAGCGTCAACTTCAAAGTATTAGAGCAGTTCAATCTTGAGAGTTCCTTTTTTGCTGGTTTGCTTTGTCCGTGGCTGCGTCAGGAAAACTTCAGAATACTGCCAAGTATGCCTCATTTTCCTTCCTTGCCACGAACAAACCCACTGGCGCAAAAATATGAACTCTCAATCTTTCAATGCTCTAAAATTTCATGATTTTGGGATAGGTTCTGCAAATCTCAGAACTTGATTATTTTGAAATTGCTTGCAAGTTACCTTCTTGTTTTTTGAAAATTTTTACTTCATTGCATTAATCGATTCCACAATCGTGCTGAGATTGGCCTGCATTTCCGCTAGCCGCTGCTTTTCATTTTCGACGACTTCCGCCGGCGCGCGTGATATGAAATTCGCATTGCCCAGTTTAGCCGTTACGCCCGCGATGCCTTTTTCCAGCGTCGCCCTGAGTTTGCCCAACCGTTCCAGTTCGGCTGCGGTGTCGATGATGTCGAGCACGAAAATTTTTCGGCCGCCTATGCTTATCGCCGCACTGCCAGCCGGCGGAGTTGCAATCTGTTTTGTGACGGTCGCTTCGCCGAGGCCTGCGAGTTTTTCAAGCAGTTCGATATTTGACTGCAATACGTCGTTTTCGCCCGCGGATTCGATGATTATGTTTACCCGCTCTTTCGGGGCGACGTTATGCTGCTGGCGGGCGTTGCGGATTTGTCGTACTGCGTCGGCGAGCGTTGCGAAGGCTGATTCGCTGTCGGCGTCGACAAGCGACTCATCCGCTGTGGGCCAGGGGGCGGTAATCAGCATTTCCGGTGCAATGCCGGCCGGCCCGCGGGATGGGACGACGGCATTCAGGTTGGCCCAGATTGCTTCCGTTATGAACGGCATAATCGGGTGCATCAGCCGCAGTATGGTGTCCAGAACATACGCGGTTACCGCTTTCGGCGCAGCTTCGCCGGCATTTATACGCGCCTTGGCCACTTCCAGATACCAGTCGCAGAAGTCGTCCCACAGAAAATGGTAGAGCTTTTCGGCGAGGTCGTTGAAGCGATATTTTTCAATGGCGTCGGCGGCGTCCATGACAACGGACGTCATGCGGGAAAGTATCCACCGGTCAGCCAGATTGGCGGATGTGTCAGTATCGCTCCACTGTGGGGCGTCGGATAGATTCATAATCGCAAAGCGGCTGGCGTTCCAGAGCTTGTTGCAGAGATTGCGGCCGATGTCGAATTTCGGCGACGAGTTCACCTCGCGGCCGTCCGGCAGGGTCATCTTTTCAATCGGCATACGCACGTCCTGCGTCTGCGTCGTCATGCTCACGAGCGTGTAACGCATGGCGTCGGCGCCGTGGGAGTCGATTATGTCCAGAGGATTTACGCCGTTGCCGAGGCTTTTGGACATTTTTCTGCCCTGCCCGTCCTGTATCATGGCGTGTATGAAAACTTCGCTGAACGGTATGTCGCCAGCGCAGTACTGGCCCATCATGACCATGCGCGAGACCCACAGCGTGATAATCTCCCGCGCGGTACTCAGGACGTTGCCTGGATAGAATTTTTCTAACAGGGCTTTGTCGGCTGGGTCGTCGCTGGGCCATTTCAGAGTGCTGAACGGCCAGAGCGCACTGCTGAACCACGTATCGAGCACGTCGGCGTCGCGCTGCCAGCCTTCCGATTCAATCGCTTTTTCAAGTTCGTCAAAACCAGGCTTGACGCAGAGGAATGTTACCGGCCCGTTGTCGGTCTGGAAGACCTGGCATGTCGTGCCGTATTTACAGCGGTTGGGGTGCTCGCCTGCTTTAGACCATACCGGTATCTGGTGGCCCCACCATAATTGGCGGGATATCGGCCAGTCGCGGAGATTTTCCAGCCAGGCCTGATAGTTGTTGGCATAGCGTGCGGGCGTGAATTTCAGCCGGCCGTCGAGCAGCGGCTGAAGCGCCAGACCCGCAAGCGAGTTCAGAGGAACGTCGGTGTCCGGAATATATTTTACGCCGTCACGCTCTTCGGATTTGCAGTTTGCAATTCGTAATTTGAAATTCTCTATCGGTTTTTTCACCGCGACGTACCACTGGTCGGAGAGGTACGGTTCTATCGGCACGTGGCTGCGATACGAATGGCCGACGGAGTGCGTGTAATCAAGCACTTTTTCAAGAAGATTTTCATTTCTGAACCACTCGACTATAGCTTCACGGGCCTCGAATCTGTCCATGCCGAGCAGATTTTTGGCTTCTTCGGTGTTGCAGTCATCCCAGCCGTGGCGGTCGGATATGCTGCCGTCGGGGGCCATTATGTTTATCATCGCCAGCGAGTGTCGCTGGCCTATCTGGTAATCGTCGGGGTCGTGAGCGGGCGTGACTTTCAGAAAACCCGTCGAGAAACGGGCTTTTTCGTCAGAACTTTCAGGGTCGGGCAAAACTACGTGGTCGTCGAGTATTATCGGTATGAGTCGGCCGACTATCGGCAGGCGAATCATTGTGCCTGCGAGCACTTTCGCCCGCGGGTCAGCCGGATTCATCGCCACCGCCGTGTCGCCGAGCATGGTTTCAGGCCTTGTGGTGGCGACGGTGACGTGCGTGATTTTTTTGCCGTTTATTTCCGCCGGCTTTTCCAGAGGATACTTCAGATACCAGAAAAAACCGGCTATGTCTTCGTGTTCGACTTCGTCGTCTGCCAGCACCGTCTGGGTGGCTGGGTCCCAGTTCACCAGCCGTTTGCCACGGTAAATCAAACCGTCGCTGAACAGCCGTGAAAATGTTTCGCGAACGGCTTTCGCGCAGACGCTGTCCATCGTGAATCGCGTGCGAGCCCAGTCGCAGCTGCAGCCCATGA
>Ga0116170_10006170_pt1 | contig 10556 bp, 9 predicted proteins | sample AD_JPNHW1_MetaG_FD_89797 | JGI IMG/M metagenome (GOLD analysis project Ga0116170, IMG submission 89797) | Active sludge microbial communities of municipal wastewater-treating anaerobic digesters from Japan - AD_JPNHW1_MetaG | ecosystem: Engineered > Bioreactor > Anaerobic > Digestate | place...
GGCATCCAGGCCATCGCGCTCAGCGCCGGCGGCTCCGGTTACATCGCCCCGCCGCACGTGAACATCTTCGGCGGCGGCGGCATTGGCGCAACGGCCATCGCCCTGATCAACCGCTCCTCCGGCGCGGTCACCAACATCACGGTCACCTCGCCCGGCACGGGCTACACCTCCACCCCGACGGTCAGCCTCACCGGCGGCGGCGGCTCCGGAGCGACGGTCGGCACCATTGTCCGCGGCCTCAACCCCCATACCGGCGGGCTCGTCAAAACAGGCAGTGGAACGCTGGCCCTCCTCGGCTCAGGCAGCACCTACGGCGGCCCGACCGTCGTGAACGGCGGCACGCTGCTGGTCGGCGCGCAGGACGCGCTCTCGCCCCTGTCTTCCGCCATCCAGATCGGCGACGGCACGCTCGACCTCTGCGGACGCACGGTCACCAACGCCAGCGTCACGCTTTCGGGTTCCGGCCGCCTCGTCAACGGCGAAATCCTGAGCTCGCGCGTCGTTAAAACCGGCTCGGCCGCAGCCACTTTCGACACGGGCGTCACCTTTGTCCCGCCGACCAGCGCCGCCTACGGCCGCACCCCCGGCCTGCTCGAAGGCATGATCGCTTCGGCATGGAACACCACCTGGCCCAGCCCCGTGATCTCCACCCAGCTCACCACCCGCGCGGGCAACGGCGTCAAGACGAACAACACGTATTTCGCGGGCGGACTCTGGAACGGCAACAATCACACCTATATCTACTCCGGCTACCTGTGGAACCGCCAGCCGACCAACGTGGTCTGGACCTTCCGCGGCACGTTCGACGACAACGTCAGCCTCAGCCTCGACGGCATCCTGCACATCAACACCGGGCAGACCGTCGCCACCAAGAACGTCACGCTGACGCCCGGTCCCCACGCGCTCGAGATCCGCTACGGCGACGGCACGGGCAACGTCGGCCCCGTCAGCGGGGTGGGCGGCCTCACCTACGATCCGCAGGGCCGCAACTCGGCGAACGCCAGCGACTACCTGCTGCTGACGGACCCCGGCGACGGCTCGCTCCTGACCGTTGATGACGGCGGCGCCGGCGGCCTGCCCGTCTCGCCCGTCATCCAGGTCGCCGAGGGCACGCTGCTCATCCCGCCCTCGGCCACCGCCCGTCCCGGCCTTTACGAGGGTCGCGTCAGCGGCAACCAGAACTGGACCGCCGCCAACCCGAACGACCTCGTCACTCTCAACATCCGCTCCGCCACCGGCTACGGCGGCTCGGGGACGAACCTCAACGGCGCGGCTTGGCCGGACAACACGACCTACATCCATTCCGGCTACCTGTGGAACCGCCAGCCGACCAACGTGGTCTGGACCTTCGGCGAGAATTTCGACGACACCGCCCTCCTGTACATCGACGGTGTCCGCGTCCTCTACGACACCACGTCCTCCACGCCCACTTACAAGAACGTCACCCTGACGCCCGGTCCCCACGCCTTCGAGCTCCGCCTCGCGCAGGGCAGCGGCAGCGTCGGCGGCAACTGGGTCCGCAGCGACAGCGTGCGCATCGGCTTCGGCGTGGACCGCCAAGGACGCAACGCCAACGCGGCGAACAACTATGAGCCGCTGGTCGACCCCGGCGACGGCTCGCTCTTCACCCTCACCTCCGACAGCGGCAGCACGAACCTTCTGGACGGCGTCACCATCGACGTCGCGGATGGCGCGACGCTCGATCTGGGCGGCGTCTCGCGCACGGGCCTCACCCTCACCGGCGGCGGCACGGTCAGCAACGTCGTCTTCGGCGACGGCACGGTCATCTCGCCGGCCGGCGACGCCAAGATCGGAACCGTCGCCCTCGAGAGCGCCGTTTTCACCGGCGCAGCCACCTACCGCGTGACGATTGCGAAAGGCGTGCCCGGCAACCCCGCCCTCGCGCCCGGGCTCTACGAAGGCAGCCTGGGCGTCGGCACAGCCCTGGACGAAACCTCGCCCAACCCGGCGACCTCCGTCCAGCTCGCGACGCGCAACGCCAACGTGGCCATCAGCGCCAACACCGAGTGGATCTACACGGGATACATCTGGAACCGCACCGGCGCGGACGCGACCTGGTCGTTCGCCGAGTCCTTCGACGACGCCGTGAAACTGGCGATCGACGGCGCCGCCGTCCTTTCGCCGAACGGCTGGAACCTCACGTCCGTGGGCACGACCACCCTCTCGCCCGGCCCGCACAGCTTCGAGCTGCGCGTCTTCAACGGCACCGGCGGCACGGGGCCCGTCAACCAGGACGGCTGGGGCTCGACCACCCTCGGCGTCGGCATCGACGTCCAGGGGCGCAGCAGCAAGTCCGCCGCCAACTACACGAAGCTGGAGGATCCGGGCAACGGTTCGCTCTTCACTCTCACGCCGGACGGCACGGTCAACGACCTTGTCACCAGCGCGGGCGCGCTGGACCTCTCCACGCTGACGATCGTCCCGGCAGACGCGCTCTCGGCCGCCCCGACGGGCAGCTCTTACGTGCTCATCCATGCGGCCGGCGGATTCACGGGAGCCAAACCCGCGCTGTCCGGCTTTGACTCCAAATGGAATCTGATCCGCGTCGGCAACGACCTGATCCTCACCTCTCAGCGCGGCACGGTGATGTTCCTCTGGTAGGCTGGGACGGTTCCCCGAACCGGCTGCGGCGGTTTCGGGGAAACCGCCCTACCGGCATACGTGTTGGGGGCGAGCAAGAAATGAAACCGCCCTGAGCCGTCGCCCGCCGGCCCTCACGCCCGAGCGTCCGTACGCCTGCGCCTGACGAACGGGACGCTGCGACGGACGGCATCGGGCGTGTCACCGGAAAGGTCGCGGGCCAACGCTCACGATCCCGCGCGCCAGAACGCGTCGTTCAGAACAAACGTCCGCGTCTCTTCCGGCTGGTCCGGGTTGGCGAGCACGACCCGGAGTCGCGGAACCCCGTTCGAAGGCGTCTCGACAATCCAGGAGGCGAGGGTCCGGGTGTTGTGTCCGGTCCGCCAGAGGCTGTTGTCGGGCCCGTCGCGCCGGTCCCTGCTGATGGACGCGAAGGACTCGGCCGTACAGGGCGCGGGCACCCCTTTCATCAGCTCCGTGATCCGTCCGAGACGCGCGGCGCTGCTCGCGCCGATTTTCGCGTTGAACGCCGCGAGGTCCGGCTCGAGAAAGTGATTCGAGTGAGCGACGAAACCGCTGGCGATTGTCCTGAGGGCGTATTTGCCCTCCAGCCCCACTTCCGCCAACACAATTTTCGAGCGGTCGGAAATCATGACGAACATGGTCCGCGCGCGGGGAAAGACCGCATCCTTTCTCGCCAGCACTTCGTCGCAACTCGCATAGCCGGACAGCAGCACGCCGATGACGCCATGCTTGCCCGGCTGGCGGTCGCGCTTGCTTTGCGGAATGCTGCTGGCCGACGCGGTTACGACCGTCAGGCCCTTCTCGTTCACGCCCGCTTTGATGCCCGGCTCGGTGCCGCCCTCGGCGTAGAGGCCGAAGTAGGCATAGCCGTCGCGGTTGCGGGTCATCTTCAGCACCTGCGTGTGGTCGGGCTTCCAGTCGCGGTTCTTGGCGATGAGCGTGCCGCCTGCGGCGTTGGTCACCACTGTGGCCCAGAGCGTGCAGGCCTCGAGGTCATCGATAACCACGAGTCCGGCCAGCGACAGCCCAAGAAGTGTCGAAAGCGTGTGTCCCATGTCTGCCATTCTCCCCGATGAACGGTACGGGCCGCATTTGCCGGCGCCGGGGTGAAAGCGTACAGGGTCTGCCGCCGACAGTCAACCCGCGGCGGCACACTCCGCCCTCTTCGCCGCACGGTAAACAAGCCCTGAAGAACCTGACGCGCCATACCCCTCAAAACGGGCTCGGCGCGGCCTCGGCGGTCTGGCGGGCCGGCGCCGAGGCGGCGTCCCGCGGGATCCCGAAGGCGAGCAGCCCCAGGTTCTGCTCCAGGGCCGCGCCGAGACCGAACGCCTCCGCGGCGTTGAAAACGATGCGCGCGCGGACGGGCTGTTCGGGGCCATCCTTGCCGCGTCGCGACACTTCCAGCGCCAAGCCGGGATGCGGCTCCGTCTGGCGGGTCAGATTGATGATTGTGGTCGAGGCGCGGCTGTCGTGGTAGAGTCCCTTGCCGTCCGCGATGGCCGCAGACTGTCCCCGGAAAACCAGCAGCATCTGGCAGAGGTCGCCGAAGCCCAGTTTCACGGTGATGCGGTTCGGCCAATCGAACGTGGCATACTGTCGGTTGCCTTGATCGGACGAACCCGTGGCCACGCTCTTCTGCTGGGCGAGGGTCAGGTAGACCGCGCCGTCGCGGTCGCCGCAGGCCGGGACGACCTCGAAGCGCGCCGCGCTGCCGGTTCCCTTGCCGTTGGCATGATAGAACGAAAGGCGCGGACGGTAGGCGCGAGCCGAAGCCTCTTCATCGGATGTCCGCTGCACGGTGACTGTGTTGTTCGTGTCGGTGCTCATGTCTGCCTCCTTGCGTTGCGTGTGTTTCGTCTCACGACCCGTTCGTGAAAACGGCGTGAACATAGCACATGCGGGAGGCGCGCGTGTCGCCCGCCAGGCGACAATTTCAAGGAGACGCCGCGCCACGACTGGCCCGGTTTTTGCCCTCGAAGGTCTATAGCCCCGGGGCGACCCCGCAGCGGGTGCGGCGCAGTCAGACGCCGGCGCGCCGTCAGACCATCAAGACCGGCTGTCCGAACGCGTACAGGGCGTCGTTGATCAGAAAGAGATCGTAGACGCCGCGCTCGAGAAAGAACCGCACGATCAGGTCGGCGGGCGCGCTGCGGGAGAGCGCGAATCCCGCGGTGGCCAGCAGATCTTGCGTCTGGGCCGGCGAAAGGCGCAAGGCCAGCGCGAAAGCGATCACCGTCGCCTTCTTGGGCTGGTAGGCCGGGTCGCTGCGGATCTTCGAGAAGAGCTTGCGGTCGACGTGCGCGAGCTTGTAGACCTCGACTTCGCTGAGGCCGCTGGCGCGGATGAGCTCCAGCAGCCGCCGCGAGAACGGGACGCCCGCCCGGGCGAGATAAGCGGCCAGCCCGGCGGGAGGCTCGCAGACCTGCTCCGCCGCGGCCGCCTCCGGGGCGCGCCCGGCGAGATAGCCGCGCAGCGCGTCATACGTCTCCGCGTCCAGGTGCGGCGGCGGAACGTTTCTGTTTTGCATGTCGGGCTCGTGAAGCGTCATGTTTGCGTTCAGTGTAGCACAGACCGGCAGATCCGGGTATATCGCGACGGCGAAAGTCATTATACTTTTGGCCGATGAACGTCACATTTCGAAAAGCGACGGCCGCCGATGCGGCCGCGGCGTGGGAAATCCGGAACGCGGCGATCCGTCACGCGTGCAGGGGCTTTTATGAGGACGACCTGCTCAAGCGGTGGACGGCCGGTGAAATGCCAGAGGAGTTCATCGCTTTCGTGGCCGAACTTTTCTACGTAACGGCCGTGAATCAAGAGGTCGTGGGCACGGCCGCGGTCAACCTCGGCATCGGCCAGGTGGACGCGATCTTTGTCCTGCCCGAGTGGATGGGCAAAGGAGTTGGAAGGCAGATGATCGCCTTTCTGGTCAAGCGTGCTCGCTCAGCGGGACTGACGGAGCTCAAGCTCGAGTCGACGTTGAACGCCGCTCCATTCTACCGGCGCTGCGGTTTCGTCGGCGATGTGATCGGCACCTATCAGTCGCCCCGGGGCTTCTCGATGCCCTGCTATCCCATGACGATGAAGATCGGCCCCCGCTGAAGAAGGCAGATCTCGCAGGCAGGGTCGGACCGCCGGGCCGACCGGAAGCGCCCCGAGCGTCTGTCCTGCGCGAAGCCGCGTTGACACGCGCGCGGCGGGTGCGAATAATCACGGTGACTTCACACCCTTGGTTCACGAACGAAAGGACGCTGCCATGAACTGCAAGAAAGAGACAAACCTGAAGCGCTGCAACTGCACCTACGAGCCCTGCTCGAACAAGGGGACGTGCTGCGACTGCCTGTCCTATCATCTGCGTTCGCGCCAACTGCCCGGCTGTTGTTTCCCGAAACAGGCCGAGCAGACGTACGACCGCAGCTTCGAGCACTTCGCGCGGCTGGTCAACTCCGGCGCAGTGTAGCCGGGGCCCTTGCGGTGGCGCGATCCGCCGCCGGCCGCAGCGTTTCCGTCACGGCTTCAGAGCCGCGCGGATCTCCGCCAGCGGGACGCCGAGCACCGTTTTCGCGACGGCGTCCAGCGCATTCTCCGGGCCGCTGAGGTGGACGGTGCGATGAATGTGTGTCAGGCTTTTGCCGGGCTCCAGCGCGGCGGCGGGGGAGGAGGACTCCATCTCAAAGAAAGGCCCGAGCGGCTTCGCGCCAGGGGCGGGCGGGCCGTCGTTGTACGCGTTGGCCGCGTCGCCCGCAAAGGGGTTCTCCTGCAGCTTCCAAAGGGAGTTGACGTAGTCCGTTACGCCTTCGGGCTGCGTGAACTGGACGATCGTCAGCACCCCGTTGCCCGCGTCGTAGCTTCCCAGCACGCCCCGGCTGCGGGCGGGGTTGACGCCGATCTTGCTGCGGAAGCGGCCGTCGCCGCTGAAGAAGATGACGGTGTCTTTGACGGCCAGCCTCTCCGGGGGCACGTTGCCGAAGTAGTCGGAGGTGACCTTCGTTCCCAGCTCCGCTTCGGGCCCTGGCTTGACGGGCACGACGAGGGTGGTCGCGGGCGAGGGGTTGAACATGCCGAGGATCCAGATCGAGAGCAGCCCCGTCTCCTTGCGCCACGCCTGGCGGCCGGCGTTCGTGATGCGGTTGTCCGTCTCGTAGGCGACGACGTTCACGGAGGGCAACGGCATCACGCCGAGCTCTTTCCAGGCGCGAAGGCTCGGCAGGAGCCGGACCTCGCGGTCGACCTTCACCTCGAGCCGCGTGCCGCTGTAGTTCGTGAGCGCGAACGCGGCGGCGAACCGCGCGCGGTCCGCCGCTTTCTCGACGAGCGCGTAGGGCATCGTGTCGAGCGCGGCAGGCGTCTGCCAGTCCGCCAGCTCGAACTTCGCGCCCGGCGCGAAAAAGATCGAGAACTGGCCGCCCTCGGGTCCGAGCCAGAAGCGGTCCTCGCCGCCGAACACGTTGATGTGCGGCTGGACCTTGCCGGAAGCGATGAGCTCGCGGTTGATCCAGCCCAGGCTCGCGCCCGCGCCGCCGCCCGCCGTGCTGGTCATCACGCGTCCCTGCCAGGCGGGGGCGACGGCAATCTGGGCGGAGCCCGTCCCGTCGCTCAACACGAGGGTCTCCGTGTGCTTCCGCAGGAAGGCCACATCGTCGCTGAACGTGGCGGCGAAGAGCGATGGGGCGCCCAAGACGAACGGACAAACGGCAAACGCAAAGCGCGGACTGATTTTCATAATGCTCAACAGTGTCGTAGACTTTTCTTGAAGCGTCAAGAAGTAAGGAAGAGTTAGGAATGAGGAGTTGGGAGTTGTGATTCGAACACGTGCGGCGACCGAACCGTTTCCGTCTGCTCCGCTCCAACCCAACTAATCACTCCTGACTACTCACTCCTCCCTTCCTAGGCCCGCCGCGCGTACGGCAGCGTCCAGGGCTTGCGGTATTCCGCGCCGACCAGCCGGTCGGCCTCGGGGTTGCCGACAATCTTCTCGTTCGCACCGTCCCAAACGATCTTCTGCCCCGTGCGGTAGGCGATGTTGCCGAGGTGCGCCAACGTGGAGACGCGGTGGCCCACGTCGAGGTTAAGCACCGGCTGCTGGCGCGACTTGACGCAGTCGAGGAAGTTCCGCACGTGGGGGACGCGGGGATCGCCGCCGCTGGAGTGTTTGCGCTGCGACGGCGTCTTGGCGCGCTTGGGTTCCGTGACGAAATCCCAGCCGGTGTCGTTGAGGATGATGTTGCCTTCGGTGCCGTGCCACTCCACGCCCCACGGCCGGCCGTTGAGGCCGTTGTTGAGGCCGGCGCGGTGCTCCCAGATGAGCTGGCAGCTCGGGAAGTCGAAGGCCGTCACCTGCGAGTCGGGCGTCTCGGAGTCGTCGTCGAGGATGAACTTGCCGCCGCAGGACGTCACGGACTTGGGCGCCTCCGCCGGCAGGCCCATGGCGATCATGTTGATCAGGTGCACGCCCCAGTCGGTCATCAGGCCGCCGGCGTAGTCCCAGAACCAGCGGAAGTTGAAGTGGAAGCGGTTGGGGTTGAACGGCCGCTGCGGCGCGGGCCCCAGCCACAGGTCGTAGTCCACGCCGGCGGGGGGCGGGCAGTCCGCGGGCTTGCCGATGCTCGGCAGCCAGTCGAGGAACGCCCAGCCGCGCGCCAGGCTCACCTTGCCGAGCTTGCCGGAGCGGATCATCTCCGCCGCCTCGATGATGTGCTGGCAGCTGCGCCACTGCGAGCCCATCTGCACCACGCGGTTGTGGCGTTTGGCGGCCTCCAGCATCGCGCGCCCCTCGTCGATCGTCTTGGCCAAGGGCTTCTCGACGTACACGTCCTTGCCGGCCTGGCACGCCAACACCGCGGGGAGGGCGTGCCAGTGGTCCGGCGTCGCGATCAGGACGGCGTCGATGTCCTTGCGGTCGAGGACGCGGCGGAAATCCTTGACCGTATCCGGCTTCTTGCCGCGCTTCTCCTCGCAGATGGCGACGCCCTTCGCGAGCCGGGCATCGTCCACGTCGCAGATCACCGCGAATTCGACCTCGGGGTTGAGCAGGAAACAGTTCAGATCGCCTTGCCCCATGCCGCCGCAGCCGATGAGGCCCATGCGGAGCTTCCCGTTCGGCCCGGGCTCGCCGGCGCGGACCGAACGGAGGAAAGGCGATCCGACGCCGGCGGCGGCGAGGCCGGCAAGGCCGGTGGTGTTGACGAATGTCCTGCGGCTAAGTGCGCTCATCGAGAGATTCCTTTTCCTTGAGAATTCCAGCGACATCACTAACTGTTCCTCATTCTATCGCGCTGTCGCCGCCATTGTCACGTACATAACGGCGGGATGCGGGGAGGATTAGGAGTCGGAAGTTGGAAATCAGGAGGGCGGGAAGAAGGGCTCTTGAAAAAGGTCGCGCCTCATTTCCGACTATGCGGTTTGAACGGCACTCCGAGCGACGTCATCACTCCCACCGCGAAACCGATGAGGAAAACGATGACGATCTGGGCGGCGTTCGGCATGGTCACCGTCGCAAAGAGGAAGCGCGTGACAACGGGCTGGGTGTTCTGGAGGACCACGATGACCGCCACCGTCACGAGCGCCACAGCGCCCCACATCCTAAGTTTACGCATCGGAATCTCCTCGAATTTTCTGCCGCATCAAGGCAGAACGTGCTCAGGCGGGCGCTTTCCCCGACGGGCCGGGCCTTTTCTCGTTCGGCTTCACGCCGTACTTTCTCTGCCGGTCGCGTCCTGCCGGACAGCCGCCGCCGGTCAGCGCCATCTCGATTTTCTGAAGAAACCGCGCGAACATTTTGCCCTCCCGGGCGCCGGTGCAGACCGGGCAGCGCGATTCGCAGAATTCGGCATCGGTGAACTTCATGGTGGTTTTCCCCTCGCTTCTTCAGCGTAGTTGTTGCCGAGGTGATCGGCAAGCGGATTCTTTTCCGCAGTCCCGCAAGAACCCGCGCACTCCACGCTTGCGCGCCGCAAGGGGATCCTGTTAAATGATCATAGAAAGGATGTTGGGTATGCGAAAGCTGGTCGTTCTTGCGGGGGTGGCGTTGCTGTCGGGCGCGGCGGGCGCGGCGGAGATGATCAAGGTCGGCATGATCGGACTCGATACGTCGCACTGTCTGGAATTCACGAAGATGCTGAACGCGGAGAATCCCCTGCCGGAATACGCGGGCTTCCGCGTGGCGGCGGTTTATCCCCGGGGAAGCCGCGACATCGCTTCCAGCACCAACCGCGTGCCGGGTTACCTTGAGAAGATCAAGCCGCTGGGCGTGGAAGTCGTGGACTCCATCGACGCGGTGCTCCAGAAGTCCGACGTGATCCTGCTGGAGAGCAACGACGGGCGGGTGCATCTGGAACAGGCGCTGCCGGTCTTCAAGTCGGGCAAGCGCGTGTTCATCGACAAGCCCGTGGCGGGCTCGCTGGCGCAGGTCGTCGCGATCTTTGAGGCGGCTAAGCGCTACCGCGCGCCGATGTTCTCCTGCTCCTCGTTGCGCTACACGGTGAAGACGCAGGAGATCCGGAGCGGCAAGTTCGGGCCGGTTCTGGGGGCCGAGTCTTTCAGCCCCTGCTCGCTGGAGCCGACGCATCCGGACTTCTTCTGGTACGGGATGCATGGCGTGGAACTGCTCTACACGCTGATGGGGACGGGCTGCGAGACGGTGGTGCGCGTGACCACGCCGGGCACGGACGTGGCGGTCGGCACGTGGCAGGGCGGTCGGGTGGGCTCTTTCCGCGGTAACCGCGCCAGCAGCAGCGGCTACGGGGCGGACGTGTTTTTCGCCAAGGGCAAGCAGACGGTCGATGACTATAAGGGATACGCGCCGATGCTCGTCGAGATCCTGAAGTTTTTCAAGACCGGCGTGGTGCCGGTGACGCCGGAGGAAACGATCGAGCTCTTTGCCTTCATGGAGGCGGCGGACGAGAGCAAGCGGCGCGGCGGCGCGCCGGTGA
>Ga0116170_10006172_pt1 | contig 10554 bp, 10 predicted proteins | sample AD_JPNHW1_MetaG_FD_89797 | JGI IMG/M metagenome (GOLD analysis project Ga0116170, IMG submission 89797) | Active sludge microbial communities of municipal wastewater-treating anaerobic digesters from Japan - AD_JPNHW1_MetaG | ecosystem: Engineered > Bioreactor > Anaerobic > Digestate | place...
CACGGTCTTGGTGGCCGTTGCCGCGCTGGGCGTCGCCGCGACGGTCCTCGCCCTGCGCCGACATTCCCTGCTCGCCGAGCGTGACCCGCGCCTGACCGAATCGCTCGCCTTCGAAAACGCCTGACCGCCCACCGGGACAGGCTCAAGCCTGCAGGCTCAAGGCGCAAGGACCCCCACCCGGCAGATCAGCGGATCAGGAGATCAGCGAATCAACTCCACCCGCCCACCCGCATCTCAGGAGCTACCGCACTGACGTGACACGATGGGGTGGGGGCTCGGTACCAGCCCGGTGTCAGCCCGGTGCCAGCCCGGTGCCAGCTTCCACACTCTCCTCGTCCAGCCGCTTCCTGGTGCTAGCCAGCGTCGAGGTCGTCCTCCCAGAAATGACGGACGCCATTGGTGAGTGTGGAACCTGGCTCCGATGAAGGGGGAGCGCGCCACACGGTGGATCTTCCGTTGAACGAGGAGCGCGCCCCGGAGAAGAGTCAGCTCCCGATGCTCTGGAGGAAGCCCAGCGCGAGGGCTGCCGCGTCGTCGGTGGTGGCGTAGGTGGCGCGCTGGACGCCTGGAAGGCCGGTGAGGAGGCGGGAGACGACGGCGCCCTCACGGTGGATGACGAGTACCGGCTTGCCGACGTGCACCGCGTGCGTGACTTCGACGCCGACGCCGTGGGACGGGGTCGTCACCTCGGCCACGACCGCATCCGCAGCCTCGAGCCAGGCGAGGTCGCGAGCCGCCAGCTCATGGTCGGAGAGACCGAGGTCCAACTCGCGGGCGTTGTGGGCGGCAATGTGGCGGGTCGGGACCTGGTGGCCGGCCTGCTCGACGGCGGCGAGCAGAGCGGTGATGTCGGCCAGTCTGCGGTCGGCGTTCGTCATGGCGGCACAGAGGTAGACGCGCATGGGCGCAGGTTAGCACTGCGGGGGCCGTCGTCTCTCTGAGGTAAACTCCTCCCAATGAGCGTGCGGCCACTGATTGTCGCGATTGACGGGCCGGCGGGGGCGGGCAAATCCGCGACCGCCCGCGAGGTGGCGATGCGCCTCGGGGTGCCGTACCTGGACACCGGCGCGATGTACCGCGCCGTTGGTGTCGCGGCGATGGGACGCTGTATCCGGCCCCCGCTCAAGCCAGCTTGCGAGGAGCAGGTCATCGAGCTGGCCTCTCTCATCCGCATCACGTTCGCGGACGATCCCCGGGCCCAGCGGGTGCTGGTCGATGGCGCGGACGTCACGGACGAGCTGCGTACGCCGGAGGCATCGGTCATGGCCTCGGTCGTCTCCGCGGTTCCGGGCGTGCGGCGGGAGATGGTTCGGCAGCAGCGTCAACTGGCCGCGGCGACCGGCGGTGTCATCGAAGGGCGGGACATCGGGACGGTGGTCTTCCCCGACGCGGACCTGAAGGTCTTCCTCACGGCATCACCCGAGGTGCGCGCGCAGCGGCGTTTCGACGAGCTGCAGCGCAAGGGCGTGAAGTCGACCTGGGAGCAGGTGCTGGACGAGCAGCGCCAGCGCGACCTGCGCGACTCCACCCGTGCCGACTCCCCGCTCAAGCCCGCCCCCGACGCCGTTGTCCTGGACACCTCGGGGCTCGACCTGGCGGCGGTCGTCGAGCGTGTGCTCGCGCTCCTGACCGGTCGATCGTTGTCGAGACTGAGCTGATCTCAACGACACCGGTTGTGCCCTCGCGGCCATCCCCGTGCGTCCAGACCCCTTGACAGCGGCCCCTCATGATTCGTATATTGTGCGGCTTGTGGAACATGCGGCGAGATGCCCGGTTCCGGGCATCGCGAGGAGGCTCAGTGGTTAACAGTCAGGACAAGGAACACAACCCGCCAACCCAACCCCAGAACGCGGACTCTGCCCGCTCGCAACTGCGCGAGCTTGTGGAGGAGTCCTTCCACACCCTGCGCGAAGGGGAAGTGGTGCGTGGCACTGTCGTCGCCGTCACCGAATCCGACGTGGTGGTCGACATCGGCTTCAAGTCCGAAGGGATGATCCCGCGCGGGGAGTTCCTGGATCGTGAAGGCAAGGTCACGGTGAAGCCGGGCGACGAGGTGGACGTCCTCGTCGAGCGCTTCGACGAGATGATGGGTGAGATCAGGCTGTCGCGCGAGCGCGCCGCCAAGATGCGCGTCTGGGACGTCCTCGAGACGGCCTTCCGCCAGGGCGCGCCGGTCCGCGGCAAGGTGGTGGAGCGCGTCAAGGGTGGCCTCGCTGTCGACATCGGCGTGCGGGCATTCCTGCCCGGCTCCCTGGTCGATGTGCGACCGGTCCGGCGCCTGGAGGACTACCTGGGTGAGGAGGTCGAGGCCCGGATCATCAACTTCGACCAGCGGCGCGCGAATGTCGTGCTCTCCCGCAAGGCCCTCGTCGAGGAGAGCCTCTCGGTCCAGAAGGACGAGACCCTCGGCCGCCTGGAAGAGGGGACCATCGTCACCGGCACGGTCAAGAACATCACGGACTACGGGGTGTTCATCGACCTGGGCGGCATCGACGGCCTGCTGCACGTGACCGACATCTCCTGGGGCCGCGTCGGCCATCCCAACGAGTATTTCAAGGTTGGTGACGAGGTGAAGGTCGTGGTGCTACGCGTCGACAAGGACAAGGAGCGGGTGTCGCTGGGATACCGGCAACGCTTCGAGGATCCATGGACGCACGTCGAGGCCCGCTACCCGGTCTCCAAGAAGGTCTCGGGCCGCATCACCAACGTCGTCGACTACGGCGCCTTCGTCGAGCTGGAGGAGGGCGTCGAGGGCCTCATCCACGTGTCCGAGATGTCATGGACCAAGAAGGTCAAGAACCCGAGGTCCATCGTCCAGGGCAACCAGACCGTCGACGTCATCATCACCGAGGTCGACGTCGAGAAGCGGCGCCTCTCCCTGTCCTTGCGGCAGGCCGAGCCCAACCCCTGGGAGGACTTCGCGACCCGCTTCCGCGTTGGGAGCAAGGTCAAGGGCGTGGTCCGGAACCTGACCGACTTCGGCGCCTTCGTCGAGCTCGAGCCGGGTGTGGACGGGCTCGTGCATGTCTCCGACATGGCCTGGACGCGGCGCATCTCCCACCCCTCCGAGGTCGTGCAGAAGGGCCAGGAGGTCGAGGCGGTGATCACGGCCATGGACGTTCCGGCGCAGCGTATCTCGCTGTCCATGAAGGAGCTCCTGCCCAACGAATGGGAGGAGTTCGCGTCCACGCAGCAGGTCGGCGACGAGGTGGAAGGATTTGTCACGAACGTCACGGACTTCGGGCTGTTCGTGGAGCTGGCGCCAGGCGTCGAGGGGTTGTGTCACATCTCCGAGGTGGAGCGGCACGGCACCCAGACCCTGGCGGGCGCCTTCGAGCGCGGCCAGAAGGTCCGCACGAGGTTGATCCGCGTCGACTGGAACGAGCGGCGGATCGGTCTCTCGCTGCGCGGCATTGCCCAGCCCGAGAGCGAGCCCGGCGCCGAGGTCCCCCCGGTGGTAGAGGCCGAGGAGGTCGTGGTGGATCAACTGCCGGAGCAGGAAATCGAGAAACTCGACGAGACACCCGCGGCTGAGCCGACCGACGACACGCCGGAAGTGTCAGCCAGCGGGCCTGAGCTTGAGGAGGAGTCGGAATGACCAAGGCTGACATCATCAAGGTGCTTGCCGACGAGGTAGGGCTGACGCGGCGCGAGGCGGCAGAGACCCTCAGGATCGTGCTGGATGGCGTGGTCGCGGCGATCCGCGACGGCGAGAAGGTTGAGCTGCGAGGCTTCGGCTCGTTCCGGACCCGCCAGCGGCAGGCCCGTACCGGGCGCAACCCACGCACCGGAGCGAAGGTAAAGGTGGCGCCCAAGCTGGTGCCGTACTTCAAGCCGGGGAAGCAGCTCCGCGCGGTTCTTGGCGGTAAGTGAGGGGCTGTTGCAGCGGTTGTTCGCTCCGTGGCGGTACGCCTACGTGTCGGGGGCCAGTGCGGCCCCCGGCTGTGTGCTGTGCCAGGCCGCGGGCGGTGAGTCGGAAACGCTGACCCTGTGCCATGGCGCACGGGCGTTTGCGCTCCTCAACCGGTTCCCATACACCTCCGGGCACGCGATGGTGGCGCCGTTCGAGCACGTGGCCGACTTCACGGCCCTCGATCCCGCCACCATGGCGGATCTCATGGAGGTGGCGCAGCGGGTGGTGCGAGGGCTCGAAAGCCTCTACCATCCCCACGGCTTCAACCTGGGCATGAACCTCGGGGAATCGGCCGGGGCTGGGATCGCCGACCACCTTCACCTGCACATCGTGCCGCGCTGGCGCGGTGACACGAACTTCATGACGGTGGCCGGCGAGGTGCGGGTGCTGCCCGAGGACCTCCCCACGACCTGGGCGCGACTGCGCGAGGTACTGGACGGGCGCCATGACTGAACAACCTGCCACGAGCCATCCACAGCCTCTCTTCCGCCTGCCGCTGCCGCTCCTGCTGGCGCTGGCGTGGCTGATACCGGGGCTGGGCCACTTCCTGCTGGGCCGGCGGCTGCGCGCCTCGGTGTTCTTCGTGGTGATCGCGATCGCCTTCGTGGTCGGGCTGGTCCTGCAGGGCGAGCTCATCCTGCCGACCGCGGGGGACCCGCTCTCCTACCTGGCGGCCATCGCCAGCATCGGCAACGGCACGCTGTTCTTCGTCGCCAAGTCCCTCGGGCTGGGGCAGGGCGTCGTGACGTCCGCCTCCTTTGAGTACGGCAACACCTTCCTGCTCACCGCCGGAATGATGAACCTGCTGCTGCTGCTGGACGTCCACGACATCGTCCAGGGCCACAAGGAGTGGTGATGGTGGATCATCTCTCCCTGATGACCCTTCACGCCCTGCTGGTGGCGATCTACTTCTCCTTCCTGTGGAAGCACGGCCGCCGTGAGCGCTGGTTCTACTTCTGGAAGGTGTTTGGCGCCCTGATGGTCGGGGCGGTGGCGTTGGGATGGCTGATGTACTTCTTCCCTCGCCCCTGAGCAGGCTTCGATGTTCCCCTTGACAGGTCGCCGCGCCGCCATCGCCTGGCTGGTTGCCACACTGGTGGTGTCGTTCGCCTTCATGTTCCTGGGCATCCGGCCGCGCATCCCGAGGGCGCTGCGACAGTTCTCCGACGTGGTGCTGCATGGCGGCGCCTACCTGATGCTCGCGGTCCTGGCGGCGCGCACCGCCCGGTCGTGGGGGTGGAGGGCGCCGCTGGCCTTCGGCCTCGGCTACGCCGCGCTGCATGGCGGTGGCCTGGAGATCCTGCAGTACTTCAACCCGCCCCGAATGGCGGAGTGGAAGGACTGGCTGGCCGACTGCGTGGGGGCGGGGTTTGGGGTCCTCGCGCTGGCGTGGTGGGACGGATGGACGACGTGAGGTTGCTTCTGGTGGCTGGCGAGGCGTCAGGAGACCTGCACGCCGCCAACCTGCTGCGCGCCTTACGGGGAGGTCGGCCGGACATCGAGGCATTTGGGGTCGGCGGCGAGCGTCTGCGGGCGGAGGGCCTCGAGTGCCTCGCCCGCAGTGAGGAGCTTTCGGTCATGGGCCTTGCGGAGGTGGTGCGGGAGCTGCCGCGCCTCCTGCGTCTGGCCAGGCAGGTGCGGCGCCAGGCCATCGCGCGGCGCCCGGACGTGGCCGTCCTCGTCGACTCCCCGGACTTCAACCTCCCGCTGGCTAGGCACCTTCATCGGGCCGGAATTCCCGTCGCCATCTACATCTCGCCCCAGCTCTGGGCGTGGCGCGCCGGGCGCGTCCGGCGGATCCGCCGGGATGTCAGGCGTGTGCTCTGCATCCTGCCGTTCGAGGTGGAGTTCTACGAGCGCCACGGGGTAGCCGGCGAGTACGTGGGGCACCCGCTGGTGGACGAGCTGGCGCCGGTCATGGCGGCACTGCCGCCGCGGGACCCCGGCCTGGTGGCTTTGCTACCCGGCTCCCGCTGGCACGAGGTGGAGTCGCTGCTGCCCGGGATGGGCCGCGCGCTCGATCTCCTGGCGAAGCAGCGTCCCGGTCTGCGCGGACGGCTCATCGTGGCGCCAGGGCTCGATCCGACAAGGGTGCAGTCGTTGTTGGGCCCGTCGGCGGGGCGGGTCGGGATCGTGGTCGAGGATCGGCATCGCGCGCTGGCCGCGTGCGGAGGCGCCATGGTTGCCTCGGGCACCGCGACGCTGGAGTGTGCGCTGCTCGACGTGCCGATGGTGGTGGGGTACCGGCTCCATGCGTTCTCGTACGCCCTCGCCCGGCGGCTCGTCAAGGTCCCCCACGTGGCCCTGGTCAACCTCGTGGCCGGCGAGCGCCTCGCCACCGAGCTGGTGCAGGATGCCTTCACGCCCGAGCGCCTCGCGGCGGAAGTGGACGGGCTGCTCGGCACTGGTGGAGAGCGGGTGCGGCGGGGTCTGGTGCGAGTGCGGGAGCGCCTCGGCGAGCCGGGCGCGTCGGCGCGGGCCGCGGCCGCGGTTCTGGCGCTTCAGGGAGGTGAACCGTGAGCACCGTCGGCCGGCTCCTTCGCGTGGCCCGGCCCCATGCCGGCTGGGTCGTCGTGGCGGTCGGGGGCATGGTGGGCGTGGCGATCAGCTTCGCAGCCCTGGTCTTCATGATCGGACCGATCTTCGACCAGGTGCTGGGACCGGGAGCCAGTCAGGTGCTGTCGCTTTCGGGAGGTGGCCAGAAGGCCAGCCCCAAACCGGCAGCCGCGGCGAACCCGGTCGTCGACCGCCTCAATCGCTGGGTGGACGACGGCAAGGCGTCCCTCCGCAGGCTCGTCCCCGGCGACACCGCCGCGCTCCTGGCCCTGGCCTTCCTGATCATCCTCGTCAAGAACGTCCTCACCTACTTCGGGCACTACGCCTTCTTCCGCGCCGGCCTGGCGACCGTCAAGGACCTGCGGGACAATCTCTTCGACACGCTCCTCGGGCAGTCGGCGCGCTTCTATCAGCGGCAACCCTCGGCGGTGCTGATGTCGCGGGTGACCAACGACGTGGAGCAGATCACGGCGTTCCTCTCCGACCGCTTCGGCGACCTCTTCCAGGACACCTTCACGGTCCTCGGCCTGCTGGTCCTCGCGTTTTCGCTGAACCTCCGTCTCGCCGTCGCATCGCTGGTCGTGGCGCCGCTGCTGCTGTGGCCGATCATCGACCACGCCAAGAAGCTCCGGCACCGCTCCCACCAGAGCCAGGAACGCCTCGGCGACATGAACGCGATCCTCGACGAGGTGCTCAAGGGATTTCGAGTCGTTCAGGCGTTCTGCATGGAGCGGTTCGAGGCGCTGCGATTCCGTGACGCGACGCGGCGGCACTTCCGAGCCAACCTCAAGGCCCGCAAGATCCAGTCCCTGAACACACCGGTGATGGAGGTCCTGGGCGGGATCGGCATGCTGGCCCTCCTGCTGTACGCCTCCCGGCTGATCGGCACGAAGCAGATGACGCTCGGCACCTTTTCGACTTTCCTCTTTGCCCTCTACAGCATGTACACGCCGGTCAAGAAGCTGAACAAGCTGAACCTGGCGATGCAGACGGCGGTGGCGGCCGGGGAGCGTGTCTTCGCGGTCATGGACGAGCCGGTGGAGATCCAGGACCGGCCCGGCGCCAGGGCTCTGGAGGTGGTGCGGGAAGGCATCCGGTTCGAGGCTGTGAGCTTCGCGTACGAGATGGACAAGCCGGTGCTCCGCGACCTGAACCTCACCATCCCGGCGGGCAAGGTGGTGGCGCTGGTCGGCGGCTCGGGCGCCGGGAAGTCCACCGTGGCGCAGTTGTTGCCGCGGTTCTGGGACGTCTCCGATGGCCGCATCACGATCGACGGCGTCGATGTGCGCGACCTGCGGCTCGCCTCCCTGCGGGGCAAGCTGGGTCTGGTCACCCAGGAGACGGTGCTGTTCAACACGACGATCCGCGCCAACATCGCCTACGGTCAGGACGGGGTCGACGACGCACGGCTCCACGCCGCGGCGAGTGCCGCCTACGCCGAGGAGTTCATCGCCGAGTTTCCCGACGGCTTCGACACCATGGTGGGGGAGTCGGGAGTGCGGCTGTCGGGCGGCCAGCGCCAGCGTCTCGCCGTCGCCCGGGCGCTCTACAAGAACCCGCCGATCCTGATTCTGGACGAGGCCACCTCGGCACTCGACGCCGAGGCGGAGGGGATCGTGCAGCGGGCGCTGGAGAACCTCATGCGCGGCCGCTCCACGCTCGTCATCGCCCACCGCCTTGCCACCGTGCGCCATGCCGACACCATCGTCGTCATGGACGAGGGAAGGGTCGTCGAGCAGGGCACCCATGCCGATCTGCTGGCGCGCGGTGGCGCCTACGCCCACCTCGCCTCTCTGCAGGGCATCACCGAGTAGCCGGCGCCGGACCTCCCGACCTGCGGGTGCACACGGAGACGTGGACGTGGTCCTGGACCTCGAAGGTCGGGGCAGGTCGTAGGCAGGAGATGGTCCGAAAGGGCACCACCGTTGGTCTTCCAGCCGGACATCCGAAGGGGTGATCCGCGCCGAGGCGTCAAACCGAGTCCAGATCCAGGTCCAGGTTGCCCACACGGGGGCGTGCCACGGGTCGCGGCCAGGGCGCACGCTACCGAAAGTCGACCGGAATCGGGTGCGCGGGTCGATACTCGGCCGCGAACAGCACCACCCCGAGCTCGCGGGCGTCGACACCGTGGCTGGCCCTGGCGGGCGAGTAGGGGCTGGCGCGCAGGTCGAGCTCCAGGCCTCCGGTTGCCGGGTCATGAGGAGGGAGCGTGAGCTCGACCCACGATGGCTCGGGGCCCGGGTCCAGGGGCCCGGCCAGCCGACGGCCATGGACCGAGATCTCCAGGTGCGCCGGGGTCGGCCGCGGGCAGGCCACCGAGAGGCGCAAGTGGCCCTCGCCGATCGGCAGCCAGAGTTGGGCTTCGGGCCGAGTCCACACGCCAGGACCGGCGGCGAACTCCTCGGGCAGCCAGGACCCGTCAAGCCGGGCCCCGACAGCCGTCATGTCCCTGCCGGCGCCAAGCCGCACCGTCAGCGGGACCGGGGGCCCGTATTCCGGGTGGCAGCCGAAGAGCTGGACGACGAGTGCCCTCCGGTCCGTGCTTCCAGAGGGCGAGTAGCTCGCCAGACGGGGGAAGCTCACGACGGTCGTGCGAGTGGAGGAGAGTCGGTCCTGGGGAATGAGCAGGGCGGTTCGCGGCGCCCTGCCGTCGAGCTCCAGGAGCGGCCTGCCGCCAAGGGCCACGGGGAGACGGGACGGCCCGCGGGCGGGAGCCACCTCGAGGGCGAGCACAGTTCCCGAGGGCACCGGGGGTACCAGGAGCTGCGCTCCGGGGCCTCCCCAGCGGAACTTGCCCTGGCCTCTGTCGTCTTCGGTCAGATGCCAGCCGTCCAGCGGGAGAAGAGGGTTTTCCGCCACCCAGACCCGCAGGAAGCGCCGTTGGGTGAGAGGGACGAGGTCGGGCGGGACCTCGTCGAAGACGCGGCTCGGGCCAACGAGCGGGCCGAAGTAGTGGAACGGGTAGTCGGTGACCAGGATGAACGGACCTTCCGGGTAGCTCTCGGCATCGGGGCTCGCAAACGCGAGGTGGGTCCGAAACGACCACTCGTGACCATGCCGGCGGTCCACCTCCCGAAGGTAGGCCAGAAATGGGTGGAGCCCCGGCTCGACAACCAGGTCGAGCCGGCGGCTGTCGGCCTGGGCGACGGCAAAGCGCAGGGCTTCCCAGCCGGGCATGAGCAGCCGGTGCTGCTCGTCCACCACCGGGAAAGCCTCGGAGGCCAGGAAGGCGCCGAGACCAAGCAGCGACGCGGTGGCGATGGCGGGGGGAGCGGCGGCCGCGGCTGCAGCCGCCACGAGAGGCGCCAGACCGAGCTGGAAAGGCACCGCATAGCGGGGGAAGGTGCGGTTCTGGATGGCGATGATCTGCCAGATGCCGATCCCCAGGACGGCCACCGAGGTCACGGCCGCCCGGGGCCCGACCCGGCGGGCCCAGACGGCGATCCCGAGGAGGGCCAGGAGCCCGAGCCCGAAGGCCGGCCATACCCCGCCCAGCCCCTTGACGAGTCCCCAGTCGGGAAGAGGACCCTGGTTGACCACCAGGTTGCGCGCGTGAGTCGCGCCGTGGACGAAGAACGGGGTGCTGAACTTCGTCCAGCCACCCTGCATGACGATCATCCAGCCTGTCGCCGCGACGCCGGCCAGGGTGCCGAGTCCGATGCCGGGCAGGAGCCGCTTCCGCGGCCGCACCCCGGCAGCCCCACCCAGCCAGAGCAACCCGATCGGCACCAGCAGGATGGGTCGAATCAGAAACGCCGCGGTGAGGAGCAGGGAGAACCAGGTGGCGCGCCGCCCTTCCAGGCCCCAGACGGCGAGCGCCGCCGCCCAGAGGGCGAAGAAAGCCGCCGGGGTGGACGAGAAGCCACGGCCGGCGTGTAGCCAGACGCCCGGGGCGAAGAGGACCACCAGGGCGGACGCGGTGGCCACGCTGGGATGGGCGACCCGCCGCCCGAGAGCGGCCAGGGGCCACAGACTCAGGACGGAGAACAGGGCCGAGAGGATCTGCAGGCCGACCAGAGGCTCGGAGACGAACGGCAAGATCAGCCGCCCGAGGAGGATCCAGAGCGGAAACCCGGGAGGATGAG
>Ga0116170_10006179_pt1 | contig 10551 bp, 6 predicted proteins | sample AD_JPNHW1_MetaG_FD_89797 | JGI IMG/M metagenome (GOLD analysis project Ga0116170, IMG submission 89797) | Active sludge microbial communities of municipal wastewater-treating anaerobic digesters from Japan - AD_JPNHW1_MetaG | ecosystem: Engineered > Bioreactor > Anaerobic > Digestate | place...
GTCATTGCAGCAAAAAACATTCCTCTCGATTTACGCGATTCATCGTGGGTTGCAATGTATCTGTACCCATGGAAAAGAGCAGGAATGGCAACTATACAAAGTGTAGTTAGTAAAAGGAGCCCTAGAGAATCACTTTTAAAGAAACCTAGTTCAATCTGATTTGGATTAGCCAGCTGATAGCAAGTAAATGCTATTAACGAAACCCCATAAGCAACTACCAGCGTGTAGTTGATTACTTTATTCCGATTAAGGTAAAGTAAAGCGCTTATTAGCAGGGCAACTATAAGAAAAATGGTTATCATCGGACTAATTAATCTTTTAAGTTTCTTAATTGGTTAACATCTGGATCTTTGAGCACATCCCCAATCTTGTTGAAAAATACTCCAAGGATTAGAACTGAAGCAAAGATATCGAGCATAATACCTAGGTTCACAAGCATTGGCATCTCATTACCAACAGCTAGAGATAGGATAAATACGCCGTTCTCAATGATTAGGTAACCCATTACGTGGGTGATGATCTTACGACGAGTAGATATGATGTAAAGACCAGTAAACAGGGTTGAAAGGGCAACCACAAAGAATGTCTTATCGAGATTCGTATCGTGAATGGAGTTTGAAAGCACAATTGTGGTAACAATTATCAACGTAACAATAATAAGCGACAAAAAATTAGGTATAAAAGGCTCTGCTACTCTGGTTATTCCATTTCGTTTTATCACATAGTTAAGAAAGATTGGCACTGCTAGCGCTTTAAATATAACAGTTTCAAGAAGGATGAATACCAAATTGGCAACATTAATTTGATGTAACTCAATAAAGGTTACCCCAAAAAGTAGAAATCCTTGAAATGCAAGTATCCTAATGTAGGTCATTAGGCGGTTTGCTATACTTAGGTAGAGCAAACTCATTGCAAATGTTATAAGAAGTATATCGGTCATATCTCAAAAACTTTCAAATTAAACAAAACGTTGGAGTAGGAGTAGCACCCCAAAAAAGATTAGTAATGCAACAGAAGTAAGGATAAACACAAATTGTGGGTTGTGTCCCATTCTGAAGCGTGCAATAAACGATTCAAAAATTCCAATGGCAATTGCAAAGCCAATTTGAACAGCAAGGAAAATAGGAATTGTGTACATTAATGGAAGATCACCAATAAAGAAGTTCGAAATGATTGCCCCATACATGGCAAACTTAAGGTTTGTTGCGTGTAAAATAAGTCCTAAATCGAATCCGCTATTGTCAAGAATCATCACTTCGTGTATCATGGTAAGCTCCAAATGGGTTTTTGGATCGTCAATTGGCATGCGGCTGTTTTCGATTAGCGCAATTATGCCAAAAACGAAGGTTGCAAGTATTCCCAGCATATAGGAAATATTTGACCCATAATGCAATGTGGAGAATATAGTATGAAATGAGGTTTGCCCAGTGAGAAGCGCGAAGGAGCCCATTACAATGAAGAATGCGGGCTCCGCAAGCATCGAAAAGAGAGATTCGCGGCTAGCGCCCATTCCTTCGAAACTACTTCCGGTATCCAAAGCTGAAATAATCATGAAGAATTTACCGAATGCTAACAGATAGGCAAAAAGTATAAAATCACCTTGGAACGAAATTAACCCTGGATAGTTGCCAAGTGGCACGGCAAGAATTGCCATCACAATCGATGCAAAGTAGAAACTAGGAGCAATCTGGAAAATAATGCTTGTTGTTTTGCTATAAACCGCACCCTTACGGAGTAGTCGGAAAATATCCTTCATTGGCTGAAAAATACCCGGCCCTTTTCGCCCTGATGCAATGCTCTTTGTTCGAATTATAATCCCTGTAAAAAACAGGCTTGCAACGATTATTAGTAGTAAACTAATCATGCTATAGTTGGTTTAAAAATTTAATAAGCAATAGAATTTTTTCGTATATCTCTGGAATTAAGACTATCAAGGTAATGAAAATGAAACCATAAAGTATGTATGCCTGCACATTTCCGTTTTGCAAAAAGGTAAAACGTGACAAAAATCTACGGATTAGTCCTAATGGTTTGTCAATTAGCCAATCCTCAATCTTATCGTATGGGTGTGTCTCGTGATGCGCTTTATTAGGGAATATTCCTTGTGCATCAGCTTTAAATTTCCTGATTTTAAAAATAGGCTGAACCAATTTACGATAGGTTCGAATGTATGAACTTGCTGTATATTGTAATTTATTAGTTGGACCAACGTAACCGCACCCCCAAGTTTCGTTTACAGACTGAATGGTGTTTTTGTTGAAATACCTTCTCAAAAGGTAAACTAAAACTACAAAAGCAATAAGTATAGCGGCGTAAAGGCCAATTAGCGATAGGGTTTTACCATAATCGGTAATAATCTCTGCATTAATTGGCATTACTCCAGCATATTGGCTTATAGGTAGCGAGATAATATTAAGGAATAGAGTTGGAACCAAGCCTATAGCCAGAATTAAGAAAACAATTGGATATAAAGGGCTAACGCTTGCTTTTTCCTCGTTATGAACATCTTCTAAAGAAATATGGCGGGGAGAGCCAAGGAACACAATGCTGAATGCTTTGGTAAAGCAGATTATGGCTAGACCACCGATAAGCACTAAGCCAAGAATTGCGAACATCATCAGCACTGTAACCGAAAAACCAAGACCGCTAATACTCTTGAACATCCCTATATATATAAGGAATTCGGAGATAAACCCATTAAACGGTGGTAAGCCACAGATTGCCAACGATCCGACAAGGAAAAGGATAGCAGTTCGAGGGAGTTTTCGAATTAAACCTCCCAAAGAGTCAATATTCAGCGAGTGAACATAGCTATAAACATTTCCGGCAGTGAAGAATAGCAGCGATTTAAAAAGGGAGTGATTTAGCGTATGGAGCAGAGCTCCACCAAATCCAAGAAAGATTAAAGGCTGATTATTGTAGCCAATACCTAAGCAACCTAGACCAATTCCCATCCCAATTATTCCAATATTTTCAATGCTGTGATATGCAAGTAGCTTTTTTAGGTTGTGCTGGACTATTGCAAGCATAACCCCGTAAAGGCCACTAATAACGGAAATAATGAGTATGAAATAGCCAATGGCAATAAAATCAGTCTTGATAAGGAGAAGCACCCTTAGAATACCATAAATCCCAATTTTAATAATTACTCCCGACATTACCCCAGATACATGTGCAGGGGCAGCGGGATGGGCAAGAGGCAACCATGTATGGAAAGGAACAAATCCGGCTTTAATTGCAAATCCGAAGAAGAAAAAGATGAACAGCCCAATGCTAACGAGTGTTGGAACTTGACCTGTATATGCTGTAATTCCTGTAAAATCGAACGTTCCGGTTTTAATTTTAACCCACATAAACGAAAGGGTTAGGAAAAGGATGCATAGATGCGATTGGATTAGAAAATTGATGCCAGCTTTCAGAACATCTTTCTTTGTATGCTCAAATATTATGATAATAAATGATGATAAAGCCATTATCTCCCAAACGACTAAAAGAGCAAGCCCATTCTGAACAATGCAAATATCGACTAAGGCAGTATAGGCTAGTAAATATGCGATTGCATGAAGTGAGAGGTTTGCAGTTTGATCTTTATATTGCTTCATGTACTGCATTCCGAAGAATGCACCGGTAAGGAATGTAAAACTGATTACCAGAATAAACCAAGCCGATAGGTAGTCAACCCTGATGGGAATTGCCCCTGTGATATATGAACCTATGTAGCTGTAATCAACTGAAGTGCCTGTAAAAACGCTGATTGAAACGATTGAAGCGAGGGCAACCTGAATGGTAATTGCCGATACTGCTGCAATACCTTTCCATTTCACCTTTAGCAAAGGCAAAATAATTGCAGTAATAATAGCGATAAGGTTAAAAGCCTCTATCAAATGTTTCATATCAAATTAAATATGGTACAAAAGAAAATCAGTATAATAAATAGGATTCCGTATAAAACGTATGCCTGAATCATACCATTTTGAATAAACTGAAACTGCTTGGTAATAAACCGTAAAATCTTTGTAAGCGGTTCAATCACATAATGCTCAAAAAGATCGAAGTAGTATGATGAAAAGGTTCTCTTCAGCGGAAAGATATTGGTCTTTTCAATCTTCTTATAGTTCTTCTTCTCAATTAGAACAAAGCTAAACAGATCGGCAAAGGACCGTGAGAAGGAGAGTCCTGTATACTGCATCTTTTGGGTCGAACCTACATATGCACACCCCCATGTATCATCAACTTTTGCTGGGTTTTTACTTGCAAGTAGCCAGCGCAAAGCAAATATTGACCCTAGGATACCTATAAATATTGCACTTACAAGGCCAAGCCCCTTGATGGTCGATTCCATAGGAATTTCCATTGTTATTAGCCCTTGGCTAACCATTGGAAAAACGCTGGAAATAATCTTAATGGTTGCATTGAAGTAGAACCAAGGGAATATTGCTACAGAAAGCATTACAAGGATTATTATAATCTGAGGTAAACGCATAATTGCGCTTACTTCGTGTGGTCTATGTTCAAACTCTGAGCGGGTGGTTCCGCTGAATATCACCCCAAAGGTCTTGGTAAATGTGTGTAGCGACATTCCACCAACAATAGCAAGTCCCGCAATGGAAAGGATTAAAAGTATTAGCTGCGATAGGCTTGCCGTCGACATTCCTTTAACCATTCCGCTATATATAATGAACTCCGAAACAAACCCATTGAACGGTGGCAAACCGCCAATGGCTAATGCACCAATCAGGAAGAATATTGCTGTTTGAGGCATATACTTGATTAATCCGCCCAAGCGCTCCATATTACGGGTGTGGGTTTGCTGGTAGATACTTCCTGCCGAGAAGAAAAGCATCGATTTAAAGAGTGAGTGGTTAAGCGTGTGTAGCAAAGCCCCGCTAAATCCTAGAATTGTTAATGCAATATTATTGGTTCCTATTCCAAGAAGCCCAACGCCAATCCCTATACCTATAATTCCTATATTCTCGATGGTGCAGTAAGCAAGCATTCGCTTGTAATCGTACTTTGCAGCAGCGTTGGCAATACCATAAATTGCTGTGATAACCGAAAGGATAAGGATAACCTCGCCAATTAGTGTATAATGTCCTTGAAGGTTCGAAATAACCCTTATAATCCCGTAAATACCAAGCTTAACGATAACCCCCGACATAATCCCCGATACGTGCGAAGGAGCAGCAGGGTGGGCGTGAGGAAGCCACGAGTGGAAAGGGATAAACCCAGCCTTAATGGCAAAGCCAACCATTAGCAGAACGGCCATCCATATACTTCCGTTGTTCGATAGGAAGGTGGCGATTGATGCAAAGTTGAACGATCCGGTTTTCATGTAGAGCCAGATAAACCCAAGCGTTAGCAGCGCAACGCTGATGTGCATCTGAATCATATAGTTTACCCCGGCTTTTAGCGTATCCTTTTTTTGATACTCAAATATTACCAGTACTAGCGATGATAGTGACATAATCTCCCAAGCCACAATGAATGCCAAACCATGCTCAATCATACAAACCCAAAGCATTGAAGCATGGAAAATGGCAAGGAATATCCAGTGGATTGAGAGGTTGGTTTTAAGGTCTGTATATGACTTAAGGTAACCAATGCCGTAAAGCGAACCGTTGATAACTGTTAGGTTGATAATTAGAATAAACCAAGCCGAGAGCGCATCAATTTTAATAGCAAAATCTCCGAATATCCCTGCTAAATGATAGGTATCAGAAATCGGACTACTTAAAATAGCCGATATTGCTGGTAATACAGTTAGAACAGAGTTGATAAGTATAGTGCTTAAGGCCACTAGCGGTTTATAGCGGTGGGGAGTGACCATTAATCCAACGATTCCGGCAACCAGTACAAAAAGAGTCAACCCGATTAAAAAAGGATAATCCATAAAGCCAAATTTATCAAAATAGAATCTTATTTCTAAATATGCTTGATACTTAGAGAATTAATAAATTATGTTTCAGATTTTGAACCGCAAAATTAAGCTTTAATATAGTTTTACTATAGAAATGGGTGATTTTTTTGAGAATGAAAAGTATACTGCACTAATAATAAGTGATTTATTGATTGTTTGAATAAGTTAATTTTAATTAGATTATTTCCTTTCATTTCAAGAGAGAACTAGTTCATAAACCTAAACGGATTTAGAATTAAGAAATATTTTGTGTCGTTTCCTATGTATATTTTTAAGATAATAGATGCAAAACAAAGAAAAATTATTAGGTTTAAATGCTATTACAATTAATATCAAACTTAACTTATGTAAATGAAAAATCTATTACTTTTTTGTTTTCTGTTTTTCTGTACTTTGACTCTTGTTTTTTCACAAGAGAGTCTTAAAGTTGTAACTAAACAATTGCCAAACGGTACTTTTGAATTTGTCGAAAAAAATGCTCGAGGCGATACTCTTGTAATTGGACTACTTTCATCTGTTAATCCTTTTGTAAGAAATGGCGAATTTACCTTTTATAATAGTAATAGAATTATAGAAGCAAGAGGAAAATATACAAGCAATATTCCAACTGGAATTTGGAGTTATTATGATAAGAGTGGAAATATTACTAAGGCTGTTAATTACGATAAAACAGTTGAGTTTTTAAATGCTGATACTATAAAACTAAAAGTTGTTTACATGGTAGTTGAACAAATGCCATATTTCGAGGATGGAGATCCAAATACTTTCAGAGAATATCTTGAAGAAAATATGGTTTACCCTATATATGCTGCTAAAAATAACATTTCTGACCGAGTTTTCGTTCAATATAATGTTACTAAAAAAGGGAAAGTATGTAATCTAAGAATTTTAAGAAGTATTGGTGATACGGATTTAAATATGGAAGCATTAAGGTTAATATCAGAATCACCATTATGGCACCCTGGTTTAAAACGAAACAATGATACTGTTGATGTTTCATATACATTTCCAGTTACTTTTTTTATAAAATAATCTCTTATTCACGCTCGTCTGTAGGCGAGTGCTTTTAAAAAATCATAAAGTAATCAAAAACATATTACTGCAACACCGCCTTACAGCAAAACATCAACACATTAAAACACTTTATCACAATCTTTTCTATCTTTGCGCCCCGAAAGGAAATTGTACAATGAGCTTAGAGAAAGAGATAAAAAGGCGCAGAACCTTCGCAATTATTAGTCACCCTGATGCTGGGAAAACTACATTAACCGAAAAACTTTTGCTATTTGGGGGGGCAATCCATGTAGCTGGTGCTGTTAAGAGCAATAAGATAAAAAAGACGGCCACCTCTGATTTTATGGAAATTGAGCGTCAGCGTGGTATCTCTGTATCTACTGCAGTAATGGGTTTCGAGTACAAGGATATTAAGATAAACATACTTGACACTCCCGGTCACGAGGATTTTGCCGAGGATACTTACCGTACCCTAACCGCAGTTGATAGCGTAATCATTGTTATTGACCAAGCCAAAGGTGTTGAAACGCAGACCCGCAAGCTTATGGAGGTTTGCCGTATGCGAAATACCCCTGTTATTGTATTCATTAACAAGATGGATCGTAACGGAAAGGATCCTTTCGAACTTCTGGATGAGATTGAGAGCGAGTTAAAAATTAAGGTTCGCCCATTGAGCTGGCCTATTAGTTCTGGCCCAACATTTAAAGGGGTTTACAATCTATTTGAACAGAAATTGTGCCTATTCTTCTCAGAAGATAAACAGACTCTTTCAGATGATGTTATTCAAATTGATGATGTAAACGTTCCTGAACTAGACAACTATATCAAACCTTTTACCGCAAAGTTTAGAGAAGAACTTGAACTCGTGAATGGCGTTTATCATGATTTTGAGGTAAATAGGTATTTGAATGGCGAATTAGCTCCTGTATTCTTTGGAAGCGCTTTAAATAATTTTGGGGTTCGTGAGTTACTCGATTGCTTTATACAGATTGCACCTCATCCAAAACCAACCGTTACAGAGGAACGGCCAATATCTCCATTTGAGGAGAAATTAACTGGTTTTGTTTTTAAGATTTTTGCCAACATGGATCCTAACCATCGAGATAGGTTGGCTTTCTTAAAAATTTGCTCAGGAACGTTTGAGCGCAATAAAGCTTATCAGCATGTAAGATTGGGTAAAAGTATAAAGTTTTCAAGCCCAAACGCATTTATGGCTGATAAAAAATCGATTGTTGATTTTGCTTATCCAGGTGATATTGTTGGTTTGCACGATACAGGTAATTTCAAAATTGGAGATACCTTAACAGAAGGTGAAATACTACATTTTAAAGGCATTCCAAGCTTTGCCCCAGAACTATTTAGGTATATTGAGAATGCTGATCCAATGAAATCAAAACAGCTAGCAAAAGGTATAGATCAGCTTATGGATGAAGGTGTTGCCCAACTATTTACTCAGAAGTCTAATGGCCGTAAAATAATTGGAACTGTTGGCGCACTTCAGTTTGAAGTTATTCAGCATCGCCTAGAGCATGAGTATAGTGCAAAATGTCGCTACGAGCCAATCAACTTGCACAAAGCTTGCTGGATTGAAAGCAATAACAAAACCCAAATCGAAGATTTTAGAATTCGTAAATTCAATAACCTAGCTGTTGACAAACACGGAAGAGAAGTTTTTCTTGCCGATTCTCCATACGCATTGCAGATGGCACAGGAGAAGTTTTCAGATATTAAGTTCTACTTTACGTCAGAATTCTAGTTAAACACAGGTAAAATATTTGAAAAGGGTGTACAATTCACCCTTTTTTTATTAATATTGATTAAACCCTTAGGTTTTTTTCGCTTCTTATATGCATCAAATATTAAATTGAACAAGAATGCTTCGAGGTTTTATTATCAACACATTATTTTTAACTATATCTTTTAATCTATTTGCTTTTTCTAGTTCCGATACTGTAAAGGTGAAGAAAAGCATTGAGGCTTATCGTATAAACTCACCGATTACAATAGATGGAATTTTAGATGAAGCAATTTGGTCGAATGCGCTAGAAGCAAACGATTTTATACAACATGAACCCTATAATGGATCTGCACCTTCAGAAAAATCTTCAGTAAAAATTCTTTTCGATGATAATGCTTTATACATAGGTGCAAGGATGTTTGATTCAACTCCATCAAAAATTTACAAGGAATTAAGTCAACGCGATAATGTTGAAGGCGTTAAGTCTGATTTATTTGTGGTTTATATTAGCCCTTTTAATGATGGGATAAATTATCTAGAGTTTGTTGTGTCTGCATCTGGTGTTCAATCTGACTTTAAGGTAAGCGGAGAGGAGGAAGAATCCTCATGGGATGCTGTTTGGTTAAGTGAAGTGTCAAAAGATGAATTTGGTTGGATTGTAGAAATGAAGATTCCATTTTCAGCATTAAGATTTTCTAAAAGCAATACTCAAAGTTGGGGTTTAAATTTTGCTAGATTGATAAAGCGTTATAATGAGTGGAGTTCGTGGAATTTTGTTGATAAAAAAATATCAAGTGTTGTCAGCCAGTCCGGTGAATTAAAAGGAATAAATAATGTTAAACCACCTATACGTTTATCGTTGAGTCCTTATATTTCTGGTTATGCTGAAAAATTTCCTAATACAAAATCATTGGAATATAGATTGAGTGGAGGATTGGATTTAAAATATGGTATTAGCGAGGGGTTTACTCTGGATATGACCTTAATACCAGATTTCGGGCAGGTTAAATCCGATGATCGTATTTTAAATCTTACCCCATACGAAGTTAAGTACGATGAGCAACGACCTTTTTTTACTGAGGGTACGGAGTTATTTAATAAAGGTGGAATCTTTTATTCAAGGAGAATTGGTAAAAAACCTGTTTACTTTTATGATGTAGCCTCAAAAATTGATACAAGCAAAGAGCGTATCTCCGACAACCCAATCGAAACTAAGCTTATTAATGCAACAAAGATTACTGGTAGAACAAAAGGTGGCTTAGGTATTGGTTTCTTTAATGCAATGACTTCAAACACTTATGCAGAAATTAAAGATACATTAGGGAATCGTAGGAAAATATTAACACAAGGTTTTACAAATTACAACATGGTGGTTTTGGATCAAACCTTGAAAAATAATTCGTATGTAAGTATAGCAAATACAAATCTTTATAGACCCGATGATACATATACTGCTAATGTAACTGCAACAGATTTTACTTTACGTAATAAGAGTAATAAGTATTTGATAAGGGGAATTGGTGCGTATAGTCAAATATATAACGATTCTGTGTCTAAAGGTTATACATCCTTCTTAGAGTTTGCAAAGGATGGAGGAAATTTTCAGTTTGAGGCATGGAATAACATCGAAAGTAAGGAGTATAATCCCAATGATATGGGTTATTTACAGCGAGCTAATGAGTTTTCATATGGAATTGAAGCGGGTTACTATGTATTCAAGCCTTTCTGGAAACTTCTAAATTTAAATTCATCTGTTAGTTTTTATCATCAAAGTTTGTATGAACCCCGACGTTTTCAATCTTCATATTTCGAAGTTAACGTACGAACGTCAACAATTAAGCGTTACTTTACTGGGAATATCGATTTTGTTACCTATCCTCAA
>Ga0116170_10006183_pt1 | contig 10548 bp, 12 predicted proteins | sample AD_JPNHW1_MetaG_FD_89797 | JGI IMG/M metagenome (GOLD analysis project Ga0116170, IMG submission 89797) | Active sludge microbial communities of municipal wastewater-treating anaerobic digesters from Japan - AD_JPNHW1_MetaG | ecosystem: Engineered > Bioreactor > Anaerobic > Digestate | place...
ACCTACGGCGGTGTGACATCGCGCTACCTGGTGCTCACGAACGCGAACGGAACCCCAAATCTCACGATTTACGAAGGTGCCGCGCCGGCTGCGCCGAGTTCCGGCAGTTCGCGCCTGTACATGGATTCGGGGACGCACAAATTGATGGTGTCTGAGAACGGCGCGACGGCGGTGCCGCTGATTTCCACGGGCGTGTCTTCGCTGAACTCTCTGACCGGCGCACTGTCTATCACCGCTGGCACAGGTGTCACTGTGACGCCGTCCGGCGCAAACGTCCAGATTGCAATCGGCCAGAGCGTCGCAACGACGGCCGCTGTGACGTTTGCCTCGCTGAACGCGGCGATCGTCTTCCGCAAGGAAAACTCGACAAACGAGGGCGGTAGTTTCATCCTGGAATCGCCTGATACAGCCACATACCCACAGACCTACGTCGACAACTTCCAGGGGTACTTAAGATTTATTGGAACCTTCGGCGGCGTGAACTGCTGCCCGGTCCAGATCTGGGGTAAGGCGGGGGTAGCCGGACTGGATGTGCTCGCAGGTTGGGTTCAGTCGGAAGCGGGATTTGCTACGGCGTCCACTTCGGCCACCGCTGTGAACGTCACGGGCGCGGGCGGCGGTGTGTTCGCCGACTACCTCACTGCCGACGAGTTCCTCAAGCTCACATCGAAGAGTTCGGCACCAGCTTCCATAAGCGGCAGCTACGGCGGCCTCGCGCACAAGAGCGGAGGCACCTACTGGTATTGGAATGGTTCGGCGTGGGCCGAGGCGAACTTCGCGTCCATGTTGCCAAGCGGCTCCAGTGGCCAGACTCTGCGGCATGACGGCACGTCGTGGGTCGCGTCGAGCGCGCTCCAGAACAACGGCACGAACGTGACGATGACGGGAAGCCTGTCGGTGACCGGCACCGCCAGCACAGCGAGCATAAATGTCACCAACGGCTACGTGCAGACGGGCGGCGGGTTCTATACAACGTCGACTTCCCAGACCGCCATTCAAGCACCGTCCGGCGGCGTGTACGGCAAGTGGCTTTCAACGGACCACGCGTTGTACCTGCTGACACTCGGCACCTCGACGACGCCAGACAATCCGTCCGGCCGCGGCGCTATCGGACATCGTACGGGCAGCACCTACTACTACTGGACCGGTTCCGCGTGGTCCTACGTCGATTTCGCGTTGTCGCTGCCGAGCGGCACAACCAGCTACACCCTGAGATACAACGGCTCGGCGTGGGTCTCCTCAAGCGTCCTGCAGAACGACGGATCAACCATTACGGCATCTGGCGCAGTTCGGCTGAGCGGTGGTCATCTCTACCTGGCCAATGACTATTCGATCTACCTGAAGGACTCCTACGGCAACGACCGCGTCGCGATCACGCGGGCTTCCGACAATCACCTCTACATCGACAACGTCTCCAACAGCGGCGACATCTACTTGCGTCCGGCGGATGGACGTTACGTGATTATTGGGCAGGGGTCGAGCAGCAACGCATACCTGATTCCAAATACCGCCGGCGGCACAAACTCGGTGGGCACGTCCACGTATCCGTGGGACGAGGTAAACGCTGCGACCTACAAGTACGGCAGTACGACGCTGATCAACTCCAGCGGTCAATTCGTGGGGTTGGGCATCGCCATGCAGAGCTACGCTTGCGGCGCGAGCGGATTCAACTGTTACAGCGGCGGAGCATGGAAGTACGGCCAGACGGTGACCCGCTACGATCGCGACGGAAACGCAATGACTTTTTACGGAGGCATCCTGGCAAGCTGATGAAAACTACCACTCTTAACTTCTACGAACGCATAGCCCTCGCAGCGCTTGTTGGCGCGCAAGGTGGGCGAACCGCTGAACTGTCGACGTTTCTGCGGATCTACGAAAAAGTCAGGATCTCCGAGGAAGAACGCGGAGCAACCGACTTAGTGCAGCAGGGCGACAGAGTCGAATGGAAACTACCTTCTCCGGCGTTTGGCACTCGGTCCGTTGGTCTTGAACAAGAAGAAGCGGAAGCCCTTTCGGGTATCATCGAGGACTTTCTATCCACCGTCGAAAAGATCACAGTCGAAGAGGTCGCTTGGCGGCGTCGCGTCGTTGGTGACCTGAAGAGAAAGGCGCCGGAATCCTAGCCATGTGGAGGACGCTGATATTCCTGCTGTTCTTCGTGCTGCTCGATTCCGAGGCGGCGCGCAAAACGCTGGTGAGCCCGGACCAGTTGCTGCTGCGCGCGCCGGAACGTGAGGGCGTCTACTTGGTCGGCGTCATGTACGGCCCGGATGGCAATCTGTACTTCACGACGGTGCAACTCCCGGTGGGTGTCATTGCCGATACTCCGGTGATCGACCCTCCCTACCGGACAATCCTCCGCCCGGTTGGACAGGGGACCGTCATTTCACAACTCGCGCACATGCGCAAAGGAGAAACGAAGTGAATCGCCTCATCGGATTGTTGTTGCTCGCCGCCTGTCTCGATGCGCAGACGACGCAGATTCGGCCTGACCAGTTGGCAATCAAGTCCGCGCCAGCGGATCTGGCTCTCAGCGGAATCAAACTGATGGCCTATTCTCCGGCCAACGGGGCTTTCTATGGAGTGGTGCTCAACGGCTTCTCGATGTCGCTGTCCGATGGCGTTCTTTACGTTACGGCTCCGGCCTCGCAGGCTGTCGAATACCCGGTGTTGGACGTGGCGGCAACCCGGCAGCCAGATGGCAGTTGGTTGCTTGCACTCAGCCCTGGGGCGAAGGTGATGCAACTGTACCGCAACGGACAACGGCTGTATGGAGGTTCCGACTACACCGTGGACGCGGAGAACCCAGCGAAGATAACTCCGGTCGGCATATGGTTGCCGGACGACCGGGTAACCGCGAACTTTTTTCGCGTCAACTGACGGGCAAGCGGAGGCGAAGGTGGGATGGAGTAACGGCTACAGCTACCGGCGAACGATCACGATAGATCACACAAAGTGCGGGTCTGCGGACAGCACCAGCTTTCCCATGCTGTTTTCCGGTACGTACTCCTATCTGGCCCACACCGACCACAGCGGCAATGTGACCAGCGCGAGCGGGTACGACATCATCTTCACCAGTGACGCCAGCGGCAGCACGAAACTCGATCACGAGATCGAGTCGTATGACCATGAAACCGGAGCGGTTGTGTTGTGGGTTCGCATCCCGACGCTTGCTTATGCCAGCGACACGGTGATCTACCTGTGGTACGGGAAGAGCAGCATCAGCACCAGCCAGGAAAACAAGACCGGTGTGTGGGACTCGAATTTCCAAGGTGTCTGGCACCTTGGGGAAACCAGTGGAACAACGCTGGCGGACTCGACCAGCAACGGACGCACCCTGACGAAATACGACGCCAGCAACCCGGCTTCCGCAACGGGGAAGGTAGGGAAAGGTATCCAGGGGGATGGGACTAACGACAGTGCAACTCTCTCGACCAACATCTCGATGGGTACGAGTATCACGGTGCAGGCTTGGATCAACCATCCATCGGCTACATATTCAGGTGGAGCTATCAGAAACACGAGCAGCAACGCCCTCGCGTACTTCGGGACGTACTGTTCTGATAGCACAACAGACTCAGCAAAACGAATTGTAGAGTACAAGGCAGGGTGGAGCGAGTGGTCTTGGCCCGGAATGACGCTTGGCCAGTGGGTCCTAGTGTGTGTCACGGCTGGAAACCCGAGTAAAAAGGCATACGTCAATGGTTCACAGCTTGGATCCACAATCACAGATGCAAACGACCGGTCTTTTTCTGTAGGTACCCTCAGCATCGGCACAACTGGCTGGGACGAGCTTCGGATTTCCAGTGTTATTCGCTCCGACAGTTGGCTCACCGCCGACTATAACAGCCAGAACTCCCCCAGCACGTTTTACACCGTGGGCGCGGCAGATTCCGGCTTGAGCATCCCAGTTCTCGCTTACCACTGCAACCGCAGGAGGCTTCAATGATCTGGCTCAAACAGTCAACGGCCGTGACGATCAAGTTCGGGCCGTTCGTTGACGACAGCGATGGGAAGACGGCGGAAACCGCGTTGTCGATCGCACAGGCCGACATCCGCCTGTCGAAGAACGGTGGCGACGTTGCGCAGACGAATAACTCAGCCGGCGCGACGCACGACGAGCTTGGATACTATGACGTGCCGCTGAACGCGACCGACACCAACACGCTCGGATCCCTGCGTGTGGCCGCGCACAAGAGCGGCGCGCTTCCGGTGTGGCAAGACTTCATGGTGGTGCCAGCGAACGTCTGGGATTCGTTCTTCGGGTCCGACTACTTGCAGGTGGATGCGACGCAGATCCTGGGCACTGCGGTTTCGACGCCAGCGACGGCCGGTGTGCTCGATGTCAACGTGAAGAACTGGAAGGGTATCACCGCGCCGGACAACACCGGCGACGCCTACGCGCGTCTCGGTGCACCGGCGGGCGCCAGCGTGAGCGCTGATGTGGCAGCGGTGAAGACGGTAGCTGACGCCGTCAAGACGCAGACCGACAAGCTGAACTTCACCGGAACCGACGTAAAGGCCACGCTCGACAGCGAGACCGTGACTCTAGCCTCCGGCACGCACACGGGAGCGGTTATTCCCACGGTAACCAGCGTGACAAACGACGTTGGAATCACGCAGACCGGCGCCGATAAAGCGTGGAGCACGTCGGTGCGCGCGCTCACAGACAAGGCTGGGTTCGCGCTGTCGACGGCCGGAATTCAGGCAGTATGGGACGCGCTGACTAGCGCACTCACAACGGCCGGAAGCATCGGAAAGCGCCTGGCTGATTACGTTGACGCGGCGGTCAGTTCGCGCAGCACGTACGCCGGCGGAGCCGTAGCGTCGGTGACGGCGGCTGTGACGGTTGGGACGAACAACGACAAGACGGGCTATTCGCTGGCGACGGCGCCACCCACAGCGGCGGCGGTAGCGGACGCAGTGTGGGACGAAACCTTGAGCGGCCATCTCGGGGCTGGCTCGTGCGGCACTGCGTTGAATGCTGCTGGTTCGGCTGGCGATCCGTGGAGCACGGCGCTGCCTGGTTCGTACGCGTCTGGTACGGCCGGGAAGATCCTGGGGGATCGCTTGGATGCGGCGGTAAGCTCGCGCTCGACGCTCACGGCACAGAACGTGTGGGAATACGCCACGCGCACGCTGTCGGGCTTCGGAACGCTTGTGAGCGATATCTGGTCCGCAGCTACGAGAACACTTTCGGCGTTCGGATTCAACGTCACGGCGTCTTCGGTGACCGACAAGACCGGCTACTCCCTCACCTCCGCGTACGACGCCGCGAAGACGGCCGCGCAGGCTGGCGACGCTATGACGCTCACTGCGGCGTACGATGCGGCAAAGAGCGCAGCGTCGCAGACGAGCGTCAATACTGTCGATACCGTGGTTGACGCGATCAAGGCGCAGACCGATCACCTTCCGGCTAGTCCCGCTTCGGTGGGAGACATCCCGACCGCCGCCAGTATCCGGCAGGAGATGGACGCGAGTTCGACGAGGCTGGCAAACCTGGATGCGTCCGTCTCCAGCCGGGCCACGGCGGCTAACCTGGCCACGGTGGACGGGATCGCTGATGCGATCAAGGCAAAGACTGATAACTTGCCTGCGTCCCCGGCGGCCAGCGGTGACATCCCTACCGCCGTGGAGAACGCGGCCGCGGTGCTGGCTCAGGCTTTGGCGGCCGAGAGCTACGCCGCCACGGGTGAAGTTCCGACGCTTTCTCAGATGCTCTACATGCTGTGGTCGGTGCTCGCGCAGTTCGGCATCACGAGCACCGTGATCAGTTGCAAGAAGCTGGACGGCACAAGCGAGTCAATGGCGTTTACGTTGGACAACGCCACAACTCCGACTTCCAGGGTACGGGCATTATGAACCCAACAAAAGAACAGGTTGTCGCTTTCATCCACCAGGTGGCCCCGGCGTGGAATCTTGACGCGGACCTCATCATCCGGCAGTGCGAGGCCGAGAGTGGCTTTCGGCAGGACGCTGTTTCGAAGTGCGGCGCCATCGGCCTCATGCAGTTGATGCCGGCGACGGCGGCGGGGTTGAAGGTCAACCCGCGAGACTGGCAGGCCAACATCAGCGGCGGGTGCAAGTTCATGGCGCAGATGCTGGCGCGCTTCGGCGGAGACCCAGCGAAGGCGTTGGCAGCGTACAACTGCGGGCCGGGGCGGCTCGCGGGGATCCTGGAGACGCACGGCGACGAGTGGAGGGATCACCTGCCCACCGAAACGAAGGTGTATCTGAAAAAGATTCTGGAGGTGCCACGTGACGCTGGCGAATAGGGCTTTCGACGCGCGCCAGGCGGTGCGAAGGAACTTGCGCCGCATACTGGACGCGCTGTATCCACGGATCGCACAGCTTGAAAAGGACGGTGCGTTCTGGAAGTACCGGACGCGCGAGTTGGAGCGCGACACGGCGTGGTGGCACGGAGTGAGGAATGTAGGTCCGTACGCGATGCTGGAGAGCCTGCACTCGTCGCATGAGAACGCGATGTCTCTCATGCGCCATTCCGACGCGATGCTGAAGCTCGAGCAGCAGTACACGCAAACACTCAAGGAGCAATTGGAGTCCGCCAAGGCCGAGCGCGACCAACTGCGCTACGACATTGAAGGACTGAGGGAGCAGGATACCGCACGGGCCGCGCTGTACGAGAGCGTGTGTCTGAAGCTCAGACGGATGGAAGTTCAGTTCGCATCGTACGGCAACGACGTTATCGAGACGGTGCAGAATCCGCCTTGTTCCGAGGTGGCCGATGACGCTGCTTGACGTGATCGAGGCGAAGGACATCGAGCAGTTGCGCCAGGGACTGATGGGAGCGCTGGACCGGCTGAAGGAGATCATCTCGGAGCTTCGCGACGAGTCGGAAATCGAGATCAAGGTTACGTTCCGCCGGAAGGCCAAGAATGACGGCAATTCCGTGTAGGCAGGGCGGCGCGCGCGTCTGGATCGTCGGCGTGCCGCGCGCGAACTGGCCCGCTGGTGAGTGGTGGCTGCTTGGACGAGTGGCATGCTTCGGCCCGTATTGGTCGAAGCGAGCAGTTCTGAGAGTTCTCCGCCTGAATGGCGGAAAGGTTGAGAGGAGCAAATCATGAATTGGTTGAAGAGGGTCTTTCAGAAGGTTCTCGGTGTGGTGCCCGGCGCGTTCAAGGCGGCAACCGAGTGGGTTTTCGATCACGCAACCGGCATCATGCCGATTGTCGAGGTGTGCATGGACATCGGCACGGCCGTTACGCCGCCGACGTGGGATGAGGCGATCTGGAACGCGTTCAAGACCAAGTACCCCGCGTTTTTCAACCAGACGCTGAAGACGCCGGAAGAGTACAAGTTGTACGCGCTCGCGGCGGCCACCGAACTGATTGCCGCGCGATTCCCGTGGCTCGGCACGTCGTTCGCGCGCCTGATGGCGCAATGGGCGTACACGCTCAAGGCGAAGAAGTACGACGCTCCGGCGTTGCCCGCGGCGGCCTAGCGTCGATATAAGGGTGATGCCGGAAATTTCCGTCGAGAAGCCGTTCCCGGAGTACGCGCTCCCCCGCGTGTGGGAGTGGATACAGGAGTTTCGAAACCGGGTGTGCGACGACTTCGCGCCAGCGGATCTCGACGGGTTCCTAAACGATTACCACGCGAAGGCTGCGGCCGGCGTGGAGACGTGGGGGGTTGTCAGAGACGGGGAACTTGGCGGGCTGATCTCATTCCAGCGGCTTTCTCCCGTACTGGGAACCTCCCATCTCCTATTCAAGCGCTCCTTCTGGGGGCAGGACACGACGATACCAGCCGTCCGCATGGTGTACGAGCAGGCATTCGGAACCGGCGTGAGTAAGATCATGTCGCTGGTGTTTCGCGACAACCGGGCGGTGATCTCTTTCGCGCAGAAGCTGGGCGCTCACCGCGAGGGCACGTTCTACCGGCACACGCAGCGGAACGGGAAGTTGGTCGACATGGTGGCGCTGGGACTTAGCAAGGAGGACTTCGAGAAATGCCTTGGCAAGCAGTAGCTTCAGTCGGCAGTAGCATCCTCGGCGGGGTTCTGGGTGGTGGCAGCAAGAAGCAGACCCAAGAGAGCACTTCCACCACCAAGCAGATCCTTACCGATGAGCAGAAGGCCATCATGAGCCAGTTCAGCAGCCTGCTGGGGAATCGGCTGAGCGATCCTTCGGCCGGCACGGCTCCGATTCGAACGGCGGCGCGGAATTCGATCAACAACAACTACTCCGGGGCGGTCGATGCGATCCGCACGAAGATGCTGTCGGCGGGGCAGGGCGCGAGTGGAAAATTCGGGCGCGCAATGATGGGTTCGGAGTTGTCGCGCCTCGGAGACCTCAGCGACTACGAGAACACCTTCTCGAAGTACCTGCTGGACCGTTCCGACTCAACGTTGAGCCTGGCTCAGCAGTTCCTGGGCCAGCAGTTCGAGACGCAGACGAAGGGAACGGGGACATCGACGATTCAAGGCAACCGGCTCTCCAATGGCCTGGGCAGTGGCCTGCAAACCGCCGCCATGCTGTTCGGTATCAACAGCATGCTGAGCGGGGGAAGCGATAGCAGCGGACAGCCGAGCGCTTCCGACTTGGCTGGGCTGGTGCACTTTTAGGAGGCAACCATGGGCGGAATGCCGATCAACCCGGTGTTGAGTGGACTGCTGAACGGCTACGCGGTAGGGAACATGCTGCGGCGGTCCGCAATGGAGAAGGACCAGTACGAGCGCGCGAAGCTGCGGCAGGACTGGGCCGACCAGGCCGAAGACGCGAGCATTCAGTCGCGGCTGCTCGCCGCCGGGCGCCCGGTGGAAGGCGGCACCGTGGCGGAACAGATGCTCGCGCCGCGCATCGAAGGCGCGCCGGAATCTCTGCAATCCGGCCCGACGACGATCTACCGCAAGCCGGACAGCTCGCGCATGGTGAAGTACAAGACGCGCGATGGGCGCCAACTCGAGTACGAACTGTACACGCCGGACGAGCAGTTCTCGCGGCGGTTGAAAGAAGCGAGCCTGCTTTCGGACGCCAAGACCATGGCGGCGATCAGCCAGAAAAAGAAGCTGCTCGACGAGTTTGGTGTGCAGCTTCCATCGGAAGTAGCCTCCAAGTTAGGACCCGGATTCCAGGGGAAAATCGATCCAACACAACTCAGCAGCATCGACGACGTGCTGCGCGCCATGCAACCTCCGAAGCAACTTCCGCTACACCCAATAACGTCCACCAATGACAACGGCGATGTGGTCACAGATTGGCACGATCCTGCCACCGGAGCGATTATAGCCACCGGCCATCGGCCGGGAGCCGGTAGACGGACGAAGGAGCAGCCGAACGCAGAAGCCGAAAAGATCTCAGACGACCGCACGATCAACACGTTGGTAAGCCGCGTGATCGAAGACACGGCCAAAGCGGGCGGATCTCTCGACGATGCGGTCAAAAACGCTTGGGTGTACTACCAAGGGGATCCGGCATTCAAGAGCAACCGCGGGAAAGTCATCCGAGCGCTCAACGCGCTTAGGCAGAGACCGACAGAAGACAAGAGCCTCTCTGGACTCGTGAGTCAATTCAAGACCTCCGGTAAACCATCACAGACCAAGAGCGGTTCCAGTCCGAAGCGACTCACAGACGTGAACGTGGCTCGCCAGTATCTGGATAGGGCAGGCGGAGACAAATCCAAAGCGCGGCAACTCGCAGCGGCGGATGGATGGAATTTCTAGACCTTCCATGCCTGACATTTTCGACCAGGTTGGCGACATTTTCGACACAGCGACTTCTCCTGCTACTCCGCGCGGGGACGATATCTTTGATCAAGCCAAGGAACTCGTGTCCGACGTGGCGCGCAAGGCTGTTACTCCTAGTCCACAACTCTTGCACGACGCGCTAGGAACGGGCATGCACGCGCCAACCGTGGTGGAACTGTACGACCAGGGAATGGAGGGGGTGAAAGACCTTGCGGGGCGGGCCATCGACACGGTACTAGGTCGAGGGACCGCGTCTCAAATGGCGCATGATTTTCGCTGGCCAATGGGCCTTGCTAACGAGACGGTACGGGCTGGTCTGGGACTGCTCGATTTTGGCACGACTCCGCTGGGCATGGCGCTACCGGCCGCAAAGGGCGCGCCTGCCCCGGTGCAGGCTGGCATAGGAGCAGGGTTTGCCGCCGACATGGCGCCGGGAACCGCTGAGGCAGTTTCAGAAGCCGTGCATAATCCCAACTCCGAAACCGTTCCGCGCGCGGCGGTACAGACGGCGATGAACCTTCTCCCGCTGGCGCACGTCGGGGAGACCAACCGCAAGACGAAAGCTATTGCCGAACAGCGCGCCGCCGGCGCGAAGCAAGCCGCTGCCTACGCCGAGGACGTTCCATACACGGACCGCCTCTCCCACATGAGCAACGCCGAGTTGATGGCTGAGAGAACCGCCGCGAGCGCCAGCGAAGTAAACCGCGAGATAGCGGCCCGGCAGAAAGCCGGTACGTGGGATGTCCAAGAGCCGCAGGCCCCACCGCTAAATCGGGAGCAGCGCCGCGCCACAGTAGCGGTACCCGAAAAAGGTACGCCGGAGACCGACGCCCGGATGGCCG
>Ga0116170_10006184_pt1 | contig 10546 bp, 7 predicted proteins | sample AD_JPNHW1_MetaG_FD_89797 | JGI IMG/M metagenome (GOLD analysis project Ga0116170, IMG submission 89797) | Active sludge microbial communities of municipal wastewater-treating anaerobic digesters from Japan - AD_JPNHW1_MetaG | ecosystem: Engineered > Bioreactor > Anaerobic > Digestate | place...
TCAATGTAAATACATCAGTTAGTGTAAGCTGTACTGTTGTTGATGACGGTGAATTCACAATACCGGCCGATTTTGCGGCGAATCTTCAATTCGGGACAGGAATGATGGCTCAGATGGGAAGTATACTTTCCATGACCAGAAAAGTAAAATCCCCGATGGAAGGCAAAACCATCACGACTGGATCAATTTCAAGCGACCAGCTTTTCCTCGTCAATGTAAGACCGAAGCAGTAAGTTTTTCTCAAATTATCCCTGACTTTAGGGAAAAAATAAGCCATATTATGGTTGACTTTAGGGAAAAAATAGTGGATTTATCCCTTACTTGCCTAAAATCATTGATGAAATTTGTTGATGCGCAAGAAAAGGTGAATGTCAACTGCCTTAATCTCCCGTGGTATCTTGTTGAAGAACTCGAAAACTATCTGGAATGGTTCGTGAAAGATTAAAAACAATCACACAAATTTGTTTTTAAAATTCAATCTGTTAGAATCAGGCGAATAGTTCAATTTATTTGAGAGGATGTTATGAAATTTTTTTTTATGTCATGTGTTTTTCTTATTCTCTTTTCATCGGGACTTAATGCAGAAAGCGTTCATAGTGATAAAGAATTTCCCAAACGCGACAACAAATTTCTTATTGGTCTGGATACAGAATTGTTTTCGTATATGAAAACAAAGTATAGGACTGAAGGTGAAGATGGTTATGAAGATACAAGTAGTTCTGACAGTTACTCTTCATTTTTTGGTGTTGCCAATCTTGGATTAAGGTTGGGCGGTGCTGTTAAAGAAATGTTTATTTTTGGTTCATATTTAAAGTTTTCTTACAATTACACAGATAAATTTGAAGTAAAAAGTTATGAGTTCAGATTGTCTCCTTTTTTTGAAGTATCATTTCTAAAATCAAAGATTAGACCGTTTTTGAGAGGCAAATTCGATGTTTATTTAGAGAAAATGGAAATTACCGGAATTCCATATGCGAGTGATACAAAGAATTTCACTTGGTTATTGGGCGGTTCATTTGAATTAGGCGTACATTTTTTTGTTGCAAGTTCATTTTCTATAGATAGCTCTTTTGACATAGGATATTCATTAGGAAAAAGTGAGAAAGATGATGTTTCAAAGTTCAAAACAGGAGTGATTATTGGATTTACTGGATGGATTTAATTAAACCAATAAGCAGTGAAAAAAACGGACGGAGGAAAATATCCGTGGGGAAATGAGCTTGTAAACTGTGATTATGCAGTAACAGATGTCGATGAGTTGATATGCGCAGTATCTGAATATTTCTACCTGAACACGGTTTTTATTGTTCTAAGTATTATCAGCGGGTTATGATGTCCTTTGTAGATGGGTGTCGGTTTTTTGTTGAGTTTAAGGAGTGTATAGACTGCGGTCTGTGCCGATCTGACCGAGTAATCAAGTGTGAATACGATGTCATCCGGGATCTCGCAGTACTGTCCGATAAATGCAAAATTCTCTGAATTTTTTGGCACAACTTGGGGTCTGTCTCCAAGTTTGCGAGGCATGAACTGGCTTGTGATATAAGGCATCAGGCACGGAATGCATACCGATGAACTGATTATCCGGTCAATATGTTCCTCAAATTTCAGATGGTGGATAAGTTCGGTTAGTATTTCATGACCGGTGCATTCTGACATCTTCTTTTTGACAAAATTCCCTAACTTATCGGGATGAAGTGCATATCCCCAGAAAACAGAAATATTTTCAGGCTGACATTTAAAATGAGGCTGATTGGGAACTCCGAAAGATATGAACCAGTTTGAGTCTGTTATCGTTATCGGACCTTCTGATCCGGCTTTTCTTTGTGTAATTTTTTCAAGCAGTTGAAGGAATAGCGGATCTTTGAGCGTTACTGTGAAGGACACCCATTTTGATTTGTCTATATTACTGTTAAAAACGGCAGGTCTGCCAAATTCGAGCGATGTTTTTGAAAGCTTTTCCCAGAGTATCCAGGCATTATCTTTTCGTTCAGTCACTTTTTCAGGAGCTTTATCCATCGAACCGATAGTCGAATCAGATGTCATCGAACCAGTAGAGATAAAGACGATATCGTTCTTTGAAATTTCTATTGTTTCCTGACCATTACCGTTTGTGAATGAAATGTGCGACACCATTTTTTTCTGATCCGTTAAATCAAAACCGAGATCTGTGACAGAGCAGTTCCTTCTGAATTGAACACCATTTTTTATGAGCCATGTTTTAAGCGGAAGCACAATAGATTCAAACTGGTTGAGCGGAGTGCTTCTGATACATTCCGAAGTGTCCATCTGATGAGCATCCTGAATGAATCTGAGTATGTAGCGTTTCATTTCAATAACAGAATGCCAGGGCTGGAACGAAAATGTCGTGCAAAATTCATACCAGAGATTGCTATCAAAAAAAGCAGGCGAGAAGTAATCCTCTATTTTAACATTTTCTAGTTTGCGCTCATTTGTTGAAAGAAGTCTGAGTATTTTAATTCTATCGGATATTGTCATCTTGAATGGACGGGCATCGATCGGAGCACCGTTTCTGACAAGTCTCGCAAGTGCAAGAGTTTTAACTTTCTCATTGAATTCATTGAACTCTTCAAGCACGGTTTTTTGCGGATCGTCGAGTGTAGGAATGTTTGAAATGAGATCGAACACAGCAGAATAAACGAACTGCTCAAGCATCCTGAAACCGCGCATGAAATATCCATTATGTTCAGGATGGTCGATAGCATCAAGACTTCCGCCGGCAGTATGGAGCTCTTCAAAAATTGTTATGTTGCGACCTTCAAGTTCACCATCTTTGATCAGATAAAATGCAGCCGAAAGGGAGGAAAGTCCTCCGCCTATTAGGTAAGCTTTAGTTTCAGACATTCAGATCAAATTCACTCCTACAAAAAGCCGGAGCGATTATATCTGCGAAAGTAGATGTTGCAATGTTAAAAATGATGGTGGACAGACGAGTTGTGCTGTAAAGATTTCAAGCAGATAAAAAGGTGTTAAAAAAGATATTCATCACCATAGTCATACTGAACGCAAATCTGATCAGCCAATGTTGTCCCAAGGCAATAATTTTTATCATCACCTTTAGCACAATTTCCTGACAAACACTGAATGTTTTCAACACATTCAGAATCGGCAGAATATTTTTTAACGCATTTTCCCTGATTATTATCATCAAATTTACAGAACAATCCATCTTCACATTCTGTTGTTCCTTCACAGGCGGCACCTTCTTTATATTTCTCTCTGCAAAAATAAGAATAACTATTTTCGTTTTCATCAGTCAACTCATACTTACAAATCAGCCCTTCTGCACACTGTTGATCTGTGCCACAAGGCTCGTTTGCTTTCGGGTATTCTCGGCAGAAATAAGATTTTTCACCTTCATTGTTTTTTTCTCTTGCGCAATATATTTCGCCATTATTTTCGTTATAACAGTGGTTGCTTAATTCGCAACTTTCACCTTTTTTAGGAAATTCTTTGCAAGTGGCTGATTCTATTATTCTTTCGCCAGTAGCTTCATCATATTCGTAATCCCCTTCAGAATCTTTTTTGTAAATGATCTCACAAAAAACATTTTCAAGATTATTATCACAGTCTCTGGTATTCGAGCAGTCTTCCCCTGTAACAGGCATTTGTTTACAGGTAGCCGATTCTAAAACAGGATCACCATATGTGTCTGTTTCAACATTGCCGTCTTTGTCTTTTTTATAAGTCTTATCACAATAAATTTCTTTTTCTAAATCTGTATAGCATTCTTCTATCTCAACACAGCTTTCGCCAAGGCGCGGAGTTTTTTCACATTCATAAGTCTTGCTGTTACATGTCAAACCTTCTGAGCAGCCGTCTCCATTTGAAAGATCAGGATAGCATTTGTCACCGATCTGGGCATATCCTTCCAACAAAGAATTGCATGCGGATTTAAGTTCTTCAGTTTTTGCCAGACTTTCCTCTGTCGCTTGAGCTTTTGCGATAGACAGATCTTCGGTACACGAATAACTGTATGTAGAATAATTATTCCAATATTCCAGACACTTATCAGCATTCTCGCTGTTCCATGTGTAATTAGAAAAAGCAAGGTAGTCAACAGAGTTCTGAGATAAAAACTCATTGTATTTAATACATTCTTCAACTGTTTCATAGTGTCTCGGCTTTATAGATGTGCTGCAACATTCAAACTCTTTCTCACATTTTATCCGGGCTATTTTAGTGTTAAATTCTGCCTGTTGGTTCAAGTTGTCATCTTCGCATCCAAAAAACACTAAAGAAAAAATAAATAAAAATACTGCAACGAAAAACTTCATCATTTTCTCCTTCAAGTGAATCGTTAATGAAAAATCATAAAATTTTTATTCAATTCAGAATAAAGAGTCAAGTATTTTCGCTGTTATTTTCCTAATTTTCTTAGATTTTTGATTCTGTCTTCAAGAGATGGATGTGTCGAGAAAAGTTTCATTATGCCACCGCCGAAGCCAGATGGGAAAATGAACATGTGAGCAGTTGCCGGAGATATTGATTCAGTTTCGCGGTGATATCTCGACTCTCCATGTAGAGACAGAAGAGCGTTGACAAGCGGTTCGCCGGTGCCCATAATCTTTGCGCTGTAATCATCGGCCAGATATTCTCTGGAACGGCTCACGCCCATTTGAACAAGTGTTGCGGCAAGCGGTGCTATTATCGCCATGAAAAGAAGCCCCAAAATTCCGCCGTTGTCATCGTCACTTCTTCCACCACCGAAAATAGTGCCCCATTTTGCGATATATGACATCCACATTATTGCAGAAGCCATTGAAGCCACTATTGTCGAAATAAGCATATCCCAGTTTTTGATATGACCGAGTTCGTGAGCAATTACAGCCGCTATCTCATCTTTTCTGAGAGTGCTCAAAAGCCCGGTGGTGACAGCGACGATCGCTTTTGACGGACTTCTTCCTGTTGCAAAGGCATTCGGCACATCCATCGGAACAATGTAAAGTTCCGGGATCTTAGGCAGCTGTGCCCTGTTCGAAAGCTCTTCCAGTGTTGAGTAAAGTTCTTTATATTGAACAGCGTCAGCCTTTTTTGCACGGTACATTGCAATAACTATTTTGTGGCTGAAAAGATAGCTGAAAATATTGAAAACCATCGAAATAATAAAAAACACAATGGCACCGTTTTGACCACCGAATGCTCCGCCGATAAAGATCATGAGCAGAGTCATTAAAATTATCAGCATTCCGCTTTTTAACAGATTATACAAGCAACCCTCCTTAAAAAAGATCAAGCCTCGAATTTTATATGCACAAAAATTATAAAGGCAATATCATTGAGGTCAATGGCTTAAAAATATTAGATATTATTAATCGTCAAGAAGATCATTGAGTTCGTCTTCAGCGCTTTTTTTCTTTTTATCGTCTTTTTTAGGAGCGGGAGCCGGAGTTTCTTCTTCCTCTTCTCCGAAATCATCTTCCTCGTCTTCTTCTTCTATCTCTTCTTTTTTCTGCTGCTTTTTAGGAGGAACAACTTCTTCTTCATCCTCTTCTACCGTTTCTTCTTCCTCTTCCTCTTCTTCTTCAACTGCAGACTGATCATCTTCTTTTTCCTTTTTTGCCATTTTTTCAGCTTCTGCTCTTTCTTTTTTCAATCTTTCTTCTTCTATTTTTGAAGCTTTTTCTGCTTCTTCTCTTTCAATTTTTGCTCTTTCAGCTTCCATTTTTGCTTCGACTTCAGCCTTTTCTCTTTCAAGTCTCAGCTTTTCAGCTTCTTCGGCAGCTTTTCTTTCCTCTTCTTTTTTTGCTTCTTCTTCAAGTTTTTTCTTCTCAGCTTCCTGTCTGGCTATTTCAGCTTCCTGTTCATCTACGGATGTTTTAAGTGACTGTGCGCTTGAGCAGGCAGGGTCAAAACCGTTTTTGCATGACTTGTCATAAAAACTGTGCATTTCCTTGAGTTGATCAAGTTCAAGTGTGTTACCGTATTTCTCACTGAGATATACTCCGAGATAATAACATGATTCGGCATGATTAAGATCACAGGCCTTGGTATAATAAGGATTCGCCATTTCAGCGGAAGTTTCTTCGTTTGTATTTTCAACAACAGCTCTTGCGAATTTGTAGCAGGCTTCTTTTACTTTGCCGTCACAAGCTTTGTCGTAATATTTCTGTGAAAGATTTACCCTGTCTTCACCGCCTTTATTTGCAACTATCATATCTGCGAACCTTTCACATACTTCAAGCATTCCGCCGTCACATGCTTTTCCCCAGAAAAGTTCGATTTTTGCATAAGCTTCAGGATCGTCAAATTTTTTGGCCCATGTCTGACCGAGGTCAGCACAGGTCTTGAGATCGCCTTTATCACAGGCCATTTCAAAAAGTTCGATAGCTTTTTTTATATCCTTGTCGATTGATGCTGCACCTTTCGAGTACATTTCACCCATTCCTCTACATCCTTTTCCGACACCTCTGTCGCAAAGAGTCTGATAAAGATTGAATGCTGACATGCTGTCTTTGTAGACACCGCCTTTTCCGTTTGCCCACATATCAGCAAGAACTACACAGGATTCATTGTACTGGGAGTCGCATGCTTTCTGGAAAAGCCCTCTTGCTTTTTTGTTTTCTTCGTTGATTCCATCTCCGTTCTGCCAGAGTAAAGCCGCATTATGACAAGACTCGATATGATTTTCTTTGCAGGCCTGTTCATAATATCCTCTTGCTTTTACATTATCCGATCCTTTCAGCAGATTTCCTTTCTGAAAAAGCTTTTCAGGAGAAGATGCACATCCTGTAAACAGAATAAGTAAGATAAGAGAAAAAAAAGAAAGCACTTTTTTCATGGTTCCCTCCCGAGAACAAAAAACTTATTAAAAAAACAGTTTTAAACTACCATAAATCTAGCTATAAGTAATTGCAGGTCAACAATTTTTTAAATATTCAGCCATTTATTTCAATATTTTCTCTTTTTTGAAGTAATCTATAACCAAATCGCCCATTTTTTTAAGACCTTCACGGCTCCAGTGAACATCTCCGGGAACAAACCACTTCTGTTCCATTTCCTCAACATTTTCGACATTTATAAAACCAGGAAAGAAGTTTATGAAGTCAATATTTCTTTCTTCACAGAACTTTTTCCAGAATTGAACCTGAATTGAATCGAGATCGTGCCTTAAAATATGCATTCTCCACGGATATACTGAAATATGCAGTTTTATTCCATGCTTTTTTGTAAGTTCAAAAAGCTGATCCATATGCTTTTTCGACAGCTCAAGACCTTCACGCCCCCATTTGTTGTAATGATATTCATCCATTGACCATAAATGTCTTACAGGATAGAACTGACCTTCCCAGAAAGGGGAGTCTTTGTGCCTGGGATTTTCCTGCCAGTAGAAAAAACGGTCATAGACATACCGGTACATATAGGATGTCTGATAAAAGAAAAGATTTACATCGCTCAGAAGAAAAAGCGGTTCGGTAGGTTTAAAATAGGCATACTCAATTTCATCCTGAACATCGCTTATATCAATGAAAACAAAAAGATCGTCCATTTCGAGCCCTTTCTCAATGAAATATTTCATTTTCAGATAATAGATCTTCGGGGAGTAGGAAATACATCCGGCATTCAGAAGTTCGATATTCTCTTTTTTCAATTCTTTTGACACTATGCCTGGGAATGTGTTTGCCCATGGTTCGCTGACACCTTCGGTAAATGAATCACCTATGAAAACGAATCTTTTCCCGCTTTTTTTCAAAGGAACATCCCGTATTTTCTCATCCAGAAATCCCAGAGAGTTTGTGTAAATTGTATATTCATTGAACCATTTGGTCCTTTCGGTCATATTTGGTTTGAGCCCGTGATGGTAATATGAACTGTTCGTGCGGAATCTGGTATATTTCGGAGAGAAGTAAACAGTAAAGAAAAGATCAAAAATCCCTGCCATGATAAAAATTACAGTCAGATTAAAAAAGATAACTTTAACGGCAATGGATCTTTTCCTGAATAATATAAGGCCGATTGATGTGAAAACTCCTAAAACAAGAGCGGGGTTGAAAAAAAGAAGATAATTCATTAAAACCTCGAAAAGGATTAAAAAACCTTTACAGCGCTGAAAAATAAACTATTTTTGTAAAGATTGCAATGAAAAGGGATTTTTTATCTTTTTTTCGTTAAGCAGGTTATTTTATTTGGAAAAATGAATTCCGATGAATATAAATTCTTTCAAACGGTTTTTTTTCTCATTTATTTTCTTTTTTATTCTTGCAGTTGCAGTTTTTATAGCTCTTATGATAACTGTGAAAATTCCCGAACAGAACCTTTATGGTAAGGAAAGCACTGTAATATTTGACAAAAATGGTAATATGTTGAGGGTTTTTCCGAAAGACGGGCAGTTTTATCTTCCATATTCTGAAACCGATATTGTTCCTGAAAAATTGAAAAAAGCAGTGCTCTTTTTTGAAGATAAGAGGTTCGAAGACCATTTCGGTGTAGATTTTCTTGCAGTAGGGAGAGCTGCTTTTCAGAATATAAAAAAGCAGAAGATCCACAGCGGTGCTTCAACGATAACGATGCAGTTAAGCCGTCTTATGGGTGAAAGAGACAGAACTTTTTTCAACAAAGCGGTTGAATCAGTAATTGCAATGAAAATTGAAAGAAAGTGGTCTAAAGATGAAATTCTGAGAAAATATCTGACATACTGCCCGTATGGACAGAATATTCACGGATATAAAACTGCCGCTAAGAAATACTTTAAGAAAGATCCTTCTGAACTTGACTGGTCGGAAGCAGCTCTTCTTGCAATTCTGCCTAATGCTCCGGGACTGATGCATCCTGAGAAGAACCGTGCAAGACTTACGCGGAAAAGAGATACGCTGCTTGAGAATATGATGAATGCAGGGATCATTTCAAAAACAGAATATGAAGAGGCTGTTTCAAAAGAACCTCCGAAAATATCTATTCCTTTTCAGACAAATGCGTGGCATCTTACAAGGAATATTGAAAGTCGTACTCATCCTAAAAATGTGTATACAACAATAGATATTTCTCTACAGACTTTTACTGAAGCGGCAATTAAGGATTTTTCATCACAGACAGATTCCGGTCTTACTAATTTTGCTGTCATAGTTGCGGACAACCGGAAAAGTGAAGTGATAACCTATGTCGGATCGCACAATTTCTTTGATGAGTATAACAACGGTCAGGTGGATGCTTTGATATCAAGAAGACCTGTCGACGGGTTTTTACAACCATTCCTTTTTGCACTTTCTGTGGATAATTTCGGACTTGAAATGGACGACATGCTCAATGATGTGAAAAAGAATTACGGAACATATACACCGACCAACAGGGATGATATATATTTAAAGAAGGTGAAAGCAGGCGTTGCGCTGAGAGAATTAAGGAATGTTCCGGCAGTTAATCTTCTGGATCAGCTCGGAATCGAGAATTTTTATACATTTTTAAAAGAGGCAGGAGCAAAGAGCATTCCGCAACCGCCTGAATTTTATGGATATTCTTTTGTGAGCGGGGGCTTCGATCTCCAGCCTGTGGAGCTTGCAACTCTTTATGCCGGACTTGCATCAGGCGGGAAATTTTCGAAACTGGAGACGATTCTCAACAAAGAAAAGGCGAAACCGCAACAGCTTTTCTCGAAAAAAGCGGCAAGGGAAGTTGTGGAAGCTCTGCGTTTTAAGAAAAGTTCTAAAGGAAAAATCAGCTATGTCGCAGCATGTACGAGAAATAAAAGAGAATGTTTTGCAATACTCTTCAATGCTGATGATACGCTTCTGATCTGGGGCGGTTCTGCAACCGGTTATTCTGACAAAATAAAATATGATCCTTCTGAAAATCTCAGTGATATTGCTTTGTCTCTTTTTGAACGGATAAAAGATCAGCCAGCACAATAGCGGTAACAGCTTCAACGATAACCGGTGTTCTTAAAACAAAACACAGATCATGTCTTCCGCTGACGGATAATTCGGTGGCATGACCAGTTGTCAGGTCAATACTTTTCTGATTAATTGAGATCGAAGATGCCGGTTTGAATGCGACATTGAATGTTATCATATTTCCATTTGTTATTCCCCCGTTAATTCCTCCAGCGTGGTTGGTTGCTGTTTTTCCTGAAATATCGGAAATTATGTCATTAACTTGAGAACCTTTCATTTTCGCAGTTTTAAAACCGCTTCCGAACTCAATGCCTTTTACTCCAGGGATAGAAAAAACGAGATGAGCAATAAGCGATTCAACCGAATTAAAGAACGGTTCGCCAAGTCCGACGGGAATATTTCTGGCGGCACATTTGATAGTTCCGCCGAGGGAGTCTCCGTCGCTGACACACTGATCTATCAATTCTCCATATTCAGTCATGCCGCCGATTTCAGAAATACTGGCTGAAATTTCCATGGGATGAATGATCTTCTTTGCAATAACTCCTGCCGCAACAAGGGGGAGCGTGAGTCTTCCCGAAAAATGTCCTCCTCCGCGGTAATCGTTAAATCCGTTATATTTGTTATAGGCAGTAAAATCAGCATGTCCCGGTCTTGGAATGTTTTTAATCTGTTCATAATCCGAAGGTTTTGTTTCTTCA
>Ga0116170_10006186_pt1 | contig 10546 bp, 9 predicted proteins | sample AD_JPNHW1_MetaG_FD_89797 | JGI IMG/M metagenome (GOLD analysis project Ga0116170, IMG submission 89797) | Active sludge microbial communities of municipal wastewater-treating anaerobic digesters from Japan - AD_JPNHW1_MetaG | ecosystem: Engineered > Bioreactor > Anaerobic > Digestate | place...
ACCCGGCCCATCTATTCAGCTGTGCTCTGTACGGTGGTGGTGCAGCTTCTCTCCTATTATACGGCAAACAAGCTCGGCCATCCCATAGACAAGCCCAGAAACCTGGCCAAGTGCGTGACGGTGGAGTAGGAAATATTTGCTGATTCGGTTTTAACCGATCCGGATCAGGAGGCGGCCTGGGCGGCTTATATGAGGGCCGTGGCGAGCAGCCCGACCAGGATCGCCTTCATTCGAACACCTCGATTTTCGCAGAGTCCAGCGGCAAATCCATTTTCAATAGAATACGCCCTGAGGGAAAAGCTACGCCAAAGAAGCCGAATCCGCCAGGTCCTGATTGCATCTTCCTGGCAAAAGTGCAAGCATGATTCTCAGATATCTCGGATGTGGCCGTTTGGGCTGATGCCCTGCTATTTAGACCGCCGTCCAGTGCCCCTACGGCTATTGCGTAGTAGTCCGAAAAGACGTAAGCCAAGGAGGCACCGGTTCCCTGCTGTATGTAGCCGCTCCTCCCTTCCTCGTGTCTGATCTTGCCGGCTCCCGCAAAAACCGCGGCAAAGCCATCTCCCTTTGATTTGAGGCCTTCGGCAAGGGACGATGAGCTCCCACCGTCCGTCCCGGAGGCCATGAAATCTGATGAGGCCCGGCTGCCTGTGCCCGATCCTGCCGCAAACGTCGTCGTGCCGAAGGCATAAGATCGAATATCGTAATTCCAATAGCTGTAATCAGCGCCGCCTGAGTTGAAGGAACTCATGCTCTCCCTGGCCAGGCTGCCGCTGGCTGCTCCTGCCGCGGCCAGACCGTCGCTCCTGGCCGACAGGTCGTCTCCCCAGGCCGATGTGCTCCGGCTGTCTGTCCCTACCTTTGCATATCCTGCCCTGGCTGCGCTCTCTTTTCCGGCAGCAGCAGCCCCTACAACTGCTCCCTGCAAGGATGCTGTCTCTCTGCTGTATTCCATAGTGGGCTTCGCGGGAGTCGGCCAGGTAGTATTCGGCCATGTTATAGCCGAGCCCGGCCAGCTCTGGGCTGCCTGGGTCGGCCCGACGAAGACGAGCGGCAGGTAGGTCAGAGTGCCGATCTCAATGCTGCGCTCCAAATTGCCTGCGGCTGCCCCGACGAAGGCCAGGCTGCCGCCCTTCGCCCTGGCGTTCTCAAGAAAGGCCTGGCTGTGCTCTCCGTCGGTTCGAGCTTCAAGGTGGTCAACAGAGACGCGACTGTCGGTGCCTGCTGCCCCGGCTTCGGCCAGTGCCGCCTGTCCGCAAAGAGAATTGAAGCTTGCGAATTGATTATCCGACCACGAATCTTTCCAGTCGCCTGCCGCGGCGACAACCAGAGCCCGGCTGTCTCCTTTCGATGTCATATCCCGGCCGTAGACAACAGGATCTACGTTGTCGAGGCTTGGGTCCACCACAACCTCTGCGCCCATGTATCCTCTGATGTTGCCATCCCGTCCGGCTGCGGACGATATGATGGCTCCCTGCCTATCACTGCTGCTTTTTCCCGGCAGATCTACCAGGGAATATCCAGTGGCCAGAGGGGATATGCCGTCGGCTTGATAGCTCTGCGAGGAATAGATGCTGCGGCCAAGGCTCAATCTCTGATCGGCGCGGACAGTTCCTGATGAAGTGCCGACAATCTGGCCGGTATAAGCCCATCCGTCCAGATATTCCTGCCAGCCGGCAAGCGAGGCCATAGCCCCGTTTCCTGCTATGCTGGCGCTCTGACAGGCCTGCAGCCGCTTGGGCGAGAGTGAGGCACTGCCCTGCACCGATCCGGAATCGGCCTGGAAGGAGGAAGAGGCCGTCAGGCTCCCCGATGAGATCGTCTGGCTGCCCTGCATCTTACCGTTGCCGGAGACCTCCCGGCTGCTTTGCAGGGTGCTATCCTGAGGGTTTCCTGAGATCTCTTCGTGAACATAGACCGAGTCGTCCACATCATACTCGCTGTTTACGGTCAGATCGTTCAATGAATAGCCAACTTCTATTCCGAAAGCGGGTTGCATTAAAAAGAGTAATAATATTATAAAAATATATTTCTTTAGCATAGATCTCTTGCCTTCCATATGGATATATGTTTATCATGATATATCCTATTTTGGGATAGTTAAGACAGTTAAAGGAAGGCCGCTAAGGAAATGATATAAAAGATGAGCCTATCACGACATGGCTTCGTCATATACTTTTTTAATTGCGTCTCTATTATTATCCCAGTACCTGTAGTCGTTTTCCTGCATGGCCTGGGGCAGATCGTCAATGTGCCTTTTGAGCGTCTCTTCCAGCATCTCGCTTTTGACGATCATGAGGTTCTTTCTCGGCTCCTCCCGGACCACTCCTGAGGCGATTACCAGCTTTCCCATGTTCAAATATTCGTTGAGCTTCCAGACGCTTCTATCCGTGGAATAGGGGGTGATCACACTCTCCTCTCTCGGTATCAGGCATATCCTGGCAGCCTTTACCAGACGGGCCACATCTTTATGGGCCTGCCAGCCCAGCTCTCTTACGTTGGCGGTCTTATTGCGCAAAAGCCACCGGGCAAAAGGACCGTCGCCCACAATCCAGAACTCCTGGTCGGGCAGGGATGCCGCCACAGAGAGAAGCTTGCCAACCCCCTCCTGGGTGCAGATCCTGCCGATGAATATGACGGGAGACCCGTCTCCCAGGGATAGCCCCGCCGGCAGACCGGCATTATCCGAGTCCTCGACCTGGGAGAAGGATCTCTCCGGGTAATTGGGTATGATGTGCGGCTCTCTGTCCGGAGCGAAGATCTTAACCTTATCCGCCAGGGGTTTGTTGACGGAGGTGATGATGTCCGCCGACACGGCCAGCTCCCTTTCAAATCTCTCTCCAAATGCCTTTCCCGCTATACCGAAGCTCTGGGAGAGCTCCAGGCCCCAGGGGGAGCGATAGTCGTAGATGAGCTTTTTGTAGGCCTCGCCTCTCAGGCGGGAAAAGTTATGGTAGATGATATCCGGCACATTGAATATGTGCACAACATCCGGCCTCTCTTTCATGGCGATCTTTGCGGCCTGGCGGGCGATGCTGATCCAGTTTCTGGTATGAAACCTGGGGACCACGACCTCCATGCCCAGGCCCTTTAAAGTGCCCTCAAAGCGCAGAAGCCTGGTGGTCCTCTCCGGCTGGTTGGCGAGGAGAAGTACCTTCATGATCCTCCTCTACTCTGCCATCCCAGCATCTCGGCTATCGCCTCTGCCGTCCTGAGGCTGGCATCGCCCGATCCGAAGACATCCCTCTTCTCCGTCCCTGGCTCAAAGCTCTTCGCCAGGCGAAGGATCTCCTCGGGGTCAGCTCCGGCCAGCACATTCCAGCCGTCCTGGACGGTCTCCACCCACTCCGTCTCGTTCCGCAGTGTGATGCAAGCAACACCCAGCAGGTATGCCTCCTTCTGCACCCCTCCGGAATCGGTCAATATCTTTGCTGCATTCTTCTCCAGCATGATCATGTCCAGGTAGCCCACCGGCTTGATCACCCTTACCCGGCGGCAGAGGTCGTCCCAGAGGCCCAGGTTCTTGATGTATTTTTCGGCTCTGGGGTGGCAGGGAAAGACCACGTCCCCCATCTCTTCCAGGGCTTTTACTATGCCTGCCAGCCTCTCCGCATCATCGGTGTTCTCCGCTCGGTGGATGGTGGCCAGCTTATACCGGCGCGGCTCCAGCCCCAGGTCGCTCATGATTTGGGATCTCTTCCCGGCAATGATGCTGCACTCCCTCTGGGCATCGACCATCACGTCTCCGGTGAGGACGACTCCCCGGATTATGCCCTCCCTTGCCAGGTTCTTGACAGCGGTATCTGTGGGGCACAAGAGCAGGTCGGAGCAGTGGTCCACCAGTACCCGGTTGATCTCCTCAGGCATGCGCCGGTTGAAGGAACGCAGGCCCGCCTCCAGATGAACCACAGGGATGTGCAGCTTGGCGGCGGCCAGGGCTCCCGCCAGGGTGGTGTTGGTGTCCCCGAAGACCAGGACGGCATCCGGCTTCTCATCGAGGAGGATCTCTTCCAGCTTGCTGAGCATCTCGCCGGTCTGATGGCCGTGGCCTGCCGATCCCACTCCCAGGTGATAATTGGGAGACGGTATGCCCATGTCGTCGAAGAATACCCTGTCCATCTCGTAATTGTAGTGCTGGCCGGTATGGATGATGACCTCGTCAAACCTCCGTTTCAACTCCCGGGATACGGGAGCCAGTTTGACGAAATTGGGCCGGGCTCCGACCACGGATGCGACCTTCATCATATGCACCCGGTGCCGTCTTTTCGGTCCGGCCTGCCCTGCCCGGCGGCGGAGCCCCTTAGCTCTTCCTTTTCCCAATCCACCCCGGAGATGAATGAGAGATTGAAGCAGTCGAATATGAGGTCGGCCTCCCCGGGATGGATATGCCTCAGACCCCACCTCTCGACCTCCTGCCGACTGAGCAGCTCGTCGAAGGCGTAGACGTCCAGCCCCTTTTCCGCCAGCAGTTTAGCCAGAGCCAGGTTTCGGCTGTGGTAGAACTCCTTGACGCCCGACCGGAAGGTGATGCCCAGAACGCAGATCTTGACGGCCGCCAGGGGCTTGTTGATCTTCAGGCACTGCTGAACAATTCGGCCCATCCAGTAGTCGATCATCCCGTCGTTGACCTCGCGGGAGGTGCGCAGCAGCCGGCATCGTTCGAACTGCTCTTTCGCCTCCATCTCTTTGATCAAAAACCAGGGATAGACGGGGATGCAGTGGCCGCCCACTCCCGTGCCCGGCTGGTGGATGTGGCAGTACTGGTGATTGGCGTACTCTCTGGCCTCGAAAAAGTCGATTCCCAGGCTCTCGCAGATCTTGAATAGCTCATTGGCGAGGCATATGTTCACATCTCTGTAGCAGCCCTCCATGACCTTGATGGCCTCCGCCACCCTGGCCGAGGATACCAGATGCAGGTTGGAGATGAACCTCTTGTAGACGGCATACGCCCTCTGGCCGCTCTCTTCGTCCGTCCCGCCTATGACCTTGGGAAACTCCCTGAGCCGGGAGATGCTGTAGCCGGTCATGATCCTCTCCGGGGAGTAGGCCAGGAGAAAATCGTCGCTGGACAGGCCGCTGGCCCGGCAGAGCATGTCTCTTACCGGCCCCTCGGTGGTGCCGGGTGGAAATGTGGTCTCCAGCACCACCAGGTCTCCTTTCTTGAGGATCTTTCCCAGCGATGCCAGTGCCTTCTCCATGATGGAGAGGTCTGCATTGTTGCTTTTGTCCACAAAGACAGGCACTATTACTATGAACGTCCGGCAGGATGCTGCGTCTTCATAGTCCGCGGTGGCAAAAAGCGCCCTTCCCCCGTGCTTTTTGATTAGCTCCTCCAGCCCCTTCTCCTGGGGGATGGGATTTCTGCCCTCATTGATGAGAAGGCAGCGCTGCCGGTTCACATCCACTCCAATAACCTTTATGCCGCTGTCGGCAATGACCGCTGCCAGGGGCAGGCCGGCATTGCCAAGGCCGATCACAGCGATCTCCGCCTTCACCTCAGATGTCTCTGCTGTCATCTCTATCTTCTCTTGCCATCTTCTCCAATTAGAATGGACTTGCCGCATGACTCGCATATATAAATCGTCTTGCCTGATCCGCCCTTTTGCAGGGCCTCTTCTGCCCTTTTCACCCTCCGGCCGCAGTAGCAGACGTAGCCCCGCAGGCGGGCAGGATTGCCGAGCATCAGAGCAAAGGGCGGCACATCCTCCGCCACCAGGGCACCGGCACCGATCATGGCATACTCGCCCACGGTGATTCCGCAGACTATGGTGGCATTGGCTCCGATGCTCGCCCCCCGTCCGATCCTGGTGGGCGAGACATGCCCCTCGTCCCAGATGAAGGCCCGGGGATAAAGGTCGTTGGTGAATGTGGCCGAGGGGCCCACAAAGACGTCGTCTTCGATGGTCACGCCCTTATAAACGGATACGAAGTTCTGGACTTTGACATTGTCGCCGATCTGGGCATCGATGTCTATGTAAACGCTCTTTCCTATGTTGCAGTTCCTGCCGATCTTTGATCCGCGGCGCACATGGGCGAAGTGCCAGATCTTCGTTCCCTCGCCGATGGCCTCGCTCTCCACCACTGCCGTGGGATGGGCATAGAATCCCTCTTGGCTCATAGCAGTCCCTCCCAATTTTCCCTAATGATGGAGCTCCACCTTGATCTGCTCGCAGATCCGCAGGTTTTGCAGGGCCTGGTCGGGAGTGACCGGGAAGATCCTCCTCCCGTTTATGCAGTCCAGGAAGGTCTTCAGCTCCACCTTGAGGGGCTCGACTTTATTGACCAGCACCTTTTCGATGATGTTCTCCTGGGTGTATCTCTCGCCTTCCACGCCATACTTTCCCGGTTTTCGATAAATGTAAACCTCCTGGGTCATGAAGTCGCCCTCGGCCGTAAAGTCCTGGGACTCGACATAAAGGCTGCGAAACTTCTTGCAGGAGAGGCGGCTGGCCGAGAAAGAGACCACAGTGCCGGGGAAGACGGCCATGGCCTCGCAGACGTTTGCGCTGCCGGCGCTGAAGATCCTGTAGTCCCTCTCTCCCGGAAAGAGGGCATTGAAGACTATATCGATGTCGTGGATCATGAGGTCCTCCACCACCGAGGCGTCGGTGATGCGGCTGGAAGTGGGATTGTGCCTCTTGATGCAGACATAGTCCGGCCGGCCGGCGATCCTGGCCATCTCCGCCACAATGGGATTGAACCTCTCGATGTGGCCCACACCCACCACCAAATCTGGGTTGGAGAGGCGTTTGCTCTCGATTATCTTTAAAAGTCGCGTGCCCTCTTCCACCGTCAGAGTGATGGGCTTTTCGATGAGGCAGTTTACGCCGGCCTCGATCGCCTGGCCGGCGACCTGGAAGTGGTATCTGGTGGGCACACAGATGCTCACCGCCTCGGCCTTTGCCAGTAGCTCCGGAAGAGTGGCGCAGACCTCCGCCACATCACGGCTCCGGGCGGCGCTCTCCGCCACGGGATCATAAACATAGACGGTGTCGACTCCCTTCAGCTCCGAATAGACGCGCACATGGTTTCTTCCCATGGCCCCCACGCCGATGACTCCTACATCCATATCTCATCCCTCGAAGGAGTTTACGGCCATGGCGATGTAATGCAGCTCCTCTGCGGAGAGGGAGGGGTGGACCGGCAGGCTGAGGACCCGGCGGGCCACGTCTTCTGCCGTCGGACAGATGCCTTTTTCGTATCCCAGGCCCTGATAGAGCGGCTGCTCGTAGACTGCTTTAGGATAGTGCACTGCCGATGCAATTCCCTTAGACTCCAAATACTGCATCAGCCGCTCTCGCGAAGCCGGGGCGTCATCCTCTATCCGCAGGACATACTGGTGGTAGACGTGCCGGACGCCCTGCGACTCATAGGGTGTGGTCAGGCCTTTGGCCCTGATCTCCCTGCTGAGGACGGCCGCATTGGCGATCCGCCGGGAGGTGAACCCCTCGAGCTTTTGAAGCTGCACCCGGCCGATTGCGCCTTGCAGGTTCATCATCCTGTAGTTGTAGCCCAGTGAGATGTGGTTGTACTTTCCCGTATCCCCGTGGCTTCTCAGGAGGCGCAGCCGATCGGCCAGGGCGTCGTCATCGGTGGTGACCATGCCCCCTTCGCCGGTGGTCATGTTCTTGGTGGGATAAAAGGAGAAGCAACCGATGGAAAAGGACCCGGCCTTTTTGCCCTGGAACTCAGCCCCATGAGCCTGGGCGCAGTCCTCGATGAGCACGATGCCCCTGTCCTGGCAGATCTCCGCCGCCGCCCGGAGGTCGAAGGGCTGGCCGTAGAGGTGAACGCCGATCACGGCACGGGTCCTTGATGTGATCCTCTTTTGCAGGTCTTCGGGATCGATGTTGAATGTCCGGGGATCTACGTCAGCAAAGACGGGACGCAGTCCCTGATAGAGGGCGCAGTTGGCGGTGGCGATGAAGGTGAAGGCAGGCGATATCACCTCGCCCCCCGGCTCCAGGGAAAGAGCCCGCAGGGCCAGATCCAGGGCCACAGTGCCGTTGCTCACGGCGATGGCGTTTTTCACGCCCAGATATTCTGAGAACTCCTTTTCGAAGAGCCGGACAGCCTCGCCCTGGGCGAGCATGCCGCTCTTTAGCACTTCAGTGGCCGCAGAGATCTCCTCGTCTCCAATGACCGGCCTGGCAATGGGAATGAAGTCTCTCATCAGGTCCTCCTCATCTATCTTGCACTTGAAAAGGCTTGCTATCGTTTTATTCGATCATCGTTATGGGATCTGGCGACCAGACCTCTGAGGACCGCCCCCGGCAGCCCCCGAAATTCCGGCTCGATGACCGTTCCGGGGTAGATGGATGTGTTGATGCCGGTCATGACCCCGTCACCCATGATGACGCCCAGCTTTCGCCGGCCGCTGTCCTCCCGCTTGCCCTTTATGAAGGACTTTATGTTGCCCCCGTCGTGGCGCAGATTGGAGCATACGGTCCCCGCTCCGAAGTTGCAGCCCTCTGCTATGACGCTGTCTCCCAGGTAGGAGAGGTGGCCGATCTTGCTGCCGTTCATCACGGCGCTGTTCTTGACCTCCACGGCATTTCCCACCCGGACGGCGTCCCCCAGGCAGGTCGAAGGCCGGATGTAGCAGTTGGGGCCGATCTTGCAGTTGTCGCCGATTATTGCCGGCCCCTCGATATAGGCTCCGGACATGATGCGGGCGCCCTTGCCCACTGAGACTGTGCCGTTGAGGGTGGCCCCGCTCTCCACAGTGCCCAGCATCTGCGGCTCCAGCTCTTTGAGCAGGGCCTCATTGGCGGCCAGGATGTCCCAGGGCCGGCCTATCTCCAGCCAACTCTTCAGCTTCGTGATGGACAGGCACTCCTGTCCGGCCAGCCGGTTCAGGCCGTCGGTCAGCTCGAACTCGCCCCGCGGGGAGAGGGGGGCCTCTTTCAGGGCGGAGAAGATGCTCCTTCCCAGGCAGTAGATGCCGGCGTTGGCCAGGCGGGAGGGCGGCCTCTCGCTCTTCTCGACCACAGAGACGAAGCGGCCCGCCTCCTCGGTGAAGACGCCGTAGCGGCGGGGGTCATCGACCTCTATGGCAGAGACGGCCGGCCCGCCTTTCGCCATCATCTGCAGGGAGGCCTCATCGGGCAGCACATCGCCGTTGAGCACCAAAAAGCGCTCCTCCGCCAGGCTCTCTGCTGCCAGGAGGGCGTGGCCGGTGCCGAGCTGCTGCTCCTGGAGGGCATAGTCTATTCTGATGCCCAGGCGGCTGCCGTCCCCAAAATGGGTGCGGACGGAGTCCCGGCAGTATCCCACCACCAGGAGGGCTCTGTCCACTCCGGCGCTCTTCGCCCGGAGGAGAATGTGCTCCAGCAGGGGCCGGCCGGCGACGGGCAGCATCACCTTGGGCCGGCTGGCGGTCAGTGGCCGCATGCGAGATCCTTCGCCGGCGGCGAGAATAATGGCTTGCATCGTGTTTACCTGGCTACTCGAAGCTGCAAAGGGATAAAAAGCTTTGTAAAGAAAGCGAAAATGCTTTAGAGTTGTACGTACCAGGCAATTGCATGCTGGATGAGTTTGCCCGCTACATTGCCCTGCAACGCGATCAAGCGCCACTGGCATCCCTCCTCATCTATTTGAAGAGGAAGGGCGGCTATGTGCAGCTCAACCAGATCTGGCGGGAGATGGGGCCCACCGGGGGAGGTCCCTTCTGGAATCAGACCACTCTCCTCAACAAGCTGGACAAGCTGAACCGCCTGGATGTGATATCGATGGAGCGACGCATTCTGCCCTCCGCCCGGTCCGGGTCCAAGAAAAAGGCCAACACTTTCTATCGCCTCAATCCCACTGCGCCCATCTACCCCTACATCTTCGGCATGCTGCGAATCTATCGGGAGGAGCCGGACAGGTACTCCTCCGAGCTGGTGGCATCTCCCCTCGACCACCTCCTGGCTCTGGCCGGCGGCCGATCCTCCGTGCAGGATCCCATGCTGGGCCGGGAGCTGGAAGTGGCCGTGGACCTGATCGGCGAGGTCTTCTCCGTGGGCAGGGACGAGGTGAAGAGGATGATCCGAGAGAGGATGGAGAAGAAGGGCCTGGTCCGGGAGAGGAGGACGGCGACTCCTCCGGTGGCAGAGGGAGAGGCAAAGAGCGGGGCCGCCGGGGGCAAGCGCCCCAAGAAGACTTCGAGGAAGAAGGAAAAGAGGGCGGCCTTGCCGGATGAAGATTTGGCGAACGGCTGATCCTGATTGGAAAATTCTATATAGTAAAGACGTGAATTATTATATATGATAAATTTGCCTGCTCAGATCGAGGGGCAATCGGCAATGGAAAAAAATCAGGTAGCTTTTGCCGGCGAAGCCCCATCGCCTTGGAGCCTCTGGGTTGTCGGATCGATTGGATTTTTCTTTGGGCCGGTATCTGCTGCATTGATAACATATTTCAATTTCAAGAGAATGGGCATGCCGGAAAAGGCCAAATGGACAATAGGCCTCACTATTATCGGTGTCATCATCTATTCTCTATATATCACAAAAGCCTCATCTGCTGGGGCAGAGGCGATAAGCAGCTTTATTGGAAATATTAT
>Ga0116170_10006187_pt1 | contig 10545 bp, 7 predicted proteins | sample AD_JPNHW1_MetaG_FD_89797 | JGI IMG/M metagenome (GOLD analysis project Ga0116170, IMG submission 89797) | Active sludge microbial communities of municipal wastewater-treating anaerobic digesters from Japan - AD_JPNHW1_MetaG | ecosystem: Engineered > Bioreactor > Anaerobic > Digestate | place...
CTCGGCGGGCTCGAGGGACATCAGGCCCGCAAGCGGCAGCGGAAGCGACGTCAAAATTTTGCGGTTGTTGTCGGCCACGGCGAGGCCGCCCTTGTTCAGAACCACCTCGTTGAGGGCGGCGGCGAGCGCTTCGTCGGTGACGCCGGCGGCGATCATGTGGTGGGAGTCGTGGGCGACGCTGGAGGCGATGGCGCCGCGCTTGAGGCCGAAGCCCTTGACGAAGGCCACGGCGGGCTTGGAGGGCGCGTAGCGGTTGTAGACCACGAGCTTGACGAGATCGCGGTCCGGGTCGGCCACGGCGAAGCCGTCCGCGGAGGTGACGTTCTCGACGAGGTGTCCGGTGAGGAGCTGTCCGTCGCGCACGACGATGATGCGGCAGGGGTGCCCGCCCTGGAAGGGGACGCGCAGGTCTTCGGGCTGGAGCATCTCGGCGGCGAAGTGGTTCAGCACGCGGGGCTCGCCGTTGGGCAGAAGCGACTGTCCGCCGCGGGCGACGCAGCGTCCGCGCAGCCAGACCTCGCGCGGCTTGAAGGTCTGGAGATCGTCGTACAGCGCGAAATCGGCGGTGTCGCCGACCTGGAGCAAGCCCAGCGGCAGCTTGTAGTGGCGGACGGGGTTGACGCTCGCGGCCTGGAGGATCGCGTGGATGGAGATGCCCTTGCGGTAAGCCGTGGCCACGAGGTGATTGATGTGGTCTTTGATCAGGTCGTTGGGGTGCTTGTCGTCGCTGCAGAGCATGCACATGTCCGGGTAGCGGGCCAGCAGCGGAATCAGGGACTCGAACTGCCGGGCGGCGGAGCCGTAGCGGAGCTGAAGCTTGATGCCGGCCTTGATTTTTTCGCGGGCCTCGTCGAACGTCAGGCTCTCGTGGTCGGTGGAGATGCCCTCGGCGGCGTAGGCTTGGACATCGGGGCCGCCGAGCCCGGGCGCGTGCCCGTCGATGGGCTTGCCGAGGCTGCGAGCGGCGGCGAGTTTGGCGAGCACGGCGGGGTCGCGCCCGAGGACGCCGGGGACGTTCATCATCTCCGCGAGGTGGGTGATTCCGGGCCGCGCGAGGAGGCGGGCGACCGCGTCGGGGCCGAGCTCGGCGCCGGCGGTTTCGAAGGGGGTTGCGGGCACGCAGGAGGGCACGCCGAAGCCGAAGACGAAGGGCGTCTGCATCGCGAGTTCGAGCATGAGTTCGACGCCCGCATCGCCGAGCACGTTGGCGATCTCGTGCGGGTCCGCGACGGCGGCGAGCGTGCCGTGAACGACGGCGGCGCGCGCGAAGGCGGCGGGGGTCAACATGGAGCTTTCGACGTGGACGTGCGCGTCGACAAAGCCGGGCAGGATGTAAACGGGGTCGGGGTTGTCCTCCGGAACGATCTCGACGATCCGTCCCTGTTCCGAAACCGACATGCGGGCGCCGAAACTTTTCTTCTGTAGCGGGTCGACGAGGGTGCCGCTGATCATTGTCTGCATGAGTGCTCCAAAGGTTGTCGTACCTTACTTAAGCAAGCTTCGTTTCTTACGAGAAAGAATAGCGGGTTCCTAGGGGGTTGGGCAAGCGAGAAGACGGCGTCGGGGTCTGCGAGGATGCGAACGGATGGGGGCGGTTCGGGCCATTGGGTCTGAAAAGCGGGGTAAAAGGGGTAAAACCCTGTGAAAGATTTTTCATTTTTCTGCGTGCTCTTTTTAAAAATTATGACATAATATTCTCAATTGTAGATAGATAGGATGTTTCATCAAATCGTTGGTAAGGCCTTTTTGGCGTTGACATTCGGTGTCACAAGGTGTTGAATGATGTCAACAAAGGTCAAACCATGGTTTCATCGGGCGTACAGAGTGTTTCGACGTCGGCCGGGACGGGCTTGTTGCTCGGCCGATTCGATCACGCGCTGGATCCTAAGAAGCGTTTCACCATCCCTGCGGGGTGGCGCGAGCTCATGGGGTCGCCAGCCTACGTCTACATCATGCCCGATCCGAAGGAGAAGTGTTTGAACCTGTTGCCGCCCGCGGAGATGGAGGGGCGGCTGGACAAGCTGCGTCAGCGCGCGCTGTTCGATAAAGGCGCGAGCGCGGCGCTGCGGGTGCTCGGCGAGAACTCCGAGCAGGTGATGTTGGACGTACAGGGACGCATTCGCATTAAGGACCGGCTGCTCAAGTTCGCGATGCTGGAGGAGTCGGTGGCGATGATCGGTGCGCTGAACCGCGTGCAGCTCTGGTCGCCGGCGCTGCGCCCGGACGTGGAGGCTGTGAACCAGACCGAGTTTGCGGAAGCGTACGAGGTGTTGCAGTTCTAACGGCGACGGGCGCGCGGGCGGCGCGCGGGCCGGCAAGGGATTTGAATCGCGGACACGAACGATGCCGTCTGATGGACGGACGCGGACTTCGGGCGAACACGTTCTGTCTCGCGATCAGTTTGATTGGGATTGTCTGGAGGGACTATGCACCTGTCGGTGTTGCTGCGCGAAGCCGTGGAGGCCCTGGCGGTTGTCCCCGGCGGCAGCTACATCGATGGAACGCTGGGCGGAGCGGGGCACGCGGCCGAGATCCTGCGGCGCGCAGGCCCGACCGGCCGGTTGCTGGGCATCGACAGGGACGAGGCTGCCCTGGCGCGCTCGGCGGCGCGGCTGGCGGCGTTGTCCGGCGAGAAGACGCTGGTGCACGGAACGCACGGAGCGATCCAGCGTCTGGCAGAAGAGAGCGGTTTTGCGGCAGTGGATGGCATCCTGCTGGACTTGGGCGTGTCGTCGGATCAGCTTGACACGCCCGAGCGGGGGTTCAGTTTCCGACTGGAGGGGCCCCTGGACATGCGGATGGATCCGGCTCGGGGGGAGTCGGCGGCCGACCTGCTTGCACGGCTGGATGTGCAGTCCCTCGCAGACGTTTTGCGGCGGCTCGGAGAGGAGCCCCAGGCGCGGCGGATCGCGCAGGCGGTTGTCCGCGAGCGCGAGCGGCGGGCGATCGACACCACCGGCCGCCTGGCCGAGGTGGTGAGCCGGGCGCTCGGCGGGCGGAGCGGGCCGCGGCATCCGGCGACGAGGGTTTTTCAGGCGCTGCGGATGGCGGTGAACCGGGAGCTGGAGGAGCTGGAGCAGGCGCTGGAAGACGGGCTGAAGCTCCTCAAGCCGGGCGGGCGCATGGCGGTGATCACGTTCGAGAGCCTGACCGACCGGGCGGTGAAGCAGTGTTTCGCGGCGCACGCCGGAAAGTGGGTGTCGCTGCAGCAGGGCGGAGAGCGCTGGGAAGGCGCGCTGCCGGCGGTGGAGCGGACCACGCGGCACCCGGTGGAGCCCGGACCGGAGGAGCTGGCGGAGAATCCCCGCGCCCGCTCGGCCAAGCTGCGGGCGGTCCGGCGCTGCGAGGCGCCGGTCCACCGCCGCGACAAGGATTTTTGACGAAACGGTTTTGAGCGAAGAATTTGGAAACGGCACAGCCCACGGGAGGGTGTGAGCATGAGAAGAAACAACAAGAGACAGGTGCGGATCAAATTTCTGCCGGTCCCCGCGGCCGGCGTGATCGTGTTGGCCGTCAGCGTGGCGCTGAGCTACTGGTTCATGGACTCGAAGAGCGCGCAGCTGGGCCAAGAGATTCGGAAGTACGAACAGAAGTATGCGGCGCTCGAGAACGAGCGGGTCCGCGAAGAGGCCCGCTGGAACGAGAAGAAAACGCCCGAAAAGCTGGACCGGGCGATGCTGCAGCACGGCATCCTCATGAAATATCCCAAGCCGGAACAGATCGTCCGCATGGACGAAAAGGGCCGGCCCGTTCCGGGCCAGCTCTCGCTGGTGAAATTTCAGAGGATCCGGAACGCGGGAGAACACGTTGCGGAGTCGGCGCAGTAAGAGCGGCAGCGGGAGGCGGACGAGAAAACCATGGAAGAGCGCGGCATACAGGTGCGCGTTTGGGTTGTTGCCGCCGCGCTGTTGGCGTCGCTCTGCGGTCTAGGCGTCCGGCTGGGCTACCTCCACTTGGCCAACCACTCCAAGCTCAAGCGCGAGTATAAGCGCGAGCTGCTGGGGCTGCGCGGCCGCATCTTCGACTGCAACGGCGACCAGTTCCCGATGGCGGTCAGCCTGCCGGCGCGGCAGTACTTCCTCGATCCCCTGGCCGTCAAGAAGACCCACGACCCGAAGGCCATCGCCAAGACCGTGGCCGACGCGCTGAACCTCGACCCGGCCGAGGTGTTGGCGAAGTTCTCGCAGACGGACTCGCGCTACATCAAGCTGGGCGTCTCGCTGGACGACCGGGCCTTCGCCATGCTGGCGGACACCAAGACCATCAGCGGCATCGGTTCCGAAGAGCTGTCGGTCCGCAGCTACCCTCAGAAGCGCCGCATGTCGCACGTGCTGGGGTTTGTCAACAACATGGGGGTGGGCGGGGCGGGCATCGAACAGGAGTTCAACGACTACCTCAAAGGCACGCCGGGCCTGATCAAAAGCGAGAAGGACGCGGGGAGCGTCGAGATCCGCAACCGCCGCGAGCTGGACGTTCCGGCGATTCCCGGCTCGGACGTGTATCTGACGCTGGACCACAACATCCAGTACGTCGTGGAGCAGGAAATCAAAGAGGTGGTGGAGAAGTTTCAGGCGGTCAGCGGCTGGGCGATCGTGCAGCGCGTGAAGACCGGGGCGATTCTCGCCATGGCCTCCTATCCCGACTTCGATCCGGCCAACTACAACGACGAGAGCAGCGACGTCTGGCGCAACAACGCGCTGGCCATCGTCTACGAGCCCGGCTCCATCATGAAGTCGCTGACCGTGGCCTCGGCCCTCAACGAGCACCTCGTGACGCCGAACACCATGATCGACGCGGGCGACGGCACGTGGTTCTACGCCGGCAAGCCGCTGCACGACCACGTGACGGGCGTCATCTCGGTCGGCACCGCCCTGAAGAAATCCAGCAACATCGCCTGCGCCAAAATCGGCCTGATGTTCAAGCCCCAGCGGCTGGAGAGTTACCTCCGCGCCTTCGGCATCGGCGAGAAGCTGGGCCTTGAGCTGCCGGGCGAGGAGCGAGGCATTCTGCCGCACGTCAAGGACTGGAGCAAACTCACGCAGACCCGCGTGCCCATCGGCCAGGGTGTCGCCGTGACGGGGCTGCAGATGGTCAACGCCTACTCGACGCTGGCCAACGACGGCGTGATGATGAAGCCCCACGTGGTGGATAAGATCGTTTCGTTCAAAGGCGACGTCGTGTTCAAGGCCCAGCCGAAGGTGCTGGGCAAGCCCGTGAGCCCCGAAGTGGCGCGCCAGGTACGGGAGATGCTGATCGGCGTCACCGAAGAGGGCGGCACGGGCAAGCGCGCAACGGTCTCCGGCTACTCGGTGGGCGGCAAGACCGGCACGGCCCAGAAGGCGGTTCCCGGCGGCTATTCGAGCACGGACTACTACGCCTCTTTCGTGGGCTTCGTTCCGGCGCACGACCCGGTTTTCTGCGTGCTGGTTTCGGTGGAGCGGCCGCGGCCCCAGCACACGGGCGGATTCGTTTCCGCGCCGGCATTTTCGAAGATCGCCGCGGCGACGGCGCGCTATTTGGAGGTCCCCCCCGATCAGCCCGCAGATGCGGACGAGGAAGCGGACGCCGAACAACCTTGAGCAGAGAGGGCACATGAAGTTTTCAGAACTTCCAGAGATGGGCGCGTGGCTTCTAGACAAAGCGCCGTCCGTGGCGTTCACCGGCGTGCAGTGCGACTCGCGCCGGATCAAGCCCGGCGACCTGTTCGTGGCCATCAGCGGCAGCCGCGACGACGGCGGCAAATACGCGGCCGCCGCCTTGGCCAAAGGCGCCGTCGCCGTGGTCGCCGAGACGCCGCTGCGCGAGTGCGCCAAGAGCCAGATCCTGGTGAAGGACGCCCGGCAGGCGCTCGCGCTGCTGGCCTCGGCGCTCAACGGCTGGCCCAGCCGCGCGATGGACGTGTTCGCCGTCACGGGCACCAACGGCAAGACCACGACGGCTTGGCTGCTGCACGAGCTGCTGCGCGCGGGCGGACGGAAGCCCGGGCTCCTGACCACGGTGCAGGTCGAGTACGGCAACCGGTCGATTCCCGCCACGCGGACCACGCCGGACGCCTGCGAGCTCCAGGCGCTTTTCGCCGCCATGCGGGGCGCGGGCTGCGACTCCGCCGTGATGGAGGTCTCGTCCCACGCGCTGGACCAGCGGCGCGTCGCCTGCATCCGGTTCGCCGCCGCGGCGTTCACCAATCTCTCGCAGGACCACCTCGACTACCACAAGACGATGGAGCAGTACTTCGAAGCCAAGCAAAAGCTGTTCGCGCAGCTCGCCCACGAGAAGCCCGGCGCGCCGGCGGTGTGCTTCCTCGACGTGGGCTACGGTGAGCGCATGGCGGCCTACGTGGGGACGCTGCCGCTGAAGCGCGTGACGTGCGGCTTCGGGCCTCGGGCGGACGTGCGCGCCGAAGAGATCGCCCTCACGCCCGACGGCAGCCGCTTCGTGCTGGCGACGCCGGACGGGCAGCGCACGCCGCTGAACGTCCACCTGGCGGGCCGCTACAACGTCGCCAACATGCTGTGCGCGGCCGCGCTCGCGCTGGAGGCCGGCGTTCCCTTGCCCGCCGTCGCGGCGGCGCTCCAGGAGACAAAGCCCAGGTGGGGCCGCCTGGAGCGCGTGCCCGTGGCGCTGCCGGCCACGGTGTTCGTGGACTACGCGCACACCGACGATGCGCTGTCCAACGTGCTGGGCACGCTCCGCGAGATGACGCGCGGGAGGGTCATCGTGGTGTTCGGCTGCGGCGGCGACCGCGACCGCGCCAAGCGGCCGCTGATGGGGCGCGCCTGCGCGTCGCTGGCGGACTACCTCGTGGTGACGTCGGACAACCCGCGCACCGAAGACCCGCTGGCCATCATCGGCGAAGTTCTGGCGGGCATTCCGCCGGAAACGCCGAAGACCGTTGAGCCCGATCGCCGCAGCGCGATCCGCTGCGCACTGTCGATGGCCCGCGCGGGCGACGTGGTGCTGGTCGCGGGCAAAGGCCATGAGCCGTTTCAGGAGCTGGCGGGTCGCACGGTGCCGTTCGACGACCGCCGCGTGGTCGCCGAAGAGGCCGAAAAATTAACGTAGGGTTGGGCTCGCCAAGCCCGGTCGCCTCCCGAGTGTCGGCGGCCGAGCGCCGAGTGTCGCTATGAATAATCAAACCCCAGTTTTTGATGCGCGCACGTTTGCGGCGTGGGTTTCGGGCGAGGGCCAGTCGTTGCCGCCGACGGTCTGCGGAGTGACCCAAGACTCGCGCAAGCTGACGCCCGGCTGCCTCTACGTGGCGCTGAAGGGCGACCGCTTCGACGGCCACGCCTTCGTGGGCGCCGCGCTGCGCGGCGGTGCGGCGGCGGCGCTGGTCGAGCGCGCGTGGCAGCCGTCCGAGGACGTTTCCGGCTGGCCGCTGATCCGCGTCGCGGACACGCGGCAGGCGCTGGCGGACGCCGCGCGCGCGTGGCGGCTGGCGTGCCCCGCGTTCGTCGTCGGGCTCACGGGCAGCTCGGGCAAAACCACCACGAAAGAGATGGCGGCGGCGCTGTTCTCGGCGGGCGGCGCGGTGTGCGCCACGCAGGGGAATCTGAACAACGAGGTGGGGCTGCCGCTGAGCCTGCTGTCGATGCCGCGCGAAACGGCGTTCGGCATTTTCGAGCTGGGCACAAACCACCCCGGCGAGATCGCCAAACTGGCGGACGTGCTGCGGCCGCGCGCGGCGATCATCTCCAGCGTCGGCACTGCGCACATCGAGCACTTCGGGTCGATCGAGGCCATCGCGCGCGAGAAGGGCGAGCTGCTGGCCGCCCTGCCCCGCGAGGGCTTCGCGGTGCTCTCGCCGGAGACGGCCTGCTTCGAGACGCTGGCGGCGCTGTCGCGCGCGCCGGTGGTGACGGCCTCGCTGGCGACGCGGGACGCGGACTTCCGCGGCGAGATTCTGGACCCGCTGAGCGGCGCGCTGCGCGTGACCGAGCGGGCCACGGGCGTGCAGACGGCGCTGCGGAGCGGCCTGCCGGGCGAGCACAACGCGTCGAATCTGCTGCTGGCGTTTGCGGCGGCGCGCGCGGCGGGCGTGCCGGGGCAGGATGCGGCCCAGGCGCTGCTGCGGCTGACGCTGCCCGGCATGCGCTGGGAGGTCTCCGAGTGCGGCGGCGTGACCGTGGTCAACGACGCCTACAACGCCAACCCGAGCAGCATGGTGGCGGTGCTGAGGACCTTCGCGAAGCTGCCCTGCGAGGGGCGCCGCGCGGTGGCGCTCGGCGACATGCTCGAGCTGGGCAGGCACGCCGAAGCGCTGCACCGCGAGGTGGGGCGCTGCGTGGCCGAGCTGGCGCCGGACCGCCTCTTCGCCGTCGGCGCGGACGCGCAGCGCTATCTGGCGGACGAGGCGGTGCGGGCCGGCTTTCCCGCGTCGCGCGTGGCTTGCTTCGCGGATGCGCTGGACGCGGCGAGGGCCGTCAAAGCGTTTGTGAAGCCGGGCGACTCTCTGCTGCTCAAAGCGTCGCGCGGCATGAGGCTGGAGAGGATTCTCGATGAACTGCGCGTATGATTGCAAGAAGGCTTTGGTGCTCGGGGCCGGCGTGAGCGGCGCGGCTGCGGCGCGGCTGCTGCTGGCGCGCGGCGGCCGCGTGCTGCTGCGCGACGAGGGCGACGAAGCGAAGGCGGCACCGGTCGCCGAGTGCGTTCGCGCGGCGGGCGGGCGCGCGGTGTTCGGCGGGGGCGAGCTGCCGGACGAGCCGTTCGACGTGTGCGTGGCGAGCCCCGCGTTCGCGATGGAGCACCCGTGGATCGAAGCGTGCCGCAGGCGCGGCATAGCGCTGATTTCCGAGCTGGAGCTGGGCGCCTGCTACTGGGCGGGGCGCGTGCTGGCCGTCACGGGGAGCAAAGGCAAGAGCTCGGTCGTCAAATTCTGCGCCGATGCGCTGAACGGCGCCGGCGTTTCTGCGGCGCCCGCAGGCAACTACGGGACGCCCCTGTGCCAGCTGGTGCTGGAGACCCCGGATTTGGCCTGGGCGGTCACGGAGGTCAGCTCGTTTCAGATGGAGCACACCTGGACCTTCAGCCCCGAAATCGCCGTTCTGCTCAACCTCCAGGCCGACCATCTGGACCGCCACGCCGACATGGCGGAATACAGAGGCCTGAAGCTGAAGATGTTTTCGGCTCTGCGTCCCGGTGCGGTGGCCCTGCTGCCGGTCGGGCTGGACGACGAGGGGCGCATACCCGGCGGCGTGCGTGCGCTGCGCTTCGGCGCGGCCGCGGCGTGCGGCGATTGGGCCTACGGCGGCCACGAGGTGCGGGGCCAATTCGGCGAGGGTCTGTGCAGGGTGGCGCTGGAGGGGAGCTGGTTCGACAATCCGGTCTTGGGCGTGGCGGCCGCGGCGGCGGTGGCGGCCCTGCGATACGCCGGCCTGGACGAGGGACAGATTCGGAGAGGGCTGGAGGCGTTTGAGCCTTTGCCGCACCGCGTGCAGCTGGTCGGGGAGAGCCAATCCGGCGTCCGTTTTGTGGACGATTCCAAGGCCACCAGCCTGGCGGCCACGGCGGCGGCGCTGAGAATGGTGCGGAAACCCGTCCGTCTGATCGCCGGGGGGCTGCTGAAAGAGGACGATTTGGAAAGTATAAAAGAGTTGCTGACACAGACCACAAAAAAGGTATATCTTATTGGACGATGTTCAGAAAAACTGGGCCAAGCGTGGTCAGTTTCGGTTCCCTGCGAACAGTGCGGCACGCTCGAAAAAGCCGTTGACGCGGCTGTGCGTGACGCGCAATCGGGTGACACCGTGTTGCTCTCGCCTGGCACTGCCAGTTTTGATCAATTTAAAAGCTATCGGGAAAGAGGAGAACGTTTCACGGCCAGGGTTCGCGCGGTTGCGGATCTCTGAGACGTTTCTTTTCTGAGGGCAAGTAAGGACAAGGAGACACAATGAATCGTCAAACCATTCGTATTGTCGCAGGCGCCAATCTGGTTGCAGGTTGCCTTCTGCTTCAAGGTTGCGGTATGTTCGGAAAGAAACCCTCGGAGCCGACGCCGGCCACCATTCCCGAGGACAACAAGGCGGTGACCGCCCAGCCGGTTGAGCCGGCCGTTCCCGCGGTTCCGTCTGTCGAGACGTCGGCGGAATTGCCGCCCGTGCAGCACACGACCTCTTACACCATCCAAAAGGGCGACACCCTTTCGGCGGTTGCGTACAAGTACAACCTGCGCTGGCAGGACGTGGTCGCGGTGAACCCGGGTCTCTCGCCCAACAAGCTTCGCGTGGGCCAAGTGATTCAGCTGCCCGGACAGGTGGACGTGTCGAAGGCTCGCGCCGTGTCGGCGACGTCGCACAAGAAGGCGGCGACGGCGGCCAAGACCTCGGCGCCCAAGGCTTCGGCTTCGGTGGCTCCCGCCGCAACGGGCCCGACGTCGACTTACGTGGTCAAGCAGGGCGACTCGATTTCCTCGATCGCGCACAAGCACGGCGTGAAGATCGCTGCACTGCGTGAGGCGAACGGCCTGAAGAGCGACAAGATTTCGGTCGGCCAGAAGCTGAAGATTCCCGGCGCGACGAAGAAGGTCGCCGACGCTGCGGCTCCGGC
>Ga0116170_10006188_pt1 | contig 10545 bp, 9 predicted proteins | sample AD_JPNHW1_MetaG_FD_89797 | JGI IMG/M metagenome (GOLD analysis project Ga0116170, IMG submission 89797) | Active sludge microbial communities of municipal wastewater-treating anaerobic digesters from Japan - AD_JPNHW1_MetaG | ecosystem: Engineered > Bioreactor > Anaerobic > Digestate | place...
ATGACCCCCCGGAACTTCCCTACGGTGCAAACGTCTGGACCGAAAACGGCCCGGTTAACCTGAGTGCATTAAATGAAACCGAAAAAGAGCGGTACGGGATCGATGAGACTCTCATCAGTGGGGACGGGTACAGGATACTGGATCATTTAAACTGGCATATCCGGGAAGGACGGTCCATCGCTTTCTTCCGAAGCATCCCCGCAGGATCCGGGAATATTACCTGCGACCTTAACTGGCGGGATACAGACAGTTCATTGAAGCTCACCATATTCGCTCCCGATGGTGTGATGGGACCGTACTATGATATTTCCGATGGAAGACCTGATGGCAGGATATTCCTCCAGATATCACGGGATATGAATCCTTCATGCGGTGACTGGTATGTCGTCATAGAGGCAGAGACGATAGACGCAGGAAAAACGGACGGGATTCAGCCATTCATCGTGTTCTTCTATTGAGGGGTGATGTGGGATATGGATAAAAACGTGAAAGTCATGCTGGTTCTGATATCCATAATACTCCTTGCCGCCCCGATCCTGGCACTTGAGACCGGGGGATACAAGGTCCGGCCTGCATACGATCTCTCTCCGGATTATGATACCCTCTACTTTCATCCCGACACCTCCGCGAATGCGCTGATACATACGCATGAACCGCAACAGATCGAGTACTCAGATCTCCCGATCGCAATTCTCCTGATCCTTACCGTGACCGGTTTTCTCTCCATCCTGATATCCCAGATTAAACTGATCTTGTCAGGCAATCTGCCGGCAATTACCGGACTTTTAAAATTAAAACGGAACAATCTTCTGGACAATGACGCAAGAAACCGGGTCTATACGGTTATCCGGCAAAAGCCCGGCATCCACCTGTCAGAAATAGAGCGGATGACAGAACTGACCAATAAAAACGTCACGTATCATGTGAACAAGCTTTTAACGTATCATATGATCGCCGTTGAGGACTCTGCAAAGGGAAAAGGATATTTCCAGAATTCCTCGACATGGTCACCCAAGGAAAGGTTGTTGGCACTGCACTCAAAAAATTCCAACGAGCGGACGATTGTCGGGCTGATTTCGAAAAACCCGGGGATTTCCAGAAAAGAGATTGAGGAACTGATGGGTATTTCGGGCCCTTCTGTCAGCTGGCATATCTCAAAACTAGAAAGCGATCATATCATTAAAAAGATAAAACGCGGAACGGTCATGCATCATTATATGATGAGTGATTTTGAAGGTATGACCCTGTAGAACCACAGGGGGAACCGGTTTTTACAGGTTCCCCTTACCCAACAGAAAAAAAATAGTTTTGGGCATTATTTACGGTATGCAGAGGCCAGCCCCACAGAGCCATATTTAAAATGGCCATACCTGTCCATAGGACCAGGCATACCCGGAGTAGGTGGGATTTGTTGACGATCCCGAGAGTTTGGACTGGTAGAGTACATTCCGCTGGGGGTTGGTAAAGGTGTGTGAAACGGAATGGTATTGATTTCCATACCCACTCCAATAGTCCTGCCATGAGTTAACCAGCGACCCGTCCCCATACAACCCCGTTGTCAGCGATAACGTCGTGGAACTGCTGCCACCTGCAACAATCCCCTTCCCCCCATGGGTAATTGCAGACCCGCTACTTGTGAGATCGTTTGGGTTTAATACCAGCCCTCTCATTGGGGCCATCGCAGTCCGCTTTGTTACCCAGGCACAAAGCTTGTCCAGTGTGGAATCTGTATCCGGGGGAGTCATACCCCGGAGGACATATCCGCTCTCGTCTGTTTTCATATTTTCAAGCCCGAATGCCTGCTTCTCTTCGCTGCTAATAGCCCTAAGGTTTACCGGGCCGCTCTCATCCCAGACTGTTGCCCCGTTGGGAAGTTCTGGATGGTCGTCTCCCCAGTAGTACATCTGGTTATAGAATTCATTATACTCTTTTTCCGGTACACTTTTCCTGATTTCCGCCAGTTCGTCTGGATATACCTTCTCCCAGTATTCGCCCTGGGTCATTTTTGTCCCGTAAATCTCTTTGATGATCTCAAGCTGTTTTTCATTGGCATGAGCTGATATCGAAAACGCGCTGACAACACCGGATCCTGCAATAATCAGGAGCAGGAGACCGACGATTGTCACGAGTTTAATTGTGTGGCCTTGTGTCATTTGTTCACTTCCTTACTCTTTCCCGTCCATCCGAACCTTGGGGAAGAATACCCCGGCTTCCCCACGCTCCGATGGAGGGAAATCCCTCATGGTTGAACCATGGGTGTTCTTCTTTTTATTCCTGAACCATGTCATCCCTGAAAGACAGCATCCGCTCCAGAGAGGGGTGATGGGGATACCATCCTTCGGGACCGGCATTTGCAAATCAGGGTATTTCGTCCGGTTGATGGTTCATATCCTCACTGGGAAACGGAATACAATAAGCATTATTCCGCAAGTGTCTACACAGTTTTTCGTTTTTCCCTGTATGTAGACACGTTCGGAATAAACACTAAATAACGTGGAATTATTTGTTGTATATGAATGGCCGGAAAAAATTACCCGATTTCGTACAGTTCTTCTCTTTTTTTAAGAGAGATCATATACTGGAGTTTTTCCTTATCGGACTTATTTTCCTGTTATTATTACCTTCACCAGTCACTGCAGAAGAAAAACGGGTAACGGTCAATTATATGTTTATTGACGAAGGCCCTGTTTCCATCTGGGATCCTTCCCCTTGGCAGTCGCACCTGGGCTTAAGCCAGGGCATCGTTGCATACCATAAGGGCCAGACGATTTATACCTGGGACAGTAAAACCGGAGAGCGACAAACATTCGAGATTCCCCCTGAGGCAAATTACAACACGGAGATCACGGCCCTCGATATTGCCGACGGTGTCGTGTATTACGGGTTCGACAAAAGGACAAAACTGGTGAACCACGGGACGGAAGGCGGACTGTATGCCTTTGACGGAAAAATCAATACCCCGGTCGCCGCCTTCTTTCATCATGACATAATGAATATCATCGCGGATCACCGCCTCGTACTCATCCACGATACAACGAACTCTGGCCATCTTCTGGATTCCGGAAAAATATCGGCAGCCGATCTGTTTGTTTATTCGCCGGATTTCAACGGAATTATCCCTGTCGACAATCGTATCGACCGGAGCGATCCAGTGGGGTTTGGCGGCAATACCGTTGCCACCTTCACGAATGGAATAGAGATCCCCCGGGAAACGGATAAACGCCAGCCAGACGAGGGACTGGCCCTGTTTTCCCTGGACATGCATGCCGCAAACCGGTCGGTGACACCGGTCACCATCCCGTCTGCGACGAATATACGTGATCCCGAAGAGAGACTGGGACTTTCCCCGGACTGCTGTTCGGAGGGTTATGCTGCATGGACAAAAACAACCGGCACCAGTACTTCCGGGTATCACAGTACCCTTTTCCTTACCAATATCAGTACCTTAAAGACCGTCCCGTTATGTGAAACAGACAGTTTTTTCAGTGAGGACAGTTACGCAATCGACGGCGATTACGTGTTCTACGGACGGACCCTCTACCATATCCCGACCGGCACAAAAACCGAAATCTCGTTCAATGGCGGACTGGACAAACTGTTTGACGGCGAACCCAGTGAAAACACATCCCAACTCGACATTGTACGGTTCAATGACGGGGGACTCCTGATCAAGTCATTCCCAAAAGAGAAGAACGAGGAGTATGCCAGGAACTACCAGCTCTGGTATGCCGATCTCGGGCCTGTCATCCACCCTGCAAAAGAGACCCGGGTGACAACTACCGTTACAATCCCTGCAACGATCGCACGAAACGGATCGACGGAGGTCCCGGTTTCTGGTGTGATTCCCGGTCTTGCGGTTATATTTGTGGTTATCGTATGTTCGTTCGGGAAAAAGAACTAAAACAATCTATTGAATCTCTTTTTGATCCTTCGTGATGACCCGGAAGAATTCCTGAAAAATGATCAAAATCCGGATCAGATGTACCTGCTGAACCGGTTTTTCATATCCTCGCCATGATGTCACTGCCCGGCAAGGGTGCCCTGTTCCTGTGGGGATTCTGATGAACAGGCCGGACCCATCAGGGCCTCCCGTTTTCCTTTCATTTTTTCCGTGATCTCCTGTGCAGGCCCGGTAAGCGCGTACCTGACGGGCCTGCCAATTTGTTCCGGGGTCTGGATCTCGCGGACGATCCCGTCCCGGATGAGCAGCTGCATGTGGTACCAGAGCGCCGGGCCGGAAATCCCCAGACTTTTTTTCAGTTCGGTCCTTGTTACGGCTGGTGCCTGCTCAAGCATATCGAGGATCCGACAGCGCACGCTGTTGTTCCGGTGGATCAGGAGATTCTCTTCGAGCGCCGAACGTGGACACCCTTGCATGAAGTACCGGGTCATGCCCCTGACCCGTACTTCGTGCACGAGGCCGAGCGCGGCAAGCTGGCCGAGGTGGTAAGAGAGCGTTCCCCGGTTGATCCCGCTTGCCCGCATGATCGAGCCAAAATGGCAGCCGGGATGGGACCGGATATACCCGGCGATCTTGTTGCGCGTGGGATGGTCGAGGGAATTTTTTCGCGTGAGCTGGCGGTACCCCAGATACGCAAAAAACGCACACCCAGAGAAGAGCAGCGCAACGATGATCTTTCCGAGCTCGGGGGAGATCATGCTGGTATAGTGGAGGATTACGATTTGCGGGGGGTGGAACATACGGGGCTCGCCCCGCAGGGCTGACGGGTCTCCCCACAAAAACAGCGTCAGCCAGTTCAGGAAAGAGTAGATGACAAACAGGACGACAAGGAGGATGAGCCCGTAGTACGCAATGCGGCACACAATCCTGAAGGCGCCACTTTTCCCATCCATAGCTTTACTTTTCCGGATATCGCTCTTTAATCTATTTGATAAAATTCTGTCACAGAAATTTTAAGATGATTTTACCGGAGGTATCATGATGACGGCTCAGGTGACGTGGGTGCGATCTCAACGTCCTGATCTTTTTATTCTGTACACGGGTAATGCTGACAAATTCCCTGGGGAGGATCAAAGAGTCATGAAACGTTCCCTGTACCTGTGCGGGATTATCTTTCTCCTCTGCCTTGTGATACCTCCCGTTACCGCCACACTTTCCGGTGCTGATATCCCCGTTTATTCTCCTTACATTACAGAGGACGACTCCGGCAGCCCGAATTACACCTATTCGGATGCTTTCGCCATCGACCATGATCAGATGGTCTGGGAAAAATTCACGTGGGAACAGGCAAACTCTTCGAATTTTTCCATCACACTCTACCTGATGAACCTGACGGACAGATCAACGAGGATCATTGCCACCTCCCCCTCACCCGAATTTCATTACCTGTTCGAAACGCCATTCGGCCTTGCGGACGGGAAGGTGGTTTGGTGTGCAGAGTCCGATGCCAATCTCTTCATGTATGACGATCACGCGGGGAAGATGTATCCCCTCACCACCGATGGAACCAGTATAGACCTAGGTATCCAGCGGCGAAATCGCGACCCCTTCATCTTCGGGGATCAGATCATCTGGGCCAAGCAAAAACTCTACCCGTCCGAAGATGCCGACATCGTCATGTACAACCTGACCGACAAGACCCTCCGGGATATTGCAACCGATCCCGGGAAAAAGTCAGGCCCTACCATGGACGACTCGTACGTTGTCTGGGTGGACAGACGCAACGAACCGGGTGCCGGCGATATCTGGCTCTTCGATCTGAAGAACAACACGGAACGTCCGCTCTGTACAGCGCATGGCCTCCAGCATTATCCGCAGGTCTCCGGGAATTATGTGGTCTGGGGAGATCTGCGCGACGGCCCTCCCGCGATCTATCTCTACAACCTGACAACAGAGACGGAGTACCGGATCAGCGATCCCAATTATTACGCTGCCATGCCGTCCCTTTCGGGAAATTACGTGGCATGGGAAACGTACGCGCTCTATGACGATACCAAGGAAAAAACCCGGCAGGTGGTGGTCTACAACATTGCGACCGGTGAGAGCGTCCTGTTCGAACCGGGAACCCGGCACCCGATGCTGCTGGGTCTGAACAATAACCGGATCCTGTACGCAAACCCGGACCGCCAGACCATCAAAGACGGGTACGTCCACATCTTTGCGATAGAGACCCCGGCACCGGTTCAATCGACTCCGGAAGTTCCTGTTGTCACTACTCCGCACACGGAGAATAGAACAGCACCTGCATCATACTCCTTTTCGGAGCCGGCCCCCGCAGGTTCCGGGCCTGCAGCGGCACTTGCGGCGATCATTCTGAGTATTGGTCTCGTCATGGCGATCCGGAAACACCGTACCGGTCGCAAAAACCGGTAAACAAACGGGCGAGAAAAGTTAAGTGCCGGATCGTTCTAGATTCATTCAGTAAGGATCTGCTCTAAAGCCGGGATTTTGAGGATATTCATGGTTGACAAAAAGGACACAGGGATTCAATCGGCGATAAAAAACCCGTCCGTCATCGCTGCACTTGTCGTTGCCGTTCTCTTCATCATCATGGGAACAGGTCTTCTCGGAATTTCCCTGTCCGTTATTATCCTGTTCCTTCTTTTCATTTTTGTCATACCTGCTGTACTGTACCTGGCCTTGAAAATAATTGCAGATCCCGTTCCCTTCTGGCTGCCCCTGCTTCCGGTTATTCCGGTTATCGGCATCCTGTACCTATCCCGCGGTCTCTTCAAAGGAACAGGCCTCGTGGAAAATATCCTCCTCCCATTTTCCCTGATATTTTTGCTCTCCTCTCTGGCAGTGATCGGCCCCTATCCTCTCTTTGAGAAAAAGATCGGTGCGAAAAATCCCTGGCAGGTATTTACCCTTATGTCGTTTGTGGGTGTGGCCCTGTTCTTCTTCTCAACCATGGGAGATAGACTCGAGGGGCAGCCGTCTCCGCCGCTTTTCTCCACATTCCCTCTGTCCGGTTGGATCTTTGACGGCCTGGCAAGCGTGCTGCATCTCCAGGATGCCATCTACGCATTCAACTCCCTTGTGTACAGTACCCTCTGGGCCTGCGCATTTTACCTTGAGGTTTTTTTCATTGCCTTCCTGTACTATGCCGTGCTGGGCTTGGTCTCGTCCTGCGATACCGGTGCTGATGAAACATGATCCTTCAAGAGGGAAAACAAAACGGTGGCCATGCTTGGATTTCAATGAAAATCCTTGGCATCGTGCTCCTCGTTTTCCTCTTCCTTATCCCGGATTGCAGCGCGGGATCCGTCCCTGCCCAGAGTACAACGGCACCTCCCGCACAACCGTTTATTACCATCGATCCCATCGGGAACCATACATTGGGAGAGTGTTTTACCATATCGGGAATGACAAACCTCCCAAAAAACCAGACAATCCAAATCGAGATTGAAGAAGCCGATTCCCCACTCGCTCCAAAGATCGGGCCGGGTGTTTTTGGCGGCGGCGTATGGTATACAACGGTTATGGCAGGCAAGGGAACTGCCACGAACCGCTGGTCCGTAATAATTAATCTTTCCGGGTATAACCAGACCCTTGTTTCATCCAAAAATTTTCTGGTGAGGGCGACAGACACATCCACGTATAATGTAACCGGCACCAGTGAATTTGGCATCGAGGAATCATACATTACCATCGATCCTATCGGAAACCATACCCTTGACGAAGTATTCTTTATCTCCGGGACTACGAACCTGCCAGTGTCTGATACCCCGCTTCTTCTCCAGATCGCTAACCACTGGTTCAATCCGGGTGGAGGGGGGTCTTTCTACCAGTCCAACGTCACTATCGTGCCCGGGGAGAACGGAGTCAATACCTGGTCGTGCAATGCAACACCGGGTCTCTGGCAGACATACGGGATTGGGCCGCAGTCTGTGATCAGCGCCGGTGCCATCCAGGGGGAATACCTTGTGACCGTGGTTTCCACGGATCCTGATACTTCAGCAACTGCAACCGGGATCTTCTCTCTCCTTCCCCCAGAAGATACCGGGAACAGTACGGGGGCGAATCCCGCTGGTACTCCTTATCACACCAATCAGTTTGCCCGTGGCCAGCGGGGATACTGGATCTCCGTGGACCATCTTCCCCTTGGCATTCATTTTGTCGGCGACACCTTCAGGGTTTCCGGGGAGACCAATCTCCCGGCCGGCCAGGAGATCGATTACGGGGCGTTCTCTGCCGCGTATGCTCCCGGCAGCCCGAATCTCTTTCCGCCATCATTTTCCGGGTCAACCATTGTCGATCAGGGGACAGGGGAGATCAACACCTGGTCATTTGTCGTAAACACAACCCGGTTTGAAAAAATGCTTGAGAATGGGTCTGCGATCCGGATGGCTGCTGTCCCGGGGAACTACGAACTCTCCATCGGGCCGTTCAACCAGGAATCGTATCCATTCACGCTCGCGGATACTGTCCCCGACTCTCCGGCACTCCTGCAAAATACGTCTCAGGGAACGACCGCTGCAACCGGGAATCCTCCCCAGGTGGTGCCGACAACTCACCCGGCCTCGCTCCCGCTGGCAGTTTCCCTCGCAGCAACGGGTCTGGGTGCAGCAGCCTGCATGAGATGCAAAAAGAAATGAACGGTGTACTGGAGATCTGCCCCATGATCGGAAAAATAAGGTGAACGCACATGAAAAGAACTGCATATCTCAGTCTCGTGACAGGTTTTGTTCTTCTTCTCGTGGTATTTACAGGATGTATCGAAGGATCATTTGCAAAAACCGAGACCGTGCTGGTGAAACTTGACAGCCAGGAGAATATCCAGTGGATCTCAGTTATACAAAACCCGGATTATGCAACAGCCACGGCGCTTGCACCCCGGTATTACCGGTTCATCCAGACTTCGGATAACGGATTTTTTGTCGCAGGGTATTATTCCAACCGATCGGGCTCTACGACACTCCGGGTTTTCAGGACCGACAGCAATGGAAATTTCGTCTGGGATGAAAAACCGGCAGACACAGGTATGGGTGGAGAGATCCGTTCAATTCTCCAGGGGGATGACGGGGGATATTCAATATTGGGGAGAGATGGACAGGTATTCACTATCGATTCTTCGGGAAGGCCTCTGGGTGCCACGAATATGATGGATTCGATCTGCCGGACCAATGGTACGGTCTGTTATGGTCTTACCCCGTTATCCCTGGCGCAGAATCCCGATGGCGGCCTGAACTGGATCCTGACGAACGGAAATTTTTCCACATCAAAGACCACCCTGATAACCGCAACGGTTGCCCGGAACGGGACGCTCCTTACAAAAGAGAGCATCCCCCTGAAAAACCCGGAGGGGTTGACCCATATCATCCGGACAAATGACAACGGATTGCTGTTCGGGAAAGAGTACATAGATTATTCACCCGGCGGGACTGGATACGAAATACTGATCGAAAAAACAAATGCGACTTTGGATATATCGTGGGATACCGTACTTGGCACGTGCAATACCACAACATCGTTCTGCAATAATAACCTGATCGGCCTGCACGATTCAGGGAACGGGTATGATATCATCTACCAGTCCTATCCGCAGCATTCGAATGAATCCGTGCCTGCGGATACGATCTCTGCAAGGCTGGATTCACAGGGCCATATCGTCCGGCAGGATAAAATTTCAGACCTGTCGGGAATACCTGCCTGGATTTTCGCAGATGATGGGAGCAGGACCGATTTTATCGATCTGATTCCGAAGAATGTGCTCGATTCCGCTGCGAATGCACATGGCGGAAACAATCCGACGTTTGGTTCGATCTCCCTTATCAGGACCGCAGACGGGGGATTTGCACTGCTCGGAACCAGGTATTATTGGAGCTGAAATGACAGCACTCATCGGGAGGGGAAATACATGAAACGGGATAAAAAAATATCAAATGCATCAGGGTTACTCCCTGTCCTTGTTCTACTCTGTCTGCTGTGCATCCCGGCCCTTGCGGTCCAGCCCCAGTGGACATTTCACCTGTCGCCAAATGCAACCTATGAAGGCAATCTCAACAGGATAACAATTTCTTACGACGGACAGTACTTGGCGGCGTACGTGGCGGACGAGAGTACACTCCTGTACTTCAACCGCACCGGCGCACTCCTCTGGAGCAGGCAGTTTACCGCTGAACGCCCGCCATGGATCTCTTCGATAAGCATTGCGCGGGACAACAGCATCATCGCGGCATCCGAACTGGTGCCGGGCTGCTGCGCGGGGTCGGTCACATCCACGCCATCAAACCAGGTGATCCTCTTTGACCGGGCAGGTACGATCCTCTGGAACTATTCCACGATGAGCCCGCCGATCACAGTTGCCATCTCACCGGATGCGTCGCGGATCTACGCGGGAACAGAGGACCGCCGGGTGATCTGCCTCGACCGGAACGGTTCGGTCCTGTGGACGCAGGGCACCGATGCGCCGGTCTACTCGCTCACCCTCTCCAGAGACGGTACGCTGATCGCAGCAGCGGGAACAAATCCCGGCACAACCCCGGAGGGCACGGTCAGTTACCCGAACGATCTTTTCCTGTTCGACCGGAACGGATCCCCGCTCTGGGAATACCGGACCGGCGGACCAAATACGGTTGCAA
>Ga0116170_10006189_pt1 | contig 10544 bp, 8 predicted proteins | sample AD_JPNHW1_MetaG_FD_89797 | JGI IMG/M metagenome (GOLD analysis project Ga0116170, IMG submission 89797) | Active sludge microbial communities of municipal wastewater-treating anaerobic digesters from Japan - AD_JPNHW1_MetaG | ecosystem: Engineered > Bioreactor > Anaerobic > Digestate | place...
ATATTCGTCTTCATTTTTCTTAACGCCTTCGTTATCAGAAAATTCAAAAAACTTTTGCATAAATTCATCCGTAAGTACAAAATCTTTTAGAAATACTTCAACATCAGTATATTGCTTTTTCAGGTTGTCGCGGTTTCCGTCAAGATAATTAAGAACATACTGATTAATTATATTCTTTCGTAGAAGATTTGTATAATAGTCTGTTACTTTTGAAGTATCAAGTGGTATAAAGATATCTGGCATAATACCGCCGCCACCATAAACCACACGTTTGTTCGGAGTATAAAATTTAAGTGAATCGGGGAATTTGATACTGTCGGGATTCATCATTTCACCATGTTTAAAACGATCGGTGAGGTCTTTGAAGTATTTTTCCGTACCTTCATTATATGGTTTTTGGACACAACGTCCGGTTGGTGTGTAATAGTGTGCTGTAGTCAGCCTGATAACTGATTGATCGGGTAGTGTGAACGGGCGTTGTACTAATCCTTTACCAAATGACCTTCGGCCTATTATTAGTGCCCTGTCCCAATCCTGCACGGCGCCGGTGACAATCTCGCTGGCCGATGCCGAACCCTCATTGATCAGAACAACCAGTTTGCCTTTCTGGAACTCGCCTTTTCCGGTAGCATTGCTGACCTGTCTGGTGGAATTTACACCCTGTGTATATACGATCATCTGACCTTTTTTCAGGAACTCATCAGCAAGTTCAATGGCTGTATTTAAATAGCCTCCTGAATTATCCCGCAGGTCAAGGATCAGGTTTTTCATTCCCTGTTTTTTTAAATTTGATAAAGCTTCCGTGAATTCAGCTATCGTGTTTTGTGCAAACTTATTCAGTTTGATATAACCGATTTCGCTGGTAGCCATGTATGCTGCATCAAGGCTGTTGATGGGAATTTTATCACGCACAATTGTATAATCCAGTAGGTCTTTTTTTCCGCGGCGGAATATGCTCACCTTTACGGAGCTTCCTTTTGGCCCGCGAAGTTTTTTCACAACATAATCCGTTGTAACTTTCTTTCCAACAGCATCTTCGCCATCAATTTTAACAATTTTGTCGCCAGACATGATGCCGAGTTTTTCAGAAGGCCCGTCGGGTGTTGGCGTGATAACAATTATGGTATCTTTAATAATATTGAATTGAACGCCTATGCCGTCAAAATTTCCAACCAGTGGCTCATTAGCTTTATCAATTTCTTCTTTGGACATATATACCGAATGAGGATCAAGTTCTTTAAGCATTGCAGTAATTGCGGCTTCTGTAATTTTTTCTTCGTTAGTGGTATCGACATATTGAAGCCTGATGATTTGCAAAGCTGCCGCGAATTTCTGATCTGTTTTTTTAGGATCATGTGTTTGCAGCAATTGGGCATAATTGTTTTGGATAAAAAATACTGATGTGATAAACAACAGCATAAATGATTTGGTCATGCTGTTTTTAAGGAATGTAAACATATTTGGTGAGTTTTAAATTATTGTACAGTTTGACAAAAGTAATTAAAAAGTATTACAAATTTTAACGTTAAACAAGTAATATTATTGAGTTTTGGTTACCTTTATGATGAAATTATTTTATCATCACTGGGAGGAAAAAATCAGCAGAAAATGAAGAAAGAGTATTATAAGATGTTTATAAGTATGCTGTTTCCATTATTAATTGTCACCATCATGTGGGTGGTGAAAATTGTGGAGTATTACACACATGCTGATTTTAGTGAGTTTGGGATATTACCGAGGGCCAAAGCAGGATTAATGGGAATAATAACAGCTCCTTTTATACATGCCGATTTTGATCATTTGATAGCCAATAGTATACCTATGTTTGTTACATTAAGCATTGTATTTTATTTTTATCGTGAAGTGTCATATAGTGTTTTTTTCCTGGTTTGGATATTTACTGATGTGTGGGTTTGGTCCTTTGCCAGAGACGACACATTTCATATTGGTGCCAGTGGTCTGGTTTACGGCTTTGTCAGCTTTTTATTTTTCAGTGGAATGATACGCCGAAATGCAAGGCTGATGGCCATTTCATTGTTGATCATATTTTTATATGGCGGTTTTTTCTGGGGTGTTTTCCCGGATTTTTTTCCCAAGCGTAATATTTCATGGGAGTCTCACCTGATGGGAGGAATAGCTGGTTTTATTCTGGCATTGTATTTTCGCAAAAAAGGCCAGCAGCGTGAAGTCTATAACTGGGACGATGAGGATGACGATAATGGCAACATCGATTATTTAATGGATGACGATGAGTACCAGGGGAAAAAATAAATTTTTGGTTTTCTCAGCCTTAGAACTTCCAACTTCCCAGCATCATTCTTTCCTGTTCATTTCGCGCTTCAGGTCCTTTTCTTTGAGGGATTCCCGTTTATCGTATGAATGCTTGCCTTTGGCCAGGGCAATATTTAGTTTGGCAAGACCTTTTTCGTTAATATGCAACATGACCGGCACGATGGTGAATCCCTTTTCTTTTACCTTGTTCTGCCATTTTTTTATTTCACGCTTACTGAGCAAAAGTTTGCGCTCTCGTTTGGGTTCATGGTTCAGGTATGTGCCGTATGTATACTCGGCAATATGCATGTTGATAACGAAAAGCTCATTATTTTTAAAAGTACAATAAGCATCGTTGATGGAAGCTTTTCCTTCGCGTAATGATTTTATTTCGGTTCCGGTAAGAACGATACCGGCTGTCAATTCTTCGATCAGGAAAAATTCAAAGGCAGCCCGGCGGTTTTTAATCTGTACATGGCTCAACATATCGCCGGCAATAAATCAAGGTAAATCAGAAGTTAGGTTTCATGTTTTTCACATTATAGATATGCCTGTAGTAATAATCATACATCTCATCATCAGTGAGTTTGTATGTCAGGTACATACCTAATCCGACCGTCATCAGATTATGTGAAACGCCAACATAATAGTTGTCTTTATAAGGCAATATATCATACCGGAACGTTGGTTCAAGGGTAAGCGATGTTTTTTTACATAAGGGGATGTATACGCTTAAACAGCCGATAGCCTGCACATTTAAATCTTTGCCCGATTTTTCATTAATATTTTCAGTATGGTCATCGAAATACATAACCTCTTTTTTACCCAAAGAAATCATAGGTGCAACACCAACTCCAAAATCCACCCTGGCTTTTTTTATCCTGAACAAATTAACTTTCAATAATATAGGTATGTTGACAGAATAATACCGGTAAGCTTTTTTATAATCACTATAGCCAATGGCCGAATCCCGGTAATTCCACAAAGTATCTGACAATGTTCCTGTTTTATATCCCTGACATTGCATCTGGATGCCAAATTCTATGGCGAGTTTTTTTGCTAAAGGCCTGTAAATTGAAATACCAAGCTGGTATCCAATATGAGGCAAATCGATGTCTTTCATAAAGCCGGCATCCTGCCCGGCCGGAGTCCCGCCTTTAATCATTTGCATATTGTAGTTTGGTGAACCATAAAGGCTGATACCCCAATATGTCGTGTCTGAACCGGGGTTCGTTTGCGAAAAACTATTAATGGATAATACTAAAATCAGGGAAAAAAGGATACAAATCTTTTTCATAAAAATGCATTAGAATAAAATGAATTCAAAAATACTAATTATTTTATTTTGATGACCAAAAAATGTTAATAGTTGTTAAACAATTAATCGATGAAAAATGCTTACCTGAAAAATATTAATTTTACCGGCTGATTATTAATTACTAAATTATAAAAAAAAATGAACGATCAAAATTACTTAAAAGGTGGTGAGTTTCTAACAAAAACGCCATCTGAAATATTTATACCGGAAGAATTCAATGAAGAGCAAAAGATGATTGCAGACACCTGCAGTGATTTTCTTGAAAAAGAAATATACCCAATACTGGACGAAATTGATTCCGCCAAACCCGGTTTGATGCGTGAATTGATCAATAAGACCGGAGAACTTGGATTATTGGGAATTTCCATACCTGAAGAGTATATGGGCTTTGGACAGTCCTTCATTACTTCAATGCTGACCAGTGACAGGCTGGGGGCGGGATTTTCTTATGCTGTTGCCTTTTCAGCGGATACCGGCATCGGAACCCTTCCGATTTTATACTATGGTAACGAAGAACAAAAGAAAAAATATTTACCTAAGCTGGCTACTGGCGAGTTTGCCGGAGCATACTGTCTTACTGAACCCAATGCAGGCTCCGATGCTAATTCGGGAAACACCCGTGCGGTACTTTCTGCCGATGGCAAACACTATAAGCTAAACGGCCAGAAAATGTGGATCACGAATGGTGGATTTGCTGATGTGATGACCGTTTTTGCTAAAATTGATGATGATCGTATTCTTAGTGCATTCATTGTTGAGCGGACGTTCCCGGGAATTTCATTTGGTGCCGAGGAAAAGAAAATGGGAATAAAAGGTTCATCAACAGTACAGATATTTTTTAATGATTGTGAAGTTCCTGTGGAAAACCTTTTGGGAAAAAGGGGTGAAGGCTTCAGGATTGCACTCAATATTCTCCATATTGGCCGTATTAAACTTGGTGCCAACGTATTAGGTTCATGCAGGTATACTACTACAAAATCGGTAAGCTATGCTAACGAACGTAAGCAATTTGGTTCTAAAATTTCTGCTTTTGGCGCTATTCAGCACAAACTGGCCGAACAGGTGATCAGGACTTTTGCTGTTGAATCAGCCGTATACCGCACCAGCAAATATATCGATGAAACTATTGACCTGCAGGTAAAACAAGGAAAGGAAAAGACCCAGGCGTATTTGCAAGCCATAGGTGAGTATGCTATGGAAGCTGCAATATTAAAAGTATTTGGATCTGAATCACTTGATTATATTGTTGATGAAGGAGTGCAGATACACGGAGGCATGGGATTTTCAGCTGAAATGCCCGTTGACAGGTGTTACCGTGACTCACGGATTAACCGGATATTTGAAGGTACCAATGAAATAAACCGTATGGTTTGTGCCGATATGATGCTCAAACAAGCCAAAAAGGCTGATTCTAAGATATTTACCGATGGAAAAGTTATTTACGATAATATCAGCAGTTTGAAAAACGAAGCATTGGGTGAAACAGAATACTATAATTATAACTTAAAGGTAGTTGATAACTTTAAAAAGCTTGTCCTGCTGGTTATGCCCAGGGCATATGAAACACTTGGCAAGCAGTATTCGCAGGAACAGGAAGTTATGATGAATATCTCGGATATCATCATGCAGGCTTATGCTGCTGAATCTGTTACATTACGTGTTAAGAAGCTGGAACAGCTGCTTGGCGAAGAAAAAGTCAGGCCGTATAAAGATATTCTGGATGCATTAATCTATGAGGTGGCTGCCCGTATAAGCAAATCTGCCTGCGATGCTATTAGTTCTTTTGCCGAAGGTGATGAATATTATAAGCTTAAAAAGGCAATTGAGGTATTGACATCGCTGAAGCCTGTAAATGTCAAAAATGCCCGCAGGCGTATTGCAGCCAGGCTCATTGAAGAAAACAAGTATTGTTTTTAAGATAAATGTGATCAGCGTTTATCACTAAAGCATTTTTTCTCCTGATTTGTTTGCCGTACAATAAACAGCAATCTTTACAGTTTGTATTTTTTGGTAAAAAACAAGTATCTTTACACACGTAATTTTACTATTAAATCTATTTGCTTTGGAACAATATAGTCCAGGTGGTTTTAGGATGTTACCCCCCGTGGTTAAAAACCTTTTAATCATCAATGTAATTTTCTTTTTAGCTACGATGGGCCTCGGCCAGGCCTTTAATATCGATCTGAATGATGTACTCGGAATGCATTATTTCGGCAGTCACCTGTTCAGGCCATATCAGCTTGTTACCTACATGTTTATGCATGGCGGCTTTGCCCATATTTTTTTCAATATGTTTGCTTTGTGGATGTTTGGAAATGTACTTGAAAATGTGTGGGGGCAAAAGAAGTTTCTTATTTATTATTTTGTGACCGGTATTGGGGCGGCATTGGTTCAGGTTGCTGTTACGTATTTCCAGGTATCTGCATTGGAAGTTTCAATGTCGGCAGATCAAATCAGTGTGGTTATGAACGAAGGATATAAGATTTTAGCTGAGAATAAAAACTTTGCTGATCCTTTAATGGCGGAACTGAATATTGTTTTTAATACATCCACTCTTGGTGCATCAGGCGCTGTTTTTGGAATTTTACTGGCCTTTGGTATGATGTTCCCGAATTCACTGATATATGTGTATTTTGCTATTCCGATAAAGGCAAAATGGTTTGTAATACTCTATGGTGGCCTGGAACTGGTTTCCGGAATTTTTAATTCCCAGAGTGACAATGTGGCACATTTTGCTCATTTGGGCGGAATGTTGTTTGGTCTCGTCCTGATTTTGATTTGGAGGCGTCAACAAAAGAGACGGACATTTTATGACCAGTAATAAATTCAATAATTATTATAATAATTTTTCACGGAGCGGCTTTAATCAGCGCAATTCACAACCTTTTGAGGGTTTTAAAAGGTTTTTTAAAAGTAGGACAGCCTTATCCAGGCTTGTCATTATAAACATTGCTGTATTTATTATTGCAAGCCTCGTCAGGTTGTTTTTAAAGTTATACCTTGTAAATCCATACGTAAGCGGGAATGATGGGTTGTCATTGTTTGGTTATTGGATGGCTGTACCAGCTGATCTGCACATGTTATTGTTAAAACCGTGGACAATAATAACATACATGTTTTTTCATGAAAACCTATGGCATATATTTTCCAATATGTTGATGTTATACGTTGGTGGGATTATCTTTACCGAGTATCTGGGTAATAAAAAGCTTTTGCTGGTTTACTTTTTTGGCGGGATAACTGGCGCAGCTTTCTATATAGCTTCTTTTAATATTTTTCCTGCTTTTGCTGCTCAGGTACCTTATTCTGTGGCCTTAGGTGCATCTGCTTCGGTTATGGCTATTATTATTGCTATTGCAGCGTATATTCCTGATTATACAATTAGGCTGTTTTTAATCGGGCCTGTTAAATTCAAATGGATAGCAGTTTTCTTCGTTGTTTTAGATCTGTTGTCTATTGAAGCAAGCAACCCTGGTGGCCATATTGCTCATCTTGGCGGGGCTTTTTTCGGTTTTTTGTATATTTTACTCTTAAAAAAAGGAATCATCGTCAATCAATTGGCCAATCCTTTTAAAAAATTGTTTAAACGAAAGCCTAAAATAAAAACTGCCTATTCAAAGAAACCTCAAACGGATGATGAGTTCCGGTATGAGCGTAAAATGCACGAGCAACGTATTGATGAGATTCTTGATAAAATAAAAAAGTCGGGTTACGAGAGCCTGAGTAAAGACGATAAGGAATATCTTTTCAAAGAAAGTAAAAGCAAATAGTATATGGCGAAAAAGTCAAAAAAGAGATTAAATTTTTTTTTGAAAATACTACTTGTTTTGAACATGCTGTTTGTGATTCTTTTGTTACTGGCTTTCAGTTCTTCATTTATCAACCCGGATAAATTATGGTTGCCTTCTTTTGCCGGAATACTTTACCCATACATATTAATATTAAATGCACTGTTTGTCATTTTCTGGCTTTTTATCAGGATTAAGTATGCACTGTTTTCATTACTTGCCATCTTGTTGGGGTTTAGTTTTATATCATCATTTATTCAGTTTAACAGCAGAAAAGTACCCGCAGAAACTTCCGGAACAATCAAAGTAATGTCTTATAATGTCCACAACTTTGATCTTTATAATTATAAGAAAAGCTGGCGTTTAAACTTCGAGAAACGGAACAGGATTTTTAATTTTTTAAATTCCGAATCACCTGATATTATTTGTTTTCAGGAGTTTGTAAATGATCTCAATGATAAATTTAAAACGCTGGACACACTGGTTACTTTTCTTAAAGCAAAGAATGTTCATGCAGAATATTCTGTTGTTTCGCGCTATGTAAATCAATTTGGTTTGGCAACTTTTACATCATACCCGATTGTAAATAAAGGCGTTATTAAATTTCCGAATTCCAAAACAAATTTTTGTATTTATACCGATATTCTTGCAGGTGATGATACCGTACGTATTTATAATGCTCATTTTCAGTCGTTACACCTTGGTACAAGCGATATTGAATTTGCCGATAATCTGGCATCGGGTAACACCGGTAATGAAGATATGGAAATAAAAAACGCCACCTTGCGAATATTAAGGTATTTGAAGAGGGCATTTATTAAGCGGTCTGTGCAGGTAAACCTTGTGGCATCACACATCGAAAAATGCCCCTATAAAGTGATACTTTGTACCGACCTGAATGATACGCCCTATTCCTATGCATATCACCGTTTATCGGCATTAATGAATGATGCTTTCAAGGAGGCAGGTTTTGGTCTCGGAACTACTTACGACAGGATATTTCCTTCATTCAGAATAGATTATATTTTTCTTTCCCATCATTTCAAAGCATATAATTTCAGGGAGGTGAAATCAGATAATTCCGATCATTTTCCTATAACATGCATTATTGATAAAGAGAAAAAGTAGTGCCATGAAATTTGAACTCACAGCGGAATTTCGGCCTACGGGTGATCAACCTGAAGCTATCCGGCAGCTTTGTGAAGGATTGAACCGTGGCGATCATGCCCAGATTTTGTTAGGGGTAACAGGCTCAGGCAAAACCTTTACTGTTGCAAACGTTATTCAGGAAGTTCAGCGCCCGACATTGGTGCTTAGCCATAATAAAACTCTTGCTGCACAGCTCTATGGCGAATTCAAACAGTTTTTTCCGGGGAATGCAGTTGAGTATTTTATCTCATATTATGATTATTATCAGCCCGAAGCATATTTGCCGGTGACAAATACCTACATTGAAAAGGATCTTTCGATCAATGATGAAATTGAAAAATTGAGGTTGAGTGCCACATCGGCATTATTATCCGGCAGGCGTGATGTTATTGTGGTTTCTTCAGTATCATGCATTTATGGTATTGGCAACCCCGACGATTTTGCTAATAGCATCATCAGAATCAGGATAGGTGAGATTGTCCCGATTAAAAAATTTCTCCAGGCACTGGTCAATATTATATATTCAAGAAATGATGTGGCTTTCGAGCGGGGCAATTTTCGTGTACGGGGCGATACCGTTGATATCTCACCGGCTTATGCTGATTTTTGTATTCGCGTGTGTTTTTTTGGCGACGAAGTAGAAAGTATTGAGACTTTTGAGCCGGTAAATGGTCGTTTTCTGGAAAAATTGGATTCAATTTCAATTTATCCCGCCAATTTATTTATTACGTCGCAGGACAAGATGAACAGGGCCATAACCGATATTCAACACGATTTGATTTCTCATATTAACTATTTCAAGGATATGGGAAAAGTACTTGAAGCTAAACGTATTGAAGACCGTGTGTCATATGATATGGAGATGATGCGTGAATTGGGTTATTGTTCGGGGATTGAAAACTATTCAAGATATTTTGATGGCCGTAAACCCGGAGCAAGGCCTTTCTGCCTGCTTGATTGTTTTCCTGATGATTATTTAATGGTGGTGGATGAGAGCCATGTAACCATTCCTCAGATACGTGCGATGTACGGTGGTGACAGGTCGCGAAAACAAACGCTGGTGGAATATGGTTTCAGGCTGCCTTCGGCTATGGATAACCGGCCTCTGAAATTTGACGAATTTGAAGGTATGCTCAACCAGATAATTTTTGTTAGCGCCACGCCGGCTGATTATGAACTTCAAAAATGTGAAGGTGTGGTGGTTGAGCAGATTCTGAGACCGACCGGTTTGTTGGAACCATTGATAGACGTAAAACCCAGCCAGAACCAGATTGACGATTTATTAAACGAAATTGATATAAGAATTAAATTGCAGGAAAGGGTTTTAGTTACCACTCTGACAAAGAAAATGGCCGAAGAGCTTACCAAATACCTTGTAAAGTTGGATGTCAGATGCAAATATATTCATTCAGAAGTAGATACCTTAGAACGTGTACAGATACTGCGTGAATTACGAACAGGCGAGATCGATGTGTTGGTAGGAGTGAACCTTTTACGCGAGGGCCTGGACCTTCCCGAAGTTTCTCTGGTTGCCATATTAGATGCCGACAAAGAAGGCTTTTTGCGTTCAGAAAGGTCGCTGACACAAACTGCCGGCCGTGCCGCCCGTAATTTGAACAGTAAAGTAATCATGTACGCCGATAAAATGACAGAATCGATGCGACGTACTATTGACGAAACCAACCGCCGCCGTGAAAAGCAACTTTTATATAATGCCGAGCACAATATTACTCCTACACAGATTGTGAAGTCGACCGAATCCATTCTTGGCCAGACACTTGTTGCCGGCACAAAAGATAAAGAATCCCGGGCTTATTTTGAAAAGGACAAATCAAGCGTTGCTGCTGATCCTGTTGTAAAGTACATGAAAAAAGAGCAGATACAGAAATTAATCTCCCAGGTGAAATCTGATATGGAAAAAGCGGTTAAAATCCTGGATTTTATGGAAGCTGCCCGGCTTCGCGATGAGATGTATGAGTTGGAAAGACTATTAAGGGAAAAATAAGTTGCAGATTATC
>Ga0116170_10006191_pt1 | contig 10538 bp, 8 predicted proteins | sample AD_JPNHW1_MetaG_FD_89797 | JGI IMG/M metagenome (GOLD analysis project Ga0116170, IMG submission 89797) | Active sludge microbial communities of municipal wastewater-treating anaerobic digesters from Japan - AD_JPNHW1_MetaG | ecosystem: Engineered > Bioreactor > Anaerobic > Digestate | place...
CATTACCCTCAAACCCGGCCACACTCCCAATCCTGACCTTGAACTTGACATAATGAACTTCATCAGGAAGCGCCTTTCACCTCTTGCCATGCCGCAGGCCGTGGAATTCATGGACAGGCTCCCGAAAACACGCAGCGGCAAGATCATGAGACGCGTACTCCACGCAAGGGAATGGGGAGAGGAAATCGGAGATATCTCCACACTGGAAAACGACTGACACTAAAAACAATAAACTAAACACCAATTTTTTAAATCACTGTTTATGGAAGAAATGAATATCAATGAAATGAAGGAGCTTATACTGAACTATGTCGTCAAGGAATACATTGATGATGATGATGTGAAAATCACCTGTGAAACTCCTCTCATATCAAGCGGTTACGTAGACTCTTTCTCAATGGTCTCTCTTCTTGTCTTTCTTGAGAACAGATTTAAGATCAAGATCCCCCCTTCAAAGGCAACCCCGGAAGCCTTTGACAGCGTGAACAGCATCGTTGCACTGGTCAACCAGTACCTGAAACAGTAAACAAAAACCCAATGAGTTTCCCCGAGAGTATAAGAAGTATCTACCAGGCCCAGCTTGCAGAGATACACCATGCCGGCATCTTCAAGGAGGAAAGATTCATTCACAGCTCACAGTCAGCCGACATAGAAGTTGAATTCCCTTCAGGTTCAGAGCTGAAGAAGGTAATTAATATGTGTGCCAACAACTACCTTGGTCTCTCGAGTCACCCAGAGGTGATAAAGGCTGCCCATGAGGGACTTGAGACCAGAGGATACGGCATGTCATCGGTCCGCTTTATCTGCGGCACACAGGATATTCACCGTGAACTGGAAAACAGGGTTACGGAGTTCCTTGGCACCGAGGACACGATACTGTTTCCGTCATGCATGGATGCCAATGCCGGCGTCTTCGAGGCCATACTCACCAGCGAGGATATCATGATATCCGACCGCCTGGTACATGCTTCAATTATAGACGGCATGAGGCTCTGCAGTGCACAGCACGACACCTTCAAGCATTTAAGCATGGAACATCTCGAGGAGAAGCTGCAACTGCATGCTGATAAGCGGCTGAAGCTCGTCATCACTGACGGAGTCTTCTCAATGGACGGTGATACGGCAATGCTTGACAAAATGGTTGAACTGTGCGAAAAATACGGCGCCATGCTGCTTGTAGATGACTCACATGCCACAGGTTTCATAGGGAAGACTGGCCGGGGAACTCATGAATACTGCAATGTTTTCGGTAAAATTGACATCATCACCACCACCTTTGGAAAAGCGCTTGGAGGAGCTTCCGGCGGCTGCGTGTCAGGAAGAAAGGAAATTGTGGAGATGTGCAGACAAAAGGCACGTCCGTACCTTTTCTCCAACACAATCGCTCCTGTCATTGTCTCTGGGGTCCTGAAGGTGTTTGACATTCTCTCCGGAAGCACTGAAAGGCGGGATAAGCTCGAGAAGAACGCAGCATACTGGCGGAAGGGACTGACTGAGGCAGGATTCATCCTCAAAGATGGTAACACCCCGATAGTGCCGGTCATGCTGTTCAATGCAAAGCTGTCGCAGGATTTCTCGAAAGATCTGTATCGCGAGGGAATCTATGCAATCGGATTCTTCTTTCCCGTGGTACCCAACGGCCAGGCCCGAATACGGACACAGATATCGGCCGGCCATGAAGTACATCACCTTGACCGTGCGCTTGATGCATTCATCAGGGTGGGAAAGAAATACGGCATACTGGGCCTCACCCACGACCAGATTGTTGAAAAATACGGGCTCTGACCACCGGTGAGCTGTCGCTGACTCCGGCAGAGGTTTTGCTCCGGTGAGCTGTCGCTGACTCCGGCAGAGGTTTTACTCCGGCAAGCTGTCGCTGACTCAGGCAGAGCTGACCCTGACTCCAGCGAGCTGTCGCTGACTCAGGCAGAGCTGACCCTGACTCAGGCAGCCCGTAAAGACTTTTATTTCATTGTTCCCTGATAATGATGATTATCATCATTGGATAATGATGGTAAAAACCCATCTTTGCAATCGTTTTATCTAAATATTCCCTTAAGATGTACGACAGTTACAGGGATCATCTGGCGATCCAGCTTGAGGAGATCAGGGAGGCTGGTCTCTATAAGAATGAACGTGTTATTGTTTCGCCCCAGGGGGCTGAGATAACCCTTAACACAGGGCAGAAGGTGCTTAATTTCTGTGCCAACAACTACCTGGGCCTTTCGGCAAACAAAAAGCTTGTTGAAGCAGCAAAGGAAGCGCTTGATACTCACGGCTACGGTATGTCATCGGTCCGTTTCATCTGCGGAACGGGTGACCTGCACAAGAACCTGGAGAAAAAAATAGCTGAATTCTTCGGCACGGAAGACACGATACTGTACGCTGCCTGCTTTGACGCCAACGGCGGTGTCTTTGAACCGCTGCTCACCAGTGATGATGCCATCATCAGCGATTCTCTCAACCACGCTTCAATCATTGATGGTGTGAGGCTCTGCAAGGCGAACCGGTACAGGTATGAGAACGCTGACATGGAAGATCTTGAGGCGCAGCTGCAGCAGGCACAGGAGAACCGCTTCAGGCTGATTGTCACTGACGGGGTCTTCTCCATGGACGGTAATGTGGCGCCCCTGGATAAGATTTTTGAGCTGGCGAACAAATACAATGCAATGGTGATGGTTGATGAGTCGCACTCCGCCGGCGTGGTGGGCGAGACCGGCCGCGGCGTCACCGAGCTTTACAGTCTCCGCGGAAAGATTGAGATCATCACCGGTACGCTCGGGAAGTCATTCGGAGGGGCCATCGGAGGGTTCACCACAGGCAAGAAGGAGATAATTGAGATGCTTCGCCAGCGTTCAAGGCCCTACCTCTTCTCCAACTCCATCCCGCCCCTGGTGGCCGCGGCCGGGATAAAAATGCTGGAGATGATGACCGAAACCAACGAACTCCAGGACAAGCTCCATCACAACACAAAATACTTCATAGACAGAATGCTTAAGGCCGGCTTTGACATCAAACCCACCCGGTCAGCAATATGCGCCGTGATGCTTTATGACGCCAAACTGTCACAGGAGATGGCGGCAAGACTTCTTAAAGAAGGCATATACGTCACCGGCTTTTACTACCCTGTGGTACCCAAGGGCCAGGCCCGCATACGGGTCCAGCTCTCGGCAGCCCACGAAACAGAGCATCTTGACAGGGCTATCGCTGCATTTACCAAGGTAGGGAAGGAACTGGAAGTTCTGAAATGAATTTATTTTTTTCAGCTTTCCCATTTATTAATAGGTATAGCAAGGTTTAAAAAATTAAAAAAAGTTCGGCTTTCCCTTGCTTTCTTAAAATAATGGTTATTTTTGCCAACCATAAATGAGATCATGAACCACACTTCACTGTTTATTATTGCCCTGTTTATTCTCATCGCCATAAGCGGATGACCGGGGAGTAATATATAGTGAGGACAAATGTATACGAAAGCTTCCCGGGAAACCGGGGAGCTTTTTTTTTACAAAAATGCCAGTGATGAAAAAAGAACTGAGAAGCCTGCAGACGATGAGCGGAAGAACAATGGCAGGGGCCAGGAGCCTCTGGCGGGCGAACGGGATGAAGGAAAGCCAGTTCGGCAAACCGGTGATAGCTGTTGTCAACTCATTCTCGCAGTTCGTGCCCGGTCATGTTCACCTTCAGCAGGCAGGCCGCATGATCAGGGAAGAGCTTGCTCAACTGGGCCTTTTTGCTGCTGAGTTCAACACCATAGCGATAGATGACGGCATTGCAATGGGACACGGAGGCATGCTTTACTCACTCCCGTCACGTGACCTCATTGCTGACAGCGTGGAATATGTATGCAATGCACATTGCGCTGACGCGATGATCTGCATAAGCAACTGTGACAAGATCACACCCGGGATGCTCATGGCAGCCATGCGCCTGAATATTCCTGCACTCTTCGTTTCGGGTGGCCCGATGGAGGCAGGCCTTTCAGAAGGCAGGGCGGTTGATCTGATAGACACGATGGTGGCTGCAGCGGATGATTCAGTAACCGCCGAAAAGCTCCTCGGGCTGGAAAGATCATCATGCCCCTCCTGCGGCTCGTGCTCCGGAATGTTCACAGCCAACTCCATGAACTGCCTTGCAGAGGCACTGGGACTGGCTTTGCCGGGAAACGGCACCGTGCTGGCGACACATTCTGCCAGGATGGAGATGTTCCGGAGGGGAGCACAACTGATAGCCGTGATGGCAGAAAAGTATTACGGTGAAGGAGATAATTCCGTTCTGCCACGCTCAATCGCCACAAGGGAAGCATTCATGAATGCGATGGCTGTTGATATTGCCATGGGAGGGTCGACAAATACTGTACTCCATCTCCTGGCCATCGCCAGCGAAGCCGGGGTTGAATTCACAATGAAGGAAATAGATGCTCTCTCACGTCGTGTTCCAAATATCTGCAGGGTCTCTCCTGCTACGTCATACCACATTGAAGATATCAATCGCGCCGGAGGTGTCTTTGCAATAATGGGGGAACTCAACCGGGCGGGGTTGATTGATGTTTCTGTCCCGAGAATTGACTCACCATCCCTGGGTACAGCGCTGGCCGGGTGGGATATAATGAGCCCCTCCGTTCTGCCGGAGGCCCTTGACCTCTTCCTCTCGGCCCCGGACAGGTCAGCCAGGCCGGCGCCGTTCTCCTCGGCGGCCCGATATGGCTCACATGACACTGACAGGGCCGGCGGGGCAATACGGGATGTGCTCCACCCCTACAGCATTGAGGGAGGGCTTGCAGTTCTTTACGGGAACCTTGCTCCCGGCGGGTGTATGGTCAAGACAGCAGCCATCCACAGCTCAATGATGCGTTTCAGCGGACAGGCAGTGGTATTCAACTCCCAGGAAGATGCCGTGAACGGTATCCTCGGGGGTAAGGTAAAGGAAGGCAACGTGGTTGTGATACGTTATGAGGGGCCCCGCGGCGGCCCGGGGATGCAGGAGATGCTATATCCTACTTCATATCTCAGGTCCAAAGGGCTTGACCGCCGGTGTGCACTCATCACTGACGGCCGTTTCTCCGGAGGGTCAGCAGGCCTTTCGGCGGGGCACATCTCCCCCGAAGCCGCCGCGGGCGGAACAATAGCCCTGGTGCGTGACGGCGACAGGGTTGAGATAGATATCCCGGCCCGCACAATCAGGCTTGCGGTTGACGACACGGTCCTCGAAGCAAGACGTCAGAACGAGGAGTCCAGGGGAGCAGCGGCATTCACCCCGGAAGGCAGGGACCGCCCGGTGTCACAATCGCTTAAAATTTATGCATCACATGTAAGCTCGGCCGACAGGGGCGCAATAAGAATTATCTAACTATAAAACCGGATAATGAAAGACGGGTTAAAAAGTGCAGAAGCAGAAATGCCGGGAGCCAACGGATCGGAAGCCTCAGCCACAAAGGCTGCCGCAGCAGAGGTCACAGGTGCGGAAGCCCTTCTGAAATCACTCGTTGAGGAAGGCGTTGACACCATCTTCGGCTACCCCGGGGGGGCAATCATGCCTGTCTATGACAAGCTGCTCGATTACAGTGACAGCCTCAGGCATATTCTGACAAGACATGAGCAGGGTGCTGCCCATGCAGCCCAGGGCTATGCGATGGTAACCGGGAAACCAGGTGTGTGCTTTGCCACATCCGGTCCGGGCGCCACTAACCTGGTAACGGGTATCGCAAATGCTTACCTCGACTCGGTACCGGTGGTATTCATAACGGCACAGGTGACATCCAGGCTGATAGGCACTGACGCATTCCAGGAGACTGACATTCTCGGCATATCAATGCCTGTCACAAAATGGAACGCACAGGTGAAAAACGCCGCGGAGATTCCTGACACTGTCGCCCGTGCATTTTACATAGCCCGCACCGGGCGGCCCGGCCCTGTGCTGGTTGACATCTCAAAGGATGCCCAGCTTGAGAGCATGACCTTCCGTTACAGGAAATGCACCTTCATACGCAGCTACAACCCCGTCAATCATCTCATCAGCAGGGATATTGAATCGGCCGCGGTGATGATCAATCATGCGGAGAGGCCGATGATACTGGCCGGCCACGGGGTAATCATATCAGGCGCCGTGGAAGAGCTGAAGACACTGGCAGAGAAAGGTGGAATACCCGTTGCGGTTACACTGCTCGGGATACCCGCATTCAGTCATGATCACAGGCTCTTCGCCGGGATGCTGGGTATGCATGGCAACTATGCACCCAATGTGCTTACCAACAGGGCAGATCTGATAATAGCCGCAGGTATGCGGTTTGATGACCGCGTAACGGGAAACCTGAAGAAGTACGCCCCGCAGGCAAGGGTGATACACATAGAGATAGACATGGCAGAGATAGACAAGAACGTCAGGGCTGACCTCGGCATAAACGGCGATGTGAGGGAGGTTCTCACGGCTATGCTGCCGCAGATCAGGGAAAGAAAGAGGGAGGAATGGATACGCGAGTTCCGTATCCTTGACCGCACAGAGCATGAAAAGGTCATCAAGCCCGAGACGGAGCCGGAGAAGGGCGATCTGAAAATGGGCGAGGTTGTGAAGGCAGTCTCGGAGATTGCCGGCAGCAATGCGGTTGTGGTAACCGACGTTGGTCAGCACCAGATGGCGGTGGCAAGGTATTACCGCTTCACTGACAGTAACACCCTCGTCACCTCGGGCGGGATGGGAACAATGGGATTTGGTCTTCCCGCGGTCCTGGGAGCCGCCACCGGCAGCACAGGCCGCCAGGTGATTGCCTTTATCGGCGACGGCGGGTTCCAGATGACACTGCAGGAGCTGGGAACAATAATGCAGTACCGCATCCCTGTTAAAATAGTCATCCTGAACAACAACTTCCTGGGGATGGTGCGGCAGTGGCAGGAGATGTTCTTTAACAGCCGTTACGCCTCAACGGAGATGGTCAACCCGGATTTTGTCACACTGGCCTCGGCCTACGGTATTACCGCACGAAAAATAACCAGCCGCGAAGACCTTAAACCAGTTGCCGCTGAGATGCTCGGATCAGAGGGTCCCTTCATCCTGGTGGCGGAGGTGAGCCGTACGGCAAATATTCTCCCGATGGTTGAACCGGGGGCATCAGTATCTGAAGTAACACTTACATACAACAGCAAGTCATGAAACAGGAGTTTACCATCTCGCTCTTCAGCGAAAATCATATCGGGATACTCAGCAGGATAACCCTTATCCTGACCCGGAGGCAGATAAACATTAAAAGCATAACCGCCTCGGAATCAGCGGTACCTGGTGTACAGATGCTTACTATGGTGGTCCGGACAACGCCTGAGATGGTGGAAAAAGTTGCCAGGCAGATAGAAAAAGTGGTTGATGTGCTCAAGGTATTCGTGCACACTTCGTCCGAAATAATCTGCCAGGAGATGGCTCTATATAAGGTCACAACAAGGGGCCTGATGTCAGGCAGCATGATAGGTGACATCGTCAGGAAACACCATGCCCGGATACTCGAGGTGACTCCCGAATACATCGTGGTGGAGAAGAGCGGTTCCGGGGCAGAGATTAAAGAGCTGCTCGCTCTGCTTAAACCGTGCGGCGTGCTGCAGTTTGTCAGCTCAGGGCGGGTGGCTGTCACACGGCAGGTAAAAGAGCTGAACGCCTACCTCCGGGAGATGGATGAGGCACGGGGAGCCCGGCAGGAGACACTTGAATTTTACAATTAAACTAAACACTAACCTAACAGATATTCATTATGGCAAGGATTGATTTTGGAGGAGTAGTTGAGAATGTGGTGACAAGGCAGGAGTTCCCACTTTTAAAAGCACGCGAAGCACTTAAGGATGAGGTTGTTGCCGTCATTGGTTACGGCGTTCAGGGGCCGGCACAGGCCATGAACATGCGTGACAACGGCATAAACGTGATTGTAGGCCAGGCGCCGGAGTTCATGGCCGACTGGGACCGGGCTGTTGCAGACGGATTTGTTCCGGGCCTGACACTGTTCACCCCGGAGGAGGCGGCTGGCCGCGGAACTATCATACAATACCTGGTATCAGACGCCGCCCAGCGGATACTGTGGCCGGTGATCAGGCCTTACCTCACCAGGGGAAAGGCACTCTATTTTTCACATGGCTTTTCAATCACATATAAGGAACATACAGGAGTAATACCGTCAGCTGACATCGATGTTATACTATGTGCCCCGAAAGGCTCGGGTACAAGCGTCAGACGCAACTTTCTTGCAGGTGCAGGTATCAACTCAAGCTTCTCGGTCTTCCAGGATTTCACAGGCAGGGCTGAAGAGCGGGTTCTGGCCCTGGGTATAGCCATTGGTTCAGGATACCTGTTTCCCACCACCTTTGAGAAGGAGGTCTTCAGCGACCTCACCGGCGAACGGGGTGTACTTATGGGTGCACTTGAGGGAATCATGGAAGCCCAGTACCAGGTGCTGCGCGAAAACGGCCACTCACCCTCAGAAGCGTTCAACGAGACTGTTGAGGAACTCACGCAAAGCCTTATCAGGCTTGTTGACGAGAAAGGGATGGACTGGATGTATGCCAACTGCAGCGCAACGGCACAGCGAGGAGCACTCGACTGGAAACCCAGGTTCAGGGAGGCAACCCTCCCGGTCTTCAGGGAACTTTATGAAAAGGTAAGCTCCGGTGAGGAGTGCGTCAGGGTGCTCACCTCAACAGGAGCCTCCGGGTACAGGGAACAGCTTAATGCCGAACTTGCTGAAATGGGATCCTCGGAACTCTGGAGGGCAGGTGCGGCCGTCAGGAAACTGAGACCTGAAAACAAATAACCACAGCCAGGAAATCATGGATAAAAACAGGGTAATATTCTTTGACACTACTCTCCGTGACGGTGAACAGGTGCCAGGCTGCCAGCTCAATACGGTTGAGAAGATCGAGGTGGCAAAGGCACTCGAAGCGTTGGGTGTTGACGTTATTGAAGCAGGCTTCCCGGTTTCAAGCCCGGGCGACTTCCGTTCAGTGGTTGAGATATCGAAGGCCGTGAGGGAGCCGGTCATATGCGCCCTTACCCGGGCAGTAAAGAAGGACATTGAGGTGGCTGCCGAAGCTCTGCAATATGCTGAACGAAAGCGGATACACACCGGCATCGGAACCTCACCCTGGCATATTCAATACAAGATCAGGACCACCCCGGAAGAGATTATCAAAAGAGCTGTTGATGCGGTTAAATACGCCAGGAAATTCACTGATGATGTGGAATTCTATGCGGAAGATGCAGGCCGCAGTGAAAACGGGTATCTCGCCAGGGTAACGGAGGCGGTTATAAAAGCCGGAGCAACCGTTGTAAACATACCCGACACCACAGGTTACTGCCTGCCCGAAGAGTACGGAAGTAAGATCAGGTATCTCATTGAGAATGTCCCCAATATTGACCGTGCCATCCTCTCCACCCACTGTCACAATGACCTTGGAATGGCAACCGCCAACACTGTTATGGGTCTCATCAACGGGGCACGGCAGGCTGAGGTGACAATCAATGGTATCGGTGAGCGGGCCGGCAACACCTCGCTCGAGGAGGTGGCTATGATAATAAAGAACCACCATGACATTAACCTCTCCACCGGCATCAGGCCAAAACTTATTTTCAGCACCAGCAGGCTCGTCTCCACACTGATGAGCATGCCGGTCCAGCCGAACAAGGCCATTGTCGGCCGCAATGCCTTTGCTCACTCATCCGGCATTCACCAGGATGGCGTACTGAAGAAAAGGGAAAATTATGAGATTATTGATCCGAAGGAGGTAGGTGTCAGGGAATCATCAATCATCCTTACCGCCAGAAGCGGAAGGGCTGCTCTGAACCACCGGCTGGAAGCGCTGGGTATAGAGCTGGGCAAGGAGGAACTTGACGAGATTTACCACCGCTTCCTGATGCTTGCCGACAAAAAGAAAGAAATCAATGATGAAGACATCAGGATACTGTCGGGTGAGGTCTTCCGGGGAGAAAAGCGGCTCAAACTGGAGTCGCTGCAGGTCCTTTGCGGCAACTCAGTCATGCCTGTAGCCACAGTGGGAATAAGGATCAACGGTGAGGTGCACACCTCAACGGCTCCCGGCAACGGACCCATAGATGCTGCCTTCACCGCCGTGAAGCATCTGATACATGAGAACGTACATCTTGAGGAGTTCCTGATACAGGCCATCACCAGGGGCAGTGATGACATGGGCAAGGTTCACATCCAGGTTGAACATGCAGGAAATATCCATTACGGATTCTCCGCAAACACTGATATAGTCACAGCATCGGTTGAAGCATTCATTGATGCAATTTCAAAAATAGACAATGGGCGGAAAGACACTCTTTGACAAGATCTGGGATTCGCACGTGGTCAGGACAATCAGCGGGGGACCTGATGTTCTCTATATTGACCGCCACTATATCCACGAGGTGACAAGCCCTCAGGCCTTCAGCGGCCTGCGTCAGAGGGGTGTAAGTATCTTCAGGCCGGAGAGGACCGTTGCCACCGCTGATCATAACATACCCACCCTGAACCAGCATCTGCCCATTTCTGACCCTGTATCCCGTTCACA
>Ga0116170_10006194_pt1 | contig 10533 bp, 9 predicted proteins | sample AD_JPNHW1_MetaG_FD_89797 | JGI IMG/M metagenome (GOLD analysis project Ga0116170, IMG submission 89797) | Active sludge microbial communities of municipal wastewater-treating anaerobic digesters from Japan - AD_JPNHW1_MetaG | ecosystem: Engineered > Bioreactor > Anaerobic > Digestate | place...
ACCTTGACCGCGACTACTGGATGGATTCAGAAGAATCAATCGAATACGGCATCGTTGACGCTGTTTATAAATTCTAAGCGGCTGCGGGCGTCATCATCAACTGGTGACGCCCGTTTTGTCAATCAAAGAAGGTAAAACCATGGAAAACTACTTTGCAGAAACCCGCTTTGCGGTTACCATCTGCGATCTTGATGGCAAAATCGTCTACATGAATGATCGTGCCTGCAAGGTGTTCGAAAAATATGGCGGCAAAAACCTGGTTGGTCGCAGCCTTTACGAATGCCACAAAGAAACTTCGCGTGAGATGATCAAAAAGTTCATGACTGATGGTACAACCAATGCCTACACTATCGAAAAGGCCGGGATGAAAAAGCTGATTCACCAGTCGCCCTGGTTCAATGAAGGAAAAATTGCGGGTCTTGTCGAGCTTTCGATTGAGTTACCAGCTGAAATGCCGCATTTTGTCAGAACACCCTGAGCAGCCAGCATTCATTTTCGTTTGAAAATACCGCGCCAGCCGGTTGATTGCTGCATGGTAGGCAATTTGAGGCGTGGTGCCAGGCCGATCGATTCGGTGACAAAATAGACTTCTTTTTCGTGACTGCGGGCCAGTTTAACGATTTCTTCAATGTCGATGCGCCGGCATGGAACTTCGATTTCCTGCACGGCCCGGTCGCCGTCGATGCCTTCGAAAATCATGACCTGGTAACCCATGCGCCGCAATTCATCAGCAACCATCCGGCCCTTATCAAAAAATATAATGCGCAACAGGGCATTGCCAATGGCAAAACGCTTTTCGATCATTATGCCGGCAACATTGCCCGAAGCATAGCCGAGGGCGTAAAAAATCGCGATTATCGGGCTCTCTTTAAGTTTTTCCATGACTGTCGAAATAACGAGCAACCAGATGCTGACTTCAATGAAGCCAAGCACGAATGCCGTTTTGATGCGGCCCTGCACGATGCTGATGATTCTGATAGTACCGACCGAGACATCAACAATGCGGGCAAAGAAAACAAGAACACAGGTAATGAGAATATTTAAATCGACAACCATGTTTAACAACCCGCTTTGGCTAATAAATAAGGCATTTTCAGAGACATGAGTCTAGCAGATATCCCGGGAGTTAGCAAACTCGGGGGTTATTAATCAGGCAGAGCTTTATTTTTGCGCGGCAAGGGTCGCGAGAACCCATTGCAGAGCTTCTTCGCGCATTTCTTCAGGGGCAGTCTGGTGCCCGCCGGCAAATTCGAACCATTTAAGTTGCCAGCCAAGCTTTTTAAGAAATTTGCGGTCTTCCTGCATCAGCTTGTAATTAAAATCGGTGGGGCTGGTAAGAAAGGCGCAGACCTTGTCGTGCGGGTAGGTATCAATGTGTTTCAGGCTGTTTTCGTGAATGTAGCCAACATTACTGATCACCGCCGCCACCGTATCTGGGTGGAAAAAGCTGAACAGGTGCGCGGCCATGCCGCCGCCGGAACTGCCTAGAGCGATGACGCCCGGGTTGACCGGAAACTGCTCAACGACCTTCTCTTTGATCAGCTTATTGAGACGTTCAAGATAGGCGGGGATATCCATGCCATTCTTGATAACTTTCGAAGCCAGAATAATGCAATGATTGCGATCAGCATGCCCACCCCAGGTCGAAATAAGACCTTCGGCATCAGCACCGGGCGAAAAAGCCACAATTAGAGGGTATTTCTGGTCGGTATCGATGCCATCTGGAACATAAATCAGGTATTCTTCTTCTTCGTATGTGCCAGAAGCCAGCGGTGCTGCAGTCAGAGGGCCGAACCATGAGGTTAAAACCATAATCAGAACGAGAACCGGAAAAAAGTTTTTCATTAAAACTCCCGCCAGATCAAAGTGATTCGCAAAGGTCACCGAGGTTGCGCTTCATATTATACACTATCCGCTGAATTTGCTCAGCCCCGCCACCAGCAATTCTCGGTGAGTTATATAACCCACATCAAAAGCCACTGGTGCTTGACTTGTTTTCTTTTAAAAGCGTCAGTTTCGGCCTATCAGGCGGGTTGCTTTTTGTCTGAGAATTACTGCCCCGCTGCTGGTCAGTTTTTGTCGAGAGTGGCGTGCCATGGGCAGGCAACCGAGTGGCCGGGAGCTATTTCGACCATTGGCGGTCGGGTGGCGGCACATTCGTCGCGGGCAATGGGGCAGCGTGTGCGAAAGCCGCACCCGGAAGGCTTATTCAGTGGCGTTGGCACATCGCCTTGCAGCATGATGCGCTTTTCGCGTTTAACGTTCGGGTTGGGCTGCGGAATAGCTGAGAGCAGCGCCCTGGTGTATGGGTGACGCGGGTTGTTGAAGAGTTCGTGAGTATCGGCGATTTCGACCATGTTGCCGAGATACATTACCGCGATACGGTCGGCAATATGCTCTACTACTGCAAGGTCGTGGGCGATAAAAATATAGGTCAGCCCGAATTCTTCCTGAAGATCCTGCATCAGATTGATTACCTGCGCCTGAATAGAAACATCGAGCGCCGAAACCGGTTCGTCGGCGATCACGAGTCGCGGGTTTGTTGCAAGGGCGCGGGCAATTCCGATGCGCTGCCGTTGGCCGCCCGAGAATTCATGGGGGTAACGGGTGGCCTGCTCGGGCGAAAGGCCGACTTTTTCCATCAACCAGCCGACCTTATCGAGCATTTCACGGGGAGTCAATTCGGTGGCATGAATTGTCAGGGGTTCCATGATGATGTCGCTGACCGTCATGCGGGGGTTCAGCGAGGCATAGGGGTCTTGAAAAATCATCTGGATTTCTGAGCGGAAGGGGCGCATCTGATCGTTATTCAACCGGGCGATATCAACGGTCAGGGGTGTTGGCACAGTAAAGGGCGGCACCCTGACCGATTTGTTGCCTTCTCTGACAGCGGTAACCGGCAGTTCGCCGCTCAATTTAGAATTAAAGAGAATCTGGCCACCGGTCGGCTTGTTCAGGTTGATAAGGCATTTGCCGGTTGTCGATTTGCCGCAGCCTGATTCACCGACCAGCCCGAGAGTTTCGCCTTCGCGCAGCTCGAAACTGACCCCGTCGATCGCCTTGACGTCAGCTACTTTCTGCCTGAATACACCGCCGAACACGGGAAAATACATTTTGAGATCTTTTACTTCAAGCAGGGTTCTGCCTGACTGGTTTTTCTGGCTCATGGGTTACCTTCCTGTTACGCTTTCTTCATCGGCTTTGCCAGGTGGCAGCGCACGAAGTGACCGGGCGAAACTTCGACCATTTCTGGCATCTGCAATTCACAGTTCGCCAGTTTCTGACGACAGCGCGTGCAGAAACTGCAACCGGCCGGCAGATTGAACAGCGACGGCACCATGCCTTCAATAGTGCTGAGCCGCCTGATTTTCTGGCCGGGTTTTGGGAGCGAGGCCAGCAGGCCCTGGGTATAAGGGTGCCCCGGGTTGTTGAAGATTGATTTGACGTCGGCAATTTCTTGAATCTTGCCGCAATACATGACCACGACACGATGGCAGGTCTCGGCGATTACCGCCATGTCGTGGGTGATCAGCAGAATTGCCGCGTTAGTGGTCTTCGCTTTGACATCGAGCATCAATTCGAGAATCTGCGCCTGAATCGTCACGTCGAGTGCCGTCGTCGGCTCATCGGCGATCAACAATGATGGGTTGCAGGCAAGCGCCATGGCAATCATGACGCGCTGGCGCATTCCGCCAGAGAATTGATGCGGGTATTCATCGAGACGTTCACGCGCCGACGGAATACCGACCAGATCGAGCATGCCGGCCGCCTGGTCACGGGCCGCATTTTTGTTGAGCTTCTGGTGCAGAATCAGCGATTCGGCAATCTGCTCACCAATAGTAAAGACCGGGTTGAGGCTGGTCATCGGTTCCTGAAAAATCATCGAAATTTTGTTGCCGCGAATACGGCGAATTGCTTCGTAGTCTCTGGCGCGATAGGCCTGCAACAGGTCGGTGCCCTCGAAAACGATCTGCCCATCGACGATTTCGCCGGGCGGGTTTGGAATCAGCTGCATGATAGAGAGCGAGGTTACGGATTTGCCAGACCCGGATTCGCCGACGATGCCGAGAACTTCACCGGGCATGATGTCGAAATCAACGCCATCGACGGCTTTAGCGATGCCGGCTTCGGTTTTGAAGTAGGTTCGCAGGTTCTTTACCGTTAATAATTCTTTTGCCATTGCGACTTTCTCCTTTGTTTACCTGAGCCGTGAATACTGTTTCGGGTCGAAGGCCTCTCTGATGGCCTCGCCGATGAACGAAACCAGCAGGAGCGTGCAGAACATTGCCAGGGTCGGCGACAGAATCAGCCAGGGTTTGGTCAGGTTGGCCAGCCCCTGCCCCAGCAGCTCACCCCACGACGGGGTCGGTGCCGGCAGCCCGAAACCGAGAAAGTCGAGTGAAACGAGCGAGCCAATATCGGCTACCACTGCGAACGGTGCGAACGAAATGACCGGAGTCAGCGCGTTTGGCAGAATATGCCTGAAAATGATCGCCGCATCGGTGCACCCGATGGCACGGGCCGCAGCGACGTAATCTTTTGATTTTTCACGCAGAAATTCGGCCCGGATGTAATAGGTCATGCCCATCCATTTGAAGATGACGAGAATGCCGACCAGCATCCAGAAATTCGGTATCATGATCGCCGCAAAAATCATAACCGTGTAGAGAAACGGCATTGCCGACCAGATTTCAACGAAGCGCTGCATTACGATATCGAAGGTGCCGCCATAATAGCCGAGCAACGCGCCAACCGTTATGCCAATAAGGTAACAGAAAAAGCAGACAACCAGTGCGAACGAAAGCGAAGTGCGAAAACCATAAACCATCCGGGCAAACACATCGCGGCCCCGGTCGTCAGTGCCGAGCAGGTGTTGAAAGGTTCCAGGCTGTTTGATGCCGGGTTTAAGCTCAAACAGCCCGGCAACCGCCATTTCGCGGTAAAGTTTGGCGATATCGAGACCAACCCAGTCGGGGCGCTTGTATTTGTTGGTCAATTCATCGCTGGTTGGCTGTGTTTCAGGAAGAACAAACAATGATTCTTCAAAAAACGCCTGGCGCCAGCGACCGGTCAGCCAGGTCGGCGGGTGCGGTGGCCGGCAAGGCAGTTCGTCGAGCAACGATTCGAGCGGGCCATACGGGTAAACTGGCATCAGAACCCAGTCGTCACCCCATTCCTGGTATTTGCGGTCTTCTTCGCCCGGGTTGCCGGCTTTAAGGCGCTCAGCCCGTTCTTGATTGCGGGTTTGATAAGCCTGTTTCATGATGCGGTAATTAGGCACCCCGTAACCCTTCATTCCGAACGATCTGGCACTCTCGAAGCTGAACAGCGTGAAGTGAATCTTACCCTGGTATTTTACGAACAGCGCTTTGCCGTTGATCAGAAACTCTGCGAAGAACGATAAAAAAAACAGGGAAAGAATAAAAATAAAAGCGTAATAACCACGTTTCAGGCTCTGGAACTTGCGCCAGCGCCGCTTAAAAATCGGGCTGGTAAAAAACATGCCGAACGAGCCACAGGCCGCGATTATAATCGGCAGCAGGTAGATAACCATTCCGGCGGCAAGGCCAAGGCTTATGGCAGACTCGACTGAATAATCAGGGTTGATGCCCTTCGCGCCGATGGCCGGAAAGACTGAGTAAATAGCTGCCCAGAAGATTATCAGGGCAACGGTATTGAATAATTTGGGGTATTTTTCGTATTTTTCTTTCATGAGAAGCGGATCCTCGGGTCAATGATGCAGTAGAGAAAATCGGACATGATGTTGCCAAACAGTTTTAGCATGGCACCGATGACGAGAATGCCGAGTGTTACCGGGTAATCTCGGGCAATCAGTGACTCGTAACCAAGCAGGCCAAACCCGTTAATATTAAAGACCTTTTCGATCAGGTAAGAACCGGCGAGAATCAACGACAGCATGTGCCCCAGCCCGGTTGCGATCGGAATCAGCGAGTTGCGCAGCGCGTGCTTGAAAATGACAGTGTTTTCAGAAAGGCCCTTGGCAAAGGCCGTTCTGACGTAATCCTGGCCAAGGTTTTCCATGAGTGAGTTCTTCATTAGAACTGTGTGCGAAGCAAACAACCCGAGAATATAACAGAAGACCGGCAGTGCCATGTGCCAGGCTGTATCCAGAAACCGGCCAAACCAGGTCAGATCATCGTGCTTGCCGGTGGTCAGCTGCACGCGGCGCTCAGCCGGAATATGCCGGTAAGCCGGATGGTTCGAATTGACCATGTCATCTTCTTTGAGTTTCGGGTACTCTTTGCGAATTTCGGCCGGCAGATCTTTTGCCGCCCCACCCTGCTGCAGATACTGCGCCAGAGTTGTATTTGCCTGAATCGAGGTACTCTCTTTGCCGCCAAGTGGCACCAGATCAAAATAGGCGTTACCGCCAAGCAGCATGAGCAGCAACACGCCGGCTGTCCAGCCCGGAATCGAATAACCGACAAACACCATCACTGAGCTGACCGTATCGAACGCCGAACCGTGCTTAACCGCTTTCCAGACACCGAGCGGAATACAGATCATGTAGGAAAGCAGAAAACCAGTTAGACCGAAGATAATCGAAACCGGAAATTTTTCTTTAATAAGCTCCCAGACGGGCCGGGAATGCGTGTCTGAAACACCAAGATCGAGATGCACGACTCGCCATAGCCACTGAATATAGGCAAGGTAGAAGGGCTTGTCGAAGCCATAAATTTCTTTGAGGCGTTGCATCATTTCTTCAGAAATCTGACCCTGCGTGGCCTGGTTGCTTGAACTACCGCCGCCGCCCTCGCCTGTCTGCGACATCGCCTGCTGATAACGCAGCACTGCCTGTTCTACCGGGCCACCCGGCACAAAGCGGGTTACCGTGAAACACAGAAAGGTAATACCGATGAACGTCGGGATCATCAGCAGAAATCTGCGGATAAAATAGCTGTACATTACTGTTTCTCCCCTGCGGTTGTCGGGTAATGCTCGTCCCACCACTTGACGATCTCTGGCCCGACCTCGAGCTTGAGATTCTTCTGGCGGGCTTCGGCAAGCGTTTTTTCTTTTGCCTCGTCATACCACCACAGCGACACAATCGAGCGCTGGTCGCTGGTTTTGGCGAGAATGTAGTCGGGCATGCCGAATTTATTCCAGAATAACAGGCGGGTGTGGGCGGCAAACCAGCCCAGTGCGTAGAGATGGTCGTTGCAGGCGATACCGTCAATCTCGCGAACTGCCTTGATTCGCTCTTGTGGGTCGAACATCAGAGGGTACTGGTCGCAGATTTCATCGACACGGGCGTTTTTAAAACCCCAGATGTTGTTATTGTTGTTCTGATCGGCAAATTTCGAGTGCATAGAACTCTCAGGGTTCGGAAACAGGATCCCGCCGTAAGCACGCGAACTCATTTCGAAGTTGCGCTCGCCGACTTCCTTGATATCGGTGGCCCAGGTAACCTGCTTGAGATTGAGTTTGATGCCGACATCGCGCAGGTCTTCCTGAAAAATCGTGTAGATGCGCTCAGAGGTCTTCTGCGTGTAATTAAGGGAAAGTTCAAAGCGCTTGCCGTCTTTGATCAGCCAGCCCTCGGCGTCTCGGTTTTTCTGAAGCCAGCCGGCTTCTTCAAGAAGTTCGACTGCCTTGTCGGGGTCAAACCTTACCTTCGGGTTGCCCGGGTTTTCGTAGGGCGAGTTCGGGTAGAAGGTGTCGAGATATTCGTATTCGTTGAAGAAGAGCTTATCCATCATCTTTTCGCGGTTATAGAGATGGCCGATAGCCTTGCGAACGCGGATATCATCGAAGGGCGGTTTTCGCTTGTTGAAGGCAATGCCGCTGACGCCGATCGGGCGGTGCGTGTAGACCTTGCGTTTTTGAATCAGGCCGTTGGCGAGTTGCGGCATCATGGCCGGAATGTATTCCTGGTGCCAGTCGCGGGCTACGTTCACATACATCCAGTCGAGTTCGCCTTTTTTGAACTTTTCTTTAACGAGATTTTCGTCTTGAATGAAGATGAAAAGCAGCTTGTCAAAGTTGTAATAACCGACATTTTTTTCGATGTCTTTCTGCCACCAGTCTTTGCGCCGCACCATGATGATTTCTTCGTTGACCTTGGAGCTTTCGTAGGTGTAAGGGCCAGAGCCGGGCATCATTTTAAACTGGTATTCTTCGAGGTATTTTTTGCCATCGAGTTTTTCGATTATATGGCCAGGCAGCACAGTCATGAAGCCAATCGACATGAAAGCCCGCCAGTTAAGCTGCTTCGATTTGATCATGACGACCCGGTCATTGAGAGCAACCGGCTTATCGTATTTGTTCCAGAAATCGATAGAGAAAGGGTCGTCGATGCCGGGGTCCGTGTAAAGTTCCCAGCTTTTAACGATGTCTGAAGCAACGACTGGTTTGCCATCAGACCATCTGGCGCGTTCATCGAGTTCAAAATAAAAAGTAACCTTGTCGTCAGCAATTGCCCAGCGTTTTGCCAGGTTCGGTGCGTAGCTGTAGGTAATCGGGTCGAGGTCGAGAAGGCTTTCGTAGCAGATGCCGGTCATCATGCTGGTAAAGGTCGAATTGGCGTTTTTGCCAACAGTACGCAAGGTCGGCGGAAAAGAAGTTTCAACGCTGGTCAGGGTACCGCCCTTTTTTGCATCGCGACTGCCAAAACCTTTGTATTCCTCATTGGTTTCCCATTTGAGGCTTGCCAGGCTGGCCTGTATCTGGGCGTCACTGAGGTTTGCGATGCTCGTCGCGGCAACCCCATCTGACCCTGAAGCGTTGCCTGGTGCGACAAAAGCACCGCTTTGCAGCATCTCAGTCAGTTTTTTAACGGCAGAGGTGTTTTCTTTGAGAGCATCGATGCTTTCTTTGAGCAGTTGTTCGCGGTCTGGTTCACCAGTCTGGGCGGGTAATGGGGCCGTCATAATGCTCAGCAACATAAAAACAGACAATAAAAGTCTTCGGGGCTTCAATTGTGTAACTCCTTAATCCTGCAAAAACTCTATATTTCGTGCCAATACCTTACCGTTAAACCTGCCCCGCTGGCAACCTGAAAAATTTTAAGGCCAATTATTCTGCTTGCCCCGGCAGTTTTTACCATCCTGGCGAAGGCCGCATAAAAGTGCCTGAGTCTGTTGAAGGGCAGACCACCCGCAATATCACTATATCTTCGCAAGCCCGAAACTTCTTTGCCTGAAAAAATTAAAAACCGGCCTGACACTCTTTGTGTCAAGGCCGGTTGCAAAACTTCGAACCGCATCTTTGTTATATTTATTACATCATGGCTCAACAGTTATCAGCCCTGCGAAGCTTCTTCGATCATTTCGAGTTCTTTGACCCGCAGCAGGTAAATACCGTTTTCTTCAACGAAATTCACGGTGAAGAGGCCCTTGCCGTCATAAACCAGCAGACGGTTGATAAACGCCGCCGGAAAAGCTGTAGTCAAGCTGGCGCCCGGGTTGCCTGCCAGCGAAAAGCGGCTGAGGTTGAACGACAGATTACCAGTTTTTTCGAGCATGCTTTTGAAGCTGATAAAGACTTCGTCTTGGTTGCGAAACATCAACAAAGAAGGCTCGGCATCGATACCGACGTCAAGAACCTTTAATTCGGCCGCTTCACCCGTCTGATTGACCAGACGCATCAGGGCAACCGATTCGCCCTTGCGGCTCAGATAAAGAATATCACCGTTGGGTTCACAGACAAAACCTTTGCCAACACATGCCTGCTCACGCAGTCGCTTGCCGTCAGCGGCAAAAACGACCAGCAGCGGCGCCGACTGATCAAGAACGGCGAGCCGGTTGCCGGGCAGCAGTTCAAGCTGCGCCGGGAAGCTTAGCCCGGTTGCAAAGCTGGCGACGACCTTCCCGGTCATGTCGATTCTGAGGACGTCAGCCTGCTCTGAACCAACGGCCCAGATAGCCGTATTTTTGCCCTCAGCGTCTTTTTCGAAGGCGAAGTCGGCAATTACCAGTTTGTCGGCATCTTTGACCGACACAGCCTGCAATTCGTGGCCGTCGCGATTATATTCAACGAACTTTCCGGCAATTGAATCGACTGCCCAGACCGTCTCGCCGGCAAATCGCAGCGAGGCTGGCCCCATCGGCAGCGCCCGCCCGAAGTTTTCGGGGGCCTCTTTGGTGGTAAGAACCCGCAGACCGCTCTCACCCGCACTCAGACTCAGGTCAAAAGCCATACCCGGAATGGTTACCAGTGCTGCACATATCGTTAGCATAATAATTTTTTTCATGGTGTTTCTCACATTCATTTGAATCATGGCAGCGCCCACCCGAGGTAGGCGGGGCCTTTCCACATCTGGCTCATAGGCATTTCTTTGATGCCATTGCTGCTGGTGGTGATGATGATCGGGTCATTCGGGCCATTCATTTTGCCGGTGGCAATAAAAATGTGGCCATAAGGGTTGGTTGAAGTTGTGCCTGTGAACAAAGCTGCCCCGGCGGGCGGATTTTTGTTGACCACAATTTTGCCGGCCCTCTTGCAGTTATAATAGGCCTGAATGGCACTTGGTGCTGCCAGCACGCTTTTCGAGCGCCCGTAAGCTGTGCCGAC
>Ga0116170_10006196_pt1 | contig 10533 bp, 5 predicted proteins | sample AD_JPNHW1_MetaG_FD_89797 | JGI IMG/M metagenome (GOLD analysis project Ga0116170, IMG submission 89797) | Active sludge microbial communities of municipal wastewater-treating anaerobic digesters from Japan - AD_JPNHW1_MetaG | ecosystem: Engineered > Bioreactor > Anaerobic > Digestate | place...
AGGAGCGGCTTGCTGGTCTGGAAGTGGCCCTCAAGAGTAACGTTTTTGGCCAGGATGCCGCCATCGACATGGTTGTGAAGGCTGTAAAACGCAGTAGGGCGGGATTTAGAGACCCAAATAAGCCTGTTGCTAATTTCCTCTTTGTCGGCCCGACCGGTGTGGGGAAGACAGAACTTGCACGCCAACTGGCCGCTCAACTAGGCATTGCGCTGCACCGATTTGATATGAGCGAGTATCAGGAAAAGCATACTGTATCAAGACTTATCGGTTCTCCCCCAGGCTATGTGGGCTATGAAGAAGGCGGCCTTTTGACGGATGCGATTCGCAAAATGCCGCACGCAGTGGTGCTGCTGGATGAGATCGAAAAAGCCCATCCGGATATTTACAATATTCTCCTACAGATCATGGATTACGCCACGTTGACCGACAATCAGGGAAGAAAAGCCGACTTCAGGAATGTCATTTTGATAATGACGAGCAACGCGGGCGCGCGCGACGTGGGTAAGAATCTTATCGGTTTTGGCGAGCGCACCATGACCGACTCTGCGCTGGACGACGCCGTGGAGCGCACCTTCTCCCCTGAGTTCAGAAACAGGCTGGATGCAATTGTGCACTTTAACAATCTGCCGCTACCTATGATCGAACGCATTGTGGAGAAAAACCTCGATATGTTCAGAGCTCAGCTTGCTGAGAAAAAGGTCAAACTGGTCACCTCGGCTGAGGTGGTGCATTACCTTGCTGAAAAGGGGTATTCTCACGAATTTGGAGCACGAAATGTTGGCCGCCTTGTGGAAGACAAGATCAAATCCTTCTTCGTGGATGAGGTGCTGTTTGGCAGACTCGAGCATGGTGGTACCGCGATTGCCGAGCTTGTGGGCGACGAGATCGTGTTTTCTGTTGAACCAGCGGCCTCCGGCGATGACATCATAGGCCCGGCGCAGGATAAACCGGCTGCAGATCAGGCTAATTTGATAACGCCTGCAGAACTCAACGTCTAAAGCCCTCGGGCGTAAGCCCTATCGACTGCACATCGGGAGTCTGCACCTATGGAAGATTTTGTCGCTTTTCCTTCTCCCGATAAGGCAACTCAAGAAGGCCTTCTTTGTGTGGGTGGGGATTTATCTCCACCCACCCTTCTTTCTGCCTATCGGCAGGGAATCTTTCCTTGGTATAGCGACGACGAACCAATTCTATGGTTTAGTCCAAATCCCCGTTTTATCGTGCTACCCGAAACGTTCCACATCGGTGAGAGTGCACGCAAACTGCTAAAAAGACGCCTTTTTAGAATCACAGTCGACCTAGACTTCCAGGGCACCATACAAAACTGTGCTCACATAGAACGCAAGGGCCAGCTTGGAACGTGGATTGTACCAGACATGATAGAAGCATACTGTCGGCTCCAAGACCTGGGTTATGCTCACTCGGTAGAAGCATGGCAGGATGGGAAGTTAGTGGGCGGTCTTTATGGCGTGAGCCTGGGGCGCGCCTTCTTTGGTGAGTCCATGTTCAGCAAAGTGAGTGGTGCATCTCGCTGCGCCTTCCTGAACTTCGCAACAGCGCTTTTTAAGGGTGGTTTCAACTTTATCGACAGTCAGGTTTATACGGACTATGTTGCTAATATGGGTGGAATTTCAGTATCAAGGAGACGCTATCTGTCGCTTCTGAAGACTGCAGTGGAGTATCCAGACCAGCGCGGTTCATGGGAAGGCCTCTATGGAGACGATTTGTCCATGATGTGGGTAAGTCAGTCCTAACCCGTACTCCAGCTCATTGCCTGGCCTGATTGGTATTGATATGGCGACAGCGCTTGGGGGCACATTCCCCTATAGCAAATTGTGCACTTTTTTCGTAAAGTGTACCTTTGCGAAGCAAATGAGGATCCATGTCCGGCTGTTGGGTGTTTTCCCCAAAACAGTGCAATCGGAACGCAAAAAAACGAAAGTAGGAAAACGATGAAAGTATTGTTCGTACAACTGCCGCTGCAAGGACCAAACTGGGAGGATGTTCCTGCAAATGTCCCCTTGGCTGCCGGTTATCTGACTGCCTATGCCGAGTCTGTAGGGCTTCTGGATCGCTCGGAGTGGTCGATCCTGGACGAAGCAACCATGAATTATGGTTCCGATTCGGCTGTGGTGGCGAAAATTGCTGAAAATGAGCCTGACTTGGTCTGTTTTAGCTTATATGCCTGGAATCTGGAGCGCAGTCTTCATATTGCAACAAAAGCTCGGGAACTCTTGCCACGTGCACGTTTTCTGGCTGGTGGGCCTGAAGTCGTCGATGGCATGCCTATTCTCTCGCGCTCGCCATTCCACGCTCTTGTAAAAGGCGAAGGCGAACTGCCTTTTGCCACTCTGCTTCAAAATGTTCGTCAGCATAAACCTTTGTCACGACTCTATACTGCTCCGGAACTACTTCTCGATCTCTCAAAACTGCCTAATCCGTACCTTGCGGGTACCTTGCCTCTAAAGAAAGACGGTACCGTTCACTTTGAGACAATGCGGGGCTGCCCTTTCCACTGTGCGTACTGTTTCTATGGGAAGAACTACCCTACCTTGCGCCGTTTTCCGCAAGAGCAAACCATTTCTATTATCCAAGCGGCCACAAGGGCTGGAGCCACAGAATTGTACATTATGGATCCTTCTTTTCAATTTGGCTCCGACCTTGCACAACGGCTCAAGAGTATAGCCCAAGCCAATAGCTCGGCAATTCCAATCCACACCGAAATGCGGCTAGAGTCCGTCACCCCGGAAATCGGAGAACTGATGCAGGCTGCGCATATCGCGGAGGTTGAGGTTGGTCTGCAGAGCATCAACCCAAAGGCCCTGGAGGCAATCAATAGGACCCTGGACAAGGAAGCATTTGAAAAAGGTGCGGAAATACTCCAAAAACAGCATATTCTCGTAAAGACCGGACTCATTCTTGGCTTACCCTTCGACGGCTATGAACAGGTCATCGAGACTTTCGATTTTCTTGGCATGCAAGGCCTGGGACAAGATGCAGAGCTGTACCCACTTTCGTTTTTGCCAGGAACCGATGCCCGGGAACGGGCAGACGAATGGGGCATGGACAGAATGGAACTGCCACCCTACTGGGTCACTGCAAACGACTGGATTTCCAGCGACGATATGGTAGATGCAGTCGCAGCTTTTGAGGAAAGTTTCGATGTAGAATGGGCAGAGCCCCCTGCGCCACATTTCCTGCCAGAAAAAGAAGGCTTTTGCTCGTTTGTCGACGCAAGGAAAATCGAAAATATCGAATGGATGAGCGCCAATCCGCAACGGCTGGCCAATTCTGTCACGGTGCTTGCGGACGCAGAAGACCCAGAAAGTCTCTCCCGGCTAGTTCGGGCGGCGCGCGATCTTAGGCGTGACAATCCTTACAACCTCTATCAAATCGTTCTTTTGAGCGACACTCGCATACCATCGGAGAAGCTTATTGCAAGAATTCAAGATGCATTCAGCTACCCGGATCATTACTACGAACTCACGCATTATTTCTCTCCAGATCCGCAGGAAGGATATCAGGCACGAATGTTCTTTGCGACACGCAACTTCACGCTGGCTTATCGGGCCATGGAAGAAGCGCTTGACCTGGAGACAATGGTGATTCTTTCCGGCAAGACTGGTTACAACGCGGAGCGCCTGGTGGAACTCTTGCCCTATGTCATTTTTGACCGCGATGGTATTCCATTCGACAGGCTTTATGAGCTTTTGACGATCTATTCTGATTATCCTTCTATGTTGATAGAGGCACCGCCCAATCTTTTTGATTGAAACTGCCTGCGCCACAAAAGCTTCTAAAAAAACTGTTGTCCAGGCTGCAAAAACCCAAGTAATCTCTGTGATCCATATCTTAGTGTGATATAGTGCAATTTATCTATGCTGCTTACAGGCATTCTAGTCGACTTTTGGTCGTTTTCTGTCGATAATTTTTAGAGAAGCTTGAGAAGAGGTACGAATGATACACCGCCACATAACCCACATGGCGCGCGTTGCGCTAGCGCTTGTTGTAGTTTCGCTCACGCTCTGGTCTCTTGTCTCCTGCGGGACCACACCAAAGCCCCGGAAGGAAGTGACGCTCAATGAGCTCATTATGAAAGGAGATGCAGAATCGATCAAAAAGTTCTATGCAAACCAAGAGCAGCTCAACCAAAAAGATGGCCAGGGACTTTATCCTCTGCACTACGCCGTCTTACGCGGAGACCCTCAAATAGCCGAAATCCTCATCGTTTTGGGTGCTGATCCTGATGTTGTAGACCCTGCAGGGAAGACCCCCCTCCGCTACGCAATAGATCGTTCTCAAATACAAATGGCAAAAATACTTGTGGCTCACAACGCTGATCCGTTCATTACCGATGCTTCGGGCGTAAGTGCGGCCGAAGCCGCACTCGGCAAAGGCGATGATCTTTTGCTGGCTGTCTTTAACCCATCAAACATAAACAGGTCGGGACCCGATGGGCGTACGATTCTCCATATGGCGGCGGATCGCCTGATGGTGGACGAAGTGGACGCTCTCTTGGCCGAAGGCGCATCTGTTCAAGCAAAGGACAAGGCGTCGCGTACCCCTTTGGACCTTGCCCTGCTCTATCCAGACGACAAACGCTCGGCTGAAATTGCCGAAAAGCTGATCGTAAAAGGAGCAAATCCCTCGTTCCAGGAGTTCTCCTGGTTCGCTACAACCGTTCGCTCTCCGGACTATAACACCGTGCGGTTTACCAATGGGAATACCCCTCTGCATGAGGCGATTTCAAGATTTCAGTATGGATTTGTCGATTTCCTTTTGGCAAAAGGATTAGATCCCAATATCAAGAATCTGTCAGGTGATGCCCCATTGCATGTAGCGGTTCGTGTCGGTTGGGTAAGTGGCGCGGAAGTCCTACTACGGAATGGAGCGGATCCAGACATTCGGGACGCGAAAGAAAACACTCCCTTACACCTTGAAGCGCCTGCTTCGGTGCGGTTGCAGATGACACAGCTGCTTTTACGGTTTAAAGCCGACCCTTCGCTTAAGGATAAAGGTGGAAACACGCCACTTCATAAGGCAGTGAAATTGACCTATGCCCCTTCGATTGCAGAAGAACTCCTTAAGGCAGGTGCTCCTGTCAACGCCACGAATGGTGACGGCGATACGCCACTCATGATCTGCGTCAAGGCCAAGACGTACGATTATGCCAAAGCGCTTATCGATGCGGGGGCCGATGTCTTTTTGCGCAATCTCAAGGGTGAAAGCCCATTGTCTTTAGCTGTAGTGCAAGGTGTCACCGCAATAGACAAAATAGTTCTGCAATCCAATGTTTTGCAGCGTGACAACGACGGCAACAGCATTATTTCAACGGCTATTGTGCTTGGTGGCTCTGCAGACGTAGTTTCGCTTATTCTTGCCAGGGGCGCAGATCCGAATGTCCGAAACAACGCCGGCGACAATGCTCTCCATATTGCAGTCAGGAATAATTTCGGAGCGCAAGGGCTTTTGCTCCTCAACGCCAAAGCCGACATCTTTGCCCAGAATGTAGCCCAGGAATCACCAGTTTCCCTGGCGCTGACTGCACGAGGCGGGCCTTACGACTGGTTTTTCACTCCTGCGGTCTTGGCCGCACGCGATACTAATGGCGATACGGTTGCGCATCTCGCCGCAAAAAAGAATCTGCCGGACGGGCTTGAGTATCTTAAGCAAAAAGGTGCAGCAATGGATGCTGTCAACGCAGCCAAGGAGACTCTCTTGCACGTGGCCGTGAAGGCAGACGCCGCAGACGCCGCCCGATATCTCATAGCGAATGGTGCCAACCTTTCCGCGCGTGATATCAACGGCAATGCACCACTCAATGTTGCAGTCCTGAGTAATGCAAAGACATGCCTGCAAGTATTAGTGCTTTCGGGTGTCGATCTTAATACTCGGAATTTTAGCGGTGAAACCCCTTTGCATCAGGCCGCCAGAACAAAAAATCTGGATTTTGTCAGTTATCTTGTAGAACGAGGTGCCGCCCTTGAGGTTCAGGACAACCGTGGGTTTACGCCACTCGCACTGGCTGCCAGAGAAGCGCAAACTGCAATTGTACAATATCTCTTAAAAGCACATGCATTTGTGGATGCAAGAGACTCTACAGGCTCAACACCCCTTCTCTATGCCGTCGATGTCGCTCAGCTTGATCTTGTGCGTGCCTTGACTCAGGCGAACGCAGATATTCTTGCAAAGAACGCAACCGGCGACTCGCCGCTTCTGCTTTCTCTAAGAAAGGGCGGCGCCATCCTGCGTGAACTTTTGTCAGGACCGGCTTCTGACAGGGCAGACGCGGATGGCAAGACTCCGCTGAGGCAACTGGTCGACTCACAGGCACCTGTCGATGCCATCAATTTGGCATTAAGTTTAGGTGCAAACCCAAACTCCCGCGATCGTTATGCAAACACACCACTTCATGCAGCTTTGAACAATAAAGATAATAAAGATTATGCAACGGCGAAGGCGCTGACTGCCAACAAGGCCGATCCCTTTGCGAAGAACTATCAGAGCATAACACCCGTGGGTCTTGTCATGAACGACTCGGAAGGATTGAAGGCGCTTGTGCAAGCAGCGGGTATCGATAGTGTGGACGCGATGGGCGAAGGTTTCCTTCACTACGCGGTGAGAAGCGGCAATGCAAGCGCGGTCAAGCTTCTTCTGGCGCTAGGAGCAGACAAAAACCTCAAGAATATCGCAGGAGAATCTCCAGCCGACATCGCGAAGAGCAAGGGCAATGTGGAGATCAAGTCGCTGCTTCTTTAGACTGTGCTATAGAAAGTCGAACGTCCGGCTCAAGCTGAGTGGAATATGCTGTGTCAGTAATCTTCCAGCTCTTTTTTCTGTCGCAGTTTTTCAAGAGCCCGTTTTTGAATTTGTCGGACACGCTCCCTTGTGATGCCCAGCACTTTGCCAGTTTCTTCAAGGGTCAAGGGGCCCTCTCCGGTGAGGCCATAGCGCAGCTGAAGCACCGTCTTCTCCCGCGAATTGAGGCTACGCAGGACTTGTGTCAACACTTCTTTTATTGCGGCCGTGCTTGTCTCGCTGAATGGATCTGGGCTCAAGTCGTCCTTGATCACATCCGAAAGCGAGGCATTGTTGTCGTCGTCTATGCTTACGTCCAAACTGGTCGTGTTTTGGGAGAAGCTGATTACTCGCATAAGCTTTTCTTCGGACATTTCGAGCCTTTTTGCCAATTCTGCCACTTCAGGCAGACGCCCAAGTTCCTGCGTCATTTGTCTGGAGGCGCAATAACATTTCCTGATAGTATTGAGCATGTGGACTGGAACTCGAATTGTACGCCCTTGATCGGCCAGGCACTTAATAATGGCTTGCCGTATCCACCACGTCGCATAGGTCGAGAAGCGAAAGCCACGCGAATAGTCAAAGCGACTTACAGCTTCGAGAAGGCCAATATTCCCTTCGTCGATAAGGTCCAAAAGACTTAGGCCCCGGTGCTGATAGTTTTTGGCTATGGAAACGACCAATCGGAGATTGGAGGTAACCATCTTTTGTTTGAGTAGGCAAAGCGCCGTGTCTATGTTTTGGAGCCGTTCAGTTTCTTCCGCGTCTTTTAGAGCTGTGGACTGCAATTCTGAAGTGTGGTCGCCATCTATCCTCTGATCTCCCCCTTGAGCATTCCCCTGTAGGCGTTTTTGCTCTTCCAGAATTCGATCTTTTTCCTTTTGAAGGGAAGCTATCTGCATGCCGATTTCTTGTTCTTCTGCCATATCGAGGAGTGGAAACTGTGCTATTTCCCGCAGATAAAAAGCAAGCGGATCTCTATCTTCACCTTGCCGCTTTTTTCGCTTGTTGCCCGTCGTAGGCGATAGGAGATCTTTCTGTATGGCGCCGTCCTTAGGCGCCATTGGCACCTTTGGCTGCTTTGGCTCTGCCATCTCAATGCAACCCCTTGAAGACAAGCTACCTACGCCACAAGGTTATCATGCTTTCCAGAGGAACGGTAGTCGAAATATGAAAGATTTATAACTTAGTCGCGCGGTGCCAGTGCGGGATCTATTGGTTGGCCATTTCTAAATACGAAGAAATAAGCAATGGGCGTGCCATCTTTCGGATCCAGGCCGATTTTACCAAGTTCAGTACCGGAATTGACGCGGTCTCCGGTCTTGACACTGAGCGCCTCATTGCCTCCATAGACATACACGTACCCAGATTTTGCCTGCACAAACACAACTTGGTTAAACCCACGAGAAGGCCCCGCAGAAACGACAGTTCCAGAGGCGATAGCTTTTGCAGTCTCACCGGGTTTTACACGTATCATTACACCTTCAAGTTTGCCGTCCAGATACATCGCCTTTCCTGTGGCAGGCCAATTGAGGTTCATGTCGACCACACGGTCCTGAGTTTTTACCGGGCTTGGCAAAGGTACGCTGGGAGCGGCAGGGGCCGGAGCAGACGAGCCGGCAGTGGCAGGAGATGTGCTAGTAATGTTCCCGGTACCCGCTGCACCTGCACCTCCAGTAGACGCAGATGACTTCACTGTTGTTGTCGTTGTCGCACTTGTTGTTGAGGTCGGTGCAGGGGTAGAAGGAGAGCTGGGCGCGGGTGTAGGTTGCGGCGCAGGTGTAGGTTGTGGCGCAACAGTCGGCTGCGAAGCGGGAGCCGAAGCACTTGGAGCCGGTTTGGAAGTGGACGAAGCCACCGATGTACCTTGAACAGGTTCTTGCGCAGGTATTACAAGAGTATCTCCCACTTTGAGGATATAATCAGAGGATAATTTGTTAGCGGCGAGCAAGTCTGCAATCGAAATGCCATAACGTTGCGCGAGGCCATACAGGGTTTCTCCTTTTGTAACCTGATGAACCGAGGGGATTATAAGGACTGTACCTGCCTTGACCTTGGTTGGATCTGTTATCCTGTTGGCTGCGGCCAAGGCTTCATATGGGATATTGTATTTCTTTGCTATCGAATAAAGCGTCTCCCCTTTCTGAAGCGTGTAGGTCACGGAATTCTGACCAAAGGCGATCCCTAAGGCCACAAAAAGGAAAAACACGATAGCAACTGCCTTCTTAGACTTCATCGACTTCATCTTCACTCAATTCCTTCCATGATTACTCTATGGATCTGCTATTCTTTTGCATTTTCAAGTCGTCTCTTCTCTTCTTCTCTCGTCTTTTCTATTGTATCGGCAATCAAAAGGCATTATTTAAGCCTAAACCCCAGCGCTGGCTCTCCGTAGCGCTGTTTTCCGGACTTGAGCGTGTAAACGCCGCATGACAACCCGTTATACCTTTCGTACCTCATCTTTCGTACCTCATGCCGGCCTTTTCATTTCTGCCACAAATCGGTAAAATTAGTAATATCACGTCAGAGGAGAAACATCACAATGTCCGAGCGTTCGGCTTTAAACAATGCCAGGTTTGCTTACGTCCCCAAGATGCCAGAAGTCTTCTCATCCGCCATTTCCGATATAAAGGCAGTGCCCACGGAGGCTATAGAACCTGAGGTGGACAAAGAAAGCCTAAAAGCTATCTTTAAACATAGCTACGGTAAACCAGCCGTAAAGTTTGTGCAAGGCACCAACGTTGCCGCAAACAAGGCCCTGACCGTCGGAGTTCTGCTCTCTGGTGGCCCTGCTCCGGGTGGCCATAACGTTGTTGCTGGCCTTTTCGACGGTCTAAAGCGTGGTTCCCCTGACTCGCGTCTGATAGGATTCAAGGGCGGCCCTGGTGGCCTCGTCGATGACTGTTATCTTGAGCTCACTTCCGACATCATAGACTCTTACAGGAATACCGGCGGGTTTGACATTGTGGGTTCTGGCAGAACCAAGATCGAAACTCCGGAGCAATTCGAAAAAGCGCTTGCCAACGCGCGCAACCACAAGCTCGATGCGCTTGTAATTGTTGGTGGAGACGATTCCAATACTAACGCCGCCCTCTTGGCCGAGTACTTTGCCGAGCATAATGCACCAATTACTGTGGTCGGTGTCCCCAAGACTATCGACGGCGACCTTAAGAACGAATGGATCGAGGCTTCCTTTGGATTCGACACCGCAACCAAGACCTATTCAGAACTGATTGGCAATATATGCCGAGACGCTGCTTCCAGCAGAAAATACTGGCACTTCATAAAACTGATGGGGCGTTCGGCCTCGCATATCGCTTTGGAATGCGCATTCCAAACTCGAGCGAACGTGACACTTATTTCTGAGGAAGTTCAGGCAAAATCGATGAGTCTGGCACAAATCGTCGAGGTGATTTGCTCATCTGTGGCAGCAAGAGCTTCAAAAGGAGAAAACTTCGGAGTTGTGCTGATTCCTGAGGGGCTGATCGAGTTCATTCCTGAGATCAAAGTGCTTATCGACAACATAAATGACCTGCTTGCGAGCGAAGAAGCGGCATTCAAAGCACTCAACGATGTGAATGCCCAACGAGCCTTTATTCAGAATAAACTGCCAGAGGAATCCGCCACAGTGTTCGCTTCCTTGCCAGAGCAAATCCAAGCCCAACTGTGTTGGGATCGGGATCCACATGGCAACGTGCAAGTTTCTCGAATAGAAACAGAAAAACTCCTGGTATC
>Ga0116170_10006198_pt1 | contig 10529 bp, 14 predicted proteins | sample AD_JPNHW1_MetaG_FD_89797 | JGI IMG/M metagenome (GOLD analysis project Ga0116170, IMG submission 89797) | Active sludge microbial communities of municipal wastewater-treating anaerobic digesters from Japan - AD_JPNHW1_MetaG | ecosystem: Engineered > Bioreactor > Anaerobic > Digestate | place...
ATCTATATTACCTGCAGATTTTCCATGCTTATCTTTTAATCGCACTTCTCCAACATGTGTCCATGTTGTCAGGCCATTAAAAATAAATTCAGCAGCATCACTGATAATTATCCAATCCTCTCTAAATCTTATTGGACAGATTACAACAGGTTTTTCTCTATGATTAAGGCTACAAACACCTAATGGATATTCAATACTATTTTTTGTGCAATTAGAAACGATATTATTAAAAGGGCAAAGTTTATTATCTCTGTAACGCTTTGCCCTATCAGACTTGTTTTCAATTGGGAATCCGAAAACTTCAGCTAAAGGTTGATTATTATTGCCATATTCCATCTTACAAATTTACGAAATATTTGTATTTGCGCGTTATTGATTTTATATAATATGGCTCGTTTTTATTTTCTAGTCTTTTTAAAATAGAAGTCTCCAATTTTTTCCCATCTCGTCATTTCGTAAGTTTCAGAAAGCACATTCTGTCCATAATTACTTTCTAAGTGTTTAAAAACTTTTCGTCTTGTATTCTTTGTCGAAAAAGGTGGAACAATAATAATCTACTTCTTTTTATTGATATTTAGCCGGGCTTTTTACTTCATAAAAAAGTACTTACTTTGCTAAATATTCTTGTACTATGAACGGTCAAAACAGAAATGATATTAAAAAAGGTTCAGAAGTTGGGATCGTGCTGAAAAAAGACCAGATTTCAGGCGACATCACAGAAGGCATCGTGCAGGATATCTTAACAAAAAAACCGTTTCATCCGCATGGAATAAAAGTCCGTTTGGAATCAGGCGAAGTCGGCAGGGTTAAAGTAATTATATAGAAGTAAATTGTGTTATGAAAGCAGCTTCACTTAAAGAAATAAAAACCGAACTCAGCACACTTGCTCCCGAACAACTGTTGGATTTCTGTATGCATCTGGCAAAATATAAAAAGGAAAACAAAGAGTTGCTTACCTATCTTTTGTTTGAAGCCGGCGATGAACAATTGTACATCGAAAAAGTAAAAGAATTTATAAGTGAACAATTTGAGGATATTAATAAAAGCAATGTTTACTTTATTAAAAAAGCGCTTCGGAAAATTCTCAGGTTAACAAACAGATATATAAAGTATTCAGGGTCTAAGCAAACCGAGGTGGAATTGCTTATCTATTTGTGTAAAATAATCAAAAACTCAGAAATACCTCTTCATGAAAAAACTGCGCTGGGCAATATTTACCAGCGGCAAATTCAAAAAACTCATAAAGCCATAGCCTTGCTTCACGAAGATTTGCAGTTCGATTACTCGAAGGAAATGAAACCCCTGTTATAAGCCTGAATAGACTGGTTTTATCAGGAAAAATCTGTTTATACCGATTGGAAAAACAATATAGTTCAAACTTCACTTCATTCGTCTGTACTATTTATTTTTACCATCGGCATAACCAAATAAGAAATATCAATACGTCCTTTGGACTATTTGATATTTCAATTTGGTATTATTTCTTTTGAATCATCCGAAGATAAAGTTTTTCAACTTTTTCACGTGCCCAGGGCGTTTTTCTGAGGAAAGTAAGGCTTGATTTTATGCTGGGATTGCTTTTAAAACAATTTATGTTGACCTCGTTTCCGAGTTTTTCCCAGCCAAAATGGTCAACCAATTGGTTCATGATCATGTTGAGCGTGATTCCGTGCAGCGGATTATTGGGCTGTTCCTGTTTCATCGTATTTTTTCGGTAGGCATTTATTGTGCGTTGTTACTTTTTTCTATACCCTTTTACACGTTTTCCGCTTTTAGTAAATTTAGGGTTTCTTTTATAAGCGCTGCCGAGGTTTATTTTTTTATTTTTCTCTTTTTTCTCGTGAAAAGCGCCCTGCGAATCTTTTAATGATGGCCCGCTATGATAATTCTTATCAAATAGGCGGGTTGGCTTTTCTTCCTCGGTATATACAGTTGATATGATCAGATTCTCAGGCAACGGCATCATTGGGATTTCTCTCTTCATTAATTTTTCAATTTCCAGCTTATACGTTTGTTCTGCCTTGTCGATAAATGAAATTGCGATGCCGTCTTTGTCGGCTCTCCCCGTGCGCCCGATACGATGAATGTAATCTCCGGGTACTGCCGGTAAATCGAAATTAACAACATGGGTAACATCGCTAATATCCATGCCACGCGCTATAATGTCCGTAGCTATCAATAGCCTGCAACTTCCTTTCTGAAATTGTTCCAGCACATTCAACCTGAGGTTATGGGCTTTATTGGAATGGATAACGCCAACCTCATCCGGAATGATCTTGCTCATTTTGTCATATAAGCGGTCGGCTAATTTTTTTGTACTTACAAAAACAAGTACTTTGTTCAATTCTTTATCTTCGTCAAGCAACAATTCCAAAAGGTTTACCTTGGTATTGAAATTCGGAACATGATATGCCTTTTGAATTATCCTTTCAATCGGTGTGCCATGTGCTGCAATTTCTATTTTATGCGGGTCGGGGATGTGTTTCTTTATAAATTCATCAACTTCAGGGGTTAAGGTGGCCGAAAACATGAGCGTCTGATGCTTGGGCGGTAATAAATCTATCAGATTGCTTAATTCAGTCCGGAATCCAAGGCCAAGCATTTTATCAACTTCATCGATCACCAGTTTTTGAATGCTTTTTAAACGCAGCACGCCCGTAACGGCCAGGTCTATTAAGCGCCCCGGGGTAGCTACCAGTATGTCGATGCCATTATAAACCATTCTTTTTTGTGTATTGATATTGGTGCCGCCATATATTGCAGCAGAACGTAATGGTGAATACGCTGTTAACTTTTGTATTTCATTCAGAATCTGAATTACCAGTTCGCGGGTAGGAGCCACAATCAATATTCGCGGGTCTTTTTGATCAGAAAATGCCAGCTGCCGTAGCAAGGGCAGCAAATAAGCAAATGTCTTACCGGTACCGGTTTGGGCGATACCTACTACATTTCGGCCCGACATGATCACGGGAAAAGCCTTTTCCTGAATAGGCGTAGGATATACATAATCCAGATCAGCCAGTGCCTTTAATAAAGGCGTATTTATATTTAGTTCTTCGAAAGTCACAATAATGATTTTAATCCGGTGCAAAGGTAGTGAGAATCTGTGTCAGGTAGGTGTAATATAAAAATAATCAATTATTTGAATTAAAAGTCGTGAAAAAAACGTACCTTTGTATGTCCTGTTATTTACGTGATAAGGTAACACAAATAAAACAGGCGGAAGACTCCTTGCAAAATAAACAATCATTCAATAAAATTAAACACAACTAAAATGGTAGGTGAAGGACAATATTTGTACCTGTGGATGAAGTATGCTAATGTTATTCGTGTGCTTTTGAAAAAAACTGACAACGAAACTCAGAAACTGCAACTGTACAAACATGAATTCGAACAAGGAGGCCGCCACCCGGGTGCCAGTCTTGCGTTTAGCCTGGACCTGATCAATGGCAAAGCGATGAATATCGTAAGCTCAACAGGTATTGCGCGCGACCTGTGGCAGGTTTTGGCCGAAAATTCTGTGTCGAAAGAACTGCTGAAAGAACGTAAAATAAAAGTCAGTATCGGAAAATCGCTCGAATTGCAATTCGAACGAATTCAGGAAAATTAAAATACTACAACTTCCTGATTCAAACCGGGCTGTGTTTGTATAGAAATTTGAATCGGATAAACTTTAGATTTTGAATCGGTATTTGATCGAAATTTATACCGACGGAAGCTGCCACACAGATCACAAAGTAGGAGCGTGGGCGGCGATTATTTTAACCGGTGACGAAAAGATAATCTTAAAAGGGGAGGCTCAAGACACCACCCACAACAGAATGGAATTGCTGGCGGTTATTAATGCCATTGAGTTTGCCGGCGAAAAATTTAAGAATGAACCCATAGCGGTTTATACTGATAGCCAGTATGTTTTCCGAATTCCGGAAAGAAAGGAAAAACTAAAAAAGAATCATTTTCTTACGAAGAAGGGAAATCAATTACAAAATTCAGATCTGGTACAAAAATTAATTGCTCAGATCGAAGCTCATAAAGTAGCATTCATAAAAGTAAAAGCACACCAGCAGCAAGTGACTAAAGCTGATACTCATATTAACTACAATTCCGAAGTGGACAAACTCGTCCGCCGTATGGTGAGAGAAGCCGTGAAACTTGCTCTGCATCACGCGCAGACAGAAAATTGATTTTTTATTCTTTTGTCCGGGTGTACGTCAGCGTATTTCCTCTTCCCATATATTGCAAGGTAAGTTTTTCTTTGCTTACCGACTCGATGTACCAGCACAAGTCTGATTTTATACAACTGATATAGCGGTCTTTTTCCTTTGAATTATTATCCGCTTTGTTTGTTTCATTTTCGCATTGGTCTTTCAGAATAAATTCTTCATCATCCCAGTTTTGCATACCTTCTGAAATTTCTTTCCGGTGGTTTTTGTCGAAAACCAGGAAATTAGTTTTATCATCGTCGCTCTGCCACTTTCCTTGCAATAAATCAAAATTTGATGGCTGTTCCTGTTTGCCAGCTGTCGAGTCGGTTTTATTTTCATCAGTATTGCTTGTGTTCAAGCCGGAATTACCGCTACAGGCGGTTAAAATAAAACAGGTTATTGCTGTTGCTAAAAATATTAATCGTGTTTTCATTGTTTAAATTTGCTTGTAAAAGTAGTCTTTCAAACTTAGCATTTTGCAGTTCGTTGTTCATTATTTCCGGTTTTCACGTCTGACGGCATAAATTAATTCATCCAGATATTCTCCGTTTTTAAACAATACTTTCTCAAATCTTGCTTCTAAAATAAAGTTGTTTTTTTCCAGAACTTTTTGCGAAGCAATATTTGTCCCAAATGGCCTGGCAAATATCCGGTCGATATCGAAAGTGGAAAACGCAACCTCAATAATTTCCTTTATGGCATTACTTATTATTCCGTTTCCCCAAAAGGGTTCGGCCAGCCAGTACCCGAGTTCGGCGTTTTTTCTGTGGATATCGTCTTGCAGATGAATCCCGATTCCGCCTGCTGCTTGTCCTTCAATTTCAATCGCAAAAATATGGATTGGATTGTCTCTGGTCGCAAAGTCAATAAATGATTTTCCGTCCGATTCGGTGTAGGGATGCGGAAATTTGTCGGTTAAGTTCTTCGCAACATTCCAATTGTTTGCATACTTTACAAGGCTTTGCATGTCTTCAATTTTCCAGGGTCTGATTTTAAATTCCATATTGTCGTATAATTATGTTTTGCTTTTTATTCACAATTCTTGAAGATTTTTGGTTCGATTGCGCATGTACAGGGATAATAAATTTTCCATTCGTAAAAACATTTTACCAGTTTTGCATCTATGTAGCCTTAGGTATATTCCCAAGCAGGTATTGCAGGCCGAAACGTGTTATGATTTATTGCTTGACAAACTTTTTAATGACATAGCAATCCTCAGTTTGGATTTTCACAAAATAAATTCCATCAGTAAATTCTGAAATATCAAAACAGCTAATGATTTCATGTAATAACTGCTGTTTAAGAATTTTTCCCTGCCCATTATAAAGTGAAACCATGGTGTTTTCATTGTTCATTAAATTATTCTGTTCAATGTTAATATGATCAAAAGCAGGAACAGGGTATAATCTAAAGGTGCTTTTGTTACTAAAAGCATTATCTATGCCTGCCTGTCCTAAACAAATAATATTTGATGTGTCTGATGGACAGCCGTTAATATCAGTGACAATGACGAAATAACATCCTGATTGAAGCGGAGTGTGCACTGATAATACAGCCCCGGGGATGATTTCATTTTCAAAATACCATTGATTGCCCAATAGGGCATCGGATGTAAGTACAACCAGATCGTAGGAAATGACGGGTGTGGTGGGCGCCGGTTTCACCGTGGTGTTTATGGAAGATGAGGTTCCGCTGCACCAGGGATTATGAGCGGTAACGCTTATACTGCCTCCGTCTGCCCCGGCATATACAGAGATCGCTGCCGAATCGGAATTGCCTGTCCAGCCCGATGGCAACGACCAATCATAAAAAGTAGCATAGGGGATTGCATCTAAACTGTATGTTTGCATGCTTCCTTCGCAAACGTCTGTGTTGCCCGAAATGGCACCGGCATCGGGAGGAGCAACGACCACAACATTCTTTACGATGCTGCTCTGATGCGCAGCGGAAACCCCGTTAACAGCCGTTAGTTTAACAGGGTAAGTTCCGGGTGTAGCAAACATATATGTAAAACCAGAGCTGCTGTCATCAATGCTTCCATTGTTATAAACATCCCATTGGTAACGGGTATCGGCGTTTGCGCCGTTGCTGGTGCTGGTAAATGTGAAATTTGCCCCGGCGCAAACGGTGTCCGGGGAAAAATCTGCGGTGATGAAAAAATAATTATAAAGTTGAGTCATGGAGGTTTGAACATTTTCAAGGGAGCCGGCAATGACATAACTGCGGTACTTGTATGTTCCAGCGGTAACAGGACTTTCCCTGAAAACACAATTCCATTTTGTGCAGGAAGGGTAGCGGAATCTCCCGTAACCATGATTCGGGTATGCGCTATCCGGCAGGTCGGGAGTATAGATTCCCAGGGCATAATTCTGGTCGATCGTTGAAAAAATGATCGGGAGTTCCTGTTCAACAGGGTCGTCAGATAATGGTGTAAGCTGCTCGCCGGCAGGATCATAATTCCAGAATATCGACATGTCCTGCGGCATGTAGGCTGTCAGAACCTCGAACGTTCCCGAAGAGTAGCTTTCTGACTCGGGGATGTCAAACTCGGTCAGATATTCTATCACATGTGCCATGCCCGGCATACCTATGGTAACCTTTTTATGAAAATAATGCGAAGAGCGTTGCATCGTGTTTATCGCAGCGCCGCAGCCAGGAGCTGTATTGCCTGGTTGTGTCCAGAAAGCAGGCAGTGTTTGCGTTTCAAGGGAATTAGCCGTAGTGGCGATGTATTGTAAAAAACTGGTGCTGGTGTTCCCGGTGCCGTCCTGGTTGCAACCGGCTTCAGTCGGGTTGAAGCACTCACCCATGTTGTTGAACGACGTGGCCGACTGCAGTTCTCTGCCATGGTCATAACTGTCAATGAATTCCCTGCCGTTCCATGTCAATGAGCCGATGGCGCCGGCAAGCCGCTGTGTGGTGCTTATCGTGATGTTTGAAGGCCCTGCAATATTGCTGATCGTAGCATTGCCTAAAGGCAATACACCGATTCGGGCAGGACAATTGTTGAGGACAGGGTTGGCGCCGCCACCCTGATTGATGGCAAATACGATGATCTCATGCGCACGTGTCAGGTCAAGGCCACTTATGCTAAAGCTGAAACCATGATAAGGGTCGGGGGTAATACCACCGGTAACCAGGTCGGGGCGGTTTTCATTTGCTGTAACGATAGCATAAAGCCTCCCGTCAATATAAATATGGACATCAATAGGCAAAATCAAAGCATCCGCGTCGTAAGCCCATCCATATCCTCCGGAGGTATCGGCAAAATCCAGACTGCCTGTCGGAAGGCTGCTTTGTGCGCAACAGTATGATGTTGCAAAGAGCATCATAACAAAAGCCAGAAATATTTTTTTCAATTTCTTAAATTAAGAATTTTCTGAAGTTCTTTCAGTTTGTAAAAATATTAATTTTTAAAGATTAAATAGAAATGAATCGAAAACTTCTTGTGGGGCGATTTCATATAACTGTAAGAGAGGTTTCCCTACCGGATCTTCCGGTAACTCTGCCTGTTCGATAAGCGCATACCTTGATTTGTTCTTTTTCAAAACAAACCGGTGAGAATCGTAATTTACATCCTCAATTAGGGTGACGTAGTAACAATTTCACTTAAATAAATTCTCCTATTTTTACCGATGTCATTGTCAAAGACCCTGCTACGGCTTTATCGTTAAACAGATGCACCTCCTCATTTTCTTCTTTTAATGCCATTGCATACAACAAGGGTAAGTAATGTTCAGGGGTTGGGATAGCCAATTCAAATGCCGGGCCATGACAACGGTAGTTGATAAGGTTTTTATGGTCGCCATTCAGTATATACATTTTCATTTTTTCGCTGGCTTCCACTGCCCAATCGAAAGCAAAATTATCCGCGTCAAACTTGTCCCAGGCCACTTCATGCAGGTTGTGAACCATATTTCCACTACCAATAATCAGCACTCCTTTTTTTCGGAGCGCAGCCAGTTCTTTCATTAAATCGTAGTGGTACTGTGGTGTTTGATAATAATCGAGGCTCATTTGAATTACTGGCACATCGGCCGCGGGGTACATGTGCTTAATAACGCTCCATGCACCATGGTCGAGGCCCCATTTTTGGTCTAGTTCAATATTAACTTTTGTTATCAACGATTTTGTTTCGTTAGCCAATTCCGGGCTGCCGGGTGCAGGGTATTGCACATCATAGAGGGCTTTTGGGAAGCCACCAAAATCGTGTATGGTTTTGGGTTGTTCCATAGCGGTAACAAAAGTACCCTTGGTTTCCCAATGGGCAGACACGCAAAGAATGGCATTTGGTTTAGGGATTGATTTTGCTATGTTTCGAAACCCTGCAACAAATTCATTCTCTTCAATAGCATTCATTGGACTCCCATGCCCAAGAAACAACACGGGCATTTTTTGAGTGTAAGATAAAGGTGTTATTGTTTTATTTAAATTGTTCAGTTTCATGATTCCATTTGTTGTTGCCAAAAATAAAAAGAAATTTTATAAAATATTTTCTTCATTTATTTAAATTTCAGTTACTTAATTTTTTTTTGAAGCCAATAATCCATTGAAAACTTACCCCCCACCTGTTATGACCAAAAGTAAATAGATAGCAGCATAATGCAGGGGTAACTCCTGTTTCCCAAAACCATCATTAGCATGAACTATAAAAGCTGCTACCAGCATCGTTATTAACAACGGTACGGCTGAAAAACGCGTTGCTATACCAAATATCAGAAATATTGAGCACAGAAATTCTACAAAAACAGCAAGTACCAACGAAGCTGTTACCCCTATGCCTATTGGATCAGCAAATTGAATTGGCCCGTCGCCTATGAGTATTAAAAATTTGCCAATACCGTGCGAAAGCATAAATCCTCCAACTAAAAATCTGATTAGCAGTAAAGAGAAGTGAATACTTTTAGGATATTCACCCGTATGTAATAATTTCTTAATCATTTGAATTGAGTTTAATTGATTTATAGATTGACCCATTCTTAGTTGTCCATTTTTCCAATTTCCCATTTGATGTCAGTTCTTCGAGCAATTTATCGCTTTCATTTTTTGAGGTTCCTGAAAGCTCTGAGAATTCCTTTAATGTTAGTGATGAATACATAGCAAACAATGCTTCCCAGTTTTTGCTGTATTCGCTTTTTAGAGCCGATGGTGCTAATTTTAGAACGGCATTTTCAAAAGATAAATAGGGTTTTGAACCATATACAAATGCGGTCGTTCCTTCATTGTTACTAAAAAGCAGGAATGGAAAGCCCCTAACACCTAGTTCTTTGCCCAATTTTAAATCTTCATAAAAAAGTTCTTTTGCCTTGCCATTATAATCGCTATTAAATTGTGTTATATTCAGTTCTGTGTTTTTTGCTGCGGTTTCCAAATGCTCCCATTTTGCGATGTTCTTTTTTTGTAAAAAGACCATTTCTCTGATTTCGCGTAGAAATAAAATTGCTTTTTCATTGTCCTGCATTTGAGCCGCTTTATAAGCTATTGATGGTGGATAAGAAGAATTCAGCGGGTCTTCCAGCCACACATCGCCATCAATGGGCATATCGTAATAAATACTCGCTTCATCCCATTGGAGAGCCACGTCCGATGGCTTGCTGATGCCACCCTGGTTGTAACTCCAATCGGGCAACAAACCACCCATTTTGTATTCAATTTCAAGGGTGTTGCCGTATTCCAGTTTCAGTTTGCGTAATTGCGGCTCTATACCCCAACACGAAGAGCAAATAGGGTCGGTGTAATAAATAACCTTTACGGGTTTCTTGGTGGAGTGAATTTCACTCGTAGCTGAAGTATCGGTTTTGTCGGTCGGTATTTCGCACATACCTGTTTCTATATCGCACAACAATGGATTTTTTTTGACCGTCATATTCTTTTTATTTTATGATTGGCAACTTGCACTGTTAAAAGCCAGAATTGTTATTATGCTCTGATTGCCAACCTCAAGTTTTAAATGGTTTAATTATTCATTGGCACTTCCATCAACAACACTTCTGCATCTTGTGAATTTGCTTTGATGGTAAACGCATCGGTTTCCAGAATTCCCAGCCCATCACGCTCGTTTAATTGTGTTTCATTAATGGTTACATCGCCTTTAATAACGAAAACGTAAACACCATTGCCGCTTTTCTTAATACGATATTCGGTTGAAAAGCCATTGTCGAACGTTCCCAGATGAAACCAGGCATCCTGATGAACCCAAACGCCTTCGTCATTGCTATTGGGCGAAACAATCTGTTGAAATTTATTGTGACGGTCAGTTAAGTCGAGCGTAATTTGATCGTAGCGGGGCGTGACATTTTTCTTGTTTGGGAACACCCATATTTG
>Ga0116170_10006199_pt1 | contig 10527 bp, 8 predicted proteins | sample AD_JPNHW1_MetaG_FD_89797 | JGI IMG/M metagenome (GOLD analysis project Ga0116170, IMG submission 89797) | Active sludge microbial communities of municipal wastewater-treating anaerobic digesters from Japan - AD_JPNHW1_MetaG | ecosystem: Engineered > Bioreactor > Anaerobic > Digestate | place...
TCAAGCCGTCGGCCACGGCGTTGGCCTGGGTCATGTTGCCGATGCCGAAGCTGGCCACCACGGTGAGGCAGGCGAAGAGCACGGCCATCCATTTCTGGCCGAGGCCGCGTTCGATGTAGTACATGGGGCCGCCGGCCATCTTGCCGTTCTCGGCGACGATGCGGAACTTCACGGCGAGCAGCGCTTCGGAATATTTCGTCACCATGCCGACGAGTCCGGTGAGCCAGAGCCAAAAGACCGCGCCCGGGCCGCCCACGGCGATGGCGGTGGCAACGCCCACGATGTTGCCGGTGCCGACGGTGGCAGCCAAGGCCGTCATCAGCGCTTGGAAGTGGCTGATGTCGCCTTCGCCGGTCGCCTCGCGGCGTTTGATGAAGCCCAGCCAGAGTGCGTGCGGCAGCAGTGTGAACTGAAGTCCGCGAAGCAGGAAGGTGTACCAAGTGCCGGTGCCGATCAGGAGGATCATCAGCGGCCATCCCCAGACGAAACCGGAGATCGCATTCAACGTGTCGTGGAAAGAGGCAGTCATGTTTTGGTTGCCAAGTTTATCGGGAATGGCCGTGTGCGGCAAACACAAACCAATGTTTGAAATAATCTGTATCTGAAATCAAACGTCAAGGCAGTTGCGCTATGATATAAAGCAAAGTATGAAAAGAAGCTGTTTTGTAATTCTAAGCATCGCGTTCGGAATGGGCGTTGCGGTCGCCGCGCCGACTCAAGGCTGGATAATCCTCGAGCCCGCGTCCGCACCGCAGGCGTATGCCATCGCCGCCGCTGAATTTCAGAAATATTACAGCGCCGTGACGGGGCGGCACCTCGAGATTGCGACGGAGCCGGGCACAACGGCGAATCTGGTCGTCATCGGTTCCGACGGCGTCAATCACTTCTGCCGGGAGGCCGTTGAGCAAAAAATCGTTGCGCCGCTGGGCGTTGGCGCGGATACGGACGCCTACCGCATCCGCTCAGCCGAGAAGGGCGGGCGGCATTTTCTTTTTCTCGCGGGCGGCAACGGGCGAAGCACGCTCTACGCGGTTTACGACTTTTTCGAGCGGCAGGCCGGATGCCGCTATTTCTGGGACGGAGATATCGTTCCGAAACAGGCGGACATCAAGATGGATGGACTCGATGTCGGCGAGGCCCCGCGCTTCGCCTACCGCGGGCTTCGCTACTTCGCGCACCGCAGCCTCGACCGTTTTCAGGCAGAGCACTGGGGCCCGAAGCAGTGGGAGCAAGAGATCGATTGGATCCTGAAAAAACGCCTCAATCTTTTCATGCTGCGCATCGGGATGGACGACGTCTATCAAAAGGCGTTCCCCGACATTGTCCCGTATCCTTCGACCAACGCGCCGCTGCCCGAGGCGGTCGCGCGGTCGTATGACGACCGCACCGGCGCCTGGCCGCTCCAGTACCGCGGCGAGCTGCGCAAACACGTCCTGCAATACGCCCGCGACCGCGGGCTGATACATCCGGAAGACACCGGAACCATGACCCATTGGTACAGCCGCACGCCGTCTGCGTTTCTGGAGAAGGTCAAGCCCGTGTTCTCGCCGCAGGTGAGCGGCTACGGCTTGCCGACCGGCTATGTCTGGGACATTCGCGACGACCGGAATCTGGACGCCTATTGGAAGCTTACGCAGGCGCATATTGACCAGTACGGAAGCCCGCAGATGTTTCACACCATCGGTTACGCCGAGCGCGTGGTCTACAAAGACCGCGCCGAGAATCACGAATTCAAGCTGTATGCGTACCGCCGGATCATTGAGAAACTTCGCGAGCATTATCCGCAGGCGCCGCTGCTGATCGCCTCGTGGGACTTCTACTACCCCGGCTGGTCTGGCGAAGAGGTGTCGAATCTGCTCAAGCTTCTTGATCCGCAGAACACGTTCATTTTCGATTACACGTCGGACCTGCCCCAGGTGGATAAAAGCTCCGACTTTCGTCAGTGGGGCGTCGTTGGCAAGTTCCCGTGGATATTTGGAATCTTTCACGCATACGAGTGGGAGAACGAGTTGCGCGGCAACTACGATCTGATCCGCGAACGGATGCCGGTTGCCGCCGCCGACCCGATGTGCAAAGGGTTTGTATACTGGCCGGAGAATTCACACAGCGACAGCCTGATTCTCGAGTTCTTCACGAAAAATGCGTGGCGGCCCGATACGCTGACGCCCGAGGCCCTGCTGCCCGGCTTTTGCCGCGACCGCTATCCGTCTGCGGCGGACGCGATGTTGGCGGCGTGGCAAGCCGCGTTGCCGCTGATCAAACTGCACGGCGAACTGCCGCCCGAGTTCAGAAACCTCGCAAGCTTTGCGCAGCGGGAGGTGTCTGTCCCGCGTGCGGACGCCCTGCGGTCTCAGTGCGCGAAAATCGCGCCGAAAATGAAAGCGGTTGCCGCCCTCTGCCGAACGCTGGCCGAGCTGCCATACGGCACGGGCGATACGTTTATCGACCGCGATGCAATCGATCTGGCCCGAACGGTCGCGGGGCGGTATTTCAGTTACGCGCTTTACCGCTATGCGATCGCACAGAACGATTGGCAGCGCGGCAAGGCCGATGCGGCCGCGGTTAAGGCGGCGGGTGAGCGGTGTCTTGCGGTGCTGACAGCGCTGCGCGACCTACTCGCTCTGCATGACGACTATTCGATGAACGTCTCGATGGCCAAACTCCAAACGGTTTGTCCGGTGAATCCCTGTTTTGAGCAGGCCATCAAAGGAAATGCCGAGAATGGGTATTGCCGGACGTACATCTACGAACTGTTCAACGACTACTATTTGCCGCAGTTGGCGCTCTACACGCGGTGGGTCGACGAGCGCGTGGCGAGCGGCGAGGTGAAGCGTCCGATGAAACCCGCCAAGCCTCTGTCGGTACAGGCGGTCACGGACGCGTTTTACGCCAAACCGCTGATCGAGATGGCGCCGCATACCCCCCGCACGCGCGAGGCTTATCGCGCGGCGCTGGAGCGGCTGGCGCGTGCGGCAGGGGACGACCTCTAGCCGCGTTCCGGGAAATCGGCCGAAATGCCGCGAGGCATGGGCTGCCCATGCGACCGAAGGCCGGCTTGCCGAAAAGGCAGGCGGATGGGGGCGAAGAAGCGCTTTACGTGGCCGGGCCGTCGCGCCGGATTTTGAAGAAGCGCTCTGAAGCCAACCGGACAATGGTCGACAGATTGGTGAGCGCGATCAGCGCTTCCAACACCGTGCCGCCAACGGAGCCGCTGAGGATATTGTTGCCCAGCCACAAGAGGGTGCAGACCAGCAGCACCAGGCGCATGAAAATCCCGTGCAGCAGAAACACGGCGCCTGTAGCCAAACAGGACGCGATGATCGGAAGCCATCCGACGAGGTGTTTGGCAAGCAAGACGCCGATGACAAGGTTGATGGCGACAAAAACGACAACCCACCACGGCGACCGGGACTTGAGGGACGTCAGGTTGCGCAGGCACGAAATCAGGGCGCTGCCCGAAGCCGTAAAATTGCCCAGCAGGATAAAATGCACGACATAGGCGAGACTTTCGACGGCAATCAGCACTTTCAGTTTGGTGTCGCTCTTCTGCAAAAAAGCCGATACGCCCAAAACCAGCGCCACATAGCCGACCAGCTGCGCCGGTGAAACCAGCGAACCGATGATCATGCCGCACACAGCCTTTCATCCGCGTCAACCAGCGCGTCTCTCTGTCTCATAAGCACCGCATGTACAAAAATGAAAAGCCAACATGATGCGTTTTTCTCCTTGCGTTGTCGAGCGCAAGCCATGCCCCCTTGGTTTTATAAAGAAATTTCCGCTTTTGCGGTCCCCAGAATAAAGGAATTCACTACCCAAAATGCGGCATATTCGCTATTTTAATACCGTTTGGTTCTTTAATGAAAAAGGAACGCCTGCCCGTGAAAGACATTCATGTTCAAGCTCAGAAGGATCATATCCTATCCCTGTGCACGGCATCGCCGATTCAGGCGCTGACCGAACTGGTCTGGAATGCGCTGGACGCCGATGCTTTCGATGTGAAAATCGACGTTATCCAGAACCCCTTGGGCGGCATTGAATCGATCCGCGTCGCCGATGACGGGCTGGGTGTCAACGCATTGCAGGCGGACACGTTTTTTGGCAACTTGGGCGGTTCGTGGAAGCGCGACGCCGACAAAACCCCGCTTTCGGGGCGCGTGTTGCACGGCAGCAAGGGCAAGGGGCGTTTCAAGGCGTTTGCGCTCGGAAATCAAGTGGAATGGCGCACAACCCTGCAAACCGACGCGGGTTTGCGCTCGTTTGTGCTGCTGGGACGAGCCGAAGATCCCGGGCACTTCACGCTGACCGACGTTGCCACGCCGGGGCCGGGCACCGGCACCGAAGTGATGATCTCCGAGATCCGCAATGCGCTTGGATCGCTGCTCGATACGTCGTGGGTTGTGCAGCAGCTGGCGTCGCATTTCGCCCTCTACCTCAAAGCGTACCCCAACGTGCGCATCTATTTTCAGGGCCTGCTGGTCAATCCGGTGATCGTTCAGCACGCCTGCCAGACCTACCATCTTAAATCCTCTGATGGCGCGAAGGCGGAGCTGCAGGTGATCGAGTGGAAAACCAAGCAGAGTCGCGGCAAAATCGTTTTCTGCAATGCGGATGGCTTTGCGCTTCACGAGGTCGACGCGGCCGTGCGGCCCGGCAGCGGCTTCAACTATACGGCCTACCTGATTTCGCCGCGCTTCGCCGCGCTTCAGGAGGAAAACCTGCTGATTCTCGAGGAGATGCATCCCGAAGTGAAAGCGTTTCTGGATGCGTCGCGCGACATCCTGCGCCGCCATTTCCGCGAACGCCGTGAGGCCATGACGGCCGAATTGCTTCAGCAGTGGCAAGCCGACGGCATTTATCCCTATGCCGGGGAAGCCTCGGACGAAACCGAGGCCGCGTCGCGCAAGCGTTTCAACGCGTGCGCGCTCACCATCCGTTCGTATTCAGACAACTTCGACATCCTTTCGGTGATCGAAAAACGTTTGCTCTTCCGCTTGTTGCGAGAAACACTGGACGCAAAACCCGACGCCGTCAATTCCGTCATCGGCGATGCGCTCGGCCTGCCCGCAAAAAAACGCAAAGAGCTCCAAAAAGTATAAGTCCGCATCTAGCGGCTTGTCCAAGACTCGCTTCTCTGCCCGGGATCGCAGTTCATTCTGGGCATTGAGGGACGAAGCCTTCCCGAACCATAGAAAGATCCGTATGAAACACATGATGAAGGTTTGTTTACCTCTGATTCTTTTGAGTGCCGGCACCGTCTGCGCCGACACCACGCTCACCTGCGGTAGCGCCACGCTGCGCATCGCGGACGACGCCGTTCCGCTCTCGCTGGTTATCGCGGCCGATCGGACGGAGTGCCTCAACCGCTACTACCGGGAGCCGCTCGCCGAAGTCCAGACTTCGGACGGCGTCTGGCATTCGGCCATCTCGCTTAAGTCGGCCGGCAAAAACCTCGTGTTGGGTTTCCGCGGCACCGACACCACGCTGACGCTTGCGGTCGATACGCAGTTCGACTGGATCGCGCTGCGCATCGCATCCTTTGGCGGCACCCGCCCCGTGGCCACCCGCTTTATCGAGCTGAACTCCGCGTTCACGGAAATCGTCGGCAAGCGCCTCAACGTCGGCTGGAACAACGAGCATGCGCTGTGCGTCATGGCGACCTCGCCGCTGACCGACACCCAAATTGCGGGCCAAACGCTGGTGACCCTTGAAGAAACCGTCGCAGCGATCGGCCGCGGCGAGGGCGGCGTGAACCCGCGCGTGCGCCTCACCGCGCAGGTTCCAGATGCGCCCGGACCCAAAATGGAGGGCGCTTCGGCCGTCATCATCGCTTGCCCCACGCCCGACTTTAAGAAAGTGGCGCGGAGCGTTTCCCACGCCTACGGCTTGCTCACCAATGAAACGGCCGACGGCACGCCGGTCAAGGACACCGAAGCCGTGCGCGCCTCCTACTTCTTCATCGATGCCGGCCTGCGCGATGCCGACCGCCTCATTCGCACCTGTGACGCCACCGGCATTCGGCAGGTGATGCTGCCCTCGTGGTCTTGGTGTTCGTCGGTCGGCCACTACACGATCAACACGAACAATTTCCCGAACGGCTTGGAGGATCTCAAGGCGTTCGTCGCGCGTCTGAAAGCGGCGGGCATCACGGTCGGCATGCACTGCTTCGCCTCCAAAGTGGCGAAGGCCGACGCCTATGTTTCGCCCGTTCCGGACACCCGTTTCTGGCGGCAGTTCGAGGGTTCGCTGGCCGGCGACATCGACGCCCGGCAGACGGAGATCAAAGTGAAAGGCAGCCTGGCGAATTGGCCCGGCAGTTCCAAAGTCGCCAAAGCCTATTGGGAGGGCGGCGTCGAGAAACACCGCGATGTGGTCATTGGACAGGAGATCATCCGCTACAAAGCGATCGGTCCGGAAGGCCGCTGGGACACGTTCCTGGGCTGCGAACGCGGCGCCTTGAAAACCACGCCGGCGGCCCATACCGCCACCGAGCCCATTAAACACTACGGCGTGGACGGCTGCATCAACGGCTACATTGTCGATCAGGAAACGACGCTGCCCGATGAGACCCACCGCCGGCTGGCCGACATTTTCAACACCTGCGGTTTCGGCATGGTCTATTTCGACGGCGGAGAAGACGTGAACCGCAACCGCTTCGACTACTATGTGTCTCAATTCCAAGACCACGCCATGCGCCAGTTCAATCGCCCCGTGATTCACATGGGGACGCTCATGACCCATCGCCTCTGGCATTCGTTTTCACGGGGTTCGACGGTCGACACCTACCTCAATACGATCGGCGGCGCAATTGCGGCGGGGCAACCGCCCGAGAAGTGGCCGACGGTTAAGCAGCACATTGACACCAGCGTCGCCTACATGCTCAGCCTGCGCGGTGACATGATGCCCGGCGAACTGGGCTGGTTCGGCGTGTGGCCGCGTCAGCAGCGCCATGGGCGTGCGATCGAAGGTCTTCAGCTGGACGAAATCGAATATCTGCTCTGCCGGTCGATTGCCTATGATTGCCCGATCTCGCTTCAGACCAGCTTCCGCGAGTTGGACCGCAATCCGCTCACGCCGGACATTATGCGGCTTATTAAGGCCTACGAGACGGCCCGCATGGCCCGGCGCTTTACCGAAGCCGACAAGGCGCCGATGCGCGAGCCGGGCAAAGAGTTCACGCTGCTGTTGCGCAAGGGGTTCCCGCCCGCCTGGGTTCCCGCCCGCGCCGTTCCCTGCGGCAACAGCCGCAACGTGCACGCCATGGTCGGCACCTATCTTCAGGGCGGCTCCTTCGCAACGTTCTGGCACGCCGTCGGAAAGGCCAACGTCACACTCGACCTTCCGCTCTTCACGACGCGTATCGCCGATTTCGACGATCAGCGGGTGGTCGCGCAGAAGAGCAAAGACGACAAATTGATCCTCCCCGTCGGCACTCGGCGGCTCACCGTGTATTGCCCGACGCTCGACGCTGCCACGCTGGAAGAAAGAGTCAGAAATTCTTTTTCCGCCGAGACGCCAAGCGGTCAATAACAATGGGCCTCCATGGGTAAGAGCAAGAAAAAGAGCGCAAAAGAACCGGTGCCAAAGGAGTCCTGTCCGACAGAGCAGGTGTCTGTCGAGGCGGCGAAGGGTGGCGGCGAAGAACGGGAAGAAGCTTCGCCGGCACCTCCTGCGGTGCCGCAGCCCCCTGTTTCCCTTGCGCCCGCGAAGGCCCGGTCGCGGCGACTGTGGCCGGACCTGATCAAAGGGACGCTGGCCTTGGCCGTCGTCGCGCTCGGCGCGATCGTTTGGTACAAGCCGCTTCTGATCAGCGCTTCGTTCCCGTATGTCTCGTACACGTTTGGCGGACAGACGGCCACCGACGCCAGGCTCTATCGTCCGTTGGCCATGCCCACGCGCTATTACATTGAGCTGCCTCGGCAACTCGCCGATCGCTACGTGTGGTTTGCGGTGGACCGTCGCCGCGAGGTGGTCGCCCTGGCGGAAGAGCCCAGCCACCGATTTCTTGGACGGAGAGCCATCAAGCGGAGCGATTCCCTTGGACTCGATTTGGAGTTTCGCAAACTCGACCACTCCGAATGGCAGGTGCACTTTCTCCCCGACGCCATTGTTTTTTCCAACGCGGTTCTGACGATTCGTATGGATACGATTCGTCCAGTGTCCAACGATTCACGCTAAGTCGCAAGGAGGCCTCCAATGAATGGGATCTCGGCTCGGATCACCCACGTCATCGCTTCGCTGGGACTGCTGTTGACGGCGTACGCGAGCGTCGCACACGCGGCCACCAACGATCTCGCCGGAATGGTGCTGCACTTCAACTTGGACGAGCTTCGCGCCGGCGCATTCGTCGATCTTGTCACCAGCAACGACATCGGACGTGCGACCAACGTGCGCATTCTCTCGCCGGGCAAACTCAACGGCGCCTGCGAATTCGCCAGTAAAAATAGCTATGTGAGCGTGCCCAATACGGCGGTTCTGAATCCGAAACGGATCACCTTCGCCCTTTGGTTCAAAACCGGCAAGGAAATATTCCCCGCGCGCTTTCTGCTCGAAAAAGGGTCCGAGCACGGTTACGCCCTCAGCATTGCGGGCGGCGGCAAAGAGAACGTGAGAAGAGGTAAACTGCGCGCCATGGTCTGCGGGCGCGAGTGTTTAAGCGACGCCTCCGTCACAGACGATCTTTGGCATCATGCCGCGGCCGTGTTTGACGGACACGTTCTGAAACTTTACGTGGACGGCGCTCTGCAGAAACAGACCGTTGCCGTGCCGGGGGACCTGGCCTCTAACGAGTTTGATTTGACGCTGGGAGTGAATCGCTCCGCGCCTTCGACGCAAGCGAGAGAAACGTCGTTGGACGGCGCGATCGACGAAGTGACGATTTTCAATCGGGCGCTCAGCGAAGTGGAGGTCAAACGCCTGCAGTCGTCCGTTAAACCGAAGTTCACCAAACAGCAGGTGGAACGGCGGCTGAAGGAGTTGAAAGACCTTTTAAGCCGCGGGCTGATCCTTCAGGACTTCTATGATCGCAAGGTGCAGGAGTGCGAAGTGGTCGATTAAACCTAGTAAGAGCGGTTGGATCGGGAGCGCAGAACACCTCGCCGCATGTCTGAGCCGACGCTCCGAGTCGGGCACACGGGGTCCAAACGCTTCGCCGTTCTCTCTCAAGCGATTAGAGTATTTTAACGTAAAGAGTGACCTGTTAGCGGCTCAGCACAGCTTCGCCCTCCAGACCTGCGGACAAGATAGGCGTGGAGCAACTGTCTTTTTTGCCTTATTTTTCGGGATACCGAAAAAGGGTTGGATGGCAGGAAAAGTTTGGGGGTGCGGGGGAAAGAAAAGGAGGAAGGAAGGGTGTCAAGTGGAGGCCGGCACGAAGTCTGGGTTCTGGGCTATGCGCCGGAGGAGGCACAGGAGCTTGCGCATGACGGCGACGAGGGCGACCTTTTTGGACTTGCCGGCCTTGACGAGGCGCTCATTGAAGGCCGAAAGTATTTTGTTGTGCCTGCTTGCCGTGAGGGCGGCGAAGTAAAGCGCCCGCCTGACCAGGCCGCGCCCTTTCTGAATGTGCCTCGGCCCGTCCATCGTGCCGCTCTGCTCGGCGATCGGGGCGAGGCCGGCCAGCTTTGCAAGTCTCTTGTCGTCGAGGACGAGCAACTCGGGCAGCAGTGCTGCCAGCGCCAGGGCGGTCACGGGGCCGACACCCTTGACGAGCTGGACACGGCCCAGAAAGGCGGCGGAATCCTTGTCCTCCTCGACAAGTTCACGGCACCGTTTCCCGAGGGCCGCCAGCTGCCGCTCAATGGAGGCCACGACCCTTCGCACGGCGGCGACGGTCTCTTTCTCGCTCAGATGTTCCAGCTGGTTGCGCACGCGGTCCCGCTCCGTGATCAGCGCCGTGCGCAAGGTCCACAGCTCCTTCAGCTTTCGCTGCCTGTCCGTGGGATGGGCGAGCGGCGCCGGCTTTTTGTCATCCGCAGCCATCGAGATCAGCCGCGCGTCGATCCGGTCCGTCTTCTCCAGCGTGCCGAGATGTCCGGCGTAACAGCGGACCTGCTGCGCGTTCATCAGGCAGACCGGCAACCCCTCCTCCCGACAGACATCCAGTAGCGTCCGCTCATACCCGCCGGTAGACTCGCAGCAGAACATCGCGGTCGGTTCCCGGGCGCTGATCCCGCGGACCATCCTCCGCACGGCGGCGGGCGTGTTCTTGACCCGCAGCGTTTTCCCGCCCGGTATGAACACGTCCAGCGTGTCCTTTGAAACGTCAACCCCGATGTGGACTCGTTCAGTGGCCATGATGTATGATCTTCCTTGTCTGCGGGCTGGCGTTGTTAACGTCGCCCATGCAACTGTACGACCTGTACAAAACGGGGCGGAGGCCTTTGCTCCAATTCGGTGTCTCGCACCGAGGGCGAAGTCAGGCTCTTCCGTCCATCCCCGCCGCGGCGGCCACCGCGGCGGGGCCCTTTACAGGCCCGATCACCCGTAAAGACAACCGTACATTAGCATTTTTTTAAGAGACAAGGGCGA
>Ga0116170_10006200_pt1 | contig 10526 bp, 8 predicted proteins | sample AD_JPNHW1_MetaG_FD_89797 | JGI IMG/M metagenome (GOLD analysis project Ga0116170, IMG submission 89797) | Active sludge microbial communities of municipal wastewater-treating anaerobic digesters from Japan - AD_JPNHW1_MetaG | ecosystem: Engineered > Bioreactor > Anaerobic > Digestate | place...
CGCATACAACGGGATCTGTTCGCGATTGGGAGACACGTAGGTTGTTGGAGTCGAAGGGAAAGAGTTACTTGAGAGTCCCGTCTCTCGGGCGAAGCCGCAGCTTGCATCTCCAAAATGTCAGGAACGGAATTCAGTCGTCAACAGAAAAGATGGATTGTTGCTCGGCCCTCGGTGAAATGCATCGACGGACGAGGGCAGCGAGGGCTTATCGCGCTTTCCGCGCTTATTGCGCACCTACCGTTGGGTGCAAACGCTCCTGAACCCGGCGGATGATCTCTTCTTGCCGAGGGAGATCTGTCTGCTTCGGTTCATCCTGATCGACCTTCAATTGATTGTGAGCATTCGAGCAGTTCAGTCGTCAAAAAAAGAATGCAAGTGCGACAGATGCTCTCGGCATGATTGTCTTCCCCTCTGTCACGGGGCAAGAAAACTGTCGCGTAGGTCTGCAGGGAGTCTGACGTGTGCGTTCGGGTTTTCCCAGAGGCAGCGACAGACTAGGGCGCCGCCAACGGAGACGCTCACGAATAGACAGGCTGATACGTCACGCCACTCGTCGAGCGCGAAGAGACCATTTGGATAGGGGGCTCTCGCGCTCACCGGGCTTTCGAAAAAGGTCTGATCACCAAGAAGTGCCGCCTGGATGTATCTCGCGTTCTCGCCGAATCCAGAATGGAAGACAAACAGAATTCCGACTGAGCCAGCGTGGAGCTGTTTGGGGACATCCCTGAGCTTGCTCCGCAGGTTCATGGACTGCGGGCGCAATGTGTCAGCCGGTCGAGTGCCATCGAGTGTTGCCACAATCGACCGAGGCCTGGGGTGGTCCGGTGCCAGCCAATTGTCCGAATAGCGCTTGACCTCCCCATAGATTACTGTTCCCAAGACCTCTGCGCAAAAATCGCTACACCGGTTATTCTTTCCAGAGTTCGGCCGCAAGGTCAGGTGCGTGGCCATCCGAGAGATTGCCGCGCACGCGCTAACTTCGCACAGAATCTCGGCTAGTTGCTGCGCGGTCCGAACGCCCGAACAATCACGGCGGTATGCATCGCCCACACATTCGGCGCCACAAACCTTCATGAGGTCGGCGATCAGGGTGTCGGCGGTTCTTAGCCACTTCCTTCCCCTTTCGACCTCATCCGATGTGCCAGAAAGGTATGCCTTTAGGCCTTCAGGAAGCTGCCGGCGCGCTTGCGCATTCAGCAGCAACCAGAAGTTCGGGCAATGCCTCTTGAGCCATCGAGACCTGCTCACAGATCCCAATTGGCGCCATACCGTGACGATTCCAACCGCTGCCGTGCCCACCGCAATGGCCTTGGTCGCCGCCTTGGCTGCGGCTGCTGGCCATTCTGTAGTTCTGGCTATCCGCATCGTGCTGTCGAACTTGCTCTCAAGTTAATCAGGGTGACCACGGTCGTCAACTCCGTTCGGCTCGCCGTTGGTTCAAGCCGCCCGGACGCTCCATTCTATTCACACAACAGAGCCGGGTGGGTGACTGCCAGTAGGAATAGTGGGCAACGTCCTTACAGGGGAAGTGGTTGTTGTCGTCTCCAGCAGACAACACGCGTGAAGAACGGTGCCCACGCCGCCCATTCCTCGGATCACGTTGAAGGCGAAAGCCCAGTCGTGGGCGGCCTCAGAATCCTCACGGCGCCAAAGGATGCCCACGCCTGAATCGGGGTTCGGACTCCACTTGGATGACAGCATTGAGCTAATCTACAAGTTCGGAGTACGGCGCGGATGGACGTTGGAGACTTCCTCAAGAGCTTCGCCATCGATACGTGGTACAAGGCACTGCTGTATCTCGGCGGTGTTGTCCTGGCGGTATCGTTCTTCGTTGAAGTCAAGGGATTGACGAACCAGCAATTGCAACTGCTGGCGGGCGGGGCCTTTCTCATTGGCCTTGGGGAATGGAAGAATCACAAGGTCGCTTCGTGGATCAAGCCGCCCAATGTTTACACCGGCGGCCCTGCCCTCATGACTGCGAAGATTCGGGAGGCGGATTTCGTGGGTGTTGTGCTGGACCTGGCTGGCGTCATCTTGATCGTGCTCGGGATCGTCAGGATTGGCCGTGGTTGAATGAGTGCATCAGACAAGAATCGCCGGGACAATTTGTATCTCGCCCTGCGGCTGATGATGCAAGATCTTGGAGAGCCCTACGAATGGCAGGAGCATGACGCCAAAACCCCGAAGTTCACCGCCGTGTACCCAACCACATGGGACGAACTCACCGAACGCGGCCTAGTCAAGGCCCGGTCTTTCGACAGGTACAGGCTGACGGGGCCTGGCTGGATCGCCGGCCTTAAGCAGACGGGGAAGTTTGCTGCGCCTGAATTCAAGCAAAAAGCAGGACGGCTGGAGGCGGCGCTAAAAGCCCGTGTGAAACCAGGCAACCGGGAACAATGCGGTACTGCCAGCCGGACAGAGCTTGCGCGCGAGACAGGCCTCTCTGAGCTTTTCATTTACGACGCAATCGATAGCCATTTGCTCAGGGAACTGTTTGGGGTCATTGACGCGCACTGGTCGAACGGAGACATCATGAAGACCTCCATTGATATTCCACGTCGCTTCGGTTTAAATGCCCTCGATGACGAATAGATGTCTGCCGCATGTTCTTGAGGCCCTTCACAGCGCCTGCCAAGCCTCCACTTTCGGAAACCGCCGCTCGCCGAGCGGGTTCTTCTCAAACCAGGCCCTCTGATCGGCGGACAGGTCATTGCCGAACGCAAGCCAGGTCACACGGATGTGCTCCCGGATGGCTTCCGTCTCCTGCAACGCGAAGCCGGGCAGCCCTAGGCGACCGAGGGTAAGATGCGCCAGCAGCTTGTGCGCCCGGTCATGCAGTTCGGTGATTGGCGGCGCACTCGGATAGATCTTGCCGGTAAAGGCGGCGGCTCGGATGTCATCCGGATACCGGCTCGACGCTCCCAGATGGAAGAACTCCCACAGGGTGCGGAAATGCAGCAGGAAGCACTCCTCCAGCAGAGAATCGAGCGGCGGCTTCGTTCGATGTGCCAGCATCGCTCTGAAGGCGTGGACGAATGCGTCGATCTCGTACTTGATGTGCCGCGCCGCGGCTCGCGTCTGTTCGTTGGTCATAACGGGTATTGCCATTCAGATAGTGAAGCAGCCCGCATGCCCACGGCGCCCCGCCGCTTACCAGTGCTCCAGCGGACAACTCACCCTGCCCTGAGATTACCGCAACGCCACCGGTGGTTACTTCTCGCCGGCGCTGGCCAGGCGCTCCCGAATCCGGCGCGTCAGTTGCTCCGGCCGGGTCAGGCGGACGTCGTGTAGTCTTGGGTAATTCGGACCATGCTGTGGCAGGCTGTCTTCGACGCCCCAATGATCGAGGCGCCAACCTCCTGCCGCCAAGTGACGTTGGCTGGGCCTGGGGATTTGTGGTGCGACGAAGGAGTTTGCCGGCCGCGCGCCGTTCCTGGGCTTGTTGAGCGCTGAGCATTGGCGAGGCACTGGGGGGATTCTGGGGGTACCCCGGCAGAGAAGGATGGGGAAATTCGGGTAAGGACGGGTAATTCTCAATTTCAGCCCTGGTGCGGGCGCAGCGCGGCATCTGGCGTGTTTTGTAAGGGTACGCTCAAACTAAAGGGGTTAGTTTGGCTCCTGAGGTAGGACTCGAACCTACAACCCTCCGGTTAACAGCCGGATGCTCTACCATTGAGCTACTCAGGAGCAGTGCGTCTCTCCTGTTTTAGCGAATCAGCGGCCTGGATGTCAAATCACGCGCGGGCCTGTCGTACACTGGCCTAAGGCCACCTCTAGCTCTACCTGGATGCTCCGATCTATTGTTCGACTTCTGTTGGCGTTGCTCTACCGCCTCAAGGTGGAAGGCGTCCCGCCGCGCGCCGCCAAACTCGTCTATGTCGCCAACCATCAGTCATTCCTCGACGCGGCACTGCTTTGGACGACCTTGCCCGGTGACCCGGTCTGGATCGTCCATACGCAAATCCTCCGCCAGACGCTGTTCCGGGCAGTGTTGAAGCACGTCGACCACGTTGTGCTCGACACTGTCCGGCCCATGGCGATAAAGTCCATCGTGGAGACGATCGAGGCCGGCCGGCCGGTTGTCATCTTTCCAGAGGGCCGGGTGACGGTGACCGGGGCGCTGATGAAGGTCTATGACGGCCCGGCCTTTCTTGCCGCCAAGTCCGGCGCCACGGTCGCGCCAATCTGGATCGATGGTGCGGTTCACGCGAAGGGGTTCAGCCGAATGGCCGGCGAGTTCCCCCTGCGTTGGTTCCCGCGCATTCGCTTAGTCCACTTCCCTGGACAGATCTTCGATATGCCTGACGCGCCGACTGGCAAACTGCGGCGCCGCAAGGCAAGCGAGCAGATGCGCCGTCTGATGCAGCGCATGGCGCTGGAGTCAGCGAAGCCATCCACTGTGCACCAGGACTTTCTCAACGCCATTGACTTGCATGGACGCAACCGGATGATGATCGAGGACGCCTCGGGCGTCCAAATGACGTTCGGCGCCCTGCTCCGGGCCTCGCTTGCGCTGGGCCGGCTGGTTTCGCGGCTGAGTTCTGACCGCGAGGCCGTTGGCGTGCTTATGCCCAATGCCGCGGCCACTCTTGCGCTTTACCTTGGACTGCTCGGCATGCGCCGTGTCCCAGCAATGATCAACTTCACCGCCGGCGCGGATGGCGTCCAGAGAGCCTGTATGGCCGCCGGTATCAACCTCATCCTGACCTCACGCGCATTCGTTGAGCGCGCCAAATTGCAGCCACTCATTGGCAATCTGCAGGGAGTCAAGGTGGTATTGCTCGAGGATCTGCGTGCAAGCCTCACCCTGGCTGATAAACTCTGGCTGGTCTGTTTCGCGCTCCGCGCGCCGCGGCGAGCAACCCTCACCTCGATGCCTGAGGACACGGCAGCTATTTTGTTCACTTCCGGGTCTGAAGGCCGTCCAAAGGGCGTCGTGCTGAGTAATCGAGCCATGCTAGCCAACGTGCGGCAGTGCAAGTCGGTGGTCGATGTCGGGCCATCGGATCGCTTCATGTCGGCCATGCCGGTCTTTCACAGCTTCGGCCTGACCGCCGGCTTCCTGCTGCCGGTATTGAACGGGATCCCGGCGTTTCTCTATCCCACGCCGCTCCACTACGCTGTCATACCCGAGATGTTCTATGACCGAGACTGCACGGTGATGTTCGCCACGCCGACGTTTCTGAAGAACTACGCCCGGCGAGCGCATCCCTACGACTTCCGCAAGGTCCGTTTCCTCATGGCCGGCGCGGAGAAACTGACCAAGGAGATTAGCGACCTTTATGTAGAGCGTTTCGGCGTGCGCGTTCTCGAAGGATATGGCGCTACCGAATGCGCGCCGGTCATCTCCATCAACACTCCGATGCGCGCCAAACCCGGCACGGTGGGCGAAATGCTGCCAGGCATGGAATTCCGGTTGGAACCAATCGCCGGCGTTGAGGATGCGGGCTTGCTGCATGTGCGTGGGCCAAATCTGATGTCCGGCTATCTGCGAGACTCGGCGCCGGGCGTAATTGAGCCTCCGTCGTCGACCTATGGGGCCGGCTGGTACTCGACTGGCGACCTGGCCGCGATCGACGACGACGGCTTCCTTGTCCTCAAGGGCCGCCTGAAGCGTTTCGCGAAACTGGCCGGCGAGATGGTCTCGCTCGAAGTGGCCGAGAAGATCGCCGAGGTGGCTTCTCCGGCCTCCGTCCATGCCGCCATCAGCAGGCCCGACGCGGCGCGGGGTGAGATGATCGTCTTGCTCACCGAGGACCAGGAATTGCGACGCGAGCAACTCCACCAGGCGGCACGCGAAATCGGCGCGCCGGAACTCGCCGTTCCCCGACGGATCCTGGCCGTGGACAAGATTCCGCTTTTGGGCAACGGCAAGAAGGACTATCCCGCACTCCAAAAGATCGCGGAGGACATCCTTGCCCGGCATTAGTCTGCGCCATCAGCAACGCGCCTGGTACTTCTACGACTTCGCCAACTCCGCCTTCAACTCAACGGTCGTCACCCTGTTTCTCGGACCGTGGTTGACTGTGCTGGCCAAAGCGGGTGCCGGCGCAAACGGATTGATTTACCCGCTCGGCATTCCCGTCGACCCACGCTCCTATTGGGGCTATCTGATTTCGCTTTCGGTGCTGTCGCAGGTTGTCTTCCTGCCCATCGCGGGCGCTCTGGCCGACCGCAGCCCGAACAAGAAGCATCTGCTCGGCCTGTTCGCCTACACGGGCGCTGCCGCCACGATGGCCATGTTCTGGCTCGACGGCGCGCGATTCCTCCTCGGCGGTGCGCTCTTCCTTATGGCCAATCTGGCATTCGGCGCGTCCATCGTCATCTACAACGCCTTCCTGCCTGGCATATCGAGCGAAGCGGAGCGCGATTCGGTCAGCAGCCGGGGCTGGGGATTCGGCTATCTTGGCGGTGGAATCCTGCTGGGGTTGAATTTGATCCTCTACAAGAATGCCGCGGCCTGGGGCCTGGGCGAAGGACTCGCCGTGCGCGTCAGCCTGGCCTCAGCCGGGATCTGGTGGGCGCTGTTTGCGGCTATTCCCATGCTGGGGTTGCGCAATCCGGCCATGGCCGTTCAGCCTGCCGCCGGATCAGGGGCGCTGGTCGAGGGATTTCTGCAACTGTTCAAAACCCTGCGTTCGCTCACGGGCTATCCACAAGCGCTACTCTTTCTGGCAGCCTACCTGCTTTACAACGATGCCATCCAGGCCGTCATCGCGCTATCGGGCCAGTTTGGCAGCGATTACTTGAAGATTCCGATGGGCCAACTGACTCTGGCCATTCTGATGGTCCAATTCGTGGCCGTTGCCGGGGCCATGGGGATGAACTCGATTGCGAAACTGCTCTCAGCCAAACGAACCGTCGAGCTGGCTTTGGTAGCCTGGATCACGCTCATGGTCGGCGTCTTTTTCGTCAAGACGACGTTCCATTTCTTCGTCGCCGCCGCTCTGGTGGCCCTCATCATGGGCGGCAGCCAGGCTCTCAGCCGGTCGCTGTTCTCGCTGATGATTCCGAAGGGCAGGGAAGCAGAGTACTTCTCGCTTTACGAGATCAGCGACAAAGGCACCAGTTGGCTCGCCCCGCTCTTGTTTTCACTTACGCTCCAACTCACCGGCAGCTACCAGATCGGCATCTTCTCGCAGGTGGTTTTCTTCGCCGCGGGCTTGGCGCTCTTGATGCGGGTTGATGTGCGCAAAGCGGCGCTCGCCGCTGGCAATGAGGCTCCATGAGGATCACCTTCCGGCTTGCCACGACTGCCGACGACCTGGACATCGTCCGCCGGATGAACAACGACGTCTTTGCCCTCGAGATCGGCCAGCATGAGCCTGCCCCCGATGGCCGGCTTGTCGACGGCCTCGAATCACGCAGTACGTTCCTGCTGGCTTTTGATTCGGAACAGCCCGCCGCCATGGTCTCGTTTCATAGTCAGCCGCCGTACTCGGTTGAAGGCAAGCTCGCCGATCCGTTTGTTCTCGGCGCTCTGCCCGGCCCGATCTTCGAGATTCGCCTGCTCGCCGTCGATCCAGGCCATCGCGGCACACCCGTGCTGACGCTGCTCCTCGTCAGGCTATTCGACATCCTGCGCGGGCAAGGCGCCAGGACCGTGGTCATCTCGGGCATCGCCGCCCGGGCCTCGATGTACCTGACCATGGGTTTTCGCCCGCTCGGCCCAGCAGTTCGATCGGGTGCGGCGGAATTCGTCCCGATGGCGCTCGATCTGGCCAATCTGCCGCCGCGGGCCGAGGCGATCCGGCGCCGTTACACCGGCCGGACGGTCGGCTGATCCTGGTCCTGATACTGAAGCTGGTACAGCTTCCAGTAGATGCCCTTCAAGGCCAGCAGTTCCTGATGGTTGCCCTGCTCCCGCAACTCGCCCTTGTGCAACACCAGAATCCGGTCTGCCTGCTGGATCGTCGAAAGGCGGTGGGCGATGATCAGCGATGTCCGCCCTTCGACGAGCCGGCCCAGCGCCTCCCGGACCATCATCTCGGTCTCGGTATCGACGCTTGACGTGGCCTCATCCAGAATCAAGAACCGCGGATTATGCGCCAGCGCCCGGGCGAAGCTGATCAACTGTTTCTGTCCGGTCGACAGGCCAGCGCCGCGTTCCTTTACCTCGTGACCGAAACCCTTCGGTAGGCTGTTGATGAAGCCAAGCAGGTTCACCTGATCCGCGGCATTCTCCACTGCGTCGTCGCCGATCCGTTCAGTGCCCAGCCGGATATTTCCGCCAATGGTCCCCGTGAACAAATGCGGGTCTTGCAGCACGACACCAAAGTGCCGCCGCAGGTCCTTGGGATCCAGTTCCCGAATATCCACCCCGCCCACCCGGATCGAGCCCCGCTGCACATCATAGAACCGCAGCAGCAGCGACGCCAGGGTAGTCTTGCCCGCGCCCGTGTGGCCCACCGCTGCGACCGTCTCTCCGGGCTCGATGGTGAAGGTAACGTCCTTGAGCACCCAGTCCTCGTCCTTGTAGGCGAACCACACGCAGTCGAACTCCACCCGGTGCGGCGCCTCCGGAAACGGCCTTGGCGTGGCCGGGGCCGTAATGCGCGGCTCGGTGTCCAGCAGTTCGAAGATCCGCTCGGCAGCCGTCGCCGCCGTTTGCAGGATGTTGTACTTTTCGCTCAGATCCTGGATTGGCCGGAAGATGCGCATGCCGTATTGGAAAAACGCAACCATCACCCCTAGCGAGAGGCTGTTGTCACGCACCTGGTAGCCTCCCCAGGCAAGCAATCCTGCGAAGGCCATCACCGAGCAGAATTCGACCACCGGGTAGAACCAGCCGTAAGCATGGATGGATTCCTTGTAGGCCTCCATATGTTCACGGTTCACTTCTTCAAACGCATTTCGCTCATCCAACTCGCGGTTGAACAACTGAAGCACGCCCATCCCGGCGATGTGTTCCTGCAGGAATGAGTTGATCCGGGCCACTGCTGTCCGTACCCGGCGGTTAGCCGCCTGCACAGCCCGGCGGAACATCTTCGTTGCCAGTACCACCAGCGGGGCCACGGCCAGCAGGAGCAGCGTCAGCTTTGGGCTGAGGCTCAGCATCGTCACCAGGATGAAGGCTAGCACCAGCATGTCGCCGAGCATGGTGACGATGCCGGTGGCGAACATTTCGTTCAACGCGTCAACGTCCGAAGTCACCCTCGTCACCAGACGACCGACGGGGTTGCGGTCGTAGTAGGTCAGATCGAGCTGTTGCAGGCGGCTCATTGCGTCCCGCCGGACGTCGAACATGGCTCGCTGGCCGACCCACTGCATCAGGTACTGCTGACCAAAGTCGAGCAGCAGCCCAATCAGCAGCGCCGCAGCGTAGATGAGGCAGATCTGAAGCAGGCCCTTGGCCGGGTCGGCGGGTAGCCTTGCCTCCAGCCAGGGCATCACTGATCCTGGCGCAGGAGCCAGATAGCGGTCGATGGCGATCTTGGACAGCAGCGGTCCGAGCACCTGGAGAACCGAAGTGCCCAGCAGGAAAACCACGGCTAACGCGATGAACCAGCCGTACGGAAGCGCATACCGCGCCAGCCGCCGCGTCGTCTTCCGGCCGCCGCCGGTGATCTGTTTCTCGCGTTCCACCTTAGTCCAGTGTAACTGCCGGGCCATGCGCCAATTCGTCTGGGCGTTAACACCCCGGCTACAATGGAACATTGAGTCCGTTGAAAGGCTCGTTGTTTCTCAAATGAATGGACTGATTGTCGTTGACAAGCCCCAGGGATGGACCTCGCATGACGTGGTCGGCAAGATGCGCCGAATCGCCGGGACCAAGAAAATCGGCCACCTGGGCACGCTCGACCCGATGGCCACCGGCGTTCTGCCCTTGCTGCTGAACCGCGCCACCCGCCTGGCCCAGTTCTTTACCGCCAACGACAAGATCTACGAGGGCGTCATCCGGTTCGGTTTTTCCACCAATACCTACGACGCCAATGGCGAACCGGCCGGCCCCGATTCGGGCCCGGCAATCGGCCGTGACGCCCTGGAAGCCGTGCTGGAGCGTTTTCGCGGCACATTTCTGCAAACGCCTCCACCCGTGTCAGCTAAGAAAGTCGACGGCAGGAAGGCGTATGAGCTTGCCCGCAAGAACATCCCCGTCGATCTGAAGCCCGTCGAAGTCACCGTCCATGCGCTCGACCTGCTCCATCTGGACGGCCGTGACGCAATCGTCCGAGTCCACTGCTCCGCCGGCGCCTATGTCCGTTCGATCGCACACGATGCCGGCCAGGCGCTGGGCTGTGGCGCCCACCTGGCCTCACTGCGCCGCATTCAGTCCGGCGTGTTCACAATCTCCACTGCGCGGACGCTCGATCAGCTCCAAGCGCTGGCCGGTGAAGGCCACCTGGACCATGCGCTGGTGCCGTCTGCCCGCCTGCTGCCGGAGATCCCGTTGGAGATCGTCGATTCGATTACCGAGGCCCAGATTCGCAATGGCAGGGACTTCCGCGTCAGCCCGTTCCATGGACGCGGCGACGCCCGGCTCGTGAAGGCGGTGACGCGTTCGGGCGACTTGGTCGCCATTGGCG
>Ga0116170_10006204_pt1 | contig 10523 bp, 7 predicted proteins | sample AD_JPNHW1_MetaG_FD_89797 | JGI IMG/M metagenome (GOLD analysis project Ga0116170, IMG submission 89797) | Active sludge microbial communities of municipal wastewater-treating anaerobic digesters from Japan - AD_JPNHW1_MetaG | ecosystem: Engineered > Bioreactor > Anaerobic > Digestate | place...
AAACAACAAAAAAAGACTCCCTCAGTTGCGGGTTTCTTTTTATTTTTTATCCTGAGAAATTTCAGAATCTTGTTTTTCTTTTTACTGACGTTGAGGACGCGGAAGAAGCGCTTTCCTTGATAGTTTAATCTTCCCTGTTTTTTGATCGATTTCAATAATCTTAACCTCCACTTCCTGTCCTTCTTTCAGAACATCTTCAACTTTCTGGACTTTCTTCCATTCAATTTCTGAAATATGAAGCAATCCGTCTTTGTTAGGAAGTATTTCTACAAAAGCACCAAACTGGACAATTGTTTTTACTTTCCCTTTATATACCTGTCCTACTTCAGGAACTGTAACAATTTTCTTTACCCAGTCGAGAGCAGCTGTAATTATTTCTGCATTCTCTCCAAAAATATTTACGTCGCCGTGTCCATCTTTCTCTTCAACAACAATTGTTGCTCCTGTAACACGCTGTATCTCCTGGATAACTTTTCCACCAGGACCTATCAGGGCGCCAATCATCTCTTTGGGGATAGTAAGCATCTCAATCCTTGGAGCATGTGGTTTAAGTTCAGGACGTGGTTCAGCAATAGTCTGGGTCAGTATATCAAGTATATGAAGCCTGCCGGCCTTTGCCTGATGAAGAGCTTTTGTCAGAACCTCAAACGAAAGACCTTCCACCTTGATATCCATCTGAGTGGCAGTGATTCCATCACGTGTACCTGTCACTTTGAAGTCCATATCACCAAGGTGATCTTCATCGCCAAGAATGTCAGAAAGAACAGCATATTTATCTGAGTTCTTATCTGTGATCAGCCCCATTGCAATACCTGAAACAGGTTTCTTCAGCTTGATACCTGCATCCATAAGAGCAAGTGTTCCCGCACATACGGTAGCCATTGAAGATGAACCGTTAGATTCCAGGATATCTGATACAACCCGTATTGCATATGGATTTTCCTCGTCGGGAGGCATCATGTTTTTAAGTGCCCTGTGGGCCAGGTTACCATGGCCAATTTCTCTTCTGCTTATTCCACGTGCGGCTTTAGCTTCGCCGGTAGCAAACGGTGGAAAATTATAATGCAGAACAAATTTCTCCGTTCCTTTATTGAGAACATCATCAATAATCTTTTCGTCTAATTTGGTGCCCAGGGTTACTGTGGTAAGTGACTGGGTTTCTCCTCTTGTAAACAAGGCTGAGCCATGAGTTGCTGGAAGAGGATCTATTTCACATGTGATAGGCCTTATCTCGTCTAACTTTCTTCCGTCAAGACGTATATGCTCATCAAGGACCAGTCGTCTGGAAGCCTCTTTCAGAACGTCGTGATAATATCTCTTTGCAAGAACTTCATCAACAGGATTTTCTTCAGTGTACTGACTGAGGAACTCTGTAATGACAGCCTCGAAGTTTTCTTCACGTTTATGCTTATCAGCAGTACATGTTTTAGTGGCCTGGTAACATTTGTCATAGGTCTCATCCCATATTTTTTTCCTCAGATCTTCATCGTTTGTCTCGTGGCAATAGCTCCTCTTTACTGTAGACCCAACCTCCTGAGCAAATTCCATCTGCGCCTTGCAATGAACCTTAATTGCCTCATGTGCTGTTTTAAGAGCTTCGAGCATCTCTTCTTCCGAGACTTCTTTCATCTCGCCCTCAACCATAAGGATATTCTCATATGTTGCACCGACCATCAGGTCCATATCGGCTTCCTTAAGTTGAGTAGCAGTCGGATTAACAACAAACTTTTTATTTATCCTGGCAACCCTTACCTCTGACATTGGACCATCAAAAGGGACGTCCGAAACAGCCAGTGCTGCAGAAGCAGCCAGACCAGCCAGGGCATCAGGCATAATATCCAGATCGGCAGATACAAGGCTGACTGTAACAAATGTTTCTGCATGAAAATCGGCAGGAAACAGAGGCCTCAGAGCCCTGTCAATAAGCCTTGATATAAGAATCTCATAATCTGACGGACGAGCTTCTCTTTTCAAAAATCCTCCAGGTATGCGGCCCGAAGAGGCATACTTTTCTTTATACTCAACTGACAGCGGCATAAAATCTGTATCTTCCTTTGCTTCTTTTGCCGACACAACAGTGGCAAGCAGCATTGTCTTACCCATTTTTAATAAAACTGCTCCATCGGCCTGTTTAGCCATTCTGCCAGTTTCAAGGGTTATTGTCCTCCCGTCGCCGAGATCAATTGTTTTCTCTTTAATTTTAAACATTCTATATAAATAATTAATGAAGGCTGAAATTACAAAATATTTTAGATAGTATAAAAAAAGGCAATTTCAAATTGCCTTTTTACTCTTTATCTACGTAATTTCAACGCTTTTACGATTTCACGATACCGCTCGATATCTTTTTCCTTAAGGTAGTCTAACAATCTTCTTCTTTTACCTACAAGTTTAGTCAGTGCCTGCTGGGTACTGAAATCTTTCCTGTTCTTCTTTAGGTGTTCGGTAAGATGATTGATCCTGTACGAAAACAACGCTATCTGGCCTTCTGCCGTACCTGTATCAATTTCAGAGGATCCAAAGGTCTTGAAAAACTCCTGTTTCTTTTCAGTTGTTAAATACATATCTTTAATTAAAATATTGTTTATCCATAAATAAATCGAGTCGCCAATTTTGGAACGCAAAAATAAGGCTTTTTTATGTAAATAATCAAACAATTGTCTTTTTTTTTACAAAGTTCTTGAATTTTTATTTGTTACAGGAACAGATGCGTGTGAAAATTTGCCGTTTCTGAGTACATAATAAAGATGAAAAAATGGGGCTGGAAGTTGCGTTGAGGTGAGGTTAATAATCAGAATTTTCAAAGGCTTTATCAAGGTTTTTCGTGTTTTCGTCAAAAGAAAAAAATCATGGCTCAAGAAGTAGTTCATTTTGATTCCTGAACTTTTTGCCCATGCTTATCAGTTTGTTCCCGATACGACAATCGAGGCATCGTCTCTTTTTGCAATATTCATTTCTAAGCTGGATAAGAGCCTGGGAATAAAAAGCCGACTCAGCATCTATCCCGGCAGTTTTCCAATCGTTTATTATTACATTCTCCTCTGCATCGATGTTTTCGAGGAATGCGAGCGCTCTTTCACAAATATCCTGACGATCTCTCATCTTACCATAGATAAATAAAACAGGGATTACTGCATTAATCAGTAAAATGTCGGTTGCCTGCGATCCGGTACTCTTTGTAACCCTCCGGCTTTCTTTCCCGAAAACAAAATGGTTATCCCAATAATTAGATGCATTTATACTAAACGCTTTTTTAAGCTGCGATATATCAGTGGCTTCCAGCACCTTCGAAAACAAACCACCCGAAACGGAGAGCAATGCCGCCAGCTGCGATATCCGTACTGTCGGGAAATTCACCGGACGTAACCTGGAAAATTTCCATATCCAACCGTGTAAAGGCTGAAGGGAATATTTTGTTGACAATATCCTGTACTCTTTAATCAGATCGAGGTAGTATTTATCATTAATCGCTTCTTTGAAAAGCCCCTCCTCAAGCATTCCTGCTGTTCCAAAAAGAAGAGCTTCTATCTGGAATATGTTATCGGCATGTTTTCTTATTATCCTGAACGGGATGGCAGTTGCAAGCATCTCAAAAGGTTCGGTATTCACCCTGAAACCGAAATAACGGGACAATAACCGGTAAAACAATTCTTCCCAATCATTACCTGTTTCTGAAAATATCCTGGTAACCATTTCCGATTTATTCTGTAATCTTTCAATTACAAGGGAGTTTAGCCAGTGTCGTATAAGCACACTGTCAATTTTTGCAACTTCATCCTGGCAGGCTATTATACAAGGATTATTTATCAGGAAGATATATTTATCGTATAAACCCGGCTCAAAATCTAATTTAACGGTCAGTAATTCTGATCCTTTTGTATTGAAGACTTTTTTATCCTTTTCAAGAACCACATGAAGTATTACATTATCAAATGCAGGATCGTTCTGATGTCCGTGACTATCAAAATGAGACGATTTAAGATGGACCTCAACATTCCCGGCCCATACAGTCCCGTCAACTGATATCCGGGCATTGAAAAAATCGGGACCGGAATCACGGTTGTATTCACCGGGATTTAATACAATAATATGATTCCCTTCCTTATCAAACAGGTTATCACGGTCATAAAGACCATATTTCCACAGGTAATGAAGAAACTCTTCTTTCATTTTTAGCACAAATTAATACAGCGGGAGTATAAATTTATGAAAAAAGGCGCAAGAGCGCAAGAGCTTTACGGCGTAAAAGTGGAAAAAAAGGAATGAAGTCCGGAAGACTGCAGAACAATGATATCAGATCAGTTTATGCTCTGCAAGATACTTTTCCATTTCGAGCTGGATTTCCATTGCTTTCAGTCCGGCTACCTTATCAAAGTTCTCTGTACTATCTGCAAAGATGATACCTCTTGAAGAGTTTACAATAAGACCACATTTGCTGTTCATTCCATAATGAGCGACATCCATGAGGCTTCCGCCCTGAGCTCCGATACCAGGTACCAGAAGGAAATGGTCAGGGGCTATCTGCCGTATCTCTTTCAGTGTTTCAGCACGCGTTGCCCCAATAACATACATCATATTATTAATGGTTCCCCACTTTTCTGATACTGTTATTACCCTTTCGAAAAGTTTTATTCCGTCTTCATTATGATATTGGAAATCATCAGCTCCCTTATTTGAGGTAAGCACAAGAAGCACAACCCATTTATCTTTACAGGAAAGGAATGGAGTGACAGAATCCTCTCCCATATAGGGAGCAACAGTTATAGCATCAAAAGGCATATTCTCCAGGAAAGCTTTTGCATACATTCGTGAAGTATTTGCTATATCTCCGCGTTTCGCATCAGCTATCAGAAAAAGATCGGGATAATTTTCCTTTATATACCGTACTGTTGATTCAAGTGATGTCCACCCTTTTGTTCCGTTGCATTCATAAAAAGCAACATTGGGCTTGTAAGCTATAGCATATTTGTGGGTTGCATCAATAATCCTCTTATTGAATGCAAATACAGGATCCTTTTCTTTTAAAAGGAAAGAAGGTATCTTTTCAATTTCAGAATCAAGTCCTACACAAAGGAAGGAGTGCTTCCTGACAATATTTCCGAACAATTTACTATGATCCATTATCAATATTTTTAGATATTGCTTTCTTTAAGACGTTCAGCATTTTCAGCCATTCTTAGTTTGTCGAGAACCTCCTGAATATTTCCATCCATAATAGATGGCAAATTATATATAGTCAGGTTAATCCTGTGATCGGTCATCCTTCCCTGAGGATAATTGTATGTTCGGATTTTTGCAGAACGATCGCCTGTGGAGACCATCGTCTTTCTCTGTTTAGATACCTCATCAAGGTATTTCTGGTATTCAAGATTATAAAGTCGTGTTCTTAATTCTTTTAAAGCCTTATCAAAATTTTTCAGCTGCGACTTCTCATCCTGGCAGGTAACTACAATACCTGAAGGGATATGAGTGAGCCTTATTGCCGAGTATGTTGTATTAACCGACTGACCACCCGGACCGGAAGAACAATATGTGTCTTTGCGTATATCTTCCATTCTAAGATCAATATCAAACTCATCAGCTTCAGGTAAAACAACAACTGATGCTGCAGATGTATGAATGCGTCCCTGGGTTTCAGTCTGAGGAACTCTCTGTACACGATGGACGCCCGACTCATATTTCATTATTCCGTAGACTCCTTCACCGGTCAGAGTGAAAACTATTTCCTTGTAACCACCAGCAGTTCCTTCGGAGGCACTATTAACATCAACTTTCCACCCTTTTGATTCAAAATACTTGCTGTACATTCTGAAAAGATCGCCGGCAAAGATACTGGCTTCATCGCCACCGGTTCCTGCCCTTATTTCCATAACAGCATTTTTATTATCTTCCGGATCTGAAGGGATGATCAACATCTTGATCTCTTCCTCCATCACGGGTAAATGGGAGCTAAGTTCGTCCAGTTCGGCTTTTGCCATCTCGCGCATCTCGTCATCTTTTTCTGACGCAAGTAACTCCTTTGCATTATCTATATTGCTAAGGGCAAGTTTATACCTGTCGTATGACTCTACTATAGGAAGCAGTTCTTTATATTCTTTATTCAGTTTGACATATCTCTTCATATCCGAGAGAATCTCGGGTTGTGTAAGAAGATCCCCAACCTCCGCAAACCTCGATTTCACGCCCTCAAGCTTCTCAAGAATGATATTGTTTGCCATAGAATGCTAATTTTTCCGGGTGCAAAGATAAAAAGAAATGGGAAAATAAACAGGGGAAAAGCTTTGGTACCCTGTAACCCTATCTGACTGAAAACCTAATATTCAAATGTCCCTAATTCAGAACTTATAGTAATCTTCTTTCCTGCACAGGATTCACAATGTCCGATTATTCTGGCATCAAGGTTAAACCCTGATGCAATGCTAATGATTTCATCAGCATTCTTCTCGTCAGTGAAAATTTCGAACCGGTGACCCATATTAAAAACTTTATACATATCCTTCCATGGGGTCCCCGATTGTTCATGAATAATCCGGAACAATGGTGGTAAAGGGAACATGTTGTCTTTCACAACATGCATATTATCAATAAAATTTATAACCTTTGTCTGTCCTCCACCCGAGCAATGGATCATTCCGTGAATCTCCTGACGCATTGACCCGATTACTTTTTTTATTACTGGCGCGTAGGTGCGCGTTGGAGAAAGAACCAGTTTGCCGGCATTGACATCTAACCCTTCAACAGGGTCAGTAAGTTTATACTGGCCCGAATATATCAGGTCATACGACATAGCCGTATCAAGACTTTCCGGATATCTCGAAGCAAGGTAAGGAGCAAAAATATCATGTCGGGCAGAGGTAAGTCCATTGCTCCCCATTCCTCCATTGTATTCTTTTTCGTAGCTTGTCTGTCCTGATGATGACAATCCTATAATAATATCTCCATCTTTGATATTATGGTTTGATATCACATCAGCCCTCTTCATCCGTGCAATAACAGTTGAATCAACAACTATGGTTCTGACAAGATCTCCGATGTCGGCAGTCTCACCACCAGTTGACCATATGCCAATTCCAAGATTCCGAAGCTCCTCAAGCACCTCTTCAGTGCCATTAATTACAGCTGAGATCACTTCCCCCGGAATATAGTTCTTGTTTCGTCCGATAGTCGATGATAACAGAATATTGTCACAGGCACCAACACAGAGAAGATCATCAATATTCATTATTATGGCATCCTGGGCTATCCCTTTCCATACTGAAAGATCACCTGTCTCTTTCCAGTAGACGTATGCAAGAGATGACTTGGTTCCTGCCCCATCGGCATGCATTATATTGCAATAATCTTTATCGCCTCCCAGAAAGTCGGGGACAATTTTACAGAACGCTTTAGGATACAAGCCCTTGCTAATGTTTTTTATTGCTGCATGTACATCTTCTTTTGAGGAAGAGACTCCTCTTCTGCTATATTTCGATTCGCTGGCCATAGTTATAAATCAAATCGCGAAGATAGAAAAAATGATGAAGCAAAAACATGTACCTGTCCTGATTTTAACCTTCTGTATATATGCACTGTCATAAACAGGCTATTTCTTAGGAGACTCATAATCTGTTCTTAATACCTTGAATTCGGTTCTTCGGTTTATCTGATGGGCTATTTCTTTCTGCTCTTCATTTGCAAGAGTGTTAATATATTGTTCTGTAAGAGTAACCCCTGATTTCAGGAATGGATTTTGTCCGGCGATCTCAGAGTCGACGACTTTTGGTGAAGATTCACCATAGCCTTTTGCCGAGAGCCTTTCAGGCTCAATACCTTTGTCAATAAGATATTGTACGACTGCCTGTGCTCGTTTCTGTGAAAGGTCCTGATTATATTCTTCCGTATCGCGCGAGTCGGTATGCGACATAAGTTCAATAGTGACATTAGGATTGTCAAGAAGGGTTTCAACCAGCTTATCAAGTGAGATCATTGATTCGGGACGAAGATCCCATTTGCCAAAATCATACAGAATGTTAGGCAATTCTATTGGTTTATCAGTAGCAGTCAGCATAATGGTGACCATAAACTCACGACTTTTCTCCTGACCTTTTGTTGTGGCTTTTTCTTTACCATTCAGGTACCCTCTTTTTGAAGCGAGGAAAATATAATCAACATTGGCTTTCAGATCAAACTTAAAATCACCGCCAGTTCCTGTCTCTGCCTGAAGGTTTGAGCCATCACTTGCAATAAGCTGAACAAGAGAACTTGTGATAGCCACACCTGTTTTTTCATCCTTTACAAGTCCCGTGACACTGAATTTCAACGGTGGCAATTCAAAGGCATACAAATCATCGTTGCCTTTTCCTTTTCTGGTTGAACTGAAAATACCACGTTCATTCTCATTCTCGAAAACAATTCCAAAATCGTCGGCAAAACTGTTAACCGGCGCTTTAAGATTCTGTACAATCCAGTTCCCGTCAGGTTGTTGCTTTGCTTTAAAGATATCGAGTCCTCCCATCCCTATCTGTCCGTCGGAGGCAAAATAGAGTGTCCCGTCTTTCCTGATGTAGGGAAAGAGTTCATCTCCCGGAGTATTGATATCAGGTCCAAGATTAACCGGTTTGGACCAGGCTCCTCCCCTTTCCGAAGTCGTCTTCCAGATATCCTTATTGCCATATCCGCCTGCCATGTCTGATACAAAATACAAGGTCGAACCATCGGGCGAGAGAGCCGGGTGAGCTGCCACTATAGAATCAGGAAGGATTCCTAAATTCTTTGGTTCTCCCCAGGTGTCGTCTGATCTGACTGAATGCATTATAACACAGCCTTTTTTCTCACGTTTCCCAACCTCACATCTGGTAAAATAAATATCTTTATAATCAGATGACAGAACAGGTGTTCCATCTTCGAACTCACTATTTAAAACTTCGACAGGTACCGGGGTGCTCCATTTCGATTTCTTATCCATCCTGCTTTCGAAAATATCTGTATAACTCTGGCCGGTAGCTCCATGAACCTTATTGCCTGCTGCATCATCGCGCGATGATGTAAAATAGATCATTCCGAAATCGTCACGCCCGTAAGCAGGACTAAAATCAGATTCTTTTGAATTTAAATCCTTTAACTCCTCTACCTTATATGCTTCAGGGTTTCTGAGCCATTCAAGAGCCAGCTCACATGATCGGATCTCCTGATCAGCCCTTGCGTCAGAAGGGACTACCTGTTTATATTTTTTAAATTCTTCTATTGCCATCTGGTGTTTACCGTTCTTCTTCATCGATTCAGCAAGCCAGTATTGAGCTTCGGGTTTTGAATATGACGATTTTACTGCCAGCTTGTACCATGTCTCTGCATTTTTAGGATCATTGGTAAGGCGATAGCATTCGGCAATCATATATACCAGTTCATCCCTTGAGCTTCTGTCAGATTTTTTAGTTTTTGAATAAGCCTCTTTAAACAGATCTATAGCATCAAAATATTCCCCGGCGGTGAAAGAAGAGTATGCCTTTTCAGTTTTTCGTTTCTGGGCATCAGCATCAGGAATAAATAAGGTGAACAATAATAAAATGAGCAATAATGTTTGTTTCATAATTCCATCTTCATTTCGCCATAAAAATAATCAATTTAAGGAATTCCTTTATTAAAATTAACGTACCCGGATCACAATTATTATAAAAAGCTGCTTTGTGATATATATAAGAAAGCAGGGATGCTGCATGCAACGTCCCTGCCAATCAAATGAATGAAAAAAAACTTTATCTTGTGAAGAGCAACTCCCTGTATTTTGGAAGCGGCCATATTTCATTGTCAACGATAAGTTCGAGCTTATCTATATGAGTACGGATCTCTTCGAGGTAAGGCTTGACTTTTGTTTCATAAACAATTGCCTTTTCATATGAATCTGTTATAATATTTGCTTTTTTGCGTTCCTCAATCATATCGGTGACAAGAGTCTTGATTGCTGAGCTGTGGTTTGAGATAGTCACTATCAGGTCTTTGCGGACACCGGCAAGCTTCTCATACTCCTCATCATTAAAGATATCTCTCAGACCTTTAACATTCTCCACAAGAGAGGTCATGTAGGTAACAGCCGTCGGGATAATGTGATTAACCGCCAGGTCACCCAGAACACGGGATTCAATCTGAACCTTTTTTGTGAACTTTTCGTATTCTACTTCCACCCTGCTCTCGAGTTCATGTTCAGTAAAGATCCCCGAGCCGATGAGTATTTCTTTTGATTTTTTGCTGAGATACCTGCTTATTGATTCAGGAACACTGGAGATGCTGCACAGCCCCCTCTGGCTTGCTTCATCCTGCCATTCCTTACTATACCCGTCACCTTCAAACAATACTTTCTTTGACTCAATAATATACTTTTTCAGTACCTGAAAAATAGCTTCATCTTTGTTTCTTCCCTTATTGATAATAACATCCACATCGTTTTTAAACTGGATAAGCTGATGAGCGACAGAGGTGTTAAGAACAATCATCGCAGCGCTGCAATTGGCAGAAGAACCTACAGCTCTGAATTCAAACCTGTTTCCAGT
>Ga0116170_10006206_pt1 | contig 10523 bp, 11 predicted proteins | sample AD_JPNHW1_MetaG_FD_89797 | JGI IMG/M metagenome (GOLD analysis project Ga0116170, IMG submission 89797) | Active sludge microbial communities of municipal wastewater-treating anaerobic digesters from Japan - AD_JPNHW1_MetaG | ecosystem: Engineered > Bioreactor > Anaerobic > Digestate | place...
ACCTTTTGGGAAACGATATACAGCGTAAAAGTGAGGAACCTGCATAGCGTCGGCATTTTTAACATTTATCAGCGGATGGCTCCAAACGAGATAATCTTTTTTTAGGGAAGCTTTTACAACCGGGGCCGGTGCAATTGTATCAAGGTTTTTGTAAACGGGTATAAGAGCTGGCCTGTGCTGATATTTTAGCGCAAGACTATCAGAAAAACCAAAAGGATTACTGTTTATGCTCCATCCCGGCCACCAGATATTTCCGTCAACATTTTTAAGGTTTCTTACAAGAGCCATCTTAGCGGCAAATTGGGTGGCAGATGGATTGTTGACATCCGGTTCTTTGAACGTGGATATATTCTGACCAATATAAAGCTGCCCTTTAAAGTCTTTCTCATTCCACCATTCAATAAGGGTTTTAAAATCAGCTGCGGGATGACCAATTTTCCAGTAAATCTGAGGAACATTATAATCAATCCAACTGCTGTCTGCCCACTGGGGCACGTCGGCATAAAGCTGTTCGTAGTTGGAGAGTCCGTTTGTTTTGCTGCCGCTTCCGTCCGGAGTGTCCTTAAGGTTTCTGTGGATTCCAAAAGGACTTATGCCAAATCTTACCCACGGTTTGATTGATTTGATAGTGTCATTAAGAGCCTTAATTAAAGTGGCTACATTGTGTCTGCGCCAGTCGGCCTTTTGCCAGTATTCAAATCCCTGCGATTTTGCATACTTCACAAAAGATGCATCATCATGAAACTCTTCAAACGCAATTGGGTATGGGTAGAAATAGTCATCAAAATGGATTGCATCCAAATCGTATCTGGTTACCATATCTGCAATTACGCGTACAGTATGTTTTATTGCTTCCGGTTCGCCCGGATCGAAATAAAGTTGTGTTCCGTATTTTTTAAAAATTTCCGGTTTTTTAAAATAAAGGTGATTTGGATTCAGTTGCTCACTGTCATTGGATGTCACACGGTAGGGGTTGCACCATGCATGAAGTTCCATTCCTCTTTTGTGTGCTTCTTCAATCATAAACTGAAGAGGATCCCAGACAGGATCCGGAGCTTTTCCCTGCTCTCCGGTTAGAAAACGGCTCCATGGTTCGAGATCTGAAATATAAAATGCATCGGCTTGTGGCCGAACCTGAAAGATAACGGCATTAATGCCGGCCTTCTCAAAATTGTCAAGTGTTTTTATAAACAGCTGTTTTATTGAGTCAGCACTCATTGTTTTGAATTGCTGGTTTCCAACAGTGTGGATCCATGCTCCTCTGAACTCCCTCTTAGGCAGATTTTGCGCACCTGCATAAGAGAAAACCAGTAAAAGTAAAAATGTAATGAAGTTTTTCATAACCAGGGGGGTGGTTTTAAGTTTACGTTAAAATGGGATTCTCATGCTCTTAAGGATGAGTTTAGGAACATCTGTGTTGTCAATTCTTCCGTTAAAATTTCCACTGCCGGCACCAATTGAGTAAAGAGGAACAGCAATACCTGAATGTGATGTTGTAGTCCAGCCGACAAATGCTTTTTTGTTTAATGCAAGATATGCTTCTGTACTGTCTTTGGAAACAGCAGTTGAGCTTTTTTGAGAATCAAGCGCCTTTAAATTAAGGGTATACCCTTTTGTGCTGCCAAGAGAAAGTCCTCCTGTATCATGGTCAGCCGTAACGAGAATCAAAGTCTCGCCCGGGTGTTTAAGGTAAAACTGGTAAGCGACTTCTACAGCATCTGCAAAATCGAGTACTTCCAGAATATCTGCCTTGACGTCGTTGCTATGCGCTGCCCAGTCAATTTTTCCACCTTCTGCCATTATAAAGAACCCTTTTTTGCTGTATAAATGTTCGATTGCAGCGGAAACAACTTCCTTTAATGCAAGGTCACCAACTTTTCTGTCAATTGCAAAAGGAAGTTCACCCTCTTTGCCTGCTTGTTGCAGCATTATTACTTTCTCTCCTTTTTTGACAGTTTTCATTTCGGAAACGCCCCTTGCTATCTTATAACCATTGTCTGCTATTATTTTATAAATATTCGGCATATTTTTCTCTTTACCTGTGGGATCTATAAATCCGCCACCTCCAAAAAAATCGAACCCGGTAACCGGAAGCTGAAGAGCAATGTTATAATAGTCCCCTCTCTTATCGCTATTGGCGTAATAAGCAGCCGGAGTTGCATGATCAAGTGTAACTGTTGAAATTATTCCTACAGGTATACCTTTTTCGTGAATTTTGTATGTAATGCTTTTAAATTTATTCCCTTTTGGGTCCACTCCAAGCATTCCGTTGTCTGTTTTATTTCCTGTAGAAAGAGCTGTCCCTGCGGCAGCTGAGTCTGTGATATATGAATTAAGTGAGAATGTAGAAACTAAAGATATAGTGGGAAATTTTGAAAATGAGACTAAATCATTTCCAATAACACCTCTCTGAGTTGCCAGATAGGCCTCTGCCATAGAAACATGGGACTGGCTCATGCCATCTCCAATAAATAAGAATACATATTTAGCTTGTTGACCGTTTCCCTTTTGCTGGCCAATAGAAGCATCAGAGACTAAAATAAATGTAACGATCAGAGAAAGAGTTAAAATAATTTTTTTCATTACTTAATTTTATTTGGGTTTGTTTCTAAACAAGAGAGGGTGTCCTTTTGTTAAAAGAAGACACCCTCATCCTGAGAAATTGACAAAGACTAAAGTTCGCCGGCACCAGCCTTGCGGGCTGCATACATAATCTTAAGAGCAGATGTTCTTCTAAGCTCTTGTTTGATGTCTGTAACTATACCCATACGAACATTTTCGTCTGCCTTAATAGATACTGTCATAAATTGACGGTCTGCTTCACTGAGTGTTTCACGCTCTGCTGCAATAAAGTCCCGGATATCATCTACTGACCTGAATGAGTCATTAAGCTGAATTCGTGCGTCGGTACCATACTTAGCTTGTTCGCTAGGAATAGGGGTACCTACATATATATATGCAGCAAGGTCTTTTCTCTCAAGTTTAGCAATTTCAGATGCACCTGGCATCTTTAATGAAACCTTCTTTTCACCCTGTCTCATACTGGTAGTGAGCATAAAGAACAATAGTATCATGAACACAATGTCAGCAAGTGACGAGGTACTCAGCTCAGGGACTCCGCCCTTACCTTTTCTTGAAAATTTTGCCATACTTTTCTTCTTTATTATTTCTTTCTACCTGTGTCTTTTGGATCTGCTTCCGAGATATTCTGAGGTATTGCGTCTCTACAAATACGTTGCTGATCTTCGGTAAGAGCAAAATATTTCTTGCCAAAGTTTTGCATCGCAAAATCGTCGCGGATTTCGTTAACAGCTTTTACCAATTCATTCTGAACTTTGATATATGCGTTGTAACTCGTACCACGTGTATTTTGTAAAGAGATAACACCTTTAGATACAGGGAAAGAACCAAAACCTTCAATAGTTTGTTCTACCTTTTCAGGAAGATTCTCATCATTTGTAGGGTTGAGTAAGAATTCTTTTGCCTTATCCTTCAGCATGCTTACTTCCATCGGCGAACCCCCTGCAAGCAGGCGGTCTGCATCGTTTATCCTTACAACCATAATATTGCGACGTTTGATTTGAACGTCGTCAACTTTCTGGTTTGGATCAGGCATAGGAGGCAGACGGCGCTGCAAACCCATATCCTGGTCCATGGTTGAAACCAAAAGGAAAAAGATAAGAACCATGAAGGAAATATCAGCCAATGAAGAAGAAGGCAGTCCTTGTACTGGTCTAGCCATATTAATTTTTGTTTTTACCTGTTTCTAATAATAGACAATACTCCTCCAATGCCAATAGAGAGGACTGCTGCAGCGGCTAAAAAATAAGTCATAATCAGGCCAGTGTCTGTCATTTTCAACACACTTTCTGAAGCTTCCAGATTAGGCTTATTAGCAATTGGATCACCTGATGACAGGAGATACGATACGCCAACCAGAACAACTACAACCAAAAGACTTGACATAATTTTCTTAATGCCTTTTGGATTGCCGAACAGGTTGATTAAAGGAAGACAAATCACAGCAAGTAATGCAACCCCAAAAAGGATGTATGCGTAGTATAGGAATGAATCCAGAACTGCATCCTCATTGATAAAGAAAGCCACTACAAATACTACGGAAATTGCCATTAAAATATATAAAATGTATTTACCTAGTTTTGTCATAATAGATCTTTATTTTTTTGCTTTTACCAAAATATCAATAAGTGATATTGATGCATCTTCCATTGAAATAACAATAGCGTCAATTTTAGAAAGAATATAGTTGTAGAAAACCTGAAGAATGATACCTACTACCAGACCACCTACAGTTGTAATCAAGGCAACTTTCATACCTGAAGCAACAACGTTAGGGGAAATATCGCCGGCAACTTCAATCGCGTCGAATGCCTGAATAAGACCAATAACTGTTCCAAGGAAACCTAACATAGGTGCAGTTGCGATGAAAAGTGATATCCATGTTAAACCACTCTCAAGCTGGCTCATTTGAACGCCACCATAAGAAACAACTGATTTTTCAACAACTTCGATACCTTCGTCCATGCGTGAAATACCTTGGTAGAAAATAGAAGCAACCGGGCCCTTAGTTGTACGGCAAACTTCCTTTGCAGCTTCAACTCCACCTGTTTTGTAAGCTTCTTCGATTTTCTTTAGAAGTTTTTCAGTGTTGGTTGTTGAAAGATTCAGATAAATAATTCTCTCAATGGCAATTGCTAAACCAAGGATAAGACAGATGAGGATTGAAGCCATAAACCCGGCACCTCCCTCAATAAAGTAGGACTTAAGTTGTTGGTGAATAGCAGTTTCTGCCTGAGGAGTCTGCTGTGCTACAGTAGTTGTAGTGGCAGGATCTGGTGTTTGAGCAGCAACATACTGTGCAGATAGGGTCATGAAACCTACTACTGCCAAAAACATGAAAAATTTTTTCATAAATTTTTGAATGATTAAAGTATTAAACAATGTATTTTAAATAGTTATTTGTTTCCTCTTGGGGCCAAACATCGTGCAATTTAAAAAGAATTTTTTAATTACAACTAAATGTTTGAAATTTCACCTCGTAAATTTTTTTGCAGCATTCTTTTAATGATTTGATTATCATCTGTATGGCCGAGTATAAAAAATAATTTCGTGAGAGCGGCTTCGGTTGTGCTGTCAAATCCGCTTATGACTCCTATCTTCTTTAAAAGTATTCCCGTTGAATATGCATCCATATCAACTTTCCCCGCATGGCACTGGGTAACATTCAATATTATAAGGCCATGGTCAATCGCATTTTTTAACAAATCAATGAACCATTCAGCAGTTGGGGCGTTTCCGGAGCCGTAGGTTTCTAATATTATGGCTTTAAGCCCATTGATGTTGAGTATGGGCTCAATAATTTCACGGGAGATTCCAGGAAAAATTTTTAATATGACAACAGAAGTACCCAGTTCGGTTTTAATGGACAACTCATTGCTGAATGTTTCGGGATATCTTATATATGCTTTGTTGTATTTTATATGTATTCCGGTCTCGGCAAGCACAGGGTAGTTGGCAGAGCGGAATGCCCTGAAATTTTCTGCATTGTATTTTGTAGTTCTGTTTCCTCTGTATAGCTGACTCTCAAAATATATGCAAACTTCGGGAACCATTGCTCTTCCTTCGGAATCCTTTGCTGCTGCAATTTCTATGGAAGATATCAGATTTTCTTTTCCGTCTGTACGGAGCATTCCTATAGGTAGCTGGCTTCCTGTGAAAATAACCGGTTTCTGAAGATTTTCAAGCATAAAACTTAAAGCAGATGCAGAATATGACATCGTATCGGTACCGTGAAGAATTACAAATCCATCGTAAAGACTGTAATTTTTTTGAATGAGTTTTGCAATCTCAATCCAGAAATCTGTCCGAATATCAGAAGAATCAATTGGCGGTTCAAATGAAAATGTGTCGATTTTACAACCAAACTTCTTAAGCTCAGGAACCTCTTCAAGGATTTCATTGAAATTAAAGGGCATCAGGGCACCTGTTTCCGGGTCCTGTTTCATCCCGATTGTTCCCCCGGTGTAAATTAAGAGAATAGATGAGTTCATTTATTTTTTTGAATGAAATTACAAGTTAAACATTCTTTGTGCATTTCCGGTAGTTATTTCCGCTACTTCTTCTATGTCCTTTTCCAGCAGTTCAGACAGCTTTTTAGCGATTATACCTATATATGACGGTTCATTTCTTTTACCGCGGAACGGAGCAGGAGCCAGCCAGGGGGCATCAGTCTCAAGTACAATGTTTTCAAGTCCGATTTTCTTTACGGTCTCTGCAAGTGAAGCTTTTTTAAAAGTAACGACACCCCCTATACCCACTAAAAAATTTCCTGTTTTCTGAATCCGGCAGAATGTTTCATAGCTTCCCGAGAAGGCATGAAAAACTCCCTTTACATTTAAATGACGGCATTTTTCCAGTACTTTGAATATTTCCTCAGTTGCTTCACGGGAATGAATTATAACCGGAAGATTAAGCCGGACAGCCAGTTCGATCTGCTTCTCAAATACAATTGCCTGCTGGCTCAGAAAATCTTTTGACCAGTAACCGTCCATGCCTATTTCACCTATTGCAATATATTTATGGGCAGCGGCAGTTTCGTATACGAACTCAAGCTCCTCCTCCCAGTTTTCTCCAACGGAAGTAGGGTGCAAACCTGCAGCCGGAAAGAGAGTGCCCTGGAATCCGGAAGCAGTATCCAGTAGTGATTGCTGGCAACTTTTGTCAACGGCCGGTAAGATACATCTTAATACCTTGCTCTCTTTTGCCCTTTCAATTACCTCGGGGAGGTCGGATATAAAATCGTTGTCGTATAAATGAGAGTGAGTATCAATGAATTGAGTCATTATAAAATTCTTGTGTTTAGGAGAGTGAATATCTGTTGCCCTGAAATGAATTGACCAGCCCCTCCATTTCCAGTTCTAATATCTTTACAGAAAGATCCTGGATTCTTTGCCCTGTAAGCCTGTGTAATTCATCTATATTCAGCTCCATATTCTGCCTCAAAGCTACTAATATTTTTTCTTTTTCGGGATCGCCTGTATAAAACAATTTCTTCTCTTTGGTAACAGCAGATTTACCTTTGTCTTTCCATCCCATATATATAAGGAAATCCTCTGCAGAGGTAAAAATAGAAGCCAGATTCCCTGATATAAGTTTATTGCAGCCTGCCGAAAATGAATCGGAGATTCTGCCAGGAACGGCAAAGAGTTCCCTTGAGTAGGAGTTGGCGAGCTCTGCAGTTATAAGAGCGCCACCCTTCTCTCCCGATTCTATTACTATTGTTGCAGCAGATATTCCTGCAATAATCCTGTTCCTCTGAACAAAATTGAGTTTGAAAGAATCCGTGCCCCTTGCAAACTCGGTGAGAAGCGCCCCCTGTTTTGATATGCTTTTTGCATGAGAGTGATGCTGAGACGGATAAATTGTGTCGAGTGCAGTTGCAAGAACGGCAATCGTGTGAAGTCCAAAATCCAGAGCAGCCTTATGGGCGCAAATGTCTATTCCGAAAGCCAGCCCGCTTACAATTACCGGGTTGTAACCGCCTGCGGACAACTCCTCAATTATGTTTCTGCAGGTTTTTGTTCCGTATGCGGTTGAACGCCGCGTGCCAACAATTGCAATAATTTTGTCGTGATTAAAATCGGTATCTCCGTATGAATAAAGAATTACCGGGGAATCACAACACTCCTTCAGGCGGGATGGGAAGGAGTCGGTTGGGTAGTAATGGATTTTTATTCCCTTTTCAGTGCACCAGTCAATCTCTTTTTGTGCCTTTTCAAGGCAGGTCTTGTCAAGAATGTCGTCAATAAATCCGTAATGCTTTCCGAAAATTTGCTCAAGTCCGGCTCTGTTTAAATGGAAAAGAGCCCCGGCGGACCCAAGGTTTTCAATGATTGATTTTGGTAAATCTACCCGATATTTAAAAATAGTACTAAGAGCAATGCCGTATAAAAGATCTTCGGAATACATCGTGCTTTTTTTGTAAAGTTAGCACGGTGCATTCCGAAGATAAATGCCTGAAATTTAGATTGAGATAAATTTAATCTAAAAACAGATAAATTATTTTTAGAATTATCAGATAATCAGCATTGCGTCGCCGTATGTGCCGAATTTGTAACCCTCTTTGATTGCAACATTGTAAGCTCTCATAACATTGTCATATCCGCCGAATGCGGCAACTGTCATTAGCATGGTGGACTGAGGAAGATGGAAGTTGGAAATGAGTGCGTCCGGAATGGAAAAGTTATGGGGAGGAAATATAAATTTATTCGTCCAGCCGCTGTATGGTTTAATTTTGCTTTGGGTTGTAACAGCTGTTTCTATTGCCCTGAGGACTGTTATCCCTACAGCAAACACCTTTTTGCCATTCTCTTTAGCTTTATTTATCTGGTTGGAAGATTCTTCGGAAACTATCATTTGTTCGGAGTCCATCTTATGCTTTGAGAGATCTTCAACATCAACAGTGCGGAAATGTCCAAGGCCCATGTGAAGAGTAATGTGTGTAGAATTTATTCCTCGTATTTCCATCCTTTTAAGAAGTTCCCGGCTAAAGTGAAGACCGGCTGCCGGTGCAGCAACAGCACCCTCGTGCAGCGCATAAATTGTCTGATATCTTTCGTTATCAATATTTTCTGCTTTTGCGCGAATCCATTTTGGAATGGGCATTTCACCAAGGCGGAACAGAGTAGCCTTGAACTCTTCATGGCTACCGTCAAAAAGGAAGCGCAGCGTACGGCCCCTTGATGTGGTATTATCTATAACTTCGGCAACAAGACTGTCGTTTTCGCCGAAATACAGTTTGTTCCCGATTCTTATTTTTCTTGCCGGATCTACAAGAACATCCCATAGTTTTTGTTCGGCATTGAGCTCTCTCAGAAGAAAAACTTCTATTTCCGCACCGGTTTTTTCCTTATTTCCATAAAGACGGGCAGGAAAAACTTTTGTGTTGTTAAAAATCAGGATATCATCCTCACTGCAGTAGTCGAGGAGATCCTTAAAATTTTTATGTTCGATTTCTCCGGTTTTCCTGTTAAGGACCAAAAGCCTTGACTCGTCACGATATTTTGACGGGTATTTTGCAATTGAATCTGGAGGGAGGTTGTAATTAAACTGAGATAATTTCATAATTGATCTTTAAAAAAAGTTGACAACTTTTTATTATACGCATTTTTTGAAAAAAGGTTTCAGAAATGTTGTAAAAAATCAGGAAATCTTAAAAATACTCTCAATATTGTCCATTGAGAGAGATTTTTCAACTCCAAAAGCGCCGGAAGTTGTTCTCACAAGATTTGTGAGGTGTGCTCCGCTGCCGCAGGCTTCGCCGATATCTCTGGCAAAAGACCGGATGTATGTCCCCTTGCTACATCTGATTGCAATTTTAAGGTCCGGAGCATTGAATGAAATTATTTGCAGTCCGTAAATAGTAACCCTTGATGGTTTCATAGTTGTCTCAATCCCGGCTCTTGCAAGATCGTAAGCTCTGTTCCCGTCAATAAGCTTTGCAGAAAATACCGGGGGAATCTGATCAATCTCTCCCAGAAATTGTGGCAGTTTGCTCTCGATTAACTCCCTGGTGATATGTTCCCATGGAAAATTGTTGTCAATCTCTTTTTCAAGGTCAAATGAAGGAGTTGTGGAACCGAACCGGACGTCTGCGATATATTCTTTTGGCTGAGCCTGAAGCTGCTCTGCCACTTTTGTCGCCTTCCCCACGCAAATGAGCAGGACCCCGGTAGCAAGCGGGTCTAACGTCCCGGCATGACCTACTTTTATATTCTTTAATCCGAAAAAACGCTGCAGACGGAATTTTGTTTTTCTTACAACATCTGTGGAGGTCCATCTGTATGGTTTATCAACAGAAATAACCAAACCGGAAGGATAGTCTTCCATGTTTGATGAAACAGAAACCCCTTCTGTCGGGTTTTCTAAAACAGCATACTCTTTGTTTACCGGCATCAGCAACTGATTTTATTTACTCTTCTGAGATGCCTGCCGCCTTCAAATTCCGATTTAAGAAATGTTGACAGAATCTCCTTTGCGGTTTCAATTGAAATAAACCTTGCAGGGAGACTAAGAATATTGGCGTTGTTGTGTGCCCTTGCCAGAGAAGCAAGCTCAGGTGTCCAGCAGAGAGCTGCCCGTATTCCTGCATGCTTATTCACCGTCATGCTTATCCCGTTTCCTGACCCGCATATCGCAACGCCAAAAGAGACTTCTCCGCTTTCCACAGCAGAAGCAAGAGGATGTGCAACATCGGGATAATCCATACTTTCTGTGGAGTGTGTTCCAAAGTCCCTGACCTCATAGCCGGCTGCTGCAAGTTCACTTTTAAGAATCTCTTTCATCTCATAACCTGCATGATCTGCAGCTATTCCGATAAGTTTTTTCATCATTTATAATTTTGCGCAAAGGTAATGTTTTATTATTGCTCAGGGCAAGATATTTACTACATTTGTTCTTTAAAAGCAGCTATATATGGAAATTCAAATGTTGGACCTTAAAGG
>Ga0116170_10006207_pt1 | contig 10522 bp, 9 predicted proteins | sample AD_JPNHW1_MetaG_FD_89797 | JGI IMG/M metagenome (GOLD analysis project Ga0116170, IMG submission 89797) | Active sludge microbial communities of municipal wastewater-treating anaerobic digesters from Japan - AD_JPNHW1_MetaG | ecosystem: Engineered > Bioreactor > Anaerobic > Digestate | place...
AAATCGATTTTTAAACCATGCAATCATTGATACAAAAATAGGTTATTTTTTTTCAGAACCGAACCAGCATGATGAATATTAACATTCTGTAAATATTACACTAAACAACTGAACATCAAACAAGATATCAAACAAATTATTTGCTGCACTTTTAGGAAGATCTCTTGACTGATTTTTCGTATCAAAACAATGAAATCACATCTTTTATTTTTGGCTTAATTATGCTTACTTTACGATTATCAAACCCATTGGGGTTACTGAAAAATTAATAATCATCTTTTCTGAAAGAAATTATATGGAAGAACTGGCAGTAGGAACACGGGTTGACCATCCCCGTTATGGAGAAGGAATCATTAGCAAATCGCACCTCACCAACTACGAAATTTTTTTTGAACGCGGAGGGAAAATTGAATTAACCAAATACAATCCCGACCTCAAAATATTGTCCGAACCAGACAACAAGCCCCGTACCGGATTGACCCTGGCCGAAGTGGAAGAGGCCATTTCCTATGTGCTGAACAAATACCAGGGATTATCGGAGGTGGTAAAAATCGGGGACAAATGGAAAGGCGGTTCCCTGATCATGAAACCCGGCAATGCGGACCTTCAGCCCAAAGATGTTCCCATCGAAACTTTTTTCCATAAAATTGTGATGGTCCGTGACCGTCTGAGGGTTTTGGAACAAAACATCAACAGCCACCCCAGCCTCACCGATGAGGAGAAAGTTGATTTGCAACAATATATTACTCGTGCTTACGGTAGCCTCACTACCTTTAACATCCTTTTTGCCGAAAAGGATGATTATTTTGTAGGACAAAAAACCAAATAACCCAACTTCAAAAAAACAGAAGTTGAGTGTTATCTGTTTCTAAAAATGGACGTTGAACAAATGAACGAAAATTTCACACCGGAACATCACCTCAATTCCCCAATGGAGGATTTGGGATCAGAACATCCAACAAACCATTACAAATTCTGCCCCCGTTGTGCGGCTCCGGGCTCTTTCGATCGTGAACAATTTTCGTTCAAATGCCCCCAATGCGGGATGCATTTCTTCCTGAATTCGGCTGCTGCGGTGACCGCTCTCATTCATAACAGCAACAACGAACTGCTCCTCGTCAGGCGCGGAGTAGAACCTTCCATCGGAATGCTCGATCTCCCCGGAGGCTTTGTCGATCCGGGCGAAAGTGCCGAAACGGCTTTGTTACGTGAACTAAAAGAAGAACTCAATGTCGTTCCGGATTCCTTTTCCTATTACGTTTCCTTCCCTAATCAGTACCGCTTCTCCGGTACGACTGTTTTTACCATTGACCTCGTTTTCAAATGCCGGGTCAACGATTTTTCAACATTAAAATACATGGATGATGTTCAGGGAATTGAATTTATCAAACCAGAAGAAATCAATCTTCATCAAATTCCCTTTCTCTCCGTTAAAAACTTACTTATTCAATTGAACAATGAACGAAAAAATAACTGAACGAATTAGCCACCTCAGGGAGTTAATGCAGGAAAAAGGGTTCAGTGCCTATCTGATTAATGGCTGCGACCCACACCTTGGCGAATACATACCCTCACACTGGGAAACACGCGAATTCATTTCCGGTTTCACCGGCTCGTACGGCTGGCTGGCAATAACCCTCGACGAGGCAGCCCTTTGGACCGATTCCCGATATTACCTTCAGGCATCCATGGAGCTGGAAGGCTCCGGTATTCAGATGCTGAAAGCCCGTCTGCCCGAAACCATTTATGTAGGCGATTGGATTGCCCAACGGTTACAGCCCGGACAAAAAGTTGGGCTTGATGGAACCTGTTATTCCATTAACGAATGCTGGCTTTTGAAAAACTCTTTTGCTCCCAAAAAAATAACCATTGAATATCGCTACGACCTGCTCGATGAAATCTGGGACAACCGCCCGGAAATCCCCAAAGGGAAAGCTTTCCTCCATCCAATCCAGTGGGCTGGCGTTTCACGAAAAGAGAAATTCAAAATCATCGATAGCGAACTAAAAAAATTGGGCGCCGACTTAACTATTATCACAGCCCTTGACGATCTGTGCTGGACCTTCAATATTCGCGGAACCGATGTCCAATTTAACCCGGTGGTGTTGGGATACGGCATCATTGGCGACGGATTTGTCAGATTGTTTACCGATTCCCGGAAATTTTCAGAAAAAGATATCCAGGAGCTGATGAACGATGGCGTTGAAATTTATCCCTACGAAATCTTTTTCAAATACATTCTGGGAATAAGCGACCAAAAAATTCTTATTGACCCCGACCGGACCAGCTTTTCGACGATTAAACATATCGGAAACAGGAACGAACTGATATACAGCTTATCAATCCCAAATTTGTTGAAATCGATGAAAAATGAAAGTGAGCTTAACGGGTTCAAAAAAGCCATGGTCTCCGATGGGCTAGCCTTGCTCAACTTTCAGTTATGGCTCGAAAAAAATATTGGAAAAGAAAAGATTACCGAATACGACATCCTGAAAAAGCTTACAAATTTCCGGTTGCAGATGCCCGGATTCCGGGGCGACAGTTTTTACGCCATCGTCGGGTACAAGGATCATGGGGCCATTGTCCACCTGCATGTAAAGGAAGATGAAGCCAATGAACTGAAAAACGAAGGAGTCCTTCTAATCGATTCGGGAGGCCAGTATGAGTATGGCACCACCGACATAACCCGAACATTTGTCCTGGGTGAAGTGTCGCAACAAACAAAAGTTGATTTTACCATTGTATTAAAAGGCATGATCGCCTTATCGGATATTCGCTTCCCGAAAGGGACCATCGGCTGTCATCTCGATGTGCTGGCAAAAATGTACCAATGGAAAAACCACATGAACTATGGACATGGAACGTGCCACGGCATTGGCGCTTACCTGAATGTTCACGAAGGCCCGCAAAGCATCCGCCTCGACCTGAATAACCAGCCAATTTGCCTCGGGAATGTGATGTCGAACGAACCAGCTTTTTACCGTGAAGGTTTGTACGGGCTCCGAACCGAAAACATGATGGTTTGTGTAGAAGATGAGGTTTCCGAATTCGGAGAATTCTATCGATGGGAAACGTTGACCATGTACCCTATTGATTCCCGCCTGATCGAAAAGACATTGCTCGATCCAGCGGAAATCAACTGGATCAACCAATATCACCAAACCATCTTTGACACATTGAGTCCGATGGCTTCCCCGAGGCAACTGGAGTTACTGACCCGTCTAACCCAACCGCTATGAAATGATTGAAATAACAAATTCACCCGAGTTCCGGTCTAAATGGCCAGCCACTGTTCTGGGATGCATTGAATGCGATGTGATCGTCTGCGAGGAGAATAATGCCCTGTGGAAGAAAATCGATCACATTTGCCACCAGATACAGTCAGCGCTTGCGGTTGAGGAGATTGCAAAAATACCCGCAGTCGATGCCACCCGCAAGGTTTATCGGGCATTTGGGAAAGATCCAGCCCGTTACCGTCCATCAGCCGAAGCACTTATGCGACGCACAATAAAAGGATATGGACTTTACCAGGTAAACAATGTGGTTGATATCGTGAACCTTGTTTCACTCGAGACAGGGTTCTCGATTGGCGGATATGACCTGTCGAAGATCAATCCACCCGTTTCACTCAGTATCGGCACCGAAAACGATCGGTATGAAGGCATCGGACGCGGCGAGCTGAACATCGACGGATTGCCCGTTCTGCGCGACCAAACGGGAGCTTTTGGAAGTCCGACCAGCGACTCGGAGCGAACATCAGTTACCTCGGAGACCCAACATTTTCTGATGGTTATCTTCGGATTTGGCGACCATTCCAGCATTTCCGCCGCCCTTCGCTTCGCTGAAAACCTGTTGGAAGAATTTGCATCGACCCAACAAATAAACCAATTCATTCTGAAAGGATAAGATGGAACGAAAAGAACATCTCTCGGTTGCCCTTGCCCAATACGATATTGTTTGGGAGTCGCCCTCTGGAAACTGCTCGAAGATTGAAAAAATACTCGAAGAGTGCCGTTCCGAAATCGACCTTCTGGTTCTGCCCGAAGCCTTTAACACCGGCTTTTCGATGAACCCAAGACAGCTTGCCGAGACAATGGACGGGGCGACGGTTACCTGGATGAAGGAACTTTCGTCCCTAAAGAAAATGGCCATTGGCGGCAGCCTCTTCATTTTCGAAAACGGGAAATACTATAACCGCTTTTGCTGGGTGGAACCTGACGGAAAAATCATCACCTACGACAAACGGCACCTTTTCAGCATGGGCGACGAAGACCAGTCGTTTACCCGGGGAGATGCACAAACCCTCATCGAATACAACGGATGGAAGATATTTCCACAAATATGTTACGATTTACGTTTCCCGGTTTGGAGCCGGAATATCCACGACTATGACCTGCTGATCAATGTGGCCAATTGGCCTGCACCGCGCAACGAAGTGTGGAAGACCCTGCTGAAAGCCCGTTCCATCGAAAACCAGTGCTATACGGTAGCCGTCAACCGGATTGGCACCGACGGCATGAACATCAACTATTCAGGAAACTCAGTGGTAATTGATCCAAAAGGCATTAAACTGTTCAACGCGCACCACCGAGAAATAATCGAGACCGTTTCTCTCGATTATCAGGAGCTACAACACTTCCGGAGAAAATTCAACGTATTGAAAGACCAGGATCATTTCACCATTTTAGGGTAACGAAAAACCGAATAAAGCCCGATTCTGCTTCTTTGTTCGCCCACTTCAAAAGCTTACCTTCCGGCTTCGATTTAAATCTCATCCACATCAACGGCGCTCAACACCTCGCCGGTTTGGGTGTCGACAACCACCTGCCAGTTAACGGGATAAAGCGACCAGCATATCCGCAATTCAATCCGGTTGGCATTCACTATGGGAAAAACAATTTTTTCGGATGGATACCAGTAGGTGTTTTGGGTAGGGGTTAACGTGTAATTCCCATCGGTCAATTCAACATCCAAAAGGCTCGCTTTGGCCGACTCTTCCGAGAAAATATCTGTAGCCGGAACATACAACTCATGGTATCTCTTTCCCCCGATGGAACGAACCTGATCGAAAGAGATCAGCATCTTTATTTCGGTTTTAGGAATTTCAAACCCATTCAATGTCTGAAGATTCGAAGTTACGACCCAGTCTTTTGGAACCGAATCAGGATAAGTCTTATAAAACTCGTCGTAACTGACGCCTTTAATATCCGTGATCGAGCGGACCGTAATCCCTGCGGTATCGGAAACGTTCAATAAATCGCGGTATTCAAGAATCGACTGATAAAACAAGTTTTCAATCGCTTTTTGGGTGTAATAAACATAGACCGTATCAAATTTCCCGCAATCCTTTAATTTGGGATTTACCAGGCAAAAACCGAACGAATCAACCGCCGTACAATCAGACAAGGGTGTTTTCGACAATCGTGCAATCAGCTGATCAATCTCCCCGGAAGAAGCTCGTTCAATCGTTGTGGGATAATTGGGATCGGCAGCTTCTTCCTTGGTACAAGCAGCAACCAGCAGGAAGGGAAAAAGTATCAGATAAAACAACGATCGTTTCATTTCAAAAAATTTGGCACGAATATACGGAAGCCAAAACTTTTTTCTTACAAACTAAAAAAATAGTTGCAAAACTAAAACTTTAGTTGTATATTTGAATTCGAAACCCGGGTCATAAGAAACTTAAAAACGAGCGTATGAACAGATTGATACGGAAACCTCCGTAATTTTTTTGGACACAACAACTAAAATATTAGTTGCGAAACTAACAAAATAGTTGTAGCTTTGAAATGGAAATGGAAAAATCAAAGCAAACGAATAATGAGTCATCTCTTCTTTCCATGGTGAATGACACAAAAAAGATATGGTACCAATAACCGATAAAGAGAAATGAAAGAACTAACCAAAGCAGAAGACCAGATTATGCAGATTCTCTGGGAATTGAATGAAGGTTTCGTGAACGACATTGTTGACCGCATGCCTGAACCGAAACCGGCCTACAATACCGTTTCAACGATCGTCAGGATACTTGAAAAGAAAGGTTTTGTCGACCACAAAGCGTATGGAAAAACGCATCAGTATTACCCGCTCATATCAAAGCAGGAATACACACGCTCGTATATGAAAAACTTTATGGGCAGCTACTTTGGAAATTCTTTCAAAGAGATGGTCTCGTTTTTTGCCAAAGAGGACAACATGTCGGTTGGCGAAATTGAAGACTTAATGAACGAAGTAAAAAAAGAGATTGAAAATGAAAAGCCATGAAACCGTTTGTCAATTATATCATTGAAACAGGTTTGAGCCTGGGGGTTTTCACCCTGGCATACTGGTTTATACTGAGAAGGGAAAACCGCTTTCGGGCAAATCGTTTCTATTTACTGGGCGCCCTGCTTTTTTCGACCCTTCTCCCCTTTCTGACAATCCACATCAACCTTAACGACATTTTCAACTTTACGAAAAATACATTCAGAAACGGTGGAGTAAACATGCTCGAAACCGTAACCGTGTATGCTTCGGGTTTTCCGTCCAGAGTTGGAAGTGCCATTTTATCATTTAACTACTCGGTTTTGATTTACCGGCTGGGAGCCATTGCTGCCTTGTTCTTCATCGCAGCAGGCCTTTTTCAACTGGCAATCATGGTATCGAAGAACCGGGTTTTTAAGCTAAAAAGGGCAAAACTGGTTGTTTCACAGCGGGAAATTTCACCCTACTCTTTTTTCAACTTCATCTTTATCGGTAAAGATCTCACAACACAGGAAAACTGGAAATCGATGGTGCAGCACGAGATGGTCCATGTAAAACAGGGGCACTCTTTCGACGTTCTTTTCATCGATTTCATGATGATTTTCCAGTGGTTTAATCCGTTTTACTGGATCATCCGCCGCATGGTACGCGAGAACCATGAATTTCTGGCCGACTCGGGCGTACTTTCCAAAGGGACCATTACGCCCGGAAGATACAAAGCGCTTTTGCTTTCTCAAGCCATTGGCGGGATTCCGGTAATAACCAGTAATTTTTTTAATGTGAAATCAATTCAAAAACGTTTTAAAATGATGTCAAAAAATAAAAAAGGGAAACTTGGTTTCCTGAAATATAGCCTGAGTATTTTCGCAGCTGTAGTCATTGTTCTGTTGTTTGCCTGCGAAAATAAAGATGCACCGGATTCATCTGCCAATAATAATGTATCAGGGCAGATACAAACGGATTCTGATGGAAATAATATTCTTGGAACCGACAAAAAACCTGTATATACCACAGTCGATGTTACTGCATCTTTTCAGGATGGCGACCTGAATTCATTCCGGAACTGGGTCATGAGTAACCTGCAATATCCAGAAGTTGCAGCTGAAAATGGAATCCAGGGGAAGGTATATGTGGAATTTACAGTCAACGCCAAAGGCGAAGTGGAAAATGTAAACGTATTAAAGAGTGTAGATCCATCTCTTGACAAGGAAGCAATAAGGGTGATTGAATCCTCGCCCAAATGGACACCTGCAAAGTACAAAAAGAAAAAGGTGAATCAGGCATTCGTAATCCCACTCTCGTTTGTGCTTCAATAATTTAAACGGAAAGAATCTGTTTAAACTAAAGCATCTTACTATTCTGTTTCTAAACCACTTGGCGTACTTAGCGGCTTTGCGCGATGATATTCTGAAATTTCGCGCAAAGCCGCAAGGTACGCAAAGTACGCAAAGGTTAAAAGTTAAGACAGTGGGCTATATGATGTTTGAAAACCAGGTGAAAGTGTTGCGTGACTATTTGAGAAACAAAAAATAACATCATTTCTTGCCTGCCTGGTTCTGATGGGCAGCACAATATCCATCGGCATTGGTCGTCATGGTGCGGCACCTTTTCCCGGTCGATTTGGCAATTCCCAGACATTGCGTGGCTTCCGATTTTGCAGAAGCCGATTTTGACACGGTACTTTTAGCCGACTGTTTCGAGACCGAAGGAGCATCTCCGGTTGAAAAGTCCCAGAGAGCAACATCGGAACGACTTTCAAGTTTGGATTCCAAACCTGCGGGTAATGCTGCAAAAAAATCAATCCCGGTTAATGCTTCGATGCTGTCGACCGAAACGACAAACGACTCCAGCGACTTGGTTGATGCCTCATTTTCGAGAAGAAAAGCAATCATTTTCTTCTTTCCCGTGATGTCATAAATCACTTTATAATAGTAACCCGGAATAGTCACCTTGTTGGCGCCAATAGTACCTTTATCGTTTTTGAAAACAGGGCCGGTAGCCACCAGGATGGTATCTTCCGATTTGGCCCATTCGCGAACCTGAGCTTCCAGTTTACTCCAGATACCCCGGTTAAACGAAGGCATCTGCGGTGACATGTTACTCATAAAAAACGATTCGGAGACCGAAACTGTATTGAGTTTCATATCGGCAGCAGGACAGAGATGCCCCCGGTCAGTACCCGAATCTTTGTAATCATCGGGAGTCGCAGAACCGGTTTTCACCTTTGGATCGGCACGAAAATCATCGGTGCGGTCAATTGAACGATTTAAAAAATCAGGGGTCAACATGTAGTAAACCCAAAACGGCTGCTCATTCTTTTCAGAATAAGCCAGTTTATAATAGGTATGCTCTACGATTTCGCCTTCTGAAACAGGCGATAATTCTTCTGCAAAAGTATTACTACGAAGGGGTTCAACACCATACGAACACAAAAAGAAAACCAGCATTAGCGCTGTAAGCAATGCATTTCTCATCTCCCTGACTGTTTTAAAACAGCCTAAAAGTAGAGGGAAAAACAAATTTCCGGTAAGTAGTTTCGGTTAATTTATCAACGAGTTGTTAACATAAAACAGCTTAATTCTTAAATTTCAAGACATACTCGGAAGGCGTGCACTGAAAATACTTTTTAAAAACCCTGCTAAAATATTTTGGATCGTTGAACCCTGTATTGTAAGCAATTTCACTGATTTGCATCTCCCCCTTTTTCAACAGCTCAACCGATTTCTTTAATCGAAAAACGGTCAGATAATCATTGGTAGAAAGATCGGTTATCGCTTTCAGCTTTTTATACAACTGACTTCTGCTCACATACATCTTGGACGCAAACGTATCAACATCGAACTTTGGATCGGTATAATGGATCTCGATGAGCTCATTGATCTTGGTGAAAAATTGTTCATCTAGCTTCGAGGATGTCAATTCTGCCGGAGTAACGTCTTCAAGCGAAGAAAACTTCTTTTTCAATTTTCGCCGGTTCTCAATGATACCCGAAATTTTCGCTATCAAAACATCCATGTTGAAGGGTTTGGAAATGTAGTCGTCGGCTCCGGTACCAAGTCCTTCCAAAAAATCTTCTACTTCACCTTTTGCGGTCAGCAATACCAGCGGGATATGACTGGTATAGAGGTTTCCCTTGATTTTCCGGCATAACTCAAACCCATCCATTTCGGGCATCATCACATCACTCAGAATCAATTCAATCTCTTCTCTTCTGGCAAGCTCAAAACCTTCTTTTCCATTCTCCGCTTCAAGTACGACAAAGTTCTTCTTCAGATTAAAACTGATATACGAACGCATATCCTGATTATCTTCAATGACCAGCACAACCGGCAGATCTGTTTTTCCATCAGAAGCACCTGTTTGGGGAGAATCGACAATTTGATCGTACAGAATAGCCACTTTATCGCGGATGCCCGATTCGAAAACCTGTCCGGATATATCAATCTCATGATTGGCAAAAAATTGCCGGTTAACAGGAATGGTTACGATGAATTCACTCCCCTTGCCCGGTTCGCTTTCAACTTCAACATTCCCATACATGATTTCAGTCAAACTTTTTACCAGCGAAAGGCCAATCCCGGTTCCGGAATATTTATGGTTTTTCGATTCAGTAACCTGAAAAAAGCGATCAAAAAGCCGCCCGATCTGTTGTTGTGGAATTCCAATACCGGAATCGGAAACGACCATTCGCAGGTATTGGTCATTCCCCTCCGTCGACAATTCGGCCTTCAACGTAATCCTTCCTCCCCGAGGGGTAAATTTGAAGGCATTGGAAAGCAGGTTGTACAGTACGTTTTCCAACTTCTCCTTATCAATCCAGGTTTCCCCGGCAATATCGATCTGATGGGTATATTCAATTTCATTTTTCTCAGCCAGTTCTACAAACGAATCGAAAATTTCGAGCAGGAAGTCAGGGGTGTCGCTTTTTTCAACCCGAAGCTCCTGATTGCCGGTTTCAACCTTTCTGATTTCAAGCAATTGATTGATCAACAAGAGCAATCGCTGCGCATTCCGGTTAAGGATGTTCAGCATATTCTCCGTTTCCGTATCGCCTTTAAACTTGCTAAGCATCCGTTCCAGTGGCGAGATAATCAATGTCAGCGGAGTACGGAACTCATGCGATATATTGGTAAAAAAGCTGAGCTGCTTTTGATTGACCTCTTCAACTTTGTTATTCAACACGATCAATTCATCCCGCTGCGACGAGATTTCATTGTTCTTATCTTCCAGCTCTTTCTTTTGCTGTTCAATTTGTATCTGCCGGCGTTCCAGTTTTTGG
>Ga0116170_10006208_pt1 | contig 10522 bp, 5 predicted proteins | sample AD_JPNHW1_MetaG_FD_89797 | JGI IMG/M metagenome (GOLD analysis project Ga0116170, IMG submission 89797) | Active sludge microbial communities of municipal wastewater-treating anaerobic digesters from Japan - AD_JPNHW1_MetaG | ecosystem: Engineered > Bioreactor > Anaerobic > Digestate | place...
GACGCAATGTACTGAAGGGCATTATTTATTGATAACCTCGGCATTGCACATGAAACGGGCCAAAGCCTGTTTTGATAAACAGGGATTATGCGTAAGTACTTTCCCGACAAATAAGTTTGTCGGCCCCAGGCGTACTGATATCGGTTATTATCTTATTCCCGATACCGAAGCGCTTATCCGATGGGAGAAGTTCATTCACGAAGTGCTGGGTTACCTGATTTATACGATTATGGGATACATTTAATTTTTTCTAAATCCTTAACAACTTCAAATAATATCAACATTATGAAAAAAATCATCAGCCTACATTTTGTTCTTTTGCTGACCTTATTTTATTTTTGTGGGTATTCACAATCATTAAAACCGGCTGACAGCCTTAATAATGCTGCTACTGTAAAACTTAAAAATAATGATTACATCGGTTCACTTGAACTCGCACAACAATCATTAAAAACAGACCGTACAAATATCAGAACCTGGATACTTGTTGCCCGCAGCTATTATTTCCTGAACGATCTTGATAATGCCATCAGCACTGCCGAAGAAGCGCTGAAGCTATTTCCGAATTCAGATACGCTGAATAATGTGATCGGAGCATCATACCGCGAAATGTACCAGTATGATAAGGCACTGACTTTTTTTGAAAAGGCAATAAAACTGAACAGCAAATACTCCCATCCTTATGTGAACATTGAAACAATTTATCAGAATAAAAGAGATTATCAGAAATTGATTTCAGCCTATAACAGGCATTTAAAAGTGCTGCCTGCCAGTATTGATGTTTATTTAAAACGTGCCGATGCGTTTGAAAATATTCATGATTACGACAATGCTATCAAAGATTATAAAACGTATCTCCTGCAAAAGCCTGAAGAAAAAAGCATCTACAATAAAATTGCAGCATGCTATTTTTATATGCACAACTATGAAGAAGCCGTTGCCAATTACAATCTAAGCGGTAGCAGCCCTAACGACCCTAAGATTTATAACTGGAAAGAAATAATTGAAACGCTGCAGAAAGGAAACTTTATTTATCCCTGTATATGGGGAGATTGCGAGTACGGAAAAGGAGTATATGTAAATAAAAGCGGAGACATATTTACAGGAAAATGGATAAACAATATTTTTAATTATGGCATAGCGGTTTACAAAAACAAATCTTTTTATATCGGACAATTTGACAATGATTATAAAAAAAATGGCTTTGGCTCTGAAAAAACTTCCGATGGAAAAATTAAAACAGGTTATTTTAAAGATGATATCTTTTGTGGTCAGGAGCCCGTTAAATCCGATCTAAGCCGTTACCGCGGAAAGAAAGTCTTCTACGATGATTTTGATAAACCAGATAATAAATGGACCATCAGAAATCCCGACTCCACAATGAGTATTTCCTATAAAAACAGCAAACTGATTTTATCAAATAATTCTGATAACAGCGCTGGATTATTACATGCATATAATTCTGATTTATTTTCTGGTGATTCCAATAATTTCATAATAGAATGCACGTTCAAGGCCAGTAAAATTTCTAATCCCGGGTACAGCGTTTTCAGGCTTTTTTTCTCTTCCGTCAACTTTTTACCAAAGGAAAAAGACAAATTTGCTTTTCCACCTGATTACAACACCTTCAGCATGTCGGGAAATTATACGCCAATAATAACAAAGACGCGCGATAAAAAAAGCTACTCCGAACCATACTATTGTAACAGTTTTCCGCTTAGTAATGAAAATACGTATAACATGACTATTTTAGTTTCAAAAGATATTGTCAGGGCTTACATCAACGATACTTATATTGGATTTGCCGAGTTTAAGCCTCTGGGAAATAACCTTGGTTTTTTACTTACAGATAAAATAACTGTCGAAATTGACAACGTAAGTGTATATTCTTATTCTTTAAAATAATTAGACAATTTATTCCATGAAAAAAAGAATCACATTCAAAGAACGTTTCCGCTATGCTTTCGACAATACCATGTCAAAAGGTACGCCTGCCCTTATCATGTGGCTGGCAGTTCTATCGGTATTGCTTGTACTGATAATTGCCACTGTTGCAATTATCGTCGGAGCTGCTCCAATAGCAGATGATGGGTCTGCGGAAAAGATGAATTTTATGGAAGCCGCATGGAAAAGCCTGATGCGGACGCTGGATCCGGGAACGATGGGCGGCGATACCGGCTGGAGATTCAGAGTTTTAATGCTGGTTGTGACCATCGGTGGGATTTTTATTGTATCCACCTTGATCGGTGTTCTTTCGAGCGGTATCGAATCCAAACTCGAAGAGATGAGAAAAGGGAGAAGTTTTGTTATAGAAAAAAACCACACACTTATTCTCGGATGGTCATCGAAAGTTTTTACAATCATCTCGGAGCTGACCATTGCCAATGAAAACCAGAAAAAACCACGTGTGGTTATTCTTGCAGAAAAGGATAAAGTTGAAATGGAAGACGAGATACGCGATAAAATTCCCAACCTGCACAATACAAAAGTAATTTGTCGTAACGGCATGCCCAACGATATTGGCGATCTTGAAATCGTAAATCCACACCAGTCTAAAAGCATTATTGTCCTGTCGCCCGAATCCGGCGACACCGATTCACAAACAATAAAGACAATACTGGCTATCACCAACAACCCAAACAGGCGTAGCGAACCGTATCATATTATAGCCGAGATAACAGAAGCAAAGAATATTGATATTGCTAAAATCATAGGCAAAGACGAAGTGGAACTGTTGCTTACCGACGACTTTATATCGCGTATTATGGTGCAGACATGCCGCCAGTCGGGCTTAAGCGTAGTCTATAATGAATTGATGGGATTTGAAGGCTCGGAAATATATTTTATTAACGAACCCAAACTTATCGGGAAAACTTACCAGGAAGCTTTATTATGTTACGAAGACAGTGCTGTGGTGGGTATGAAAACAGCTGAAAACAAGGTGATGGTTAACCCTCCGATGGATACCATGTTCAGGGAAGGCGATCAAATAATGGCCATCACCGAAGATGACGACACATTGATCATTTCAAAAGAAAAAGGCAAGGCAGATGCCGACAAGATTAAAGAAGCCGGAAACAGAAACAGTAAAGAAGAAAAAACACTCATACTCGGATGGAACCACAAAGGCAAAGCCATTATGCGGGAGCTGAACAATTATGTGAAAAAAGGTTCTGAAATAAAAATAGTTGCCGATAATGCTGATGCCGATACCATGATTAAGGAGATAAAAGACAATTTCAGTAATATCACTACAGAATTTGTCAAAGCGGATACTACCGACCGTATGGTGATCAGTTCCATGCATCCCGAACAGTACGATCATATTATTGTACTAAGCTATAGCGATGATCTTGAGATACAACAGGCCGACTCTAAAACACTTATCACATTATTGCAGCTTCGCAATATTTCGGAAGAACAGAATATTGATATGAGCATTGTCAGCGAAATGATGGATGTAAGAAACCGTGAACTGGCCGAGGTTACCAAAGCCGACGACTTCATTGTCAGCGATAAAATGGTGAGTATGCTGATAGCACAGATTTCAGAAAACAAAGCGTTGATGCGTGTTTACAGCGACCTCTTCCATGATGAAGGTTCCGAAATTTACCTGAAACCGGTTACCGATTATGTCCAGACAGGCGTGCCCGTTAATTTTTATACTGTTGCAGAATCTGCGGCACGAAAAGGACATTCGGCATTTGGTTACCGTATTGTTGCCGACAGCTTTAATCCTTCAAAAATTTATGGTGTGAAGATAAACCCGACGAAATCGGAAATGATCACGTTTGCACCCAAAGACAAAATTATTGTAATGGCTGAAAACTGATCTGTTCTGCCATTTTATTATTGTTAATTTTGCAATTCAAATTCTGAAACATGGCTCAAACGCTATTTTATATTATCCTCTGCATCGTTATTTTCAACTATCTGTTCGGCTTGTTGATGGATTATCTCGACAGCACGCGCTGGAGTAACGAGCTACCAGCTGAACTTACCGGAATTTACGATGCTGAAAAATACCGCAAATCACAAGACTACGAAAAAGCCACCATGCGTTTTTCGCTGATTACCGGGGTATTCACTTTTATTATACTGATACTGATGCTTTCATTGGACGGTTTTGCCTGGGCAGATACGACCGTGCGCGGTTTTACCGAAAATCCGATTCTGATGGCATTACTTTTTTTCGGTGGACTTGGTCTTACATTCGACATTATTACCACGCCGTTCAGCGCTTACCACACGTTTGTGATCGAACAGAAATTTGGTTTTAATACCACTACCGTAAAAACTTTTATTCTCGATAAACTAAAATCATGGCTGATGGCGGCCATTCTTGGAGGCGGCATATTGGCATTTATCATCTGGATTTACGGAGCTACCGGATCATGGTTCTGGTTCATAGCCTGGATGGCAATCTCCGGGTTTTCAATTTTCATGTCTTTGTTTTATTCAAACATCATTGTGCCGCTTTTCAACAAGCAAACACCGCTCGAAGCCGGCGCTCTGCGCGATGCCATCGAAACTTTTGCTACAAAAACAGGGTTCAAACTAAAAAATATTTTTGTTATAAATGGCTCCAAACGTTCAAAAAAAGCCAATGCCTATTTCACCGGCTTCGGCCCTAAAAAGCGCATCGTGCTTTATGACACCTTATTGAATGATTTTTCTGATGAAGAAATCGTGGCCATACTCGCACATGAAATAGGGCATTATAAAAAGAAGCATGTGCTTTATGGGCTTATCACTTCCATACTCAGCACCGGCTTGTTGTTGTATGTAATGTCGCTTGTGTTAGGAAGTGCAGATTTAGCAGGCGCTTTGGGCGCCGACAAGGCCAGCTTTCACATGGGCATACTTGCCTTCGGAATGTTGTACGGCCCGGTATCTACGCTGCTTGGTATTGCCGGCAATTATGTTTCGCGCAAACACGAATATGCCGCCGACCGCTTTGCTGCCACACATTCCAGTGCCGAAGCCATGTCCAGCGGACTTAAAAGGCTTCATATCTTAACCTTGAGCAACCTCCGCCCCCACCCGTTCACGGTGTTTGTTACAAACTCGCACCCGACATTGCTGCAACGGCTTGCTGCTATTGGCAAACTGTAGATATCCCTTTCTTCAGTCAATGCTAATTCAGACCATACTTTTCTATAATTACCAACAGGTTTTAGTATAAAAACTAATTTGATTGTTAAAATATCCGTGTACTAATTCAGGAAAAAAATCAGATACTCAAATTTAGTTTTTTATAAACTTCAGGCTGGCTCTGTTGATCTTTGATATGATCTCTACCAAATATATGCCCGCTCTGCCATCAAGATCAATACGAAAAGTCTGCTGATTCGTAATGTTTCTGTCAACGATTTCCTTACCTTGCATATCGCATATCTTCACTTTTACAAAATCATAAACAGCTCCCAGATCAATAATAACAAAATCTTTAGCGGGATTTGGCGATACAGTTATACTTTTTGCAAACGCATTTTCACTCATCCCGATATTTTGTTTTTCGATTTCGATAAGTGCAGTTTTATAAGGGCTGGCGCCATTGATCATATCAAAATCCAGTTTTTTTGAATAGACATCTGTAACCGGATCAAATTCAAAAAGAACGCCGCTGCTGTTCGCTCCACCGGAAGCAGTCATTCCATATAGTTTTCCGTTTGAAGCCGACATCAACGTACCTGCAGGATAACTTCCCGTAGCAGCGCCATCAAAATCAATTATAACGGTTTGTGCATCGGTTGCGATATTGTACTCGAACAATACACCCTTAAGGTTAGCCCCGCCGCCATAAGTCATTCCGTATAAATTGCCGTTTGCAGCCTGAACCAGCGAACCGTAGGGCTCTCCGCCGCGGCTTGCTCCGTCGAAATCAAATTTTTTAACATAAATATTATCATCCGGATCGTATTCAAATAATACGCCATTGTCAGTAGCGCCTCCATAGGCAGTCATCCCGTACAATTTTCCATTGTCGGTCTGTACAAGGTCGCCATACGGTTCAGCGCCACTGACTGCACCGTCGAAATTAAATTTTTCAGTGTAAGTACTTGTTGAAATAACATATTCAAACAAAGTACCCCTATCGTTTGTGCCGCCGGATAGCGTTAGTCCATATAATTTGCCGTTGTTTGCCTGAATAAGCGAGCCTGACGGCGATTTTCCATCAGAAGAACTGCCCCCGAAATCATGTTTATTAATTATTGCATTTGTTGCCGGGTCGTATTCAAACAGAACACCCCACATATTCAGGCCACCGTAGGTGGCCATTCCGTATAATTTACCATTCGCAGCTTTTACGAGTGTACTTTTAATATCGCTTCCCGTGGCTGACAATTCAAAATCAATTTTTTTAGTGTAAACATTAGTAGCCGCATCAAATTCAAACAATACACCGTCATTATTAATCCCTCCAGGTGCCAGCCCGTATAATTTCCCATTGTCAGCCATCACGAGCGAGCTTTTTGGATAACCCCCGTATACAGTGCTGCTAAAATCAAGTTTTTTGGTAAAGATATCGCCGGCAGGATTATATTCAAAGAGTATTCCCATACCTGTTGTTCCACCATATTGAGTTGCCCCGTATAATTTTCCGTTGGTTGCCTGTATCAATGTTCCCAGCGGATAACTTCCGTTATTTGTTTCATCGAAATCAAATTTTGTTGTGAGTGTTACTGATAGCGTGTCAAATTCAAAAAGGGTTCCATCCCCGTTCGCTCCTCCACCAGATGTCATACCGAATAATTTTCCGTTTGAAGCCTGAACCAATGACCCATAAGGATTACTTCCTGTAATTGGACCATCGAAAGATACTAATTTGGTGTACGTATCAGTGGCGATATTATAAGAAAACAGAACGCCCTTGCTGCTTGTCCCGCCATTATACGTGAGTCCATAAAGTATTCCGTTCGCAGCCTGTAAGGGTGTTCCCATAGGAGCTCCGCCCATGTTGAAACCATCAAAATTTACTTTTTTAGAAAAGAAATCGTTTGCCGGATTAAACTCAAACAGGACACCTTCATTTTCGGCGCCGCCTGTTGATGTCATTCCGTAAAGTTTTCCATTGGCAGCCAGAATTAATGACCCGTTGGGAACTCCGCCGTTGTTAGTACCATAAAAATCTACCTTTTTACTAAAAACATCCGTAGCAGGATCGTACTCAAACAATACACCTTTATTATCAGCCCCGCCACTGCTTGTTAATCCGTATAATTTGCCGTTAGCCGCCTGTACAAGAGAGCCTTTAGGCTCACTGCCATTTGCCGTTCCGGAAAAATCCAGCTTCTTTATAAAAGTATTTGTTGAGATAGTGTATTCAAACAATACGCCTAAAAAGTTAGCGCCGCCATCATAAGTCATACCATACAGTTTCCCGTTTGATGCCTGAATAAGTGATCCATATGGCCCACTCCCCTTATCAATACCGTCAAAATCAATTTTTTTATCATATGTATTTGTAAGGGGATCGTATTCAAACAACACGCCGCGGTTATAAGCGCCGCCCAGATATGTTAACCCGTATAATTTTCCGTTGGTCGCTTCACATAATTTCAACATGTCCGGTTCTCCACCTGGATTTTCTAAAAAAGCGAAAACAACCTCCTGATTGTTGCCATTACTGTCTGTTTTAAAAATCACACCGCCGCCATTACCACCCTGGGCAGTCATTCCCCAGAGTTCTTTCTGAACTTGCGAATAGGTTGCTGCCGGAATAAACACACCAAGAAAGAAACTGATTGTCAATATATATAATGCTTTTTTCATAATATGAAACATTTAATTAATTCAATAAAAAAAAACGAATTGCTCTGAAAAAATTTTAACCGTAACTCTAATCTAAAATTTAAAAAACTTCGTGTGATACGTTGATTGTGAGTTTGTAACCATAATGCAATAAATGCCTGCCTGAAGTGCACTTACATCTAATCTTTCATATCCGTTTCCCTGAAAAACAACAGACTGGCATAACATACCAGATAAATTGTAAACTGAACAGAGGTTTTTACCTGTTACGCCATCGGGAATCGTGATAAATATTTCACTTGAAGCCGGATTCGGATATATTTTCAATACGTTTTCTTCACTGGTTTCAATTCCCGTGGCATCGTGAATCTTAACATCATCAAAATCTACAAAATATTCTCCTGTGCCCCGTTTGCATCTGAATTTAATTTTTACGCCATCTCCTGAATAAGTGCTCAAAGAAATTTGCTTGGTAGCAAAAGCTGTTGTGGCAATATGGTTGCCGGGCGTTATGTAGTAAACTTTTGTATAATTATGCCCGTTATCTGTAGAAACACTGACAGTGATGGAATCCATTTCAGATGTTGGTGTCGCTGTTGACGGATAACCCGTTATGTTTACAAGACGGTAAGCAAATTCGAGTATAGTATTTGAACCAATATTACAAAAGACAGGGGTTGAAACGCTTTTCTCCACATTAGGTATCTGTAATTGTGCTGATAAACCCTGATCTGTTGCACCGTGGTCGGGGATAACAGTCATAGAACCTACCCAGCCCAAAGGCAAGCCTACGCCGCCATCGAAATACTGAAGATAGGGTTGGTCGTAGGCACTCAATACTGAACTGCTTATGTCCAATTCCGAAAAAACCTTATTGCTGTTGAAAGACCAGGCTTTATAATTGAATAGCTGACCTTGTGCAACCGGTGTGTGTTCTGCTGCTGTTGCACTACCTTCGTAAACCACATAAGATCCAAAACCCAGACTGTCGCCTTCGGTATAATTTCCAAAACATTGTGGTCCGTTAACAACACTACTCCCCATCTTACTTACTACTATAACCATATCGTTGGCTGTATTTTTTTGCCAGCTAATGTTGTTTCCATTGCAATCGGGCTCCGAAGTCATACTAAATGGTTTTTCCGGAGCATCAAAATAAAGTAATATCATTGGTTGATAATCAATCAACATACCATCTGTTGTGGGTGCTGTATTATTGCTCGACCAAAAATGAGTGAGGTAATCCACATTTGAATCAATGGGTTTATTAACGAAACTGATGGGCGATGTGCTGCCGGTTCCACCATAATTTAATTCAAAGAAGACAATCAGATGGTTCACATTAAATGAAAAATTAAAAGGGGTTTGCAGTGTGATGTAATTTACACCTGATGTAAAATGATAGCCTCCGCTATATACTGTGGTTGCGCCGGTAGACAGAGCCGCATAGGAACCGGTTCCTCCCCACGCTGCCGTACTTGAATATTTGAATTTAATTACTATTGGAATTAGTGTTTCCGTAATTTCTGCATTGGCCACAACGGCTATTTTATAAATATTGCCACTGCCACCAATGTCGGCTTTGTTATATATAGTTGCGGTGCGGGAATATCCATAGCTCATATTGAACGGGTAGCCCGCCATGACCGTGGAAACCCCTCCCAAATCAGGGATAGTTCTGAAATTCTGGGCTTGTGCCAATATAATGATACAAGCTGTTAAAATTAAAGTAACTGTAAGTTTTTTCATGGTTTTTGGTTTTTATTAATAATGAGTTTTTTTGTGACCTGATGGTGCTCGGTTGTCACATTGATAAAATAAATGCCAGAAGAAAAAGATGTAACATTGATTAACAAAGTTTCGTTGGTGTTATGGTCATTTTGATTGCTCATGATGAGCCGGCCCGAAATGTCGTAAATACGGTAAGCGGTGATTTTTTCATCAGCGAAAGCTATTGTTATGAAATCGTTAGCCGGATTGGGATACACCCTGATATTATCCTGCTGATGATTTTCAGAATTATAGTCAGCTATGCCTGTGATGAGAGGAGTGATTGTGGACAAAATGGTTCCGTTCATTCCCACAATAAATCCGGTTCCGTTGGGATTAAAATAAACAGAAGTAAGTGCAGTGGCAGCAGGATTATTGGCTTTGACCCAGGTAGTACCACCATCGGTAGTTTTGAACAGTACTGAAGCTCCGGCAATATAGCCAGTATCGGCAGTTACAAAGAATATTGACTGTAACTGGGCATTCTGCGGTACAGCCACCAAAATCCACGACAGCCCGGCATCAGTGGTTCTATAAAGTTTGCCTGACGTTCCGCATACAAAACCCTTGGTGGAATTGATGAAACAGACATCAAGAAAGGCTGCTGTGGTTGGTACCGTTACCGGGTTCCATGTGCCCCCGGCATCGGTAGTGCGGAGGATGGTGCCGTTTTGTCCGACAGCCACACCAATGTTTCCTGTAGCAAAATCAATGTGATAAAGAGTCTGCGTGGTTCCTGAAGTGAGGCTGGTCCATGCGACTCCCGCATTGGTTGTTTTTACTATGGTTCCGAGCGGACCGACCACATACCCTGTATCAGGATTTGTAAAACAGATAGAATTTAATCCGTAAAATACACCGGTAGTGAGCGGTGTCCAGGTACTACCTCCATTCGTGGTTTTCAAAACGGTACCTGCTCCCGCAGCCAGATAGCCTGATTGTGCCGAGGTGAACTCAAATTCGGTTTCTGAAAAAGCCGATACTTCCAAAGAATCCC
>Ga0116170_10006213_pt1 | contig 10519 bp, 4 predicted proteins | sample AD_JPNHW1_MetaG_FD_89797 | JGI IMG/M metagenome (GOLD analysis project Ga0116170, IMG submission 89797) | Active sludge microbial communities of municipal wastewater-treating anaerobic digesters from Japan - AD_JPNHW1_MetaG | ecosystem: Engineered > Bioreactor > Anaerobic > Digestate | place...
GCGACGACGTCAAATGAACCCGCGGGCGCGCTTTCGAGTTCCGCGTTGAGCACGGTCACGTTAGTTAGGGAAAGGATCGCGGCGCAATTTTCGAGAAAGGCGCAGCGCTTACTCATGCGCTCGATCAAGGTCACGCGCGCGTTCGGAAAAAGGATGGCAAGCGGTATGCCGGGGAAGCCCGCGCCCGAGCCCACGTCGGCAAGATCGAGCGAAAGCGGAACCGCGGGATCGGAAGACGCGCGCGCGTCTGCCCGCCTCTTCAGCTCGCGGGCGATATGCTCCCACGGCGCGAGGCTATCGAGTATGTGCCTGACGACGAGGTCGGCGCGGCCTTGATCGCTCCCGGTCTCCGCGGCGACGAGATCGAACGCGGCGTTAAAGAGCTCGAGCTCGCCGATATAACGCTCGAGGAGCGAAAGCGTCTCCTCGACAGGTCGAATGATAAGGGGTTCGAAGCGGCCGCTTTCCCCCGGAAGGCCAAGGGCCGCAAGCCCCTTCGCGAGGAGCTCTCGGTACGGGAAGGGATATCGCACGGCGTCGGCGGTCTTCGGCGTCACTGCGCCGGAGGCCTTTCGCGAACGCTCACCGCCGCGCGAGGCAGAGACTCCGCGCGAGCCATCGCGCGCGCCGTCCCTCTGCACTGCGCCGGAGGCTTTCCCCCCGAGGCCGCGGAAACCCTTTCCGGAGCCCTTGCCCGCCACGGTTACTTACGGTCCTTGAGAAGGGCCGCGAAGGGATTATAGGTCATGCCGTCGTCCTCGCGGTCGCGACTCGATCCGCCCTGCCGCTGGCCGCCTTGGTAGCCGCCGCGATTTTGGCCGCCCGAAGAAGGTCGGTTATCGCGCCCGTCGCGGGAAGCGGGGCCATGCGGAGAGCCGCTCGAGGAAGCGGCGTCTCCTGCCTTCCGCGCGACGACGACGCGCCTCGCGCCTTCGCTTCTCGCGCCGTCCTGCCGTGCGCCGCCTTCGCCGTGGCCGCCACGCTGGCCGCTAGAGCTCGCGCTCTTGCACGAGAGGCTGATGCGCCTGCGGTCGGGGTCGAGCCCGATGATGCGGCATTCCTTCACGTCGCCGACCTTCACGACCTCCATCGGGTCCTTCACGAAGTGGTCGCTCATCTCCGAAAGGTGGAGGAGCGCGGTTTCCTTGAGGCCGATGTCGACGAAGGCGCCGAAGTCGACGACGTTCTTGATCTTACCGGTCACCGTCATGCCTTCCTTGAGGTCCTCGAAGGAGAGCACTCCCTTTTGCATGATCGGCTTCGGGTAGCCCTCGCGCGGGTCGCGGTTCGGCTTTTTCAGTTCCTCGATGATGTCGCTGATCGTCTGGTCGCCGATCTCGTACTTCGCCTTGAGCTCAGTCCGCGTCTCATGGGTAACCTCGGACTTCGACTGCACGAGCTCGTACACGACGCGCGCGGCGGAATAGTTTTCGGGATGCACCCAGCTGTTGTCCAGGGGATCGGCGCTCTCGGCGATCTTGATGAAGCCCGCGCACTGCTCGAAGCTCTTCGGCCCCATGCCGGGAACCTTCATGAGGTCCTCGCGCGACAGGATCTTCCCGGTCGAGTCGCGGTACGCGACGATCTTCTTCGCGAGCGCGCCGTTGATGCCGGACACGTATTTGAGAAGCGAGAAGCTCGCGGTGTTGAGGTTGACGCCGACGTTGTTGACGACCGACCCGACGACCTCGTCGAGGGTCTCGGAAAGTTTTTTCTGGTTGACGTCGTGCTGATAGAGGCCGACGCCGATCGACTTCGGGTCGATCTTGACGAGCTCGGCCAGGGGGTCCTGGAGCCTGCGCCCGATGGAGATCGCGCCGCGGATCGTGAGGTCGAGCTCGGGGAATTCCTCGCGCGCGATGTCGCTCGCCGAGTATACCGAAGCGCCGTCCTCGTCGACGACCGTGTAAAGGACGCTCGGGCAGTGCTCGCTGATCACCTTCGCGACGATCTCCTGCACCTCGCGGGTACCGGTACCGTTGCCGATCGCGACGAGCTGCACGTCGTAATCCTTGATCGCCTTGAGAATCGCGGCCTCGGCCTCTGCGACCTTGTGGTTGTAGATGACGAAGTTGCCGAGGTACTTGCCGGTCGAGTCGAGCGCCGCGCACTTCGTGCCGGTGCGGATGCCGGGGTCGACCCCGAGGATGCGCGTGCCCTTGATCGGCTGCTGCATCAGGAGGTTCTTGAGGTTCTCGCTGAACACGCCGATCCCGTGGTCGTCGGCCTGCTCGGAAAGGTCGGAGCGGATCTCGCGGGCGACCGCGGGCGAAAGGAGCCTGACGACGCCGTCGGAGACCGCTTCCTTGTGCCAGTCGTTGGCGATCACGTACTTGCGCTCGAGCCGCTCGATCGCGCCGTCAACGTCGACGTCGATCTTCACGTCGAGCGCCTTGTCGCGCTCGCCGCGGTTAATCGCGAGGATGCGGTGCGGCTTTATTTGGTTGAGCGGTTCCTTATAATCCCAGTACATCTGGTACACGCTCGTCTTCTGCGCGGCCTCGTCGCCGACGCCGGTCACGACGAACTGCCCGCTCTTCATGTAGTATTCGCGCACGTCCGCGCGGTTCTCGGGGTCCTGCGCCACGCGCTCGGCGATGATGTCCATCGCGCCCTGAATGGCTTCCTCGGGCGAACCGACGGAAAGCTCGGCGTTCTCGGCGTCGCTCTTCACGTACGCGGGGGCGGCGGCCTCGACCGCGGCCTTGGCGGCCTTTTCCATCAAGTCCGCCAAGGGCTCGAGCCCGCGCTCGATCGCGAGCATGCCGCGCGTTTTTTTCTTCTTCTTGAAGGGCGCCCAAAGGTCCTCGAGCTCGACGAGCGTCTGCGCGTTCATCGCGTTATTGTAAATACCCTCGGAAAGTTTCCCTTGGGCGAATATTCCCTTGATGATCTCGAGGCGCCGCGTCTCGAGATTCTGATAGCTCTTGAACAGGTGGTCGCAGTCCCGCACCTGCACCTCGTCGAGCGAGCCGTGCCGTTCCTTGCGGTAGCGCGAGATAAAGGGGATCGTGCATCCCTCGGCGACGAGCGAAACGACCGCCGAAACCTGGGAGCTCTGTATCTTGAGCTCGGCGGCGACCTTCTTGAGAATCGCGACCTCGTTAACCGAGAGCGCGTCGATTGCTTCTTGCGTGAATTCCATAAGGAAGCATTTTATCGGAAATGGGGAAGGGGGGCAAGACGATCGGCGCGGCCATTGCCGCCGCGCCGAGCCTTCCCCCAACCCGCGTCCGGAGACAGCTCTGTCACGTCCCAGTATGCACGATAGTGCCGGTTTCGTTATTATCCTCAAATATAATACCGCTACCAACCAGGTGAGCGGAACCTAAGACGCAAATAGTCCCTGCGGTCGGATAGCCATGGCTGTTTCGGATGATCGATCCATCCTCGCAATCGAGGGTGGTATTTCCCGCAAGATAAATCGCGGAGCCGTACCCTCCGGGAGCGTTGGGAACGGAATTGCCGTCGAGAATTGAGTTGCCCTTGAGCTCCACGTACCCCCCGGAGGGTGATCCATAGTTCGCATAAATCGCTCCGCCGCACGATTCGGCATAGCAATGCATGATCGTCGCGTTCGTCATGCTCAGCCGCCCGTTAGCGCCGACATACACGCCGCCGCCATAAGCTGGCTTGTTATTCGAGTCCGCACCCTTAAGGACGGTATTCGGGCCAAGATTGAGCTTACCGCCCGCGACGTAGCAAAGCGGGCTAGAGCTGCTCTCGAGCTCGGAACCGTCGATTACGATGTCCTGGCACGAGAGCGTTCCGGCCGCCGCGACGTACAAGACAGAATATGACGAGTCTATTGTCTTGACGGCGTTCGTCGTTGGCCGTATTACGAAAGGCGTACTGCCATACGAGCGAATAACCACGTTCGCCCTCACGGCCGTATCGTTATTCATGGTGACCCCCGAGACATCCGAGGTCAGGTATATCACAGTTTCGGCCGCGCTACCCCCGTTTGCGGCATTGATCGCGTGCGCGAACGTCGCGGAATCGGAGGGCGTATCGCCCATTAAGTCGTTATTGTCTGTGTTAGAAACGAAAATCACGGACGAGGTATACGGCGTAAACTGCGCGGCGGTAAGCGCGATCGAGCCGCCACCCGTCACGGACATGCACTCGTTAATGCCTGCGGCGACGAGCGCACCATCCGCTTTGACGACGAGGTCGTTTTTATACGGCACGATCGTCTGGAGGTCGACCCCGGAAAGCGAGGTCATGTCCGAGTAATGTCCCGTCGAGGAGACAAGCGCGGAAAGGTAATACGTGGCGCCCGAGACGAGGTTGACCGGTATCTGAACCGAGCCGTCGCCCGAGGTCGCGTCAAGGTCGATGATCCCCGAAGCGAACGGCGAGACTTGGGACCAGGACGCGCCGCCCTTAACCTTGGTAATGGTATCGGTATCGTAAAGCTTGAAGAGAAGTTTTCTGCCTTGATACGCAGACGTCGCGTCCCCGTCGAAGGAAACCGTAAGGCCGCTCGGCGTCGAGGGGGAAGCAGGCGTACCGACCGAACCTGCCGTATAGGCATACTGGGCCGTGAGGTCTCCCGTATAGTCGACATATTGATAGAGTTCGACGGTTCCGTCGGCCTGCGCGATGGAAGCGAGCGTTGCCGCGTCGATCGTCCAGGTTTGACCCGAGGCGAGATCGGTACCGTTATTCGTTACCGGAACCTGTTCGCCCGTTGAGGAGAAAAAAGCAATCGCGGAAAGCGTTCCCGCCGAGGCGGAAGCCGCGGAGATCGCGCACGAGAAACCGTCCTGAGTTACCGGCAACTGAACCTTGATGCCGCTCAGGCGATAAAAGTGTTGGCTCCGCGCGGTAGAGGAAAAGGATTGCGCCCGTGAAGCCCCAAGGTTGAGCGTATAGCCGGCCGAGGTGATCGGCGCGAGGGTCAGGGAGAGGCTATTCGTTTTCCCCTGAAGGAGCGTTACCCCATCTTTCTCGCCAAAGGTAACCTCGCCGTCAAAGAACGCATCGAGCTCCGTCTTATCAACGTCGCTTGACGCGAACGAAACCATTTGACTGTCGGGAAGGGACAGGAGCTCATGGAAGGTATACATTCCGCCAAGGAAACTGAAGGTACGAGCCTCGCTTTCGAGGTCCTTACCGGAGCAGACGACGTAAAACCGGTCGTACTCGCCGGCAGGGATATCACCGGTGACAAAATCGCTGCCCGCCGAGACGGCATACGGCCCATAGAGCGCGCCCGAGGTCTTTCCCTCAATGCCGATGGTTCGTATGTACAGGTAGTTCGTTCCCGGCATCACGGCGCGCGATGGGTTTCCCGTGGCGTTCGTTCCAAGCGATGCAAGGCGGAGCGAAACGCTCGTTTGGTCTTCTTTTACGGAAGGAGAAAGCCCAAGGCCACAGCTCGAAAATAAAACAAAACCCACGGTCATGATAGCAAGCGCGAAAGCGTTTTTATTATACATCATTTCTCCACAAACGGTGTCCCGAAGGACGCTGCTTCAAAGAATGAGTATATACCCTCTCCGCGGGTCAGACTATTTTTTTACGCAAAAAAACACGGAGAGCGGCTCGCGCGCTATTATTTGTTACAGTGTTACGCCTTTTTTCAGCGTTACGAATATGCTCTCGTTATGGTATAAACGCGATCCTTAGGGAAGCGGCAGCCATACTCCGGAGCCATTGGTGATATATTCAGTTCCTGTGTTGGTCACGAAATTGATAGATCCGGCATAGACGGTTCCATTGGTATAGACGATTCCAACGCCCAAGCCACTCGCAACGTTATTCTCAAAGGTTGCCTTATCAAAGGTTGCCGTACCACCTGCAGCAATATATACCGCAGCGCCATATGAAGCCGACAAGGTATTTATACTGCATTGCTTAATCGAGCCCCCCTGCATTGTAAGGTCGCATCCACTCCCGACGTACACCCCGCCGCCATACGTTGGGCCCGTATACCCCGTGCCCCCGATGAGCGAGGAGCCATAACCCATTTGCAAATAACTATTGGCACTGTCTGGTAGACTAATCAGGGTAGGCGGAGTTCCGAGCAGTTGCGAACAATCGATCGAGACCTTCTCAAGTATAAGCGATCCCCCAGCACTTATCTTGATGAAGGGATCCGAAACGACATAGGTCGTCGTCGATATCGAACGCGTGGCGCTTCCATAAGCCGAGATAAAGGTCTTCCGCTGAATCTCCATGGTCCCCTGTCCGCTTATGGTATCTATCAGGTATATCTGGGCCGAATCACTCGGTAGGAGATCGCCTATCATGGAAAGTGCGGAAGTCAGGGTGGTCTTGGTTGCCGGCGTTGCCCCGTCGGCAAGGGGGTTACCGTCTGGCGCAACGAAGAATACATAATCCGTATACGGGGCAAAATCGGAAGTTCTGAGCGACGCCGCTTGACCGCCGGTAAACGGGGTAAGTCCCGCACCGGTCGTGACGTAATCGCCCCGGTAAGGAACGATCGTCGCAATGTCCGCGACCGAATCGAGACTCGAGAGGGAAGCATAGTGATCGCCCGAATCGACCTGGGCGGAGATATAATAGGTCGCGCCCGGGGTAAGCTTGACCGGAACATAGGCGCTTCCGTCGCCTGAGGCATTGAGCGGAATGATCACGTACGCCATGGCGGGAACGCTCTCCCACGGCATAAGGCCCGCAGCGACCGCTGCCGCCGCGCCTGAGTCATAGATCGCAAGCAAAACCCGATGGTTTTGGAATGAGGCGGTCGCATCGCCGTCGAATGAGACGAGCACGCTGCTGGCGGTATTCTTGTACTCGGCCGAAATGACGCCCGAGTAATCCAAGTACTGATAGAGCTCGACGTTTCCCTTGGAATCGGCGATGGCATTGATCGTCGCCGGCTCAATGATCCAGGTGAGGCCGGAGGGAAGGTCGGTACCGCTTCTCGTGGTGGGGATCTCGGCTCCCGTCGACGAATAGAACGCGACGGCGGAGAGCGTTGCCGACGAGGCAGACTGGGCGGCGATCCTGCACGAAAGGTTCCCCGAGGTTACCGGAAGGCTTACCTGAATATCGCCCAATCGATAAAAATGCCGCGAACGAGTACTCGAGGAAAACGTATACACTTGCGTCTTGCTAAGTTCGAGTTCATAGCCCCTCGAGGTTATCGGGATTAGGGTGAAGGATAGGCTATTTTCCTTACCCTGCGAAATCTTCACGCCTTCTTGCTCGCCAAATGAAACCTGCCCATCGAGCAGGGGATCGAGCGAAGACTTTTCCGTATCGTCAGAAACGAATACCTTCATCTGGTCGTCGGGAAGCGCCATGAGTTCATGGAAGGTATACGAGCCGCCGAAGAACGGGTAACTCGCGCCGTCGCTTTCAAGATCCTTTCCGGAACAAAGCACGAACATCCGCTCGTATTCGCCCGGGGGAATATCGGTAGTGACGAACTTACTGCCCACCGCGACCGTATAGGGCCCATACAGGGCGCCATCCGTTTTACCGGGAACACCAATCGTCCTTATATATAGGAAGTCAGTTCCCGGCATGACGGCACGGGAAACGTTACCGGCGGCGTCGACCCCGAGCGAGGAGAGCGAAAGCGAAACGGCCGTTCGCGCGGAACTATCCTTCCCCAAGGGGGAAAGGCCAAAGCCACAACCCGAGAGAAGGGTAATTCCCGAAAGGAGGACAAGTATCGGTACCGTCTTTTGTCCCTTCATAGGCGTCTCCTCAGGCGACAGCATCGCCCCGATGTCCTTGACTTAAGGAGAGTATATATCGATGTTCGGGAGAAGACAAATTTTTACCGATAATTTACAAAATTCGCGAGCTTCGCGCCATCGGGCCCACGTGAGCCCGATAGCGTGCCCGGTTCAGTAAAAGAAGAGCGGAAGCTTCGTATCGCCCGCCGAGATATACTCGACGTAGAGCCAAGAATCGCACGCGTCGGGGAGCTTAAAGAGCACCGACTCGGGGAGATCCTCGGGGATATGATGGTTAAAGGTCTTCGTGTCGAGGATCGAGCCGTCGCAGCCGTAGAGGCACACGGTACCGGCGTAGACGACGCCCTTTCCCTGATAGTTCGAGAGCATCACGTAGAGGCTTTTCGAGTTTCGCCCGTCGATCTTGATGAACTGCTTGCGAACCTTCCCCGCCGTGTCGGGACTCGGGGGCAACGCCCCGTCAAGCGCGGAAAACACGGTCGACGACAGCGGGATGAGCCGGGCGCCAAGAACGGTTTTGCGGAAAAGATGCACCGTGGTCTTGCCGAAAAGCGCGACCGCGCCCGAGTCCTGGAATACGCCAAGGGCTACCTCGGAGGAAGCGGTCCGTTCCCAGAAAGCGCCGGGACTCTCCGCCGAAATGGGAAGGCCGGTTACCTTGATGGATTGGACGCGCGATGGCGTACCGTTCGCCTTCGCCGGAGTTCCATCCGAAGAATCGCCTTCGGGGGAAGGGAGCGGCTTAGGCGCGTAGAAAAGCGCGAGGTTATCGTATTTCTTCGCGGGGAAGCCCTTAATGACAAGGTCCTTTCCGGGCTCAACGGGATAGGGGCCAAATACGGCCGAGTCGGCGGAAAGTCCCGTCTGGATGTAAACGACGCCGCCGGCCGGCTCTGCCGGCGCGGGGACGTGATTCTCAAAACCGTTTTTCGCGATGACCGGAACATCGCCCGGCAGGGAGGCGAAATGGACGACGAGCTTTGACGAGCAGGAGGCGAAGAGAGCCGCGCCGCAAAGGGCGATCCCGACAAGAAGCGCGCGCAAGGCCGTTACGCGCGCGGATGACGCTAGGTGATTCATCGAGTACTCCAAATTTGCCGTGAGTATAAATCGGAAGGGGGAACGGATACAAGCGGTATCCGTTCGGCCGGCGCTTACGGGACTTTCGTGATGTTCACAACGAGGATCGAGGTCGCGTCCGTATTCCCCGTCAGGCAGGCCTGCGCGTTGAGGAATTCCGCGTACACGTCGGGAAGCGAATCGATGAACACTCCCGCGCCGCAGCTCAAGCCGCTATCCTTCGATACGTGGTTGTCGGCAACCTCGATCGAGTCGCTCACGTCGCACGACGAGACCGAACCCTTCGCGAAATAGAGCCCTCCGCCCGAAAGCGCGGCGCGGTTGCCCGAAACCTTCGCCGAGAGGCCCATCGTAAAGGTAAGGTCCGCCCCGGAAACCGCGATGCCGCCGCCCGAGCCGTCCGCGGCATTACCCTCGACAAGACCTGCCGTCATGCGAAACTCCCGACCCGAGGCGCCGGCGAAAATTCCGCCGCCGGAGCCCGTCGCCCCGTTTCCGTCGGAAGCGCCGTCGCCGCCGATGACGCCGCCGAGCATCTGAAATTCCGCGGCGTCCTTCAGGCATACGCCGCCGCCCGATCGCGCGGCATTCGCTGAAACACGCGTCGTGGAACCCGTCGCGAACTTCACGAGTCCGCCCATTGCAAGGATTCCACCGCCGTCAGCCGCGCCGGCGGCGTTATGGTCAATCGAACCGCCTGAAAGCGTGAGGCTGCCGAACAGGGAATAGACGCCGGCACCGCCGACTACGCCCGACCCCGCGACACGGTTATGGCTGACGCTTCCCGAATACATCGAGAAATTCCCGCGCGCGACATAGACGCCCGCCCCCGAGACGCTTTCGTTTCCGGTCGAGTCGCTATCGCCGCCGATAGAGCCGCCAAACAGGGTGACCGAGCCGCCGTCAAGGTAGACGCCGCCTCCCGGCACCGTCCCGTAGCGGTTACAATTCTGGATAATCCGCGCCTCGTCGCACAGGGCAAGGCTTCCGCCCGAAACCACGACGAGGGGATACGAGCGCTGATACGAAGAGCCTTGACCGGAAAGGGTAAGCGCGTCGCACAGAATAAGCTTTCCGCTCGATACCTCGAAAAGCGGGCCGTTCGTGCCCGAAGGCGATAGCGTTACCGACGAGTTAATCGCGCCGATCGCGACCGCGCCCGCTATCTGCGCGGTCCCCGCGTATGAAACGCTCGAGGAAAGGACAACGTAGGGCGGCTCGAACCCAGGCCTGAGGGCCGCATCGAGTTCTGCCTGACTCGCGACGGTTCGCTGCCGCGCGAGGTCGGGAAGGTTATCGCTCGAGACGGTATTGTTGACCGTCGTGTTCGCCTTTATCGAGGAAGACCAGGACGCCGACCCAACGCGAGTCGCGCTTTCCGCGAGGAACACGCCACCGGCGAGCTTCCCTGCCTGGTTATACGCGATCGCGTTTTCGCCTGCGGCGGTATGGTCAAGCACGCCGCCCGAGGCGACGTACGCCCCGCCGCCGAACGCATCGGCCGCGTTAAACCAAATCTCGGAGCGCGCGCCGATCGTCAAGGATCCGCCCGGCGCGACGTATACCCCGCCGCCGAGCGAGGCTTTATTGCCGTCGTTAAGGGTCGTGCCGCCGATGATCGCCCACGACGTACCCGATGCGGCCATTAAAACGGTACCCTCGGCGTATACGGCCCCGCCGCGAAGCCCCGCCGCGTTAGCCGCGATAGCGCCGCCGTTCATCGTAAACGAGGCACCGCTTTCGACATAGACGCCGCCGCC
>Ga0116170_10006214_pt1 | contig 10518 bp, 6 predicted proteins | sample AD_JPNHW1_MetaG_FD_89797 | JGI IMG/M metagenome (GOLD analysis project Ga0116170, IMG submission 89797) | Active sludge microbial communities of municipal wastewater-treating anaerobic digesters from Japan - AD_JPNHW1_MetaG | ecosystem: Engineered > Bioreactor > Anaerobic > Digestate | place...
AATTCTTATCTGTTGAGCTCCTATTTTCAATCTTTGGGCTGAAATACTCCATATTCCGGCCCGCTGGTTGAATCGTTGGGCTGGTATTTGGCAAAAATGAGCCGAAAGTTTCATTCTTCGGGCTCCTATTTGCAATCTGCGAGCTGAAATATTCAACCTACGGGCTCAAATATTGAAAAATCGGGCTCAATTATTGAATCGTTGGACCCGTAGTTTGCCGTTTGGGGCTGAAAGCTGCGGTTTTGAGCCTATCAACAAAGCAAGTAAACCCAAAACCGCAGATTTTCAGCAGAACACTCTCTTTTCAATTACTGCAACCAGTGGAGCTGAGTCTTACTTCGAAAGTAGAACCAATGGGTACACTGAAATTGCCATTTATTGTTACACCACTGCTTGCATCATAAATAACATCAGTCCCCGATCCTTGTACTGTCACATTGGTTGAAGTAATTGACGTTCCTGAGTAATATACATCAGAACTAATAGTCGAATTACTCAGGGTTAAAGCATTGTTATGATTTTGTACCGACCCGTTTCCTGTTATGACACTTGTAAGGCTACCCAGGCAATTTGAAGATAAAGCACCTGTGCCAATAAAGTGGATACAACTTGAGAAATCCTGAAGATTAAGCGTCGCCCCCGAATTTACACATAACTCCCCATCGCATTTAATGATAAGGGCCCCCTTCCCTTTAACAATTATCGTTGCCCCACTTTCAACTACAAGTTTTGAGTCATTGGTAACAACAAACTGTGCACCATCATTGATTTCGAGAGTACTGCCACTTTGTAGTGTAAATGTACTTTTCTCATCGAGCAACACTTTAGAATTGGCTTGCATTTTAAAATAAGAACCAGTCTCACAAGTAAAATTTGTATACCTAATATATTTACCATCAATTAGTGTTCTGGTGTTTTCCGTTCCGCTCCTGTTTATTGTAATCGTTTTTCCTTCCATTAGGTTAATGTCAGGATTTGAATTGCCTGTAATGTTCTTTAATATAATAGAAGTGCCTGCCATGCGAACATTTTTATTGATATCAACATCATCGAGTTTAACCTGAATTTTAATATTTCCTTGGGCATCTTGGCTTATAACTTTGAAAGAGATGCCATTTAGATAATATGAATTCATTTTGTTGTTTATGGAGTCAAAAGTGGGAATATTCATAATTATAGGATTTTCTGCCATTCCTGCTTTTTGATTCACAACAAAGGCCATGTTTTTACCCATAAAATAGTCAGCTGATGTATTCCCATTATAAACGACAACTGGTGTCCCTTCATTTCGTGCTGAATTGTCTAAACTCCAAGATTTTACTTGATTATAAATTAATCCATTGCCATCAAAATCTTTTCTTATATATTCGCCAGTATTTTGACCAGCAATCGGATTTGAAGCACCTTTTGTAATATTATATGTGGTATTGCCACAATATGCCAATGATGGATTTAAAGGAGTAGCATCGAAATTGAAATCGTAATTACCATCGGCATGTAACCAACGGATTCCGTTACCATTGGTAAAGTTGTCTGTAGAGTTTTTATTATCGTTTATTGTTTCCACATAGGCTATTATTCCTCTTGGTGAATTTGGAAGACTTGCATTACAAAAAGGGTTTGGATTTCCATTGTTATCGAATATTGATTTCCCCTGATGGTTTTCAATCCATAGATATTGATTTTTAATTTCTCCATTTGGGATTTGAATCCTTACCATATCTCCGGTTGTAATATAATCACGAAGGGTAAATTCACCATTGGTGGGCAAGTCGGCTGCCGTTTTAACATCGGCATTTACACCATTTGCTTTTATTGCATCTACCCAATCCATGATCCAACGCTCCCAACCTAAGGCACAACTGAATGTATTCATCGACATCATTCCCCAACCCGCAATGGGGATATAAAAGTAATCGCCAGCAACGCCATTGTTGCCGTTGTAATGGGGTGCATCATACAACGAATGACCTGTTTCATGAAGGAACATCCATGCAATATCAGAAGCTCCTGTTACATGGGTAAAACCTGCATCAGTAAAAGTATAACCATTCGACGTTGTGCCAAATAAATAATTGGATGAAAAGCCATTACATCCACCACACCAACTGCTTGTCCCATTCATACCAGCTACAGGAAAGCTGGTCCAACTATACGAAAACCGGTAACATATAATTACAAAATCAGGTTTTGTATCAGAGCTGCTACCTGAATAATCGTAATAATAATCTGGGTCGTTATTCCGGTTATCATAAGTCCCCCAATTAAAACTGCTTGGGATTTGTGCAATAACTTTCTTATTTACTGCGCTCCAACTTGTGCATGTACTTGCATCGACAATTATCCTTGAGGGATAATAATCAACAAATACTTTCAGTTTTTGATTTGGATTCGACATATCGTAATAAAATTTCGAAACCGATTTAATATTAGTATCCGATGCCGAATTGGTAAACTCAGTTTCGGTCGTGTAAAAAGGTTTTGTAGTTGAGCTTGCCCAATCGGGGAACGTTGATGTGCTTGGCCATCCGGCAACAGTTTGGTTGTCGTAAGTGCCACCAAAGCTTGCAAATATGATCAGCGCTTTCAAGCTCCCTTTGGGGGTAAAACAACCACCGTATGGTAGATATGGTGTTGTAACTGTGGTTGACTTTACTCTGGTTGATGGAAACACATCGGGATTATCTTTAAAAAGTTCCTGACCAACAACCTGGATGTGGCAGACCATTACCAGCAATGTAAGAATTCTTATATTTTTTTTTATCGTTTTATTTTTTCATAATTTTTGTAATGAAATGTTTGTTTTGTAGTTGAAATTTAACTAGGTAAACACCATTGGGAAAATTACTAATATCTATTTGTTCATTCCCAACAATGTTTAGTGATAGCACATGATATCCTAAACTATTGATAAGTTCAAGAGTCCCAACTTCGGTTGAGTTGTTTGAGATCTTGAGGTATCCACATGCCGGGTTGGGATATATTCCGATACTTTCTTCTGTGTAGTTGTTTGCAGAGGTAAACGTATCAACGCAAGTACCATTATTACTATTTATGAAAACTAAAATATTATCCTTATGTTTGCATCTAACCTGTGCATATTCTGGAAAATCAACATCTACATTATAAAACATATTAAATGCACCAAGCCCTTCTGTAAATCGAACTGGATTTGAAAATATAGGAGCAAATGAAACTACTTTTTTGCCAGAATCATAATATACACTATCAACGACATATGGAATGGACTCGTTCCTTCCAAAATAGAAAGAATCATTTTTTGCTAGAGATAAATCCATTAATAGCTCTTCGTTACCGTTAATGTATCGACACCAAAGCCTTCCTGCAATAGTATCTTCTTTGAGATAACCATATAATTCTAAGGGATAACCATAGTCCCCCATATAAACGGGAACATATTTTTCTTCGTTTATCAGGGTATCCCCGTATGCCTTAAAAATCAGCGTAGGAAAGTAATCAGGGATATGATAAACAATATTCCATTGGGTTGTATCTTTACCAAAAACTGATTCATAGGGTTGTGCTATTAATTTTATGTGCAAAGTCAAAATGAAAAGCACGCAAAATACGGATGAATAAATGAACTTCATTTCAGTAGGTTTATTCCGTTAAAATCATCTTTTTTGTATCCACCTCTTTGCCATCGGCAATCAGGGTGTAAAGGTACATGCCAGCTTTCAGCGAGTGGCCTTCAATCGTAACCACGGTGCTTTCGCGTTCGTTTACGGCAATTTGTTTAATTTGTTCTCCCTGCATGTTGTAAACATACAGCGTGGCACGAGAGACCGAAGCAGGAAGGTACATCTCAATACGGGTGTTTGTAGTGAACGGGTTGGGTATATTTTGCTTTAAAATTGCCGCTTCACCTTCAATGGTTGCCGATTTCTCAGTATTGCTCTTCTTTAACGCAGCAATCTCGGTTTCCTGTGTCTCAATCTTGGTCGTCAGATTTTCAATTGTGGCTTGTTGTTCTTTCATGGCTTCCACAATTACCGGAATGATGGCATTGTATTCAATATAATAGCGGTCGGCTTCCTTGTCGTAGAATACCGCTTCGGGCAAAATATCCAAAACTTCCTGAGCCACAAAACCCAGCTTGTCTTTCTTTAATTGTGCTTTTTTCTCTTTTTCCCAAGCTGTGCCTATTGTATCGGAACTTTCAGAAATATAATCATATTTTTTTCCATTAAGTTTCAAGATCTTAACCAGCGGTTGATCTATTGTCCTGAAATTTTCTTTCAACCGTTTATCCGATGTCAATAAAGTAGATGTTGCGTAGTGGTATTGTCCCCTGATCTCACCAAACTGATTATTGATCTTTCCTATTTTGCCAGTATTGGTTGTACCGGGGTAAAATTCAGGATTACTGTACTCGTTGCCAAAAATGATCTTTCCATCGTAATCGTTCTGCAGGATTGTTAAACCCCGAAGCCATATATTGCAGGTGGTCGATGTGGTTGTGGAATGCAGGCCAATCCTGCCATCAGAATCAACTTTTATTTGGGCGGATGAGAAACTGGCTGTTGTTAACAGGCACACAATAATAAATAACACTTTTACACATGATTGTTTAACGGATTTTTTCATAAAGCTAAGATTTAGTTTTTAAAATTTGGTTTTCTTTATCTGTTTATTCCTGTTTTTCAGAAAAGGTTACCCTGTAAATCAAAGTATTTTTGCTTATGATAAAAATTTATTAAAGAGGCAGGTAATCCACGGTATGGATAAACGATGTGAAAATTCAAGGTGGTTGGGTCTTATCAACGCAAAGAGGGCGCTCCCTTTTATTCCTCGTCTCAAAAGAAGAATGTTCAGCCACGAAGTTACCGTTGCTTTTACAAAAAAAGAAATTGTAAACATTTTCATTTTTAACAGAAAAAAAGATTCAGGGTTTGATTGAGTTGGGTTACTTTTGCGACACATTTTTTTCACACACACAACACTCAGCAATAAGCAACAAATGAATAAGTTATTCTATTCCATACTTCCACTGCTTTTACTATTCACCTTTCAAAAAGGTTTTTGCCAGACAACAGAATCGAAAGGGGCTCAAAACCTCGACCGGTTTACCTCGATGGAAATCCCAAGCCATATTCTCGTAGGAGAAGGCATTACCAACATGGGGCATCTGCTTTATGAAGCCAATATTGCGCCCACCTTCAAGATGTCGCCCCAACAGCTTCCGGATCTGGGATTTGTGTTTATTCCCCAAATCGATATCCGGATGTACAACCAGTTTTCCCATCCCATCAGAACCCCGTCGTATATGCCCCGTGGCATTGCCTATTATCATTTCAATAAGAGCGGGAACGATCAATTTGTCTTTTTAACATTGGGACATCACTCCAACGGGCAAGATGGATCGTTATACGAAAGCGACAGCGTAACCATCAACACCAGGGACGGCAGTTTTTCGACCAATTACCTCTCGGTTGGTTATGAAATATTTCCCGACAACACCAATCATTTCAGGCCTTTCGACGGACTCCGGCTGAGTGCCGCCCTCCATTCAATCAAGGATGTGAATGTTCGCTATATGTATGGCCGGTTGCGCTTCAATGCCGACCTGAAATCGACTTATCAGTTTAAACACCAAATCCGGAACATTATAACCAATACGAAACAAAGTCCACAAATAACCAGCATGTTGCGTCTCGGCTGGATTGGACTCGACATGGACCATGCCAACGCTTTTGATATCGACCGGCTGATACTGAATTACACCCTTTCGTTCCAGCCGGCAATTATCAGCGACCTCGAAATTTTTGTCCGTTACTATTACGGTCAGGACTATTACAACATCAACTTTGAAAGAAAGCTGAATGCCCTTCAATTCGGATTTTCATTAAAGAATATCTCTTTCCGGTAGCGGTTTAAAACAGTTCCACTTTCCGGCTAACCGTAGACGAACCGCTTGTAACAGTCACGATGTAAAAGTTTCGTTTTAAAGAAGGATTAAAAACCTCTTCCTGAAAGTTTTGTGTTTTAAGGAATTGCTCCGAGAAGACAGTCCGGCCCGAAAGATCGGTTATTCGTACCAAGACGGTTCCTCTATAATCGTTTTGAAGAGACAAATTCAACCCATTCTGGCAAGGAATGACTTTTAGGATCGACTCATATCCAACAATTTTTGAGGCAGTTGAAAAAGTAACAGCCGAAACTTCGTTGCTGCATCCCGACTTATATTCACCTTTAGACGCTCTAACCCGAAAATAGTATTGGGTACTGCCCTCAGCTTCCCTGAACACAAAACGAAGAGTATCCTTAACCACCTCGCCAACCTGAGAATAATGCAAGCGATCATCCTTCGAACATTCAATGACATAACCTTCTTCCTTGTCGGAGTTGTCCTTCCAGGTAAGCTCAACTTGTGAGTCGGAGAATGACTTTACCGAAAGCTGAACTGGAGCAGCAATTAAATCCTCAACCGGCCCAATCTTGACAAGCTCAATTCCATTGCCTGTTCCCAAATTACGGGAATATTGCTGGTCGGTTGCATTGTTCCAGTGTTCATAAACACCCAGGCTTTTCATTGGTATCCCATCACGATCTGGACAATAAGAGATACCGGTTGGCCAGGATGACGGATCGGCAGCCTGCTGCAAATGTTCACAAATTCCTTTCAGGGTGATGGAAGGAAAACCACAACTGGTTGAATATTGGCTGGCCAGGATGTCATAACAGACCGATTCAATCGCAACATTATCCTGAGAAGCAAAAACCGACGAAGGCCAGTCGTTATTGAACGGCGGATTCTTTAATTTGAGGTTTGGTCCATAAGCATCACAGCAAAAGAACGTTCCGTCCACAAAGAACAGCATGGTTTTGCCCCCAAGGTGTTTACTCCCCATCAAATCGACAAGTACCCTGTACGAGCCGGCAGCTCGCGATGAACTGCTAAAAGCAGGGCTAACCATTCCTCCGTGCATCTCAATAGCCCAAATGCGGGCAATCGTTCCAAAATAATTCTTGGCACTCGAAGTCACCCCTTCGCCGGTATGCGCTTTCAAGGCGGCCAGATTGATAATGTAATCGGCATCCTCAACAACCGAATACAACGGAATGCCTTTGAGCGGTTTTCCGGCATAATTGAGCAACACCTTTCCATTATCGGAGAAGTAAACCAGTGTATCCTGCGACGGTTCAACCAGGGTGCGGCCATAAGTATTTGAGTGACCCATGTAGTGAACATTGGGAAAAGCATTGTGTAACATGTCGTACGTATACTTGTGGATATCGCGCATAGGATCACCAATGGAAATATCCTCCTGAGGAACCCCCGCTTTATTGACCAACTGATCGATAATCGACAACATGGTATAAGGATTACCTTCAAATGTTCCATATGAACCAGCTGTTTTCTTAAACGAATAATCTTCGTTAAGGGCTCGTCCCAAACTGGCTCCATAATAATTAAACTCGGTTCCAGAAACAGCCGGATGTCCCCAGGCGCTGTTGCAGTTTATTTTGATGAATATCTTCTGCCCAGCCTGGTAGCCAATGTTGCCATTGCCCCTTTTTTCGTTGAACGATTTAAAAAGCAAATCCCAGGCCTCTTTCAGGTCGTTTTTTCCCGTCAATGATAGAATGGTTTGCTGAGTTAAACGGTTAATGATGGCCGAATCGTTGTTCGACAAATCATAACTGGGTATCTTATAATAATTGCTGGTTGCATCGGGATCTCTGGCCCATACCACTCGTCCCGGGAAGATGCCGTGAGCAACCCCAACCGGTTTATTCGGTTCAAATTGTTCTGGCCCGCTTGCAACAGACAACCGTTCCGATCCGGAAGAAACAGAAAAATTTACTACAAGCCCGGTCAGCACAGCCACCATACACAGGAGCATTCCCGACAGGAATTTCGATTGTTTAAAATGAAACAACGACTTCTTAAATGAAAATAAGCTTGCCATTGCCCCTACCAGATAAATTACGAAACCCGACATAAAAGGCGAGGCGGCTTTCATGCAAGGATAGGTTGCACGCGAAGGTTTGGGGATTACCCGGACCAGAAACCATACGGTAGATGCAATTCCCAGGGAAAAGAAGGTAAAACGGGCAGGCACTTTGCACCGCAATAAAGCCTGCTTCACTTTCGAAAGGTTTATTTTTTTCATCGCTATTTTTGTTAGAAAGTCTTACTATCGTAATGACAATTTACAAAATATTATCCCTTAGGCGCATACAAACATTTTCTTTTGTAAAAAAAATTCGTCACCCAAAGCAACCATTGACGAAAAAAATCGATCTGGTAGAGGAACCGGGCCGTAAACAGAATCGCCCAATTTCATTACTTTCGTACCTGATCGGCCCTTTCCATTTGGTACGAACTTTGTAAAACATCGAAAAACAAAAACAGATCGTATGAGAACAACATTCACCCTTCTTTTTGTATTGGCATTTGTTTTCACTTATGCACAGGATACCAAAAATTTTATTGATCTAAACTACATCGAAGTCACCGGGAAAGCCGAAATGGAGGTAGCACCCGACGAGATTTTTATCCAGATTTTCATTAACGAAAGCGACTACAAAGGAAAACAGACGCTTGAGATACTGGAGCGGAACATGCTCAAAAAACTTCAGGAGATTGGCATCGACCTGAAAAAAGAGTTTGCCGTAAATGACATCAGCAGCAATTTCAAAGATTACTGGATCAAAAAGACCGACATCTTCACTTCGAAACAATATCAGGTAATTGTGCACACAGCCCCGATGGCTGGCCGCGTGTTCAGGGAGCTCGAAGGGCTGGGGATTTCCAATATCTCCATTGAAAAGGTAGACAACTCTGAAATCGAAAAGTACAAAAAAGAGGTGAAGGTGAAAGCCATTCAGGCTGCCAAAGAAAAAGCGGAATCGTTATCCGGAGCCATTGGACAAACCATTGGGAAAGCCATATACATCAGGGAGAGCGAACCACTGTATGCCCCTGTTATGGCCAATACGATGATGAAAGCCCGCGGCATGGAACTGGATGCTTCATACACCGAACCGGATATCGAATTCGAAAAAATTAAACTCGAATATTCTGTCGACGTTTACTTTGAACTAAAATAATAATAATCAATCATTCAAAAGAGCCCCGAAAGGCTCTTTTGTCTTTGAATCATTTCGATCTGTTTAAAACTCTTTCACTACAGCCGCTCCTTTCGATCTATTTCTTGAACCGTTTATCTATTTTTGAACAGTGAAAAAAATAGAGGATCGTGAAAGTTTGTATTGCCGAAAAACCCAGTGTAGCCAAAGAAATAGCCCGGATATTGCAGGCCAACAACCGCAAAGATGGTTATTTTGAAGGCAATGGTTATCAGGTAACCTGGACTTTCGGTCACCTGTGCACCCTCAAAAATCCCGATGATTATACTTCCGACTGGAAACCCTGGCGAATGTATGCCCTGCCTATGATCCCATCCCGCTTTGGCATTAAGCTGATCGACAACGAAGGGGTACAAAAACAGTTCGAAACCATTAAAAAACTCTTCTCCGAATGCGAAGAGATCATTAACTGCGGTGACGCCGGGATTGAAGGAGAGCTGATCCAGCGCTGGGTGATGACCCTTACCGGTTGCCGCAAACCACTGCGAAGGCTCTGGATTTCGTCGATGACCGACGAAGCTATTAAAGAAGGCTTTGCCAAATTGCGCGAAGGAAAAGAGTTCGACCGGCTATATGCCGCCGGAAATGCCCGCGCCATTGGCGACTGGCTGCTGGGAATGAATGCCAGCCGGCTTTACACCCTGAAATATGCCGACGGCAAAGGGGTTCTTTCCATTGGCCGGGTACAAACCCCTACCCTCGCGCTGATTGTTCGCCGGTACGAAGAGATCCAGAATTTTGTACCAATGCCTTTCTGGGAGATCAAAACCAACTACCGGAATGTTATTTTCACCTCGACCAACGGGCGTTTCGGCACCGCCGAAGAGGCAACCAAAATTATCGAGGAGATTAAAAACAACCTCTTCGAAATCATTTCGTTTGAAAAGAAAAAAGGGAAAGAAGCCCCGCCAAAGCTTTTCGATTTGACCGCCCTGCAGGTCGAATGTAACAAGAAATTCAGCTACACAGCCGACGAAACGTTGAAATACATTCAGAACCTTTACGAGAAAAAGATGGTGACCTATCCGCGTGTCGACACCACTTTTCTGCCCACCGACATGTACCCGAAGATTGAAGGCATCCTGAAAAACATGGAACCTTATGCCAGCTTCACGGCGCCGCTCATTGGAAAACCCATCAAGAAAAGCAAAAAGGTTTTCGACGACACCAAAATCACCGACCACCACGCCATTGTGCCCACCGGAGTAAAACCTTCGGGATTGATCGTTGAAGAAAAGCGGGTGTACGACCTCATTGCCCGCCGCTTTATTGCGGCCTTCTACCCCGATTGCGAAGTATCGAACACCACCGTCGTGGGTAAGGTTTGCACCCACGAATTTAAAGCCACCGGAAAAGTCATCGTTAGCGACGGATGGAGGGCGCTCTATCCCAAAAAAGAGA
>Ga0116170_10006215_pt1 | contig 10518 bp, 8 predicted proteins | sample AD_JPNHW1_MetaG_FD_89797 | JGI IMG/M metagenome (GOLD analysis project Ga0116170, IMG submission 89797) | Active sludge microbial communities of municipal wastewater-treating anaerobic digesters from Japan - AD_JPNHW1_MetaG | ecosystem: Engineered > Bioreactor > Anaerobic > Digestate | place...
GCAGTTCCATTAGAGCCATAATCTACTGTTTGTGAAGCAGTGCCAGAGATTGTTCCATGAGATCCGGCTGTGTAAGTTAAAGTTTTTACATCCGCAGTCAAAGAGATTGAATCTAATTGAACAAGCTGGTTTCCATTTGAATTTAAATACGCTTTAAATGAAAATTTCCCGCCATTAATTGGGAAGGTTTTAATATTTGAGTTGATATCATTCGCCGTATTTGCTTCAACATATTCAGCGGTCGTTGTTACCCAACCAGAATTATACCAATGCCATGTTGTTCCCCCGTCTTTTGAAATTTGATATTTTATTTGTCCGCCATTTTTTACAGCCACTTCGGAAAAACCAGAAATTGACGAAAAAGTTTGTGTCGTAGTTGCATTAAGACTAATGGTTGGATTATTTGTATCATACAAAGAACTTTCCGACCCAATTGAAAAAGTCGGCTCTGAAGAAACATAATTTCTAAGAAAAAGATAGCTTATATTTTGCTGAGACGAAGCAGATGTCCATCCACTTGGTGTTGGTATATGCGCCATTAAGTAATTATAATTTTGGTCTGATATCGTTAAAGAATTACTACCAAACAAAGTCCCATCTTCATTATAAATATAGATAGAAGCGCTTGTTGAACTTACTTTTCTTATTTCAATTATGTAACTTGTATTTAAAGATGTTGTTAATTCCGTAAGAGTAGAATAACACGGGCTTTGATTAGCGCCTTTAAACTCAACCAAGCCCAACCCCAATGATGCGCGTTGTATTATAGCCAATGCGTAATTATTGTTTGTACTACAAGCCCTTTCCCCTGTTGTGCTTATCGCAGCTACTGGAAGCCATGCTATTTTATCACTAACAAATGTTGGATTAACTTTAATTCTTACGGCAAAATTATTATTTACCGAACTTGATAATTGCTTCCTAACATAACTATCGCTAGTCCTATCTAAATTTATTTTTTTTAATAAAGATTGGGGAACTCCTGCCGGAGATCGCAAAAAATATCCTTTATTAGTAACACCTATTCCAAACTGGTTAGCCCCGTCATTAATATATGTGACGTGTTCCAAAGAATCCCCAGCTACTCCTGTCGTCACAGTTCCGATATTAGACCATGTCAATCCATTATCTGTTGATCGATGCATATACATGCTTCCATTATAAGTGGAAGCAACAACAACCCCATTACCCAAATAAGCGAAATCATCCATGCTATCACCCAAGTCTCCTAAATTTGTCCATGTTTCAGCATTATCCGTACTCCTAAAAACATTACCCGCTTCATTGCCCTGTAAAACGACTCCATTTCCTAAATATTCTGTGGCATAAAGTCCAGAATTTGCCAACTGCCCCTTATCAACCCAAGTTGCTCCATCGTCCGTAGATTTAAAAACTCGTCCATCCCAACCATTTACTATGACCCCATCTCCAATTTTATCAAACCTATAAAGAGACTTGGTGGAAATAGCCCCCAAATCAGAAAATGATGTGCCACCATTTGTTGATCTAAAAATATGCCCACCAGTAGGAGCAGTATCAGCAACCAAAATAGTTCCGGTATTGGTGATTAAAAGTCCGTATGACAATTCGCCACAAGAAGCACTAGCACAAGCCGTATTTGCAGAAACCTTGCCTAGATTTACAAAATTATCACCGTAATCAGTTGTTTTATATAAATATGAATCTCCGGTTAAAAGATATGCCACACCACTACCAACAGATTTTATTGCGGTTACATCATCTGTCCCCATAACCGCCCCCTTGTCCGTCCAAGTCTTTCCATAATCAGTACTTTTATAAATATGCCCGGCACTAGGGCTCCTACTTCCAACAAGTATTACGCCATTTCCCAAATAATCAATTGAGTCCAGTCTACCATCAGTCAACAATAAATACGGCACCCAGTCTTCTCCAATCCCATTTGTAAAAGACCCGCTTCTCATGGCGCCCGTTTTATTGCCAAGACTTTCATTAACACCAGATTCCCTAAATACAAAACTATCATCTTGAGAAAAATCCGTACCAGAGACAAAAGTATTAGAACCATTGGAGACACTAGATGCGCTAGTATTACCATAATATAGATAAATTGTTGTCGTGCTAGGAGAAGCTGGAATTGATGGAACCTCCACCCAAAAATCAGCAGTTGAAGAATCGGTTTTTGATTCAAGCCAATGATCAATCAAAGTAACTCCATCAGAAGATGTGAATCTTACATCGTCAAAATCCACCTGCATATCAGAATCATAAGAAACTGGAATTTTTAATTGATAGTTTGTCTGTGCCCCAGCAGTAGAACCAGTAATTGTAATCTCTTTACGCCTGGTCCAAGAAGTATTATACCAATTTGAACTTGCCTTTAATTGCGCATAGCCAGAAGAAAGCTCAATTTTTGTATCATCAAAAACATAATCCGAAGCGCTTAAAAAATCCCAACTCTTTGTCGTTGCTTGTGATTTTTGCGAAACAAACAAAAATTTCATCTGAAAAATCAAAGCTACCGCCAATATAATTGAGATATACTTTTTATTTTTGCAAAACAACTTAATCATATTTTGTGTTATTTTTATTATATCATAATAAATTTTGATACAAAACACATAACCCGCGTAGCCAATTTCATGCCAATTATTATATTGACTAAATACACGGAACACATTAAGATAAAGTCCATGTTAGACAAATTAGTAGTTGATATTGAGACAAAGAATTCTTTTGCTGAAGTTGGCGGGCAACACAACATTAATCGCCTAGCCATCTCTATTATTGGCGTCTATTCTTATAAACGCGACCAGTATTTTGCTTTTGATGAAAAAGAATTTTTAGATTTTGAAAAGTTATTAGAAGAATCCGGCGCTATGATTGGGTTTGCTTTGAAGCGTTTTGATGTGCCGGTTCTAAAAAATCATTTCCCGCATTGTGACTTCTCCCCCTTGCGTATTTTAGATATTTTAGATGAAGTAGAAATACAGCGCGGACACAGAATCGGTTTAGATGACATGGCGCATGCTAACATCGGCACAGGAAAAACCGGCCACGGACTAGAAGCTATTGATATGTATCGTGAAGGAAGAATTGATGAATTAAAAAGCTATTGCCTAAATGATGTAAAAATCACCAAAGACCTATACGAACACGGAATCAAAAATGGAAAATTGATTGTTCCTTCTAAATATTCCACTCCAGCCTTCATTAATATAAACTGGCATGACTTAGATGACTATCTAGAACTCGCCGAAAAAACTAAAAACTCCACTCCTAAACAAAAAAGCTTATTCTAAAAGTTATACACTTTGACAAAAAATCGTTTATTAGATATAATAAAGACAGCTTTTAAAAATTCTATCCAAAGGAGGAATAAGGATGAGTAGAAAAGTAGCATTATGTCCACACTGTCAAAGAGAAGTCAGCATCCACGACGCAGTTTGTCCACACTGTGGACAGACACTCTTCAACATCAACAAGATTGATGTTAGAGAGTGTCCGAAATGCCGCACGCAATTAAACATCGGGCAATTCATTTGCCCACTATGTGGCAAAGTAGTGGACGATACTGATTATTTTGATTATTTTGATTAGACCTATCCGCCCCAAGCAAAAGCTGGGGCGGATTTTTATTTTCAAAACCGCACAAAATTTGAATATATAAGCCTTCTCTCGCCATCCTGCCCCCACTCCTGCTTCCCTGCTCCCGCTCCTGCTTCCCCGCCCCACCCTTGACTCACTTCCCCTCATGGCCTATACTATTTTTATCTTCAATTCATAGTTGATTACTATGAATTGAAATGATCAATAATAATTTTCATTATAATAAACAAAAAAATAAATATATGAATCTTAGAAGTATAAAAATTTCGGAAACAGTTCACGTTGCCTTAAGATGGCTTTCCTATTTGGCTAAAAATAAAAACCAAAAGCCACAAAGCTTAGGGGAATTTGCCATTGAAGAAAACATTTCTTTTTATTTTTTACAACAAATTAGTCGTCTTTTGAAAAAAGGGGGATTAATAAAAAGTAAGTTAGGTAACTGGGGCGGATATCAATTAGCCAAACCAGCCAACAAAATTACCTTAGAAGAAATTATTGAGAGCTTAGAAGGTCCGATTTCCTTAATTAATTGTGCCAATCATCAATGCCCCAATCATCAATGCGAACAAAAAAATGCTTGGGAAAGAATAAACCGAGAAATGAAAAAAATATTTAGTCGCGTTAAATTATCCGATTTGATATAAAGAGAGCTTGCCCGACTATTTTTTAAAAGAACAAAATGAACAAATCCTCTTCAAGAAATAAATCTAATAAAAATTCCTCCGCCTCAATAAACAAAAATAGGCGGGTTTATTTAGATTACGCGGCAGCCACTCCCGTACGACCGGAAGTTCATCAATTTATTAAGCCCTTCGCCGAAGAAAATTTTGGTAACCCTTCCGCTATTTATTTAGAAGGTAGAATCGCCAAACAAGCCCTAGAACAAGCCAGAGAAACAGTGGCTAAAAATTTAAATTGCCAACCTCACGAAATAATTTTCACTAATGGCGGAACAGAATCTATCAATCTCGCTATTTTTGGAGTAGCCAGAGCTTACAAAAAATTTTTTACAAAACCTCGCTTCATCACCTCTCAAATAGAACACCCTGCTGTTTTAAGTTCTATGGCCCAATTAACCAAAGAAGGTTTTGATATCAAATATGTCTCCACCAACAAATATGGAGAAGTTAATTTAGAAGAATTAAAAAAATATCTTAATCCGCAAACCATTCTTATTTCTATTATGTATGCCAACAATGAGATTGGCACCATCCAACCTATTGCCGAAATATCCGCTCTTATCAAAAATTATAGAAAAAACAAATATCTACCCTTCTTTCATATTGATGCTTGCCAGGCAGCTAATTATTTAAATCTTGATGTTAAACATCTAGGCGTTGATTTTATGACGTTGAATGGCGGAAAAATCTATGCTCCTAAAGCCAGCGGAGTTTTATATAAAAAAAGCGGACTGAGCATTGATCCCATTATTTTGGGTGGTGGCCAAGAAAAAAATCTCCGCTCCGGCACAGAAAATCTCGCCAGCTGGATCGGGTTAGCTGAAGCCTTAAGATTGGCGCAACAAGAGAAAAATTCAGAAATAAAAAAAATTAAAAAACTTCGCGATTATCTTCAAAAAAATATTTTAAAGATACCTCAAACAATTCTCAATGGGCATCCACAAAAAAGACTACCTAACAACATCAATGTTATTATATCCGGCATTGAAGGAGAAGCTTTAATTTTAGAATTAGACAAAGCGGGCATTGCCGCATCAACCGGATCAGCTTGTCACTCTCGTTCCTTAGAGCCATCTCATGTTTTAAAATCTCTAGGCTGGTCTCGTGAAAAAATCCATGGTAGCCTACGTCTTACTTTGGGGAAATACACTACCAAAAAAGAAATTGATTACGTTGTAAAAACTTTGCCTAAAATCGTGAATAAATTACGCTCTCTGTCCGCCATAGACATCAATCATTATAAATAAAATGCCCAACATCCTCTTTACACCCTCCGACGCCGCCCCCCCCCACATGCCTTAACCACCACTAAAGCCAGACACAACTACTTTCCCTCATTTCAATTCATAGTTGATTACTATGAATTGAAACGAGAGATAAACAAAAATACTTTTTATTGTGCAATCATATGAAAATGAAAATAATTAAAAAAACAAAAAATATAAAAAAAGCCGATTTGCTCCAAGGACAAACACCGTGGGTTTATTCTGATGTCGTTAAAAAACATTTCTTCCATCCTCAAAATTTTCTCAAAGCCACTGAAGAAAAGACCTTTCGCTTCAACGCTTATGGAGAAGCTGGCAGTCCGGCTTGTGGAGATTTAATGAAGTTCTGGCTTTGGATTGATCCTAAAACAGAAAAAATAAAAAAATGCCGTTGGCGCACTTTTGGTTGTGGCTCAGCTATTGCCTCCACCTCCATGCTTTCTGTCATGATTACAGAAAAGGGTGGCATGAAAATAGATCAAGCGCAAAAAATCAAACCTCAAGATATTATTAAAAAATTAAGCGGATTACCAGATATTAAAATTCATTGTTCAGTTTTAGGAGATCAAGCTTTAAAAAATGCCATTACCAATTATCATAAAGCCCAATCTAAAAAATAATAAATCCCATATTAAACCAAAAACAAAACCGCTCCGATATATTATCGGGCGGTTTTGTTATTAAAAACTAAGGATTAGTTGTTGGTGTAGCGGTCGGACTAGGAGTCGCGGTTGGAACTGGAAAAGCTGCCTTCAAATCATTTCTAGCTTTTTCTATAGCCGCCTTAAAATCATTATTAGCTTTTTCAACCGCCTGCTTTTTTGCATCTATCAACGACTCCAAAGAATCATTTATTTTATCAATATCTTTTTTATCTGTTATAAATTTTTCTTTGGCAGCCTTAACTCTGCTTTGAAAAGCAACGCGAATCGCTACCGCATCAGGATTAGTCAAAGCGCAATCTGCTTTAGCTTTCGTAATAGCAGCTTGAACTTCTACTCTATAAGCATTAACCAATGCATCAACATTGGTTTTCTTAGAAGCAATAGCCTGTTCTACGCCCTTACGAAAAGCTTCTATAGCAGAATCAATCGCCATCCTATGCGCAGCAATAGCAGCTGTTGTCGCCTCTTTAAAAGTCAAAAGGGCTTGCTTTTGCGCATCAGTTGTAGCCTTTCCTTCAAGCTTAGCAAAAAACTCATCACGATTTTCATCCCATTTGTTGCGATTATTTTCGCGCTTGGTATTTCTCTCAACCCAACGATCATCTATCTTCTTTTTTTGCTCTTCTCGTTTTTGTTCAATCTTACCTTCGTTATCAATCATTCTTGTCTCTAATTGTGTCATCTTATCAACATTGGCGCAAAAATTAACACCGCCTTTCTTGGTAAGAGGCTTAACAGAATGACTAGGCGTAGCACTAGGACTTCCCATGCCACGATTACCCATTTTCTCCTGACCATTTTCTTGTTTATTTTGACCAAAAAAATCAGCTTTTGCCGATACTATCGGAGAAAAAACTAATCCCGCCAAAATTACAAAGCCTAAAGCTGCAATTATTTTAGAATAAGTTTTCATCATATGTTTGGCCAAAATCACTCAAAGCGGAATTATCCAACTCCAATAAAGAAGCATCGGATAATTCACTTTCAAAAATGGCTTGCTCTTCGGATGCGGATAATAATAAAGCGTCCACGGCATTATCAATATCAGCTGTTGCTTCTGGAGCATTAACCTCGGAGATTTCAATATATCCTTCTGGTTTTGTCGGAGCCATGCTAAATTGATTATAAGCTATAAAAGCCAAAACAATTGCCACGATTCCCACAAAAATTCCAATTTTCCATTTTGTTGACATATATTTGTGAATTTGGTTTTTAAATTACTTCGACCTTTATTTTTATTCTTCTCGGAATTTCAATTATTTTTTAAACCTACAACGTCTTTTAATAATTATAACAAATAATAATTTTGACAAAAAGCCCCGAAAACGATAGTATTAATAGTACTTGGAGACATTGGTGTAGTAGTAGCACAACGCTCTGTGGAAGCGTTAGCAGGGGTGCGAATCCCCTATGTCTCCCCCTTTTAAATAAAAAAATCGGTCGCTTTTAGCGGCCGATTTTTTTATTTTTTACTAAACTAACAATTACCAAATTCTAACCCAAAAAGGAATTTACCTAACTCTCCTTTTTCTAATAAAGCATATCCCCCATCAATCATAACAATTCTTTTATAGCCAAAAAGAAAACGGGAAGACAAATAAATGCCCAGATTCAGCCAGATCAATCTCTGCCCATTGTCAGGAGGACACCAAACATGAACCTCATCAGCGGAAAAAATATGCTGAATAGAAGAAAACAACGATTCCAAAGAATAATCATGCTTATTTTCTACCGCACAAATATGCACCTTAACCTTTTTGCTCTTTAAACTACAAACATAAGAAGTGATTTTATCTTTTTCTTCATCACTAATTTCATCATAACTAGGAGCAATCAAAACAATTTTCTTTTTTATGAAAATTTCCTTTATTAAAAGAATCAAAAGACAAATACTTACAACAACTATCAAAAATAAAAATAGAAAAACGACATCTGCACGCAGAGCAGCAAAAGAAGTACCGTTTACTCCCAAAACAAAAAAGGACATCATACCCAAAATAACTATGATAAAACCCAGCACCCCATTGGTAATCGCATTTTTTTTGCTGCGAAAACCCAAAAGATTAGATGCCCAAAAAATCACAAGACTCAACAAAAAAACAAATAATGACCAAAGAGAAAATTTAATAATTGAAATAAGCGCATTTGTCATGCCTACCTCCTTTTAAATTCATTAAAAAATTAATTTGCTATTTTCAATATATACTTTCCTTACAAAAAATCAAGATAATACTTTTACAATAATGCTGACTTACTATTCATCGTCACCAAATATTTTATCCCAAAAAGATTTCTTTTTTTCAATTTTTTTCGCAATAGGAGAATTTTCTGATGAAATTATTTTTTCTACCACCCTTTTTATACGCTGAGACTCTTCTTCTACTAATTTCCCATCATACTCTCCACTATGAGCCGTCGTCCCCTCATAACTGGGCTTCTTCATATCTAAATGAAGATTAATTTCTAAAATATCGGGTGATTGATTCAAATATATATGGAAACGAGGATAAAAATTCCTACCATCCAAGCTCCGGGCAAAACTTACCTCTCCGCCCTGATGCGGGTTTTCTATTATTCTATAACCACACTCCCTCATAAAGACTTCTGGCCTTATATTTATCTTTTGTACAATGATTTTCATAGATATATAGTACTAAAATTACAAAATTATAGCCATATTCAGTCTTCTAGCTCTTAACACACATAAAATTGATTTTTAGCATTATTCGTTGTATAATACCAATAAATATTAAGTCACCTGACTATTTCCAATAATATATTGGAAATAGATTAAATAAAACCTAATTCGCTTGAAAAATTGTGCTTATCAGACTCCGCTAAGAGAAATTAAAGATCTTAGTCGGAAAAATTTCACTTTGAAAGGCGAATCATTGCAAAATGAGTACGCGTATTTTGGCATTGCTGGGAATATTAGCAGGAATCATTGGAATTGGCATTGGCTATTGGATTAGACATATCCTTGGCCAAAGAAAAGCTAACTCCATTGAGCTAACCATCAAAGCCCAATTAGAAGATGCCCGCGCTAAAGCTCGGGAAACTATTTTAGCCGCTAAAGACAAAGCAGCGGAAATTTTAGACGAAATAAAAAACGAAGAACGTGACCGAAAAAAAGAACTTTCGGTTTTTGAACAACGCTTGAATCAACGCGAGGGAATTCTTAATCAGAAACTCTCGGAAAACGACAGAAAAGATAAAGAATTAGAACAAAGCATCGCTAAATTAAAGGGCGTCAAAGCCCGCATTGAGGAAATGCAGGGATTAGCAGAAAAAGAGTTAGAACGCGTAGCCGGTCTCACCAAAAAAGATGCTACTGATGAATTATTCAAAAAAATAGAACAAACCTCTAAACAAGAAACTACTAGTTTATTACAAAAATTAGAACGCGAAAAACGCGATGAAATAGAAAAACAATCTCTAGAAATCATGCGCGTGGCTATTCAACGATTAAGCCGTTCCAATGTTACCGAAGTGACTACTAGTTTTGTTTCCATTCCGGATGAAGAGTTAAAAGGCAAAATCATTGGTCGCGAAGGAAGAAACATTCGCACCATGGAAAGATTGACTGGAGTTGATATTATTATTGATGAATCTCCGGACACCATTACCCTTTCCTCTTTTGATCCCATTAGAAGATCTATTGCGAAATTAGCTTTAGAAAAATTAGTTAAAGATGGAAGAATCCAACCGGCTAAGATTGAAGAAAAAGTAGAAGAAGCCAAAAAAGAAATTAACGACAAGATAAAAGAAGCCGGAGAAAATGCGGTTTATGAAGTGGGCATTTTAGATTTACCCAAAGAAATTGTTTACCTCTTAGGTAGATTAAATTTCCGCTACAGCTATGGACAAAATGTTCTTCAACATTCTATTGAAGTGGCGCATATCGCCGGAATGTTGGCCGGAGAATTAGGAGGTAACTTAGAAACCACTAAAAAGGGCGCTTTATTACATGACATCGGTAAAGCCATTGATCACGAAGTAGAAGGCACTCATGTGGAACTAGGCAAAAGAATCTTACAAAAATATGGAATGCCCGAAGAAATCATCAAGGCTATGGAGCCCCATCATGAAGATTATCCTTTTGAAACTCCAGAATCATATCTCGTTGCGGCTGCTGATGCCATTTCCGCTGCTCGCCCTGGAGCACGCAGAGACTCTTTAGAAAATTATATTAAACGTTTGGAAGAATTAGAAAGAATTGCTACTCAATTTAAAGGCGTAGAAAAAGCTTATGCTATTCAAGCTGGACGCGAATTAAGAATATTTGTAGTACCAGAAAAAATAGATGATTTAGGAGCTTTA
>Ga0116170_10006216_pt1 | contig 10518 bp, 8 predicted proteins | sample AD_JPNHW1_MetaG_FD_89797 | JGI IMG/M metagenome (GOLD analysis project Ga0116170, IMG submission 89797) | Active sludge microbial communities of municipal wastewater-treating anaerobic digesters from Japan - AD_JPNHW1_MetaG | ecosystem: Engineered > Bioreactor > Anaerobic > Digestate | place...
ACGCAGCCCTGGGCATTCACAACTGTCTTCCGCACAGCCACGGCTCTCAGGGTTGCTGCGCCTACCATCGGAGCGCTCTGACCAGACATTATAAAGATCCGATCATGGCCACGACGAGTTCCTTTACGGAAGGAGCTTCCGTCTTCGGAGGCCAGGCCAATCTGATCGAGGCAATTAACAATATCTTCGCCATCTATGACCCCGATATCATAGCCGTCCATACGACCTGTCTGTCCGAGGTCATTGGTGACGACCTTGGACAGATTATCAACAAGGCGCTTGCTGAGGGAAAGATTCCACGGGGTAAACGGGTCATTCACACCAATACTCCAAGCTTTAAAGGATCGCATGTAACGGGCTTTGCCAATATGACCCAGAGCATGGTGCAATATCTTTCCGAACACGTAGGAAAGCAAACAGGACAGATAAATATTATTCCGGGATTTGTCGAGCCGTCGGACATGGCCGAGATCAAAAGGATCGCATCCCTGATGGGAATCAAAAGTATCATTTTTCCTGACACATCTGAGGTCGTCAACGGCCCGCTGGACGGACGTTTCCATATGTACCCCAAGGGTGGTGCAACCGTTGGTCAGATCAACAGAACCGGGAACAGTGTATTTACCATCTCTCTGGGTTCCACGGCATCGCTGGCGGCAGCGAAACTTTTGGATACAAAATGCGGTGTTCCCTTCGAAAACCTGGACCTGCCCATCGGGATTTCAGCAATGGATGCCTTTGTGGACTGCCTCAGAAAAACAGCCGGCGTCAGCGTTCCCGAAAGCATGATGATCGAACGGGGTCAAGTGGTTGATGTTCTGACGGACAATCATCAATATTTTTATGGGAAAAAAGCGGCCCTGGTGGGAGATCCCGATCAATTGGTTTCTCTGGTTCAGTTTCTCATCGATATGGATATGAAGATCCTTTATGTCGTAACCGGAACCCCGGCAGGTGATAAATTTGAGGAACGCATCCATTCCTTGACGGGAGCCGATACCATTGTGAAATGTGGTCCGGGGGCGGATATGTTTTATTTCCATCAGCTGATTAAAAGCGGCAAACCCGATCTTATATTTGGAAATACCTACGCAAAATACATCGCCCGCGACGAAGATATCCCCCTCATCAGAATCGGATTCCCGATTTATGATCGGGTCGGCCATCAGTATTTTCCGGTAGTGGGATATCGGGGGGCATTGCGTCTGATGGAAAAGATTATCAGTGCTCTGCTGGACCGGCAGGACCGCGATGCGCCGGAAGAAAGTTTTGAACTTATTATGTAGCAAAAACAGAGCCGCCCTCCTTTGCAAAGGGGAGACCGGGGTGCTTTTATACCGGGAGACTACATTCCCCCAATCCCCTTGCGTTAATAGATTGTGCCGGAACAAGGGGTTGCAACCCCTTGTTCTACAAGGAGCAGAAAGCGATGATAAACAATGATTGAAATTCTCGAAGCCAGAAAAGATCAGATTTTTGAAAAAGGAACAGAAAATTCCTTTGACATGAGCTGCGACAAAGTCAGCGTCGCCGGTTCCGTGAGCCAGCGAGCCTGCGTCTTCTGCGGGTCACGCGTCGTCCTCTATCCTGTTGCCGACGCCCTGCATCTGATCCATGGTCCTGTGGGATGCGCCGCTTATACCTGGGACATCCGGGGCTCTCTTTCCTCCGGGCCGGAACTCCACCGGCTGAGCTTCTCCACGGATTTGCGGGAAGAAGAAGTCGTTTACGGCGGCGAAAGGAAACTATACGCTGCACTTTCGGAACTCATCGGGGCTTATCACCCGAAAGCCGCCTTTGTCTATGCCACCTGCATCATCGGCCTGATCGGCGACGATATCCAGGCTGTTTGCCGGAAAGTTGCAGCTGAACAGGGAATCGACGTAATCCCTGTCCACTCGGAAGGTTTCCGGGGAACAAAAAAAGACGGTTACAAGGCCGCATGCGAGGCTTTGTCCCGGCTGATCGGCACAAACGACAAAGCGGCTGCCGCTCCGCACAGCATCAACATTCTCGGGGACTTCAACCTGGCCGGCGAAACCTGGATCATCAAGGAATACTACAAAGAGATGGGCGTCGAAGTGCTTTCCTGCATGACGGGCGACGGGCGGGTGGAGGAGATCCGCCGGGCTCATAAGGCGGCAATGAATGTTGTCCAATGTTCCGGCTCCATGACCACTCTCGCCTTGATGATGGAGAAGGATTACGGCATTCCCTTCGAGCGGGTCTCCTATTTCGGCATTGAGGATACGGCCGATGCGCTTTACAAAGTCGCCCGTCACTTCAAAGACCAGGCCATAATGAAGAATACGGAAGAACTGGTGCGCCGGGAAGTAAATCGCATTTATCCGGAGATTGAAAAGTATCGAGGGGATCTGGAAGGGAAAAAGGCCGCCATTTACGTGGGCGGATCATTCAAGGCCTTTTCGCTGGTGAAGGCTCTGCGTCATCTTGAAATTACAACGGCCATTGTCGGTTCCCAGACGGGGAATCGGGAGGATTACGAATATCTGGAAGAGATCTGCGACACGGGAACCATTATTGTCGATGACACCAATCCCCTGGAGCTTTCCCGCTTTATGTCGGAAAAGAAGGTAGATATTTTAATCGGCGGCGTGAAAGAGCGGCCGATTGCTTACAAAATGGGGATTGCCTTTTGTGATCATAACCACGAACGCAAGGAGGCACTGGCCGGCTTTGAAGGAATGATCAACTTTTGCCGGGAAGTTCATGGATCCATCATGAGCCCTGTATGGCAATTTTCCCCGGCGCGGCGCCGGCGAACAGGAAAGGAGGAAAACGGACATGAAAACAGATTCCGGACAGCCGTCGACAATTAAAAAGCAAGTGCCTGCCTTTATATCAACAAGAAATGCCTGCAAGCTTTGCGCGCCGCTCGGAGCAAGTCTCGTTTTCCGCGGCATTGAAGGCTGTGTGCCCCTTATTCACGGTTCACAGGGATGTGCAACTTATATACGCCGCTATGTAATCAGCCATTTCAGGGAACCGATGGATATTGCGTCCTCGAATTTCAGCGAAACAACGGCCATCTTCGGCGGTGCCGACAATTTGCGGATCGCTCTGGATAACCTGACCCGTCAGTATCGGCCTGCGGCCATTGGTATTGCTTCCACCTGCCTGTCGGAAACCATCGGTGATGATGTGAAGAGTTGCCTCGAACAGTATAAGGAAACAAAGAAAGGCATGGAGATCCCTGCCCTCATCCATGCCTCAACACCCAGTTACCGGGGAACCCATATGGAGGGTTACTCCGAAGCTGTCCGGGCAACAGTCATCAGTCTTGCCGGCGGCGGACCCCGGTGCAAGAGGTTGAATATTATCCCCGGTTTTTTATCGGCGGCGGATTTGCGGCATCTCAAAGAGATCCTGGATGATTTTCAGTTCTCCTATACCATGCTCCCCGATTATTCGGAAACCCTGGACGGCGAATCCTGGTCCGCTTACCAAAAACTTTCACCCGGCGGTACTCCGGTTTCGTCCATTCGGTCCATGGGACAATCTGCCGCGACTATCCAATTAGGCAGAGATCTTACATCTCCAGGTACAGCCGCTTCATATCTCGAAGATGCCTTCGGTGTAAAAACAGTGACACTGGGAATTCCCATCGGCATTGGCAAAACCGACCTGTTCTTTAGCGCCCTGCAAGAAATCGCGGGCGTCTCCATGCCCCAGAAGCATGAAAAAGAAAGAGGACGGCTGATAGATGCCTATATCGATGGTCACAAGTACGTCGCAGGCCGTCGCGCCGTGGTCTTCGGAGAGGTGGACTTCGTAACGTCGATGGCTTCATTTCTGGATGAAATCGGCATTGTCCCGGCCCTTTGTGCCACAGGGGCATCGGCAAAGAAATTCAAAGAAACGGTCTCGTCGGGGCTGTCCGCCCGTCAAAAAGATATCATCATCCGGGAAGATTCAGACTTTGAAGGCATGCTGGAGATCAGCCGGAGCATCGGCGTGGATATCATCATCGGTAACAGCAAAGGCTATTATCTGGCCAAGAACCTGAATATACCTTTGGTCCGCGCCGGTTTCCCTATTCATGACCGACTCGGCGGCCAGCGTATCCTCCATGTCGGATACGAGGGAACACAACAGCTCTTCGATCGGATAGTCAATGCCTTAATTGAACACCGGCAAGACAAATCGCCTGTGAGTTACAGTTACATGTAAGCGGGCTGCGTTTTGTCCCCCTTTTGTAAAGGGGGATTAAGGGGGATTTTTTCAGCGACTTATATGAAATAAAATCTCCCCTACCCCCTCTTTAACAAAGAGGGGAATTATTCATTCCGATACCTGAAATACGTTCGTTTAGTAAGGTCACTTGCGAGGAGTAAAATATGGATACAAACAATCATCCCTGCTTTAGCGCAGAGGCCCGCCGGCGGGCGGGAAGGATTCATCTGCCTGTAGCGCCTGCATGCAATATGCAATGCAACTATTGTAATCGTGACTTTGAATGCGTGAATGAATCCCGGCCGGGCGTGTCGAGCGCCATCCTGCTGCCCCGCCAGGCGGCGGATTATCTTGATTGCGTCCTGGAAAGAATCAAAAATATAGCCGTGGTGGGTATCGCCGGAACCGGTGATCCCTTTGCCAATTCCAGGGAGACGTTGGAAACACTTTATCTGGTCAGGAAAAGGCACCCGGAATTAATGCTCTGCGTGGCAACAAACGGTCTGGCCGTGGCAGACTATGCTGATGATCTGGCGGGACTCGATGTCAGCCATGTCACCGTGACGGTTAATGCCGTTGATCCTGAAATCGGCAAGAAGATCTATGCCTGGGGCAGGTTGAGAAGAAAAGTCTATCGGGGCACGGAAGCTGCTCGTGTCATTATTGAAAATCAACAGGAGGCGATAAGAAGGCTCAAAGCAAACAACATAACCGTCAAGATAAATACGGTAGTCATTCCCGGCATTAATGATCATCATGTCCTGGATATTGCAAGGCAGATGGCGGCCATGAAAGCGGATATCCTTAACGCCATTCCCATGTATCATGTGGCCGGCACTCCGTTTGCGGATATCGTTCCCCCGGCCCCCGAAAAGATGGACGACCTGCGCAGGAAGGCCGGAGCATACCTTCCCCAAATGGCCCATTGCAGCCGGTGCCGCGCCGATGCGGCGGGTATGATCGGGGAAAAGTCCAATGATGAGCTCAGAAATTTACTGCGGGAAGCCTCCTTGCCGAAGCCAAGTAAGGCCAGACCCTATGTGGCTGTTGCCAGTATGGAGGGGATCTTTGTCAATCAGCACCTGGGTGAATCAGCAGGTCTATGGATATTCGGGATGGTCAGAGAGAAGGCGTCTCTTGTCGAACTACGAGTTACACCGCCTGCCGGTGGTGGAGCCGGGCGTTGGGAAACAATGGCCCGTCTGCTGCATGACTGCAACACAATTCTTGTGAGTGGTATCGGCCCCGTTCCCCTGTCCATTCTGGAACAAAGCGGTATTCACGTTGTCGTGATGGAAGGCCTGGCCAGGGAAGGCGTCGAGGCAACTCTTTCAGGAAAAGCCATACCGAAAATACTGCTGCGTACTGCCGGTCACTGCGGTATCGGTCAACAGTGCAGCGGAAGCGGCATGGGGTGCGGATAACCCCCCTGTTGTCATTCCGTGCAAGCGGAGCGCGACACGGAATCCAGTATTAGTATTATTAGTAGATTCTGGATACCGGCCTGCGCCGGTATGACGATTATTGGACTTATAACGGTTTTAGTAACAATGGAAAAAGACAAATTGAAGGAGAGGAAATAAAATGAAAAAACCTAAATATCATATCTTCGTATGCGGAAGTTTCCGGGCTATGGGTGATTCCCAGGGTGTTTGCAGTAAAAAGGATTCCTTGCAACTACTTCAATATATGGAAAGGGAACTTGCCGATAGAGGTTTAACGGATGTTATCGTCTCGAGCACCGGGTGTCTCAAGATCTGCGAGCAGGGACCGGCCATGGTGATCTACCCGGAAAACTGGTGGTACGGCAAGTTCGAGAACGAATCGGCCATCGACGAAATCATTGACGCACTGGAGGAAGGAAGGCCCGCTGAAAACTATCTGATCAGCTAGTATTCCTTAGGAACTTCAAAATGAAACTCATTTTCAGGAAAGCGAAAGAAAAAGATATTGACGATCTGTCCCGTCTTCTGGAGGCGCTCTTTTCCATTGAAACGGATTTTAGCGCAGATCTGGAAAAGCAGAAAACCGGACTGGCATTATTTTTCAGCAGCCACGAAGAGAAAGCAATATTTGTTGCAGAGAATGAAGGCGTCCTTGTCGGTATGGTGACAAGCCAACTGGTTATTTCCACGGCGGCCGGCGGATATTCCATCCTCGTTGAGGATTTGTATGTCCAGGATCGTTTCCGACACAAGGGTATTGGAACTTCTCTCGTGCAAATGGTGCAAAAATGGGGAAAAGGGAAAGGCGCTTTGAGAATCCAGCTATTGGCGGATAAAAGGAATAAGGCTGCTCACAGGATATTGGGTTTTCAGGCCAGTCGTATGTACGGGCTGTACATGCCGCTTGGTGGGTTAACAGATGAAAGACGCGGGCAAGAATAACATTTACATCATTGATTCAACACTCAGGGATGGTGAGCAAGCACCGGGTGTTTCCTTCCGCCGTCGGGATAAACTGAGGCTGGCCGAGATGCTGGCCGACGCCGGTGTGGATGAGCTGGAAGCCGGTATTCCTGCCATGGGTGAGGAGGAAAGAAGCTGCATCAGGGAAATTATAGATCTTCATTTGCCTTGCCGGATTTCCTGCTGGTGCCGGGCGAAATGGGAGGACATAGAGTTTGCTGCCGGACTGAAAACCGAGGGCGTTCATATCAGCTTTCCAGTTTCATCTATTTTATTGAAGGCAATCGGAAAAGACGAGACTTGGGTTTTAAAAAAGCTGGAGGAACTGGTTCCTGCCGCCGGCAGTCTTTTCCCGTCGGTTTCAGTAGGCGCTCTGGATGCTACCCGGGCGGATGGTTCTTTTTTAAGGAAGTTTACAAAACATGCTTTTTCGTGCGGAGCCTATCGGTTGAGAATTGCCGATACGGTCGGGATTGCCTCGCCCGTCCAGGTAATGGACATGTTCCGAATGCTGGTGGCGGATTCAAAAACCATGATGTTCGAATTCCACGGTCATAACGATTTGGGTATGGCCACAGCAAATGCGATATGTGCCGTCATCATGGGGACGGGGGCTTTAAGTGTCACGGTCAACGGACTGGGAGAACGCGCAGGCAATACCTCCCTTGAAGAAATCGCTCTCGCCCTGCCCGTCTCCACAGGTAAATGCTGCCATGTACACCCTGATAAACTCCGGCCTCTCTGCAGCTTTGTTGCTCGGATATCCGGCAGAGAAATTCCTGTTGATAAACCGGTCACAGGAAGTCGTATATTCCAACATGAATCGGGAATTCACTGCCACGCGCTGATCAAGGATGATTTGTCATATCAACCATATCCTCCCGCAATGGTCGGCCGGAAGACCGAATTCATTATAGGGAAACATTCCGGTTCAACAATTATTCGTCATGTTTTTCAACATCTGAGATAAAAACCATCCTGGAACAAAAAATCGTTATTCATTTGCATTGACCGCCAACAAGCCGTATAATCAATCAAAAAATAATCAGGAACAGGTAATGTGATGGATTATTTAAATCTGTTGTTTAACATCGGCCAACTGGACTGGGTCTTTAAAGGCAGCTCCAGTATAGAAAACCTGCTTGGCAATATTGTCGGCATGGTAGCCAGACATATGCAGGCGGATGTCTGTTCCATTTATATTTACGATGACGCTAAGGGCAAACTGGTCCTGCGGGCCAATACCGGTTTCCAGCCGCAGCTCATAGGGAAAATAAGGCTCAAACCGGGCGAAGGAATAGTGGGAACGGTTTTTGAGCAAAACGAACCGGTCTGTATCTCCGACGGTTTTACTCATCCCCAATTCCGCTACTTTAAGGGTACCGGGGAAGAACGGTATAAATCATTTCTCGCCGTGCCCATCGTCAGCGCCGAAAAACCTGTCGGCGTCCTCACGCTGCAACGCCAGGAAAACAACCGTTTTGAGAACAGTGATATTAAAGCGCTGCAGATCATTGCCTCACAGCTTGCCGCCGTATTTGAAAACATCAAGATGATAATGTCTCTGCAGCGTACAGCGCCGGGAGAGTTGACCCGCGGGAAAAAAGAGCAGCTTGACCGGGTGTTCCTGAAAGGCAAAGCGGCGTCACGGGGCTACGCCTATGCCAAAGCGGTGCTGGCGGTTGGGGCGGAACGATTCCACGAGCTGGCGGGACAGACATTCGAAGAAAAGTATGATTTAAGCGCTTTACAAAAAGCGCTGCGGAAGACGGAAAACGAACTTACTACATTGCAAAAGGCGGTGGAAGACAAATTAAGCGACGCTGCTTCCATGATATTTAATGCCCATCTGCTCATCCTGAAAGATAAGAGCTTTGTTACGGCGATGACCACGCCTGTGCTAAAAGGAAAAAACGCACCTGAAGCCGTGATTGCCGCCGGTCAAAAATATATTAATTTATTCTCCGCCAGCTCAGATCCTTATATGCGGGAAAAGGTTCATGACATAGAGGATCTGGTGACGAGGATCATCAAAAATCTCGCCGGCAAGGAAGCGAATCTGCCGCCGATACGCCACCGGATAGTTGTGGCAGCCGATCTTTATCCATCCGACCTGCTGAAACTCTCTTCGGAAGGGGTGAAGGGCATCGTACTTTTGAGCGGGGGGGGTTACCTCGCATGTCTCCATCCTTGCCCGCTCCCTGCAGATACCGATGGTCATTGTTAATGATCCTGTTGCCGGCAACATTTCCGACGGTGACCGTATCCTTATCGATGCCGAAATCGGCAATATCTTCATTAACCCGGCCAAAGATGTGGTAAAAGAATTTAAAGACCGGATTGATGAGCAAACGACAACGGGTGCACCGCCCGCTATGAAACAGCTAACGCAGACAAAAGACGGCGTGCGCATCAAGTTGAAGGCAAATATCAATCTCCTGAAAGACCTGGAGTTGCTGCAACGGTTGTCTTGCGACGGCATCGGGCTTTACCGCTCCGAATTCCCGTTCATAATAAGAAAGAATTTCCCTACCGAGGAAGAGCAGTTTTTTGTCTATCGCAAACTCGTCGAGGGCGCTCCTTCCAAAGATATTACATTTCGCACCCTCGATATCGGCGGCGACAAAATGCCCACATACTGGGAACCGGCAAACAGCGAAAACCCTTTCCTTGGTCTGCGCTCCATCAGGTTCTCTCTGAAGCACCGGGACATCTTTACCCAGCAGATCAGGGCTATTCTGCGCGCGGGTGCTGACTGCGAACTCAAAATCATGTTTCCCATGATTTTCTCCCTGGATGAATTCCTGCAGGCAAAAGATATTGTAATGGAGTGCGTAAAAAAGCTCGAAGAATCAGGTGCTGCCGTCAACACCCGCCCCCGGATCGGCATGATGGTCGAAGTTCCGGCGGTAATCGAAATCATCGAGGAATTCGCCCAGGTTGTCGATTTCTTTTCCATCGGGACCAATGATCTTGTCCAATACATGCTGGCCGTCGACAGGACTAACGAAGACGTGGCCGAGTATTACATTCCCCATCATCCGGCGGTCCTGAGGGCAATCAAGCGCGTAGCCGACGCTGCAAACGCAGCAGGGAAGGAGGCATCGATTTGCGGCGATATGGCCCAAAAAGCCGGATATCTGCAATTCCTTATCGGATGCGGCATTCGTACTTTGAGCATGAACCCCATTTATCTCGCTGAGAACCAGGAGATAATCGGCGGAATCGAGGTAGAGCAGGCCGAGGTTCTGGCACAGCGCCTGCTTGCCTCGGGGGACATTAAAATAATTGAAAATGAGTTATTTCCTTCTTGAATCTCCACAGCACCAGGTTTTCTCTTTACTGTAATACCTTATTCTTTCTTGCGCAGAGGATTTTCGCCGTCCATCTCTCCCGGTATCCGATAAAATGCTTGCCGCGCCTGATCATCGTTCAGAATGCCGACGTGGGATGCATTGAAACCATCGGTCTTGTGAGCGACAAATTGTATTTTATGCTCCAATTGACTTTGCAGGGTGATGGTTCCGTGTTCCAAGCCCCACTCACGGTCCAATGGGCGGCAACAAATAGAGCGTGATGGCAAACATCAGATAAACACCGAGAACCAGTACACCGACAAACCAGGCGCTGCGACCAACATTGGAAACCAGTGCTGCTGTAAGGGTTGCCAGCAGCATCATGAGTACGGCACCGGGCCAGAACTCCAGGGTCATGGGAGACGGCCCCAGCACGTAGCTGGCTAGAACCAGCACCGGCGCCACAAACAGTGCAATCTGTGTCGCGCTTCCCAGGGCGATGCCCACGCTGAGATCCAGTCGGTTCTTGCGTGCACCCGAGAACGCCGCAGCCATCTCCGCGGCACCACCGACAAGCGCCACCACGATAAAGCCGACGAAGGCGTCGGTCATCCCCATCG
>Ga0116170_10006217_pt1 | contig 10516 bp, 7 predicted proteins | sample AD_JPNHW1_MetaG_FD_89797 | JGI IMG/M metagenome (GOLD analysis project Ga0116170, IMG submission 89797) | Active sludge microbial communities of municipal wastewater-treating anaerobic digesters from Japan - AD_JPNHW1_MetaG | ecosystem: Engineered > Bioreactor > Anaerobic > Digestate | place...
AGGTATTTCGATATTACGATATCCCTCCTGCTCAAGTTTTTGTTTGTATGATTGCTGTACCTCAAATTCGCCATGCACAAGAAAAGTTTGCCGTACCGTTTCTTTGTCCTGACAATTGAGAAAACCAATCATTTCTTTATAGTCAGCATGACCAGAGAAAGCTTCGATTTTTGCAATCTTTGCATTTACCTCATGCATTTCTCCAAAAATAGATATAAACCTCAACCCCGGCTCTTGTATGCGTGCCCCGAGCGACGTAGGAGAACAGTAGCCAACAATAAGAATTGTATTGCGCCAGTTCGAAACATTATTCGCCACATGATGTTTGATGCGTCCGGCCTCCATCATTCCCGATGCTGAAATAATAATACAGGGCTCATCAGAATCGTTCAACGCCTTTGACTCTTCAACCTTTTTAATATAACGAAGCGAATTAAAACCGAAAGGGTCGGAATCGTACGTTAAGACGTTTTTCACATCATCATTCATGTCTGCCGAATGAATGCGAAAAACATCTGTAGCATTGACCGATAGCGGACTATCGACAAAAACTTCGATGTGCGGTAATTTTCTTTCGTTGTATAGTTTATTGAGAACAAATATGATTTCCTGCGTACGACCTATCGAAAACGAAGGAATAATCAGTTTTCCTTTCTTTTCAACACAGGTTTCGACTACAATTTTCAACAAGTCCTCTTCTTTTTCGTTTTCGCTTGAATGCAGGCGGTTGCCATAAGTCGATTCGGTAATCAGATAATCGCATTGCGGAAAGGCGGTTGGAGGTCGTAAAATACGGTTGTAAGGCCTACCGATATCACCGGTGTAAGCCAAACGTTTCTTCTGTCCGTTTTCAATAATTTGCAGATTCACCACTGCACTCCCGAGCATATGTCCTGTATTTGTGAACTTCACGCTTATTTTGTCATCGATATAAAAGCGGCGATCGTAACCTACTGCAATAAACTGCTGCATACATTGCTCTGCATCGTCGGTGCTGTATAAAGGTTCGATAACAGATTCATTGTGGCGTGTTCTTTTTTTATTGAACCACTTCACGTCGAGTTCCTGAATGTGCGCGCTATCAGCCAACATTATCGAGCATAAATCTCTTGTGGCACTCGTACAGATAATTGACCCGCGAAAACCAAGTTTATACATATACGGAATTAAACCTGTGTGGTCGATATGAGCGTGCGAAAGGATTAAATGGTCAATTTCTGCAGGATCGAAACCAAGATTACGGTTCATGGCATCGGTTTCGAGGCCCTTTCCCTGAAACATTCCGCAGTCGAGAAGAATTTTTTTTCCTTCGTCAGTTGTCACCAAATGCTTGCTCCCTGTCACTTCGCGAGCAGCTCCTATAAATCTGATTTTCATATTTTTTCTATTTAAAGTTGACAACAAAATGTGTTGTTCGCAAATCTAATTATTCATTCCGAGATTCGACTACTTTTACTTATTATTTAAACTCTTTTTAATTCTATCTAAAAAATATGTTTCATTTACAAGACAAAAAAATCTGAATGAATTAAATTCAGCCGAGTGTAAGTTTTACGTTTCGATGTGCTATTTTGTAGCCTTTCAGGTTGATAAACAGCTGCTTTTCATAACGCTCAGGAATTTCGAAACTCGAATGATGATCTTCTACCACTACATTCTTCACATCCGAGGCGTTCATTCCTGCTTCCTCTACGAGGAATTCAGCTAAGTTACTCCTTGTGAATCCCTGACCAAAACCAAGATTTACAAAAACAACAATGCTTTCTTTTGAATGAGATTGAGGTTCAACCTCTACTTTTATCTCATCGAATTGAATTTGTAATTCAGATGCCAGCTTTGTAATTTCACCCACATCCTTCGACTGAATCATACAAACCGAGATACCCGATTTGCCCGCACGCGCCGTTCTTCCGCTTCGATGTGTGTAATACTCTGCCTTTTCGGGCAAATGATAATGAATAATATAGTCGAGCTCTTTTACATCAATGCCGCGTGCAGCGATATCGGTGGCAACAAGCAGGTTAATACGGCCCTTTTTGAATCCACGCATCACTTTATCGCGCATCTCCTGATTTAAGTTACCATGAAGCGCCCCTGCAGTAACTTCAAAACCAGCCAGCTGTTTGGCAATTCGCTTGGCATCCGTTTTTGTGCGGCAAAACAAAATTCCACGCTGATCAGTCCTTTGCGCCAAAAAAGCTTTCAGCGCATCATTTTTTTCTCCTTGTTTGTAAATAAAATACTGATGCTCGATATTACGATTGACAAATTCTTCTGCATTGATACTTATTTCCTTAAATCCGGGCTGTAGATAGTTGTTGATTATTTCCTTTATATCGGCCGACATAGTGGCCGTAAACAACATGTTTCTAATACCTTTTTTAGAACTTCGAAGTATCTGATCGATTTCGGACTTGAAGCCCATGTTCATCATTTCATCGGCTTCGTCGAGCACGAGGAAATGTAAGTTTCTCAGGTCAATCACCTGCCGGTCGAGCAAATCGAGCAAACGACCCGGTGTGGCTACAACTATGTGAGTTGCACGTTTCAAACGTTCGATTTGTTCGTCGATAGGCACACCACCATAAACCGCTTCGACAAAAACACGCGGCATATGCTTCGAAAATAAAAAAAACTCGCGCGCTACCTGCTGTCCTAACTCTCGGGTTGGCACTAAAATTAAAGCCTGAATACACTTTTGCTTAGGATCAACCAATTGAAGTATCGGCAAACAAAAAGCAGCAGTTTTTCCGGTTCCGGTTTGCGCAACTGCCACAAGATCGGTATTCTGTTGTAGCAAGTAAGGTATTGCCTGTGTCTGAATGTCGGTAGCCCTGCTAATGTTATTTTCGTGAAGCGCCTGAACTATATTTTCGTCGATTCCTAATTCTGTAAAAGTCATTGTAAATTCGTTTTTGGATTTATTTTTTCAAAGGTAAGCGTTTTTAATGAAAAGTAAACGCAGCCACAAGAAGTTTTGACTGCGCAATTATTTTCAGATGTATTTTTATATCAAAAAACTCTTAAAGTTTTTCCGGCGAAACAAGCTCCATTTCGAGCTCACCAAACACAAGCTGCGCCCGGGCATGCACAATGTATTGGGCTTTATCGGCCGTGAGCCACACTTCCACTGCATCAACATCGTCAAAAACCTTATTTTTAGGGACTATCGGTTTAATTTTATGGCACAATATCTTTCCTTTAGCGGTTTTCAGGTATTCCTTTCCGGCATAAATTACATCAATCTTATAACCATCCTTTTTATAGAAACCATCAATCCTGATTCGATCTCCATTTTGCAGGGTTGAAAAATCGATGACCCGGGTCAACATAAACCCGGCCACCACATCTCTTGTTCTTTCAGGGGTTTCGTACAGGTTTTTAAGCACATATTTGTTGCTCGACTTGTCGTATTCTCTTAATGCAGCCTGTTTTTTCTCCGAATTGAAATCAACAATTTCCTCAAGTCTGTATTTGCCTTCACTTATGCTTCGAAGCGATTTACGGGTAGTTATTGAGTTCAGAGTTACATACGAAACCCAGTGATTATTCATGTAAAAGAGCCGGGCTATCCCATTGGTCTGTGCTTTTAATTCGATTTTACAACAGAGATCGGAGCCAATTCGATATATTCGTCTGTCAGTAGAAGCACTTGCCGTTCCGATGGTGAGCAACCCCCATTTCACTTTATACTGAAGCTTTTCGTTTAATATCAGCTTTTTACTATCAGAACTGATTTGCACAGCCAACACAGCAACAACCGACAGCAACAAAATTGATATTGAAACAACAAGCCTTTTCATTCTCTTTCAAGCTTATCATTGATACTGAATATAAACAGGCTGCGGCGTCAGCTTCATTAACTCATCAGGGGTGAGCAAACGACGGGGAGGATTTTTCAAATCGTTTTTGTAAAAAAGTTTATAGCCTGTAAAGTGCACCGGTTCGCGATAAACATACTGACGATACGTATTGTTTTTAAGTGCCGGCGCTCCCCAACCATCCATGTTGATTACAATCTGTACTTCAGGGCGAAGCTTTATATTCCTGTAGTTGGTTAGCATTCCTCGGGTAAATCGGTGAACAATCAGTATTTTGGGCGGTAAATTGTGTTTTTTCACCAACGTTGCAAGATATTCCGAGCAGTAATTGACATCCTCAGCATCCATTGTTCCAATTATTGTTCCGGGCTTACTTCCGGTTTTCATCGAGAACTCGGGATCGATCCCCAAATGTACATGAGACAGCATGAGGTATTTTTCAAGCAGAGGCACTTCGTCCTTGAGTTTACTTAATGCCACCTGAATATCCAGAAAAACAATGGCATCACCCATGGCTGCAATAGCCAATGCCGAATCGATCTGAGCTTGCGGCATGCGCGTACGATAAGTTCCATCTTTCATGGGGCTGCCTTGCGCTACAACTGCAATATAATGAATGGCCGGTTGCACGGCTGTCAACGAATCGGCCCTCTCCCAGGCTTTCACTTCGGCGTTGAGTCTTTTCCATAATTCGATCGGTGGATATTCACCCAGAATACCCATCTTGCTCGAATAAAGGTTGCCGTAATAAGCCACCACCCTTTTGAAAGGAAGAATCGCTCCCGGAAGTGGATAAGGTTGATTTTTTACCGGCCATAAACCTGTAGTATCGCCATTGGCAATAGTATTTATTTTTGTATTGTAGAGCAGTGTATCTAAAGCAGGTATCACTTCTTCAACCTCTTCAGCTTGTGCCAACTCTTGTTCTGACTTTGTATTATTGTCCGCTCTTTTGTTATCAGTACAAGCCGCAAGGATAAATATAACCAACAGAAAACCAAATATTTGATTTGATTTTTTATAATAAACGAAATTAAAGAAGTTGTACATTGACCGATTGTGCATGTTTGGATTTAGATGGATAAATATTTGTAATGTTCAAAAGTACAAATTCATTTTCACATATCCGATATGTCAGGAAATTTTAAGAAGATTAAACTATTGCTCAATTTAGTTGCCGATCAACTATTTTATGTGCAGTATTAAGGTTATACAACAGGACTTCATTCCTGATTCGTTCAAAAAAAACAAAAGCTTAATTGCAATTGTTTAAATATAAAAATTCATCCTTATAATACACAGACTACATGAAAAGCATTTCGAATATCAAGCCACTCGGATTTATGTGGGAAGTTTCAAATCCCTTTCTTTTTTGTGCTCATCACAACGATAAATATCCTGTCGGGGACAAAAACATGGGCCCGCAAGCAAACCTCCTTGCCGGACGCAATATAGGACAGGATTTTCAAATAAAAGATGGTTGGCGCATGTACCACGGACAAACAATTCCGGGTTTTCCCGTTCATCCACATCGCGGTTTCGAAACTGTAACTATAGTGCTCGAAGGAATTGTAGATCATGCCGATTCGTGGGGACAAGCCGGACGCTATGGCATGGGCGATGTGCAATGGATGACCGCAGGGAAAGGGCTTCAGCACAGCGAAATGTTTCCTTTGATTGAAACAGAAAAAGAAAATCCGCTTGAACTTTTTCAGGTATGGATCAACCTTCCCGGTTATAAAAAATTTGCCGAACCTCATTTCAAGATGTTATGGAACGAACAAATACCAATCCACACAACAGATGACGTAAATGGCAAACGAACCGAAGTAAAGTTAATTGCAGGCAGCATTGCGGGAATAAACTCACCCACACCAGCGCCCGACACATGGGCTGCTTTGCCAGATAATGAGGTGGCTATCTGGATCATAAAAATTCAGGCAGATGCCGAATGGACATTACCATCTGTAGCAATGTCGACCAAACGTACACTTTATTTTTACCGGGGCACTACTTTAGAAGCAGATGGACAAGAGATAAAGGCACAGCAGTCGTTTGAAATAAGCACCAATAAAGAAATGGTATTAATAAACGGACATACAGATGCTTATCTTTTGCTTTTACAGGGTAAGCCCATCAACGAGCCAGTTGTTCAGTATGGGCCATTTGTCATGAACACCGAAGAAGAAATTCATAAGGCTTTTGCCGATTATCGTGCCACTGAATTCGGAGGCTGGCCCTGGGAACGCGACGACATGGTGTACGCAAGAGAAAAAGGCCGTTTTGCAAAATACAAAGACGGAAGTATTGAAACACCATAACTGGAATTTTGGCTGAAGACAAAAAAGATAAAAAAAAGGCTGATTCGTAAAATCGAATCAGCCTTTTAAAATAATAATAATCTAACACTTACACAACATAAGTTGTAGAAGCGGTATCTCCACCGCGACCTGTCCAGTTAGTATGGAAAAATTCTCCGCGTGGTTTGTCGATGCGTTCGTAAGTATGCGCTCCAAAGTAGTCGCGCTGTGCCTGCAACAAGTTGGCAGGTAAACGTTCGCTGCGCAAACCATCGAAGTAGCAAAGCGCTGAGGTGAGCGCCGGAACAGGAATACCATTGGTCAGTGCAGTAGCACAAACACGACGCCATCCAGCCTGTGCTTTTTCAACTATAGCTTTGAAATATGGGTCGAGCAACAGATTTTCGAGTGTTGGGTTGACATCGAAAGCTTTTTTGATATCACCTAAGAAAGTAGAACGAATAATGCAACCACCACGCCACATCAAAGCGATGCCACCATAATTCAGGTTCCAACCGTATTCCTTGGCCGCTTCCATCATTAAGTTGTAGCCCTGCGCATACGAAATAATCTTAGCTCCAAACAAAGCATCTTTCAGATCATCAATCATTTGCTTTTTATCGCCGGTAAAGTTCACCTCCGGGCCACTGATTTCTTTGGATGCTTTCACACGAATGTCCTTCTGTGCCGACAAGCAACGAGCAAATACCGACTCACCAATCAAAGTCAAAGGAATACCTAAATCTAGTGCCGAAACTCCAGTCCATTTTCCTGTTCCTTTCTGGCCTGCTGTGTCCAGAATTTTTTCAACCAATGGAGTACCATCTTCGTCTTTTACAGCCAGAATATCGCGTGTAATTTCAATCAGGTACGAATCCAAATCACCCTTGTTCCATTCTTTGAATACTTCGTGCTGTTCGTCGGCGGTCAATCCAAGTAAATCTTTCATTACCTGATAAGCCTCGTTAATAATCTGCATATCACCATATTCTATGCCATTGTGTACCATTTTCACAAAGTGACCGGCACCACCTTCGCCAACCCAATCGCAGCAAGGTGTTCCATCATCAACTTTAGCCGCTACTGCCTGAAAAATCTCTTTTACGGCTGGCCATGCTGCAGGCGATCCACCCGGCATCATCGATGGACCAAGAAGTGCACCTTCTTCGCCTCCCGAAACGCCTGTACCTACATACAACAAACCTTTGCTTTCGACATATTTAGTGCGGCGAATAGTATCAGGAAAATGTGTATTTCCACCATCGATAATTATATCACCCGGTTCCATATGTGGAAGAAGTTGTTCAATAAAGTCATCTACAGCTTTGCCTGCTTTTACAAGCATCATTACTTTTCGTGGTTTTTCAAGCGAATCGCAAAGATCTTTAATGGAATGCGCTCCGATAAAGTTTTTTCCGGCTCCACGTCCGCCAACAAATTTATCTACTTTTTCGACTGTACGGTTATAAACTGCCACAGTAAAGCCTTTGCTTTCCATGTTCAGCACCAGGTTTTCGCCCATTACGGCCAACCCGATTAATCCAATATCTGCTTTTTGTTTCATAATTGTAATAATTTCAAGCCCCCTAAATCCCCCGAAGGGGGACTTAAAATAGCATTGATTGTTTTTATTTTTACTATATAATTTTCAAATAATTTGTCTTTAAGTCCCCCTTCGGGGGATTTAGGGGGCTGTATTAAACCCTATTTGTTTTAATTTTTCCAATGTTTTTTCTTCCACACGCTGTGTTCGAACTGTAAAAGCCGGAAACTCTCTGCGTGTGGGATAATCTCCTCTTTGTTGTTCAAAGTGTTCGGGAGATAATCTCAACAGTTTGTCATCGTGCCGAATATCGTAAGTATGAAGAATAGCTTTTGAAAAAACTTCCTGTTCATTCATTCCTTCGCCATCAACTTCGATGATAGGATTCGTCGGTAATTCAACCCCTGAGGGCTGCCAATTGTTCAGGCCCAGACCGAAAAAATCACTTATCGCCTGCACACTCATCGATGTCCCTTTTGCTTTTCCATCTTTGGAATAACCTGCTATATGAGGCGTAGCTATTTCGGTCATTCCCAACAGTTCTAGATCTAAATCCGGTTCATTTTCCCAACAGTCGCAAACAAAAGCTGAAATCTGTTTTGTTTTTAATGCCTTTTTTACTGCATCGGTTTTAATCACCTCTCCACGACACGAATTAATTAACACAGGTTTCTTTTTTAATGCACTAAAAAAGCTTTCGTCTCCCATATGAAAAGTAGCATCTTCGCCTTTAGTATTCAACGGGACATGCAAACTGATAATATCAGCTTCGTTCTTTACAGTTTCAAGACTCACAAACTTTTCAGGCCCTTCAGCTCTCTCGCGCGGCGGATCATTGAGCAACACTTTCATTCCAAAAATTTCGCAGATCTTTGCCACTTTACTTCCTACATTACCCACCCCAACAATGCCTATACACAAATCTTTCAATTGAAGCTTTTTGGTTTCAGCCAAAACCATAAGCGTAGAAGCAATGTATTGCTCTACGGATTTAGAGTTACAGCCAGGTGCGTTAGTCCATTTAATACCCGCAGCATCGCAATAATCTGTATCGATATGGTCGTAACCAATGGTGGCCGTGGCAATAAACTTTACTGATGAGCCAGCCAGCAATTTTTCGTTACAGATCGTACGGGTGCGGGTTACAATGGCATCGGCATCTCTGACGATTTCAGCTGTTGTTTTCGATCCGGGCAAATAAATAACTTCCGCCACATCTTCAAATGCACCGCGGATATAAGGTATCTTATCGTCAATAATTATTTTCATAGGCACTTACCCTTCACAGAAAGGGATTCTTATTTTTTTTGTTCTTTTTTGTAATATGATTTTACAATTTCTTCCAACACAAAACTGGTTCGGGCAGCCGAATACATGGTACTGACACATTCGTTTTTACCCAGTAAAGCTCCCACAACCTGTTCGATAAGGTAAAACGAAATATTTTCGTGATTTTGAAAACTAAACTTTTCGGTTCCCATTTCAGAAATTACTTCCAAATCTCCTTTGTCGAAACAGGGAAATTTAATCTTCGCTTTTGTACCAATAATTTCAATACTATCTTCTTCCGATTGTTTATCCACCACAAAACTCCAGCTTCCTGTACCTGTAACGCCCGATGCAAAACTAAAAACAGCTGAAACTGTATCCTCGGCCAAATAATAGCCGGCAATGTTACTTGCCATTCCAGTTACCTGAGTTATCGGGCCAAATGCAAAATCCAGATAATCAAACTGGTGTGAAGCCAGATCGTAAAAGTGACCTGCACCGCCAATTTCAGGATTCACATGCCAGTGTTGACGTTCGGGGAAACGGTCATTTTCACCGTAAGCCTTATAAAGCCGGATATTTACAGTTAAAGGTTTCCCTATCGCTTCTGTATCGATTAGCTCCTTTACTTTCAGAAACATCGCCAGCGTACGTCGGTAATAAGCCACATATAACGGTTGACCGGTTTCCTCCGAAACACGAATCATCTCACTACATTCCGCATAATTTCGTGCCATAGGTTTCTCTACATACACTGCTTTACCGGCTCTCATGGCCTGAATGGCATATGAAGCATGCGTATCGGGAGGCGTAGCAATATACACAGCATTGATCTCCGGATCGTTGATAAGCTCCGTGGCATCCGAATAAAATTTCGAAACCCCATGCCGTTTTGCATAATCTTCGGCAAGTGTTGCGTTCCGCCGCATTACAGCCACCAAACGTGAATGTTTCACCTTGTTAAATGCCGGACCACTTTTCAACTCCGTAACATTTCCACAACCGATTATTCCCCAATTAATCAATACCTTATATTTAATAGATTAATATTTAAATTTGTCCTTGAAAGCCCAGAGCCCTAAAGCCGGATTTGAAATATAGAAAATTTCTTCTCCATCGGGCATAATGCAGTAACCATCGCGAAGCTTTTTCGGATCATATTTGGCTGATACCTCATCAATGTCGGCATACTTAAATCCTACACTCTCTATTTCGGCCTGAGTAAGATTCTCGGGGCCCTTACCCGGACAATAAGTAATACTGAAACGTCCTTCGGATGAGCCATGGATTAAATGCGCAGCTGCACTAAGGTTGTTTCGCAATTCTTCGTTCTCATCACAGGCCTTCAAGGTCTGTGGCGTTCCAAAATATCCATATTTGCGAATCAGTCGATCAATTTCTTTGTCTTCGCCAAACTCTTTCAGCGCCGGAGCCAGGATAATAAGCTCACCTTCGTCGGCAATGGCCATGCGGGTACGGTATACCGATTTATTCCCCAGCCATGTACTCTTGAATTCGGTAGGATCGAGATAAACTACAATCTTTTTCAATGGCTTTTCCAATAAATCAAAGTTCACCAAAAG
>Ga0116170_10006218_pt1 | contig 10514 bp, 9 predicted proteins | sample AD_JPNHW1_MetaG_FD_89797 | JGI IMG/M metagenome (GOLD analysis project Ga0116170, IMG submission 89797) | Active sludge microbial communities of municipal wastewater-treating anaerobic digesters from Japan - AD_JPNHW1_MetaG | ecosystem: Engineered > Bioreactor > Anaerobic > Digestate | place...
AGATACCGGACACCAACGTCAGACTTCCCCTTCGCTGCGACCCCCTTCGTTTAAGCCAAAGTATCAGAAACGCAAAGAAGACTAGGGAGAGGAAAAAAACTCCGAGGGCTTTCCCGTTTGAGGTCCTCTTTAGACTCCTACCATATGAGCGCTCCGGCGAAGTCCATTCCCTGAGCGACGCCGAAGAACCCCAGAATGGACGATTTGTCGGCCTGGGGAGCCCCGATGCACACCCCGTTGGTGACGACAAGAGTGTCGGGATAGCTTTGGCCTAAGAGGAGGGAGAGAAGGTCGCGAATCCCTTCACCGTTCTTCAACGAGAAGTGGATTCCTCCGGTGGAGTCTGGAAAAACGACGACTTTTGGCGGTTCGTCGAGGAGTCGGTCACACTCTTCAGGACGGTACATCGCCAACATCTCCGCGGACGAAGATCGGTTGAGGTAGAGACAAACCTGGGGCTGAGGGTTCTCACCCGACATCCCTTGGGAGCTGATCTCCGCGGCGTAGGTCGCCCAATCTGTTCCCGAAACCCTCATGAACTCCCTCTCCGGTAGTTCCCGCCCATCCAACGTTAACGAAGAGGCTTTCTTTTGAAAAAGGATCTGAAAAAAGTTCATCTTTCCTCCTTACACCCTAAGAGTGGCTTCCTGAGGGGGAGGCTCAGACACCGCCAGGGAGCTTCGAGGGAGTGACCCCCTCCAGGAGGAGGAGAATTTGACATGAAACTTGGCCAATGGTTCTTCCGGTAGAACAACGGCCACTCCTCTCCTCCCCCCTCTCTTCCGGCGGCGAGTCCCTGGGAACGTTTGCTGTCGCTACAGAGGGAAGAGGCTCAGAGGGGATTCCTTTCCCTCCTGACTCTCCAGGCGGTCAATTTTGCGCATCCGCTCCTGAAGATCCTTTCCCCTTAAGGTTCTCCTGCTCTTCCCCGGTTCCCCGCCTCTCTTTGGCAAAAGCATACTAAAGAGAGAACCGGGGGTCAAGGCGTTTTCTGATTCGACGTTTTCTCGTGAACCCTATGAATTTTTTGAGGATGGAGGGGAGGATCTTTGTTCACTATCGACGTCCCTCTTCCGGTGGGGTACAATAGAAAACCATGGAGAGAGCCTATACCCTCCAACACGGGGACAGCCTGGAGCTTCTGGCGGAGGTCCCGGATGGAAGCGTGGACCTTCTCCTCACCGATCCCCCCTATAACCTCAGCCCCTATTCGACCGGGAACATCCGGCTCGGATGGCGCAAGGAGATCAACAACGATCTGGCTTCCTGGGATAAAAGCCCTTTCCGCCCCGGGGAGTGGGTCGAACCCTTCCGGAGGGTCTTGAACCCATCGGGAAACCTCTTCCTCTTCACATCCTACAACCTCCTGGGGGAGTGGCACCGGCTCCTGGATCCTCTCTTCGATACCTTTCAGTTCTTGGTCTGGCACAAGATCAATCCGGTCCCGAAGGTGAGGAGGGCGGGTTTCCTCAACAGCTGTGAACTCGTGGTTTGCTGTTGGAACAGGGGGCACAAGTGGAACTTTCTCGGTCAGAAGAGGATGCACAACTTCATCGAGAGCCCTCTCTGTATGGGGAAGGAGAGGGTTAAAGAGCCTTTTCATCCGACCCAGAAGCCCCTGAAGGTTCTGTGTCACCTTGTGGAGATTTCGACGGATCCCGGCGACCTTGTCCTCGACCCCTTCATGGGGGTAGGGAGTACGGGCGTGGCGGCTCTCTCCCTGGGGAGGCGCTTCACGGGGATGGAGCTCGATCAACGCTACTTCGATGCCGCCCAAAGAAGGATCGAAGGGGAGGAGATGGTTGCGGGAAAAGACGTTGGTTAAAGGAGGCGAAAGATGAAGAACCCTCTCAGCGAAGCGGTCTATCAGAGAAGGAGCAAGCCTCGGGAAGAGGACATTCGGGGGCCCTACTTCCGCGATCAGACGGCGATCATCCACTCTCTCCCCTTCCGCAGGCTCAAGCATAAGACACAGGTCTTCTTCGCCCCTGAGAACGACCATGTTTGCACTAGGATTGAGCACGTCCTCCATGTGGCGACCATCGCCGAGACGATCTGCAAGGGCTTGAACCGATCGGGATGGGATTTGGTGGAAGACTTGGCCTTCGCCATCGGCCTCGGTCACGACCTTGGCCACGCCCCCTTTGGCCACTCCGGAGAGCGGGAACTGGAGAGGTTGAACAAGGGGTCTTTTCCCTTCCGCCACGAGATCAACAGCTACCGGGTCGCCGAGCACCTGGCCAATTCCGGGGAGGGCCTGAACCTGACCTGGGCCGTGAAAGACGGGATTCTCTGTCACAACGGGGAGTCCTTCGAGAAGACCCTGACCCCCTCTCCGAAAGAGAAAAACCTTGAGAAGATCGTTGACCGGAGTTCTTTCCCCTCAACCTATGAGGGGTGCATCGTAAGGTTCTCCGATAAGATCGCCTATCTGGGACGGGACATCGAAGACGCCATCGCCGGGGAGCTCATCTCACTGGACGATGTTCCTGAAAGGATTCGTCGGGAGATCGGGACAACCAACGGCGAGATCATCAACACCCTGGTGATTGACTTGATTCACCACTCCCGGGACTCGGGTCAGATCGGCTTTTCCGAAGAGAAGTACGATCTTTTCCGGATGCTCTCCGACTTTAACTACGACAACATCTACCGGCACCCTATCCTTTCCCGCTACGAGAAGTACTGTGAACGGATCATTCGCACTCTCTACGAGTACCTCCTGGAGTTGATCGAGAGAATCGGGGAGGATTACGAGAGGTACGCCGCCGATCCGGAGACGAAGCTCGACCGGAAATTCGGTCACTACCTGGAGAGGATGGCCTCCTTCTACAGGAGTGAGGGAGCCGACGCGGCCAGGAAGGTGACCGATTACATAGCCGGAATGACCGACGGATACGCCTTGGAGGCGGTTCGTCAGATTACTCTCCCCGAACCGATCGAGTTTCCCTGAGATCTCCTTGCCCCCGCCTCTTGGTGCGGCTATAATGGGGGAGAGGGATCGAAATGGAACTGGAGAGGAAACTGGCTATTCTGGCCGACGCGGCCAAATACGACGCCTCTTGCTCTTCCAGCGGGAGCAAGAGAGCCTCTCAGGCGAAAGGGGCCGTCGGCAACGCCCACGTTTCGGGAATCTGCCACAGCTGGGCCGACGATGGACGCTGTATCTCCCTCCTCAAAATACTCTTCTCCAACGCCTGCGTCTACGACTGCGCCTACTGTCTGAACCGTCGGAGCAACGATGTCCCCAGGGCGACTTTCACGGTAGACGAGGTTGTGGACCTCACCATGGGATTCTATAAGCGCAACTACATCGAGGGGCTCTTTCTCAGCTCCGCCGTGATGGGGACGCCGGATGCCACTATGGAGAAGCTTCTGGAAGTTGTCTCCAAACTCCGCCTCCAGAGAGGGTATCACGGCTACATCCACATGAAGAGCATTCCCGGAGCCTCCCTTGAGCTGGTTCGGAGAACTGGGCTCTTGGTGGACAGAATGAGCGTGAACATTGAGCTTCCCTCCGAGGGCTCCCTGAAGGTCTTGGCTCCGGAGAAGGAGAAGAAGAGTATCCTGACCCCCATGGCCTATATCGGGAAGGGGATTCGGGAAGTGGCGTTGGAGCGGAAGAAAAGCCTTCGTACCCCCCTCTTCGTCCCCGCCGGCCAGAGCACCCAGCTGATCGTCGGGGCCTCCCCCGAGAGTGATCTTCAAATCTTGCGCCTGGCAGAAGGACTCTACGGGGGATACAACCTGAAGAGGGTCTACTATTCGGCCTACGTGGCTGTCAACAGAGACCATCGGCTTCCGGTTCCCCTCAAGCCCCCCTTGAGGAGGGAGCACCGGTTGTACCAGGCGGATTGGCTCCTCCGCTACTACGGCTTCAAGGCCTGCGAGCTCCTCGACGAGGGGAGGCCCGATTTTGACCCCCTTCTCGATCCCAAGGCTCATTGGGCCCTGCGGAACATGCACTTCTTCCCGGTGGAGGTGAACACCGCCGATAGGGAGAGTCTCCTGAGGGTTCCCGGCCTGGGGGTTCAATCGGTCAAGAGGATTCTTCGCATTCGCCGCACCCTCTCCCTGGATTTCGAGACGCTCCGCAAGATCGGAGTCGTGCTCAAGAGGGCCAGGTACTTCCTCACCTGTAACGGGAGGATGTACGAACCCTTCAGCTTCCGGGAGGGTGTCATTCGAGAGGCTTTGGTGGAGCCTGAGGAGAGGCAGACTCCCACAGGCCGTCTCTTCTTCCCCCGGTTGAGAAGCGGAGACCTCCCCCTTCCGCTCTCCACGCCCAAGGGGGGGGGATGAGGATTCTCCGTTACGACGGTCGCTTCGAGAGCCTCCTGACACTCTTACCCCAATGGGAGCGGGGGGAACGGATCATCCCCGACGGAGGCGGTCCCGTCGCTTTCCTGGGAGCCCTGGAAAGGAGGGTGGAGGCAAATCCCATCGAGGCGGCCGAGACCACCCGTACCCTTCGAAAGAGGGGCGGGGAGACTCTCTTCAGGCTTCTGCGTTACGCCTTTTTCTCGGAGCTTCCGGGACGTGAAGAGGCCCTGGGGGAGTTCTACCAAGCGGTTCTTCGTTTCGGTCGGGAGGCGGACCGCCACTACGAGCTCCCCGGGGTTGTCAAGACGGTCGAGATGGCCAAGAGGACAGGTCGGGATGTGCATCGGTGGAAGGGGTTTCTCCGCTTTCGGCTTCTGGGGGACGGGGTCTTCTATGCGCCCTTTGAACCGGACCACAACGTCTTGCCCTTCCTGACAGCCCATTTCCGGAAACGTCTGGGGGATCAAGAGTGGATGGTACACGACCTGAAACGTTCCATCGCCGCCCTCTGTCGGGGGGGAAGGGTGGGGTATGCCCGTGTCGAGGCTCCGGGGTGGCTCCTCCGTTCCCCCTCCCTGAGGGATGCCCCCGATGGCTTTTACGCCGAAGAGGAGGAACGGTTTCAAGAACTCTGGAAGGGATTCTTCCGCTCCATTGCCATCGAGAGCCGGAAGAACCTGAAACTTCAGCGGCAGTTCATGCCTAAGAAGTATCAAAGGTATCTCCTGGAGAAGGAGGAGCTCCCGGGGAGTTCCCCGGCGAAGGCTTTGAAGAGGGGCTTTGAGGGATGACCGAAAACGGCGGTCCCCCTCTGGGGACCCCTTTCCTTTTTCAGGGGGAGTTGGCGAGTCGTTACGACCGGATCAACCGATGGGCAACCCTGGGAATGGACAAGTTGTGGAGAGAGACCTTGGTCAAGAGGGCCGGCCCCTTTCTGCGAAAGAACCCGGGCCCCCTTCTCGATCTGGCCTGTGGCACCGGCGAGATGACGCGGATTCTCAGGGATCGCCACCCGGGCCGGACCCTTCTGGGCCTCGACCTCTCCCGGGAGATGATGGAACAAGCCACGAAAAAGCCCGGACCCTGGAATCTCGTTCAAGGCGGCCTCCCACTCCCTTGTCGCTCCGGGAGTCTCACGGCTGTCTTCTGCGCCTTCGGGATCCGCAACTTCGTCGATCTTCCCGGGGAGATCGGCGAGCTCTTCCGGGTGCTCCGTCCCGGGGGAAGGCTCTACGTTCTGGAGTTCTTCCGTAGGGATTCCCTTCCGGTGAGGTTCCTTCGGAGGGTCGCCGGCACTCTTCTCTTTCCCCTCTTGGCGAGGGTAACGAGATCCGATCCAGGGGCCTACAGGTACCTGATCAGCTCCATGGGTTCCTTCCTCTCCCTTCCCCAGGTGGAGAAGGTGATGGAGAGGGGAGGCTTCAGAACTATCGGTAGAAAAAGCCTCTTCTTCGGCCTCTTGGCCCTCTGGGAGGGTGAACGGTGAAGAGCCTCTCCCTTTCGTGGAGGGCCCTGCGCCCCTTCTCTCTCACCGTTAGCTTTCTTCCGCCTCTCCTGGGAGGAGCCTTGGCCCTTCTTCTGGGCCGTCCGGTTTCCCCCCTTGCCCTCTCTCTCACTCTGGCCGGATGTATGGCCGCTCACGGAGCCTCCAACCTGATTTCCGACTATTACGATTTTGTCAAAAGAGTCGATCGTCCTGGAACCTACGGCTCCAGCGGTCTTCTGGTGGCAGGTCTCGTGAAGCCCAAGGTCTTCCTGGCAGGGGGCGGATTCTTGGGAACTCTGGCGGGAGCGATTGGCCTCTTCTTTCTCTTCACCCGACCCGGAACCTGGCCGATGGCCGGCGTGATCCTCCTGGGGGGGCTTCTGGGGCTCCTTTATACTGCGCCGCCCTTGGAGCTGAAGTACCACGCTTGGGGGGACGTGGCTGTCTTTCTGGCCTTCGGCCCCCTGATGATGCTGGGGACCCTTTGGGTCCATACGGGAACCTTGGAACCCTTGGCCTTCTGGGTCTCCCTTCCTCCGGCCTTTCTCGTGGACGCCATCCTTCACAGCAACAACCTGCGGGACCGGGAGAGCGATCGGGTCGCGGGGATCGAGACCTTCGCCATTAAGTTGGGCCTTCGGGGTTCGAAGCTCTTCTACCTCCTCCTCCTCGCCTCCGCCTACTTAAGCCTCCTCCTGTTGGTCTCTACGGGGATTCTCCCAGGGCCGACTCTTCTCCCCCTCCTCTCCCTGCCCCTGGCCGTCAAATGCGCCCGGAAGGTGTGGCACAAAGAGCTCTACCCTCCCGAAGCCTTCGCCCTCATCGACGGCGAGACCGCTGGACTCCACCTCTGCTTCGGCCTCTTCTACCTGTTGGGCCTCCTTCTCTCTCTCCTCACGGGAGGGGCAAGATGATGGTAGACAAGTCCCTTCTCTTGGGACTTCTCGGCGCATCCTGCCTCTTCCTGCTCACCTTCGTCCTGCGGCCAGGTAACTTCTGGCTCCTCATGGTCGGCACGACTTCGCTCCTGGCCCTCTACGTCTTTCTCGCAGGAGGGAGGCCGGAGATCTCCTTCTCCAGGCGAGAGCTCCTCGTCGGATTCTCCTCATCGATCCTCCTCTTCGGAATCTTCCGGGTCGGTCACTCCCTCCTGGGGCTTCTTGCATCCCCTCTCGGTCTCTCCCCTCTCTTGAAGAGTTCTCTGGTCTCTGTTTACGCAGACCGAGGCTCTCTCCCGCCCTGGGCCATCTCCTTGTTGCTTGTCGTGATCGCCTCCGGGGAGGAGATTTTCTGGAGGGGGTTTGTTCAGAAGAGGCTCATGGAGACTCTGGGAATGGGGAGAGGGACTCTTCTAGGGGCGATCCTCTACGCCGGCGTTCATCTCCCTACGGCTAACCCCCTCCTGCTTGTGGCCGCCTTGGTCTGTGGACTCTTCTGGGGTTTCCTCTACTCATGGAGGGGGAAAAACCTCGCGGCACCCCTTGTCAGCCACATTCTCTGGGACCCCCTTGTCTTCGTCCTCTTCCCTTTTCTCTGAGATCGTCGGCGGAATGCCCCGGGAATCCTCCTTCGGGTTCTGTACTTTCCCCGTCCCTTTCTGCTATAGTTTCTCATCCCCTTGGCGGCCATGAGACTGAGACGAACCCTTCTCCTCCTTATCTTGTTGGCACCCCTCCTGGGTGCCCAATCCCCGGCCAAGAGGCAGGTCCTCGTTCTGAGCTCGGACCATAAAGGCTCCCCCTGGACCGACGTGATCGTCAAGGGGATAGAGTCGGTCCTTCAAGGTGAACCCACGGTTTACACGGAAGTGGAGTATATGGACACGAAGCGCACCGTGGACCCTTACTACATGGAGAAGCTCTACGAGCTCTACCAGTACAAGTTTATGAAGCGGGATTTCGACCTGCTGATCTCCACGGACAACGAATCCCTGGACTTTCTGATCCAGTACAGGAACAACCTCTTTCCAGGGGCCCCCATTGTCTTCTGCGGGGTCAGCAACTTCGACGCGTCGGTCGTGAAGGAGATGGGGTTTCTCTCGGGAATCCTAGAAAACTTCAGCCTCCAGGAGAACCTGGAGATGGCCCTGAAGCTCCATCCCAAGGCCGAGTACGTGGCGGTAGTCACCGATCTGAGCGCCACGGGGTTGGCTAACAAGGAGCGAATCGAAGGGATCATCGGGAAGATCTCCCGAAAGAGGGAGTTCCTCTTCTTCGAAAACAGCGATATCGAGAATGTCCAAAAGCTGATCGGCGAGAAGGGATCTCGGGGGATCCTTCTCCTCCTGAGCCCTCTCAGAGACCGCTTCGGGAACTATGTGCCCGTTCGGGAGATCTCCTCTCTGGGGCTTCCCCTTTACTCCCTCTGGGATATTTTCCTTGGGGAAGGGATCATCGGAGGCAAGCTCCTAAGCCCCTACTACCAGGGGGTCATGGCGGCGGAGATGGGCTTTCAGGTTCTCAACGGCGAAAAGATCTCCGACGTGCCTCCCATTGTGCAGAGCGCGGACAGATACACCTTCGATTACGAAGAGCTGAAGAGGTTCCACGTCGATATCCGCAACCTTCCACAGCCCAACACGTTGATCAACACTCCCTTCTCTTTCTATGAAGAGTACAGGAGCCTCGTTTGGACAGTACTTGCCGCGATCGGCGGGCTGACGGTGGTGATCTTCGTCCTTCTCGTAAACATACTCCAGAAAAGGCGTACCCAGAAGGCTCTCCAGTACAGGCTCAAGCTTGAGGCACTGATATCGAAGGTCTCGACCCGATTTCTGGAGGTTGGTGAAGAGGGCCTGGAGGAGGCCCTCCGCTTTACCCTTCAGGAGATCGGTCTCTTCTGGCAGATTCGCTGGACAGGCATTCACTTCTTTCACTCCCCTCCCACCCTTCCCAAGGAGATCTGCTGGAAAGACGGGGTGGGGGAGGCTGTTCTCTTCCCCTTCCCCCTGCCCTGGCTCTTTGAAAAGATGCAGGAGGGGAAGCTCCTGAGCCTGGCCAGGGGGGATCTTCCCGCCGAGGCCGATCGGGAAAAGCATTGGATGGAAAAGGAGAATCTGCTCTCTTTCCGTGCGGTTCCTCTTGTTTACGGCTCCACGGTACAGGGGTTCCTGATCCTGTTGGCCGCCGACGGCGAGAGGGGGTGGGGGGGGGATGAGGACCGCCACCCCTTGAGCATGATGGCGGAGACGCTGGTAAGCGCCTACGAGAGAACCAGGGCCGAGAGGGAGCGCACCGAGGAGAGGAGGAGTCTGGAGACGCTGATGAGCAACCTGCCGGGGATGGTCTACCGGTGTAAGAACGATGAGGCCTGGAGCCTGGAGTTCCTTTCCGAGGGTTGCAGTGAGCTGACCGGCTACTCTCCCGGCGAGCTCGTTGGCAAACCCGGTCTGAGCTACTGGAGTCTGGCCTATGAGGAAGACCGTCCCGAGATGGAGAGAGAGATCAGGGACGCTCTCCAAGAGGGCCGTCCCTTCAGGATGACCTACCGGATTCGTCGAAAAGACGGCGAAGAGCGTTGGGTTTGGGAGCAGGGGAGGGAGATGACCGATAGGCATGGGGGAGTAACCGCCGTGGAGGGGTTCGCCACGGACATCACCGACAAGAAACGAAGCGAGGAGCTGGCCCAGCTTCAGGAGCAGAAGTTGATGCAGACCGACAAGATGGCCTCCCTGGGGATTCTCGTCTCCGGGATCGCCCATGAGATCAACAACCCCAACAACTTCATTCAGCTGAACGCCAAGATCTTCGCGAGGGTGTGGGAAGATCTTCGCTCCATTCTCGACGAGTACTGCGAAAGGGAGGGGGACTTCCTCTTAGCCGGCAACCCCTATTCCACCTCTCAAGAAAGGGTTACCGAGCTGATCGAAGGGGTTGCCCAAGGTTCGGAGAGGATCAAGAAGATCGTGAACAGCCTGAAGGATTACTCCCGGAAGGACAGCGGAAAACTCAACCAGAGCGTGAGCTTGAACGAAGTTGCCGAATCCGCCGTGACCATCGTCTTCAATCTGGTGAAGAAGAGCACGCGCCATTTCTCCGTGCGCCTTCAAGAGGGCCTTCCCCCGGTTATGGGAAACTTCCAACAGCTGGAACAGGTTGTTATCAACCTGATTACCAACTCTTGCCAAGCCCTCTCCTCTCCGGACGAAGAGGTCGAACTGTCAACCTTCTACGAAGAAGGGCGGGTCAAACTGAGGGTACGGGACCAGGGGAGCGGAATCACCGGTGAGAGCATGAAGCACATCTTCGACCCCTTCTACACGACCAAGAGGGAGACCGGGGGAACCGGTCTGGGCCTCTCCATATCCTACAACATCCTAAAAAACCACGGGGGAGAGCTCATCTTCGATTCTGAGCCCGGCCGGGGAACCTCGGCGACCATCTCCTTACCGCCCTTCCGGTTGGAGAAGAAAGACCCCGAAGAGGAAAACCAGTGAAGAAAAGATCATTCCCCTCTTTACCCGTCCTTCTCGTGGACGACGAGACGGCGTTTCTACAGAGCGCCGCCTTCATTCTCAATTCCACCAACATCACCAACGTCGTCCTCTGCGACGACAGCCGCAGGGTCATGCCCCTTCTCAGCGAGCAGGCTTTTTCGGCCATCGTCCTGGATATGTCCATGCCCAACGTGACCGGCGGGGAGCTTTTACCCCAGATCGTCCGCGACTACCCCGAGACCCCGGTCCTCATCCTAACCGCTGTCGACG
>Ga0116170_10006219_pt1 | contig 10513 bp, 9 predicted proteins | sample AD_JPNHW1_MetaG_FD_89797 | JGI IMG/M metagenome (GOLD analysis project Ga0116170, IMG submission 89797) | Active sludge microbial communities of municipal wastewater-treating anaerobic digesters from Japan - AD_JPNHW1_MetaG | ecosystem: Engineered > Bioreactor > Anaerobic > Digestate | place...
CAGGCGGCCGCACTCGCCGCAGCGGGCCTGCAGCGGGTCAATATCAGCTGCGACACCCTGCGCCCGGCGACCTTCCGGAAGCTGACCGGGGCTGATGCGCATGCCGCGCTGCTGGCGGGGATCGACGCGGCGCTGGCGGCCGGTCTGACCCCGGTGCGGCTGAATGCGGTCATTCTGCGCGGGATCAACGACGACGAACCGGCGGCGCTGGCGGCCTTTGCCCGGGAGCGGGGTTGCGTCTTGCGGTTCATCGAGCAGATGCCGGTGCCCGGCGCAGATTTCATTCCGGTGCCCGGCGACGAAATCCGCGCGCAGCTGGCGGCGGCGGGGCTGGCCCTGGCGCCGGAACCGCCGGACGGCGGCATCGCGGTCTGGTACCGCAGCGGCGGGCAGCGGCTCGGGTTCATCAGCGCGCACCGGCATGACAGTTGTCAGACCTGCTCGCGGCTGCGGCTGAGTTTCGACGGGCGTTTGCGGCCGTGCCTCTATTCGCCCGAGGAAATCGACCTCAAACCGGCCTTGCGCGCCGGCGCGGATCTCCGGCCGCTGCTGCTCGCGGCAGTGGCACGCAAACCGCGGCAGGGCGTGACGGCGGCGGATGCCGTGCTGGTGCGGCCGATGCTGAAAACGGGAGGCTGAGATGGAAGAAACGATCCGGGGCGACTTCACCCATCTGCACGACGGTCATGCGCATATGGTCGAGGTGGGCGCCAAGCCGGTCACCGCACGCAGCGCCACCGCGCAGGCGGTGGTGCAGCTGCAGCCGGCGACGCTGGCCAGAATCAACGCCGGCGCCATGGTCAAGGGCAATGTACTGGAAACGGCGCGCCTCGCGGGGATCCAGGCCGCCAAGCGCACCGCCGACCTCATTCCGCTGTGCCATCCGCTGGCACTGACCGGGGTGACGGTTGAATTCAACACCGCCGCCGCCACGGACCGGATCACGATCACGGCGACGGCGCGGGCGGTGGACCGCACGGGGGTGGAGATGGAGGCGCTGACGGCGGCGAGTGTGGCGGCCCTGACGGTATACGACATGTGCAAGGCGGTTGAACGCGGCATCAGGATCAGCGACATCTGCCTGCTGGAAAAGAGCGGCGGCCGGTCGGGCGAATACCGGCTGCCGGAAGCCCGGTGAGTACGCAGCTCTGGCAGCCCGGTGTGGTGGCGGCGGTATGCGTCGCCGACCGGGTCGGGCAGCCCAAGCAGGCGGTGGCGGCAATCGAGCTGCGCGCGGAGCACGGCGCGGTTGGTGATGCGCACGCAGGGAGCGCGCGGCAGGTGTCGCTGCTCGATGCGGCGGCCGTGCGCGCATTTGCCGCGGCCAATCCGGCGGTGCCGTTGCCGCCCGGCGCATTCGGTGAGAACCTGCTGGTGGACGGGATCGACTGGGAGCAGTTGCCGGTCGGCACAACGGTGCAGATCGGCGCGGCCCGGCTGGCGATCACGCAGTTCGGCAAGGAATGTCATCACGGGTGTGTGATCCGAGAAACGGCGGGGGACTGCATCATGCCGCGCCGGGGTCTGTTTCTGAAGGTGCTCGCCGGCGGCATGGTCCGGCCGGGCGACCCGGTTCATGCGCCCTGCCACAACTATCCGCTGGCGCTGCTGACGGTGAGCGACCGCTGCAGCCGCGGCGAGAGCGGCGATGCGAGCGGTGACCGGCTGGCGGAACTGCTCCGGCCGCTGGGCCCGCTGGTGGCGCGGGGGGTGGTGCCCGACGAAACCGACCGCATCGCCGGCATGCTGCGCGACTGGTGTGACGCGGCGGCAGCGCCGGCACTGGTGGTGACGACGGGGGGAACGGGGCTGTCGCCGCGCGATGTGACGCCGGAGGCGACACGAATGGTGCTGGAGCGCGAGGCGCCGGGGCTGATGGAGTACGCGCGGGCGGCGGGCGCCGCGCACACGGCCGCGGCATATCTGAGCCGCGGCGTGGCGGGCACGCGCGGGCGGACGCTGCTGGTCAATCTGCCGGGAAGCGTGCGCGGGTCGGAACAGTCGCTGGCGGCGCTGCTGCCGCTCCTGCCGCATGCGCTGGCCACGCTGCGCGGGCAGGTGCGCGACTGCGGGCGCGGCGGCTGCGGCACGAGCAAGGGATGCTGCCGGTGAGCGCGCGCGAACGGGTGGCGTGGTGGTCGCTGGAGCGCTGGATGCGCGGCGGCGACAGTGCGCCGAGCAAGGTCAAGCGCATCAACAATCCGGGCGAAGCGATGCTCAAGGTGTTCTTTGCCGCCTGCGCCCTGCTGGTGCTGCTGGGGCTGGCGGCGCTGGCTGTGCACCTGCTGACCTACGAGCCGGAATTCAAGCCGCTGAACATGGAAGAGACCGGTGACTGACGCACGGTTCGAGCTGGTGGCGCCGTTCACGCCCGCGGGGGACCAGGGCGCGGCCATCGACGAGCTGGTGCGCAATATCCGCGCCGGCAAGCGGCGGCAGACGCTGCTCGGCATCACCGGGTCGGGCAAGACCTATGCCATCGCCTCGGTCATCGCCGCGCTGAATGTGCCGACCCTGATCATCTCGCACAACAAGACGCTGGCGGCGCAGCTGTTCGCGGAATTCAAGGCGTTCTTCCCGCGCAATGCGGTGGAATATTTCGTCAGCTATTACGATTACTACCAGCCCGAGGCGTATATTCCCTCGTCCGACACCTACATCGAAAAGGATGCGGACATCAACGAGGAAATCGAGCGGCTGCGCCTGGCGGCGACCAGTGCGCTGGCGATCCGCCGCGACGTGGTGATTGTCGCCAGCGTCTCGTGCATTTACGGGCTGGGCTCGCCGCAGGAATACCTCAAGGGCGCGGTGCCGCTGCAGGCCGGGCAGGAACTGGTCATGGACGACCTGCTGCGCGCGCTGGTGCGGGTCAATTACGCCCGCAACCAGCTGGCATTCGAGCGCGGCACCTTCCGCGTGCGCGGCGACACGGTGGACATCTTTCCGGCCTACGGGCTGGACGGGATCCGGGTCGAGTTTTTCGGCGACAGTATCGAGCGGCTGGCGTATATCCATGCGGTGACCGGCCAGATTATCCGTCCGCTCGACCAGATCATGGTCTTTCCCGCGGTGCATTACGTCGCCAGCGACGAGGCAATCGCCCGGGCGCAGGGCTCCATCCGTACGGAGCTGGCGGCGCGGCTGGCGGAACTGCGGCGCACGGGCAAGGAACTGTATGCGCAGCGGCTGGAGGAGCGGGTCGAGCATGATTTGGAAATGATCCGCGAAATGAACTACTGCAACGGCATCGAGAACTATTCGCGGCATTTTGACGGGCGGGCGCCCGGCCAGCCGCCGTATACGCTGCTGGAGCATTTCCCGCCGGGATTCCTGACCATCATCGACGAATCGCATGTGACGCTGAGCCAGATCCATGCCATGCATGCGGGGGACCGCTCGCGCAAGGAATCGCTGGTCAATTACGGGTTCCGTCTGCCGTCGGCGCTGGACAACCGGCCGCTGACCTTTGCCGAATGGAACGCGCGGATCGGCGATACCATCTTCGTGTCGGCAACGCCGGCGGCGTGGGAGCGGGAGCAGAGCGCGGCGGTGGTCGAGCAGGTGCTGCGCCCGACGGGACTGCTCGATCCGGAAATCGTTGTGCGGCCGGTCACGGGCGAGGTCGACGACCTGGTGGGTGAGATCCGCACGCTCGCGGCGAAGGGCGAACGCACCCTGGCGCTGACCCTGACCAAGAAGATGGCGGAGGACCTGTCGGCGTACCTGGGCGAGCTGGGCATCCGTGCGGCCTGGCTGCACGCCGAGGTGACGACGCTCGAACGCATCGAGATCCTGAAGAAACTGCGCCGCGGCGATGTGGATGTGCTGGTCGGGATCAACCTGCTGCGCGAGGGGCTGGACCTGCCGGAAGTGTCGCTGGTGGCCATTCTCGATGCGGACCAGGAGGGGTTCCTGCGCTCGACCACCTCGCTGCTGCAGATGGCGGGACGCGCGGCGCGCAACGTCAACGGCCGGGTGATTCTGTACGCCGACCGGGTGACGGATTCGATCCGCACCACCATCGACACCACCACGCGCCGCCGGGCCATGCAGGAGGCGCACAACCGGAAATACGGGATCACGCCGCAGACGATCCGCAAGAACGTCGCCGCGCTGGAACAGGTGCTGCCGTCGGGCGGCCAGCGGCAGGCGGGCGCGGCAACGGCCAAAGACCTCAAAAAGCTGGCGGAACTCGATCGCGACCGGCTCTATCTTGAAATGATCGGGGCGGCACAGGCGCTGGAATTCGAGCGGGCCGCGCAGCTGCGCGACCTGATTTTTGCGCTGGAGGCGGGTGAAGACCCCGCGGCAGTGGCCAAGGAGCTGCATGATGGAACTCCCCGACCGTGAGCTGATCACCGCCACGGTGGCACGGGCGCTGGCGGAAGACCGTGCGACCGAGGACATTACCGCGCAGCTGACCGTGGCGGGGCATACCGGCGCGGCAAATTTTGTGGCGCGGCGTGACGGGGTGATCTGCGGCCTCCCCTGCGTGGCGGAGGTGTACCGGCAGCTGGGCGGGGTGACCCTGACGCCGTGCGTTGCGGACGGCGACCGGGTAAGCGCCGGCACCGTGCTGGCCGCCGCGCGCGGCGACCTGGTGGCGCTGCTGGCCGGCGAGCGCACGGCGCTCAACTTTCTGACGCACCTGTCGGGCATTGCCACGCTGACCGCGCAGTTTGTCGCGGCGGTGCAGGGAACCGCAGCGGGCATCTACGACACGCGCAAGACGATTCCGGGCCTGCGGCAGCTGGCCAAGTACGCGGTGCGCTGCGGCGGCGGGCGCAACCACCGGATGGACCTGGCGGCCTTGGCCCTGGTCAAGGACAACCATGCCGCGGCGTGCGGTTCTCCCGCGGCGGCAGCGGCGGCGGTCAAGCCGCGCCTGGCGCCGGGCGTGCTGCTGCAGGTTGAAATCGACGCGCTGGCCGATCTTGAACCGGTGATTGCCGCCGGAGCGGATCTGGTGCTGCTTGACAACATGACGCCGGCGCAGGTGCGCGCGGCGGTGGCCGCAGCGCGCGGGCGGGTGGAACTGGAAGTGTCGGGCGGGGTGAACCTCGCCACGGTCCGCGCCTATGCCGCGGCCGGAGCGCAGCGCATTTCGATCGGGGCGCTGACCCACTCCGCGCCGCAGCTCGATTGCGCACTCGACTTCGCATGAACGCGACGCCGGTGCTGGTGGCCGAGCATCCGGGCCGCATGGTCGGGGCCCGTCTCTGGCGGATTGCGTCGTGCGATTCGACCAATGCCCTGATGCAGCGCGAACGGGACGTGTTCCGGCCGGGTGACGCGGTGCGGGCGGAGGTCCAGACCGCGGGGCGCGGCCGCTGCGGCCGCGCGTGGTTCACGGCGCCAGGTGCGCTGGCCTGCACGCTGCTGGTGACAGCGCACGGCGACCAGCCGGCGCGGATGCCGATGCTGATGGGACTGGGCCTGATCCGCTGGCTGGCGACGCACCGGGTGGTTGCGCAGCTCAAATGGCCGAACGATGTCTATTGGGCGGGACGCAAACTGGCGGGCATCCTCAGCGAAGGGGAAGCGGCGGGTGCGGCGTGGCGGGTGCGGGTGGGGATCGGGCTGAATGTGCGGGTGGCGGCGGACGAGTTCCCGCCGGCAGTCAGGCCGCTGGCGACCTCGCTGGCGGCGGCGGGCTTGGCGCTCGCGCCGGAAGCGGCGCTGGCGGAGCTGCTGCCGGTGCTCGATGCGGTATGGCGCGAGGATCGCGCCGGCGGCTGGCCGGCACTGCGGGCGGAGGCCGAGCGGCACCTGCTGTGGCGCGGCGGCCGCGTCAGGGTGACCATGGGCGACCGGACGCTGACGGGCACCGTGGGCGGCCTGGCGGCGAACGGCGGGCTGTGCGTGGACAACGAAACGATCATGGCGGGCGATGTGACACCGCTGACGGAGAATGTGGCGTGAAGATGCTGGCAATCGACATTGGCAATACCAACATGGTGCTGGGCCTGTTCGACGGCGACCGGCTGGCGGCGCACTGGCGGATCAGTTCGCAGCCGCTGCGCACGGGCGATGAACTGGCGGTGATCCTGGCCGGATTGCTGCGCGGGGCGGCGGAGAGCATTGACGATGCCGTGATCGGCAGCGTGGTGCCGCAGCTCACGGGCGCCATGGCTGCGGCGGTGCGGACGGTGTGCGGGCGCGAGGCGCTGGTGATTCACAGCAAACTGCAGCTGCCGGTGACGATCGCCTATGAGCATCCGGAACAGGTCGGTCCCGACCGCATCGCCAACGCATTTGCCGCCCGCGAACTGTACGGCGTGCCGGCGGTGGTGATCGATTTCGGCACGGCGACGACCTTTGAGGTGCTCGACGGCGACGGGCGCTTCCTGGGCGGGGCGATCCTCCCGGGCATGCGGGTGTCGCTGGAAGGGTTGTTCAAACGGGCGGCGCTGCTGGCCAGCACGGACATCTACAAACCGGAGCATGCGATCGGGCGGAACACCGCCGACTGCCTGCGCAGCGGCGCGTATCACGGCACGGTCGGGAGCATTCGCGAAATCCTCGCGCAGATTAACCGCGAGATGGGCGGCGAGCTCAACGTGATTGCCACCGGCGGGCTGTATCGCCTGCTGGAGGGGGCCAACCTGTTCACCATTGTCGACCAGAACCTGACGCTGAAGGGCCTGCGCCTGCTGGCGCTGCGCCTGCGGCAGCACCCGTGATCATCGGTATCGGCTGTGATTTCGCCGACGACACGCGGCTGGCGGAAATCATGGCGCGGCGGGAGGATTCGTTTCTGCAGCGGGTCTTCACCCCGGCGGAGCAGGCGTACTGCTCGGCCCGGGCGGTGAACGCGCCGCATTACGCCGCGCGGTTCGCCGCCAAGGAGGCGCTGTTCAAGGCGCTGGGCACGGGGTGGGCGCAGGGGGTGTCGTGGCTGGATGCGGAGGTGAGCAACCTGCCGTCGGGCGAGCCGCAGCTCACGCTGCGCGGCGCGGCGGCGGAAATCCTGGCGCGGAAACTGGCGCCCGGCACGAAGGCGAAGATTCACCTGTCGCTGTCGCATGCCGGTGACATGTCAATGGCCATGGTGGTGCTGGAACAATGCGCGTCCTGCTGATCAATCCCCCGTCGGGGCTGTATATCCGCGAGGACCGCTGTCAGGTTCCGGTGGAGGGGCTGTCGGCGACGGCGGTGCGCCCGCCCCTCGACCTGGCCTATCTCGCCGCGGTGGCGCGGGAAAAGGGCGCGATCGCGACTATTCGCGATTATCCAGCCGCCGGTGCGGATTGGGATGCATATGCGCGCGACCTTGCCGACATCAAGCCGTCGGTGCTGGTGGTGAGCGTGACCACGCCAACGCTGGCGGGCGACATGGACGCGGTGGCGCGCGCGAAGGCGGCGGGGGTGGCGCTGACCATTGCCAAGGGCGCGCATTTCCTGACCGAGGCGGCAAAGGTGTTGGCGGACAATCCGGCGCTGGACATTGCCATTGTCGGCGAGTATGAGGAATCCTTTGCGGACATCATTACGGGCATGCCGCTGCCGGAAATCGCGGGCATTGCCTGGCGCGAGAACGGCGCGGTGCGGGTCAATCCCATGCGCGGCTTCATTGCCGATCTCAATGCCCTGCCCTTTCCCGCGCGCGACCTCTTGGACAACGATCTCTACCGCCGCCCGGACACGGGCGAGCGGCAGACCACCATCCAGACCAACCGCGGCTGTCCGTCGAATTGCATCTACTGCCTCGCCGCGCCGGTTTCGGGCAGACAATTGCGCCTGCGCAGCCCGGAAAATATCGTGGCGGAACTGCGCGAATGTGTTGAACAGCACGGCATCCGCAACTTCTTTTTCCGTGCGGACACCTTCACCATCAACAAGCCGTGGGTGATGGCGGTCTGCTCGGCCATCGCCGGGTCGGGACTCGATATCGCCTGGGTATGCAACAGCCGCGTCGACACGCTCGATGAGGCGCGGCTGAATATGATGAAGAAGGCGGGGTGCTGGCTCGTCTCGCTCGGCATTGAAGCGGGCACCGAGGCGGGCCTGCAGCAGATCCGCAAGGGAACGACGCTGGCGCAGGCGCGTGCGGCGGTGCAGCTCTGCCGGCGGATCGGGATCAAGACCTTTTGCTTCTACATGGTCGGCCTGCCGTGGGACGACGAGGCCAGTATTGCCGCAACAGCGGCCTTCGCGCGCGAGCTCGACAGCGACTTTGCGGAATTCCACATCGCGGTGCCGTTTTTGGGGATGGACCTGCTCGACATTGTGCAGCGCGAGCAGCTGTGGCAGCCGGGCGCGGACGGGAAATACGACCATGCTCATCCGGCCATCCGCACCCGGCATCTGTCGGCGGCGCGGGTGGAACAGCTGCGCCGCCGCGCGCTGCTGCGCTTCTACCTGCGGCCGCGGTATATCGTCCGGACCCTGCGGCATGCCGGCCCGGCGCAATTTTCCAACTATGTGAAATTCGGCTGCGCCACGCTCAAGCGGCTGCTCCTGCCCGACTGATGGACAGCGCGCCCGCAGGAAGCCATTCCCGCGCAAGCGGGATGCCGGTTTGTTGTTCTGAAGGCACATCGCCGGCGAAACAGCTTGCCCGCCGGGCGGCGATAGGATTGCTGCTTGCGGCAATCGCGCTCTGGTTGTTCTCCGGCCAGGGCGGCCTGGCGCACCCTGTCCAACTGACCGCGCGAATGATGGTCATTGCTGCCGCAATTATGGTTGCAGTTTCATGCGGTTTTCGACTCTCAAACGCGCAGGCCATTATTCTGCTGCTCATGTTTCTTTGGGGTGGCCTGAGTACGTCTGTGGTGCAGGCAACCAACAGCTATCTTTCCGGACAGGAATGGAGCACGTGGCTGACTGCGGCACTGGCAGCAACGGCAACACTTTCCGTGTTTTCCGCCCGGTATGTGCAGCTGGGATGGCTGATGCTGGCGGGGATACTGGTTGTGACTGCGGTGCCGGAATTGCTGCGTAATGTGTTCGCGTTCGGGTGGAACGGCCTGGGAATCAATCTTACCGGTTTGCCGGGCAATTCGAACGTGCTGAGAGTCATGCTGGCAGCATGCTTTCCGGCAGTAGCAGCATCCATCACAGATGCACGCGACCGCCGATATGGATTGTTGGTGCTGCCCCTGCTGCTGACGGGGCTGTTGTTGACGTTTTCGCGCAATGCATGGTTGACCACCTTGGCTGGTTTTACGGTATGGTGGTTTCTGGCGTTTCGCGGGCAGCGGGTGAAATTGCTGGCAGTGCTGACGGTCGGCCTGCTGGTGCTGCTTGCCATTCCCGCCAGCCGCGCGCGGCTTCACGCGTTCATTGATCCACAGCATCCGAGCAATGCTGAACGTGCGGATTTGTGGCGTGCGGCAATTACCCTGGTCATGATTGATGAGGGTGAGGAGATTTGCGACGGTACTCCGGATTACCTCTGGTGGGGATTCGGGCCCGGACAAATGGGATTTCTCTACCCGATGGTTGCCTCGCTGGATAAATGGCAACTGCACTCACACAATGTTTTCAGTGAGTGGCTGGTGGGGGGCGGAGTACCATTGCTGGAACTGGGCGTCTGTTTTATCCTCAGCGGTGTATGGCGGAGCGGCGCATGGAGAGCGGCGGATGACGGGGCGATACGTGCGGCACAGATGCTCGTGGTGCTGCTGGCCAACCAATTCGATTACCTGCTGTGGATTCCGCTTACAACGTATGTATTTTTCCTGGTGTTTCTGCGGCGTGCAGAACAATCGCTGCCGCTGCTGACGGTTTCTGGCCTCGGCGTGTTGTTGTGTATTGCAGGGCTGCACTTCGCCGCGAATGTTTGGATAAGCGGCGCCATTTTCGGGCTGGCGCTGGTCGTTTGCAGGCTGCGCCGAATCCTGTTGTGTATCGCCGGGGTAGTGTTGATTGTTGTCGTGGGGATTGTCCCGCTGGCCGCTTACACGGCATACGCGACAGGCGTGCGGCTGGCCGCGACCGGTCAATGGCGGCTGGCAGCGCAGAAATTCAGCCGCGCGGTCAGCAGGGATGGAACCCATCCCGTGTACCGCTACTATGCGATGCTGGCCAAGTGGCGCGGTTTTGGGAATAAGCCGGATTTTGATGACTGGCGGCATATTACCGACCTGCACGACCCGTACATGAGGTATCAGTTTCAATTGCTGCGTGGTGACACCTGCGCGATGAATTACCTGTCACGGAGGGCGCCATTCGATGATCCGCAGCAGATGATCATCGGCGGGGTGGAGTTTCCGCAGGTGCCGCTGGTGCCGTGCCCGCCGCCGGAACAGCTGTCGGACTGGCGGGACCGGCCGGAGGGCAGCCTGCTGAACTGCGCGCGCAACTGGTCGGACAGCTGGCCGGCGGCGGCGCAGGAAGCTTTTCGGTTGGCGCTGCGCAAAGATGTGCGGTCGTCGCCGACCTACCGGTACTATGCGGAGTTCCTGCAGGCGCGGCAGCGCTGGCGGGAAATCATTGACGAGCTGACGCCGGCGCTGGCGGTGGGCGGCAAACGGCCGGAGGACACCGCCATCATTTGCGCGGCGCTGGC